>Ga0187843_10002622_pt1 | contig 10785 bp, 12 predicted proteins | sample SpaLakP09_SKY_43_FD_134516 | JGI IMG/M metagenome (GOLD analysis project Ga0187843, IMG submission 134516) | Oligotrophic lake water microbial communities from Sparkling Lake, Wisconsin, USA - SP09_SKY_43 | ecosystem: Environmental > Aquatic > Freshwater > Lake | place: USA: Sparkling Lake... | reverse complement strand
GAATATACAGAGTTATGGATGGAGAACAAAAGTTACTGTTTATGAACAGGGGCATTTTCTGGAATATGTTGGACTTGTATGATGATTAAGAGAAATTCTGTAAAATATTAATAAAAACATAGTATAAAATGGCAAAACAAGTATCTATTGGAGATAATTTTTCGCAAAACGTTATGCGAAAAATAGAATATTATAAGGAAATTATACAAAAAACAATTAGTTCAATTCAAAAATACAAGATTCACGATGTCGTTACCGCGAATGATGTGAATTTGTGTATAAAAAGTTTAGAACAATACTATTGTGAGCTGGACTCTCTCAATTTGGGCGGAGACAAAAACCACATCGTCAACCGTCTCCAGTATATCAACGACGAATTGTCGGGCATTTTTAAGACATTTGGCACGATGGACATTGAAGACGTTCTTAACATATGTTATGGCGCGAATTTCATAAATACCATCACAACCATTGACGCGTGGGGAGTTTTGAAAAAATATGTTCATCCAATCAATTATAAAATACTTAAATGGAAGCACGATATGTCTCCGAATCTTAAAAATGCACAGCCGATAGCAAAGAATCGCATAGTAGATGACGTTATGATAGTTGAAAATGGTAAATCGCTGGATTGTTTTGACTTGGCTCGTTCATCGTCTATTTTTTATGTAAAAGTATATGGAATTAGGGTGATATTCCACAATTTTAAGGAGAAGAGCACACTTATCGTATCGTGTATAGTGGATGACGTGCTTATGTCGTGTATTGATGAGAAATTCGTAAAAAATAGGATTTATTCTCTCCAAACAAACGTTCCTCAAAATGAACAAGAATTTAAAACAACCACATTTGTTGCTTATATGAAGACACTTACCCTGAAAGAGTTGCTTATTTACAGCAATGAAGAGTTATATAACAGGTTTATTGGCTATGTTAATCAGACAAATCTCATCAAACAAAGAGCCATATCTGATAATGTAAAGGAATTCCTAGGAAGCGACCTGTATATACAGAGAACCACACTCATTCAATTGCTTTTAAAACATACCGACAACGAATATAAGTATTTGGCATATTTGCTATATGATTTGCTTTCTACTGATACTACGACGAGCGTTGATAGCAATGAACAGCGCACTATTTACGACAGTTTTCCGTGGGCTGTAAAGAAATTCTTCAAGGACGCTATGAAATCAACCATACAATATACAAATGATTTGTCGAATTTTGATTGTAATAAGATACCACTAGAACAGCAAATATGTCTAATGAAAGCGAGCGACCGTGTTAAAGAAAAGGCAATGGTTAAACTCAAGGAATTGAAGTCCAAATCAGAAGATAGTGGGTCAAAAGCCCGTCAATACTTAGATGGTCTCCTTAAAATTCCATTCGGCATTTATAAGAGCGAGGAGTTGCTGGATTCAATCAAGAAGCTAAGGGAAGAGTTTGTATCATTTATCGGTGGAATGAACAAAGAAGTGTTGGAGAGAGAAGGGATTTATGTAAAATCATCTTATTCTACCGCCGAAATCAACCAGATTTGTGGTAAATTGAACGCAGGAACAGCAAATGTCATTCAAAATGTCTACAAAAATGACGTCTGTTCTTCCATTGTCGACGGAAAACGAGAGAAATTAATAGCCAACATTGCTTATGTAAATGGACTTATTAAAAAACACAAGCAACCAATGTCAAAACTGATTCACGCAGGGAAAAAAGTCGAATTTATGAAACAACAACTGTCTTTTTTTGTCAATAATGCCGATAACATTAGTTTGCGAGAAACAGGTGAATTCTTGGGAATAAGTCAAGGAATGTGTCAAATCGACAATAAGTTGAAAGAATTCAAAGTTTCTCAAACACTCGTTAAAACGAAAATTGAGACTGTTCGCGAAATACTGGATGATACCGTTTATGGGCACAAGAAAGCAAAGCGTCAAGTGGAGAGAATTATAGGACAGTGGATTAACGGTGAACAGAGCGGATATTGCTTTGGATTTGAGGGACCACCTGGATTAGGGAAGACAAGCTTGGCTAAACGAGGCATAGCTAATTGTCTCAAAGATGACAACGGAAACAGCAGACCATTCGCATTCATAGCAATTGGTGGTTCTAGCCATGGTAGCGACCTAAATGGACACAATTACACTTATGTAGGCTCTACATGGGGCAAAATCGTCGATATTCTCATGGAAACGAAGTGTATGAATCCTATTATTTTCATAGATGAGCTGGATAAAGTCAGTCAGACACCGTATGGTAAGGAAATCATCGGAATTTTAACGCATCTTGTCGATACAACGCAAAACGACGCGTTTCAGGATAAGTATTTTAGCGGAATTGACATTGATTTGTCGAAGGTCCTGTTTATTTTCTCTTACAATGACCCTTCTCTCATTGACAAGATATTGCTTGACCGCATTCACCGCGTCACATTTGATCCATTGACGCTTGAAGACAAACTCATTATTACTAAGAAATACTTGTTGCCGGAACTCTATAAGAAGTTTAATCTTGAAGGACACGTGGAGTTTAGTGATGAAATAGTTGAATTCTTGATTGATTCTTACACCGCGGAATCCGGAGTGAGAAAACTAAAGGAGACGCTCTTTGAAATCATAAGTGAGATTAACTTGGATGTTTTAAATGGTGACATCACCGAGGTGCCGGTTGTTTTAACAGCGGAAATGGTGAGAACTAAGTATTTGAAAGATCGCAATGAAGTAACGACGTATAAGATTCATGTTGAGCCTGCTGTAGGGTTGATAAATGGGTTATGGGCAAATTCTCTCGGAAAAGGCGGTGTATTGCCGATTGAATCGTCGTGGTTTCACACTGGAACCAAGTTTGACTTGAAATTAACTGGAATGCAAGGTGATGTTATGAAAGAGAGTATGAACGTGGCGAAGTCATTGGCGTGGAACAAGGCGGGTGTGACGACCGACGAACACCGCGGAATCCACGTACATTGTCCAGAGGGAGCTACTCCAAAAGATGGACCGTCCGCTGGAGTAGCAATTACAGTTGTTATATACAGTTTACTGAAGAACAAGAAGATTAAGAACGATGTGGCGATTACAGGCGAAATAACGCTTCGAGGTGACGTAACAGCGATTGGTGGGCTGGAACTAAAAATTATTGGTGGTCTTAAGGCAGGTGTGAAGACGTTTGTTTTTCCAGCCGACAATGAGAAGGATTTTTCTAAGATTAAAGATAAATATGAGACTAATGTGGAATTCAATTCAGCTACATATATACCAGTGAAAACGATCGACGAAGTGTTGGATGTGGTTTTTGAGAAATAATAAAAATGTGGTGAATATATATCAGATGGCACTTGATTTAAATTTTGTAAACGTGGTTCAGTTTTTTTCGTATATTTCTCCGTTGTTGCTGGGGTTCTTTATGGTTATGTCGTCGTTTTTTAATGGCAATATTAAGGGATTGGTCTATTTGGGTGGTGCGATGATTGCTGCGACTATTGGACTTATGTTGCGCCCAATCATAGGAAGCAAAAAAGATTTAGCTGCATCTGCGTCGTGTGACTTATTTGAGATGCCATTTGGCTATAATATGTTTAATAGCCCTTCTCTCCATAGTTTGTTTATTGCTTTTACTGCGGCATATTTATTTATGCCTATGATTACAAACGATTTGATGAATTACCCGGTCATCATTTCACTGGTTGTTTTGTTTTGTCTTGATGCTTTTACGAAGACTCAGGGCAAATGCACAACTGGATTGGGTGTGTTTGTTGGTGGTTTAATGGGTGTTGTCCTCGGATTGGCATATTGGGCTATATTTCATTATGCTGGAATGAAGAGTGTGCTTTATTTTGAGCCCGAGGGTAGCAACAATGTTGTATGCAATCGTCCGTCGCGACAGACTTTCAAATGCAAGGTTTATAAGGGAGGCAAGCTGATTGGGTCTCTTTAAAATTGAAATACATTTTACTGTAATTAATAAAAGGTATTTCTCAGAAACAAACAACTCAACATCAAAATGAACAACAACGTTGCACTGGCTGACATCAAACGTGATATTGACATATACAAGGCCAACATCGGAGAACAAAACCTGTTTCGCAGTGAGAACAACAACGGACATTATTGTTGCTATTTGTGTGACGAGGTTATCCGTGACATGGATTTCAGGTTCATTGCGATTGGACATTTTGAGTGGGAAAACGGCATTGATTCACTAGTATGTGGCATAAAGTGTGAGCGCGTTTGTGAAGAACTTAAGGGGCGATGTGACCGATGTCACGATGTAATTGATATTGGATATTACAGAGATTTTCCACTCCAAATGAGGTGTGACAACTGCATCGCGTTTCAACAAGATCGAAATTAAACTGATTTATTCGACTATAGAAAATGTTATATTTTCTTTTTCGTTGTTTGTAGGTTGTTGTTCGTTGTTTGTAGGTTGTTGTTCGTTGTTTGTAGGTTGCACCTTTTTCACCATAAACCATCGCTGATTTGTGTTTAAAAATGAAATTGTGTCGTTTAGTATGCGTTGTGCGTACAATGTGTGTGCGTAATCCAATCGTGTCGGCGATTTTTTAATATATTCCGCACGAAACGCATCTACAATTCTTTTAAAATTTGCTTGTTTATACATTTCAATCACACTTGGATCAGCAGGTCGTGCCGATGGATTTCCGTTTAATGTTGCGTGATTATGAAATCTAAAGAAATATGCTTTCAATTCATCCTTATTTCTCACTATTTTCATCAGGGGGTTCTTTTTTAAATATTGAGAACTGTGTGCTCTACACGTAGGACACGGAATCATACTACACACATTTGAAAGAACGTTTAAAACTTTCTCTCTGTTGCCAATAAAAAAGGTTTCATCTATTCTTTCGCAAAAGGTGTGAATAAAATACCAGGTTATCCTTCCCCAAGGTTTGCCTTGTCCTGGTGATTTTTTTGAACTCATCTATAATTGATATAAAGATTATTTTTAATTATATACACACACAATGGCAACAACATTTAATGACGCGAACAACGCGTTTTATGCCGATTTTATGAAATGTATTTCTGCAGAGCAAGAAGAGAGTCAAAGCGCGAAAACCTGTTTAATTAGTTATGAACCACTTGAAAAATACTCAATTCGCCTTAATTGTGGTCATTCTTTCAACTATTCGCCCTTGCTAAACGCTATTCGACTATATAAAAACGATCAGTTCAAGCACGGCGTTACACAAGATAAAATGGATACGCATTGTCCTTATTGTCGCGAAAAGACACCCGGATTGTTGCCATATGCTCCTGGATTCAATAAAATCAAGTTTGTGAACAGTCCGTGCATATTATCATTTGGTACCAATAAATGTGTTTACAATATAACAAATAAGAAAGAATGCGGGATGGCGTGTTATTATGACAAGTGCCATTTACACATAAAAAAGTCGGACAAGGTGGCGTGCAAAGGAATCACAAAGGCGGGCACACCGTGTAAAAAGACGGCTACGCCTGTAGAACATTATTGTAAATTGCATCGTAAATAGGCGTGTTTTTTTGTGGAATCAAATTATAAATGTCAGAAGATTTGAAGACAACTGTTAAAGAGTGGCTCATTTTAGACAATGAAATGAGAGAAATTCAGCGCATACTTAAGGAAAAGAAGGAGAGAAAAAAGACGCTCACCGAAAATGTGATAGAATTAATGAAATCCAAGCAAGTTGATGAGTTAAATGTTAATGATGGTAAGCTTATTTATTCTCAAACGAAGACTAAATCGCCGCTTAATAAGCAACACATCTCAGCGTGTTTGGGTGATGTTTTTAAGAATGACCCTGAAAAGGTTTCCAAGCTAACTGAGCACATATTGAATTCGCGTGAAATTAAGTTAAAAGACAATTTGAAGAGAAAGGTTGACAAATAAGATAAAAGTAGACAAATAAAACATACATAATGTATATATCACTGCATCATGTATGAAGATGAATATATCAATTCGTGTGGAAGAGTTGAAGAAGAGACGCCAAACGAAACCACTGATGCTGATATGTTTACATTAAAATCAAACAAAATTGGCGGGAAAAAAGTAAAAATCGTGAAAAATGCGAACATATATCCAATACAATCCATATTGTCAACAGAAGATTCGGTGAATTTATCAGGAATAACACGTGTGTGTATAAGCGCATACAGGATTAATATAAAACCATCATCAACACCGTTTCTCGAATACTTATTGTTTAAAACACGAAACAATACAATGATTTTTCCAGGATTTAATGGCGTAAGAGGCGATTGGCTTATATCTGCGAATAAAGTATATGACTACATAACTGGTAAGAAAGATGCGTCAAAAGAACACTATCAGGGAGTTTTGAGAGTAGATAACGTCCTTTATGTCTTTTATAGATTTGTTCTGGATGTTGAGAATGTCGTTGAAAACCCGTATAAAACGAAAACCGACGAATTATGGTGGTGTTTAATGGATGAAATATGTAATTGGAGGATGGTATTAACTATGAAAGTGGATACTCACGTTGTTGATTTGTTTTATAGAAAACCAGAGCTAATTTACTTATATGACACAAATTACAACAAATTGGAAGTGCCTGTTGTCGGATATTATGGAACATACTATAAACTGCTAGAGTTCATATACACATTTGGCATTAAAGAGAACGACTTTGTATCAATGTATGGCCCATATTATTACTTTACAACATACAATCGTGCTGTAAAATATGCTGGATGGTATTATGAGGGTAATAAAGAATTAATAAAAGAACAAGTTGCCGTTGATGATAAAGGCCGTTTTGACAAAGGCGGCGTTTTGCGTGCTGCGCTTTTTATGAACCATATGAAGGCGTTTTTAAATCACCCGATGGACCCAGTTGATAACAGCGACTATGCTGATGTGGCTCTAAAAGACATCGACCGGCGAGAGAAAATGAGAATTAAGCTGAAAATGGTGGATTATGACGCAACTTGGGTAAATGACTATGATAGCGTGTATGCGGGACGAGCATTGATGGATAATGGTGAGCCATTGTTTGATTACCCGGAAATGGTTGTTAAGAATAATTCACAACACGTTGTTTTAAGTATCCATATCGTCGATAAAAAAACACTTGGAGAGAAATGGGACCCAACTGAAAAAGGCTATGATTTTTTATAGAGTATCTATAAATGAACAAGTTATTACTCGTGTTTGCTGTTTTGCTTTTGGTCGACATTCTTGTACCGGTTATAACCGGTTTTCTCTCTATTAGCGTTGAGTCTTATATCAACTATTTAATGTGGTTTAATTCACTCGGAATATTTTATGCGATATTACCTGAAAGAACTGGAACGATGTTTGCGAAAAATTGAAATGAATGTATTTTGAAGAGGTGATATAACATCTTCGTTCTTCACTGACAATGAACTCGGCTGTTATTAAGCGTCTCAATGACAAGAATCGTCACATATTCTCTGAATTCGGAGATGATTTGACGAAAATGATGACGGAATGTTGTGTTCCCGATGAAATTCGCCACAAAATCAAGTGTTTCGTCGCAAATTACCAGCTAGGAACATTTGGCGACGATGATTTGAAGAAGAGGAAACGCAATACTCATGTTGTTGTTACTAGTGACAGGTGTAGTGCCAAGAGAAGCAATGGTGAGCAGTGCACTCGCCGACACAAGGAGGAATCGCAATACTGTGGAACTCATAATAAAGGACAACCTCACGGAACAGTTGATGAGGCTATGATAGACTTGGAGACAAAAAAGGAGGTTAGAGTAGAGGAAATCAAGGGCATCGTTTATTATCTGGATGACGAAGGAAATGTGTATGATACTGGTCAGGTTCATCAAAACGTCGACAATCCCGACATAATTGGGAAGTACATTAACGGGGTTCTGACCAAGTACAATATTTAAATAAGACGATTATGATTTAATAAATTATATTAAAGAGATAATTTTATTTGAATATAGTTTTTCTTATTTAAAACAGCAATATGCACATTGAAGACGTAAAAGTTGTCGTCACTGACACTCTAAAGCATTCATTTATGTCGGAATTGAAAACAGGAAATGTACTTTTAGATACACTAGTTGGTTTTATTATTATGACTTTTATTACGACCGTTATGAGCGGATTTGTTATGTCAATTAACAACGGAAAATATTTTGCTATTTGGCGCTATTGGGATGGAACATATGACTTTCAAAACTGTTTTAAACGTAAGAACCTGATTAAAATTACTGGGCGTAAATTCACCGATATGCTGTATTTTAAGACGCGCATCGACTTTAGCATGCGATTTCAGGCCATTATTAGTCTAATCAACGAGCTAACTCATCAAAATGCTATTGAGAAGAATATTCGACAATTGTCTGAGTTTCAGATTCGGGAACGCGTCAAATATAACTCGAATTTGGATGTGGATGAAATAGAAAAAGATTTTTCATTTATTATCGACCAAAAACAGGTCGTCTTCCTGAAGCCTGATGTATATTGCCGGTTAAATTGTGATTCAGAGGTTGAAGAAGCTGGTTCAAATAGTAATAAACGCAGTTATTCGCGCGATACATATGAAATTTTGATATACAGTTATAAATATACGTGTAAAGAGTTGTTTGATTATTTGGATCAGGTAACCGATGAATATGAGAGAAATCAAAAAGAATTGAAAAACAAACACAAATATATTCTGTCTTATGATGGCATCGGAGACGCAGATGAAGGATATGGTGTCAAGTGGACTAAAGAGCGATTTAGGTCAAACAAGAGGTTTGACAACTTGTTTTTCGAGGGAAAAGAAGAGGTATTGTGCCAGATTCACGATTTTATTAATGGAAAAGAAATGTATCGCAAGATTGGCAAACCATATCACTTGGGAATAGTTCTTTATGGTGAGCCTGGGTGTGGAAAGACCAGTTTTATTAACGCATTGGCGAATGAATTGGGGCGCAGTATCAAGGAAATCAACTTTTCTAAGTTGAAGACGGCCGATGATTTGGAGAGAAGCATTACTTGCACTGAATATAATAGCATCAATATGGATTATGACAATGTTATTGTGACGTTCGAGGACATTGATTGTGCTACGAATATAGTAAAAAGACGCAAGCAGATGGTTGATTCCACAGTTGAATCATTTGAAGAAGAGGATAGTATTGATGAAACAACAGATGTTAAAAACATGTTTAAGACCCTAAAGAAGTTGTCTAATAAGAATGAAGATTGGGTTAGTTTAGAAAAAGGGAAGAAGGACAATCAACTTACGCTGTCTAATTTGCTAAATGTTTTGGATGGTTCTCGTGAAATGCCTGGGAGAATCATTGTTGTTACTACGAATAAGATTGATTGGATTGATGACGCGTTGTTGAGAGAAGGTCGCATTGATATTCGCGTTGAACTTAAGAAGATTGGCGCGGAACTAATGTGGAAAATGTATGAGAATTTTAGAGATGCACAGGGTGTCGCTATTGGTGAAAAAGAACGGGTAGATTGGAATGAGAACAAGAGTCTTTTTATTGAACAGGCGCCGTGTAAGGTTATTAACAAGATACAGAAGCATAAGAGCGATTTTGTTGCTATGTTGAAGTCATTTAAAGTGGATAAATGAGAAAACTTTATTAATGAGCGATTACAGGTGAAATGAGCGATTACAGGTGAAATGAGCGATTACAGGTGAAATGAGCGATTACAGGTGAAATGAGCGATTACAGGTGAAATGAGCGATTACAAGTAAAACATCATTTCCGCGAATTTGCGGACGAGTGCGGCTTTTTCTTCTTTTGTGAGTAGTGTGGGTCTGGTCTTGGCGTCGTTGAGGATGTCGATGACGTGCTGGATTTTTTCGGCTTGCTGGTCAGCAGTTGGTTCGAACTTGTAGTCTGCTGTTCCGGCTACGACTGCGTCGATGTGTGCTTGTTCTGCTTCGAACTCCGCAGTGAATTCGTCAATTTTCCGCTGCTCTTGTGTCGCGATTGACGCTTGTATGGCCTTGGCTTCACGTGCTTCGCGTTCTGCCGCCATTTGAATGACGCGTGCGTGTGTTTCTGGTGATGGTCCTCGCCGAATGTATTTGACCATTTTCCAGTAGTGTCCGTGAGCGTCGTATGTGACTTCGAGTGTTTGTCCCTCGTTGAGAGCCGAAATGCTTGGGTTTTTGATGTCGATGTTGTCCATGTGAATGAACGCTTGCTGGTGGTCTCCTACTTGGCGCATGTCGGTGCCTTTGATGGTGCCGATGCCGAGCTGGCCGATGATGTGGCTGATGTAGTCCGTGTTGATTCCTGCGTAGACGTATGGGAGCATGATTGTGATTTGGGAAGACATTTTTGTGCGGTTGGGAAAAGTGCTTTTTAATGAATAATAAAAAAGTATTTCAATTTTTAGTAGATAGCAACTATTAGTATTTCTTGTTAAAGGCGTCAACACCATTCTTGGCGATATATTGCACGTTTCGAGCGCACCATCCGTATGACCCGCCGCTATGGTTGTGCTTTGAGACAAGTGGGTGATTATCAAGTTCCTTCAATCTTGGATCATTGCTAAACATAAATCCGCGCTTATCGTCGTCGAAGTCTCGGACAAATTCCCAGAGACGGAGGTCCCAAACTGCTTGGCACATATCTCGAATGGAAGGGCAGGTGATACACGAGAACTCGGAAATTGTTGCGTCAGCCATTGTTGTGTTTGCGTCAGTCACGGGTGTGTTTGCGTCAGTCACGGGTGTGTTTGCGTCAGTCACGGGTGTGTTTGCGTCAGTCACGGGTGTGTTTGCGTCAGTCACGGGTGTGTTTGCGTTAGACATTGT
>Ga0187843_10002621_pt1 | contig 10788 bp, 14 predicted proteins | sample SpaLakP09_SKY_43_FD_134516 | JGI IMG/M metagenome (GOLD analysis project Ga0187843, IMG submission 134516) | Oligotrophic lake water microbial communities from Sparkling Lake, Wisconsin, USA - SP09_SKY_43 | ecosystem: Environmental > Aquatic > Freshwater > Lake | place: USA: Sparkling Lake... | reverse complement strand
CCGCTTCGATACCGGTCATCACCGGCATACGAATATCCAAAAACACCAGGTCCGGCTGCAGATCGCGCACCCGCTCGAGCGCCTCTTGGCCATTGCGCGCTTGGGCCAGCACCTCGATGCTGGCGTCTAGCTCGCGCAGCCGGGCGCAGAGCTGCTCGCGCAGCAGGCGCTCATCATCGGCCACGACGACACGCAAAGGCCTCATAAGGCCTCACCATCCTTAGCGCCGCCCGTAGCCAGGCGCCAGATCATCCACACAATAAACAGTGGCAGCATGCCCCACAGCACCATGCTGAGTACGCCCAGACCGGCGCTGACCAGGACGATGACCGCCAGCACCGCGAACACCGGTACCAAGAGCACCAAAAACGGCAACATCGCCAGAGTGGCCAGCACCAGCATACCCAGTAAAACGGCTGCGCCCATAGCGAACCAGGCCAAGCCGGGCAGGGTGACGGCTTGGCCGTTGACGCTGAGCATCACATCGGGCTGCCATTGCAGACCACCCAAAACGGCCGCCGCCAAGGCCAACAACACGGCGACAAACAAGAGGCGGGCGATCCAACGCAAACTAGTGCTGATCATCAAAATAGCTCCGGTATGCAGGGGACCATCATGGCGCGCCCAATTGGTAGGGAACGGTAATGGTGACACAAGCGCCACCGGTGCTGGGGCTGCTGGTGTGCAACGTGGCTTTGGCACCGTACAAAAGTTGCAAACGCGCGCGGATGTTGGACAAGCCGATGCCGCCGCCCTCGACCCCGGTAGATGCCCCCGGCGGCTCAGGCGCAAAGCCCACGCCGGTATCTTGCACCTGCACGATCAGCTGGCCGTCTTGCACCTCGGCACGCACGCTGATGCTGCCGCCTTCGGCCTTGGGCTCCAGGCCGTGGCGGATGGCGTTTTCCACCAGGCTTTGCAGCATCATGGGCGGAAAGCGGGCGCTGCGCAGGCCCTGGGGCACTTGCAAATCAAACTGCAAGCGCTCTTCCATGCGCATGCGCATGAGCTCCAGGTAGGGCTGCACCACCGCCAGTTCACGGCCCAAATCACGCTCGGCTTGCGCGTTGGCTTCGCGCAGCGTGGGCATGGCGGCGCGCAAAAACGCGATCAGGCTTTTTTGCATAGTCGCTGCGCGCGGCGGGTCGGTCTCGATCAGGTGCTCAATGCCGGCCAGCGTGTTGAACAAAAAGTGGGGCTCCATTTGCGCCTGCATGGCGGCCATGCGTGCTTCCATCACCTGGCGCTTGAGCGACTCGGTTTCGGCCACTTGCGTGGCAGCAGCGGCAACCGCCTCGGCCTGGATGCGGCCGCGGTAAGTGATTTTGAGAATCAAAGAGGCGACGATCAACAGCAGGGCCAGCTTGGGCAGGCTGTCTCCACGCTCTACATCGCCTTCGTAGGCGCCAAAGTGCACATCCACGTCGTCGTCTTGCTCTTGGGTTTGGCCTTCCAAGGCGCGGCGCACGGTCTCTAGGGCATGCTCAACCTCCTGCTCGCTCGCGTTGGGACCGATTTGAATATTCACGCCCGGCTTGGGAGCCGAAGCGCCGCCCTGCGCAGCGCTGGCGGGCGCATCGGCCGGCGTGCTGATACGCCCGCCTTTTTCATCGATCTGCACTTGTGCGGCCTTGCCCTCTGGGTCTTGCGCGCTGATGTGCACGCCGGTCTCGTCGATGCGCACCGACACATTGCCCTTGGCCACCGGGGCTGAGGCATCGGTGGCCGGCGCCTGCGGACTGGGGGTCGGCTTGACTTTTTTCACCACCACCTCATGACGACGCTGATGGCCCGAACTTTTGTCCAAGAATTCGGTGGTGATACCCGCTAGGATCAGCATCAGGATGGAAATCAGGAAAAACCGCCACCAGCTGATGCTGACCAGCCAGTTGGCATAGGCATGAAAGTAACGCACGATGGCAGCACGCAGCGCTTGCCACCGGCCGCTCCAACTCTGGCCGTCGGCAGGTGTGGGGGAGTGGGGGTTGGGCATTTGACAATCCTTTAGTTTCAGTCATGGCGCAAGTGCGCGCCTAGTAGACCGCACTGTAGGCAGGGCTCAGCCCGTCCGCCAGTGCTTTGCGACCAAGTGCATAAACCGGGGGTCAGGCGGCAAGAAACTGCGCTTACCGGCAGGTATCGACCCACTGGCCTTGGGTTAACTCGGCCATGAACTGCGGGCTGATACGCAAGGCGCTGTTCACGGAGCCGGCGGCGGGAAGTACCTCGTCAAAAGCCAACAGGCTGCGGTCCAGATAGATGGGCAAATCAGTTGCAAGACCGAAAGGGCAGACGCCGCCCACCGGGTGCCCAGTTAGCCCCTCTACTGCGTCCAGTGCGAGCATCTTGCCTTTGCCAAACACGGTTTTGAATTTGGTGTTGTCGATGCGCGCATCGCCTCGCGCCACCAACAAAAACACTTTGCCATCGGCCAGCTTAAAGGCCAGGGTCTTGGCAATACGACCGGGCTCCACACCATGGGCTTGCGCGGCCAGGGCCACGGTGGAGGTATTGAGGTCCAGCTCCACGATCGGCATGTCGATCTGTCGCGCCTGGAAAAATGCGCGCACGGAAGCGACACTCATAAGCCTTGCGCCAAGTCAAGTGCCCACGACATAGGGATTGCTTACGCGCTCCACGCCAAAGCTGCTTTCGGGGCCGTGGCCGGGAATAAAGATTGTGTCATTGCCCATAGGCCATAAACGGTGGGTGATGCTGTGCATCAAGTCCGCATGGTTGCCCTGCGGAAAATCGGTGCGGCCCACGCTGCCTGCAAACAAAACGTCGCCCACAAACGCACGGTTCATTTCTGCCGAATAAAACACCACATGGCCAGGCGTATGGCCGGGGCAGTGGCGCACTAGCAGCACGTGCTCGCCCAGAGTGACGGTGTCGCCATCCTTGAGCCAGCGTGTGGGCTTAAAGGGCCGCGCCGGGGGAAAGCCGTAGGTCGCAGCTGCCATAGGCAAGCCATCGATCCAAAACTGATCGCCCGGATGCGGCCCGATGATGGGCAGGCCCAAGCGGTCCGCCAGGTCTTGCGTCGCCGCCGCATGGTCCACATGGGCATGGGTAATCCAGATTTGTTCGAGCGTCACGCCCAGGCTTTTGGCCGTCGCGATTAACAGGTCCAGGTCACCGCCGGGATCGATGATGGCGGCCTTGTGGGTCTGGTCGCACCAAACAATCGAGCAGTTTTGCTCAAACGGGGTAACGGGGATAGTTTCGTAGTGAAGCATGGGCTGGGTGTTGGAGACTGATAACAATGTTTTGAACTTGCGGTCAATGGGCCGGATTCAGTGCGACGCTTTTCAGCGGCCCCTGCATCAGCAGATTCTCGCCCACGTTTTGCGAGGTATGCAAATTTGAACTAAAAACTCTCAAACGGGTTGACGACTTGCACACCGCAGCCCAAGAAATCACGCACGTTTCGGGTAGCCAGCACCAATTGGTGCTCGATAGCGGTAGCAGTGATCAGCATATCAGGGGCGCTACGCACGATGCCTTGGGCCTGGAACTGCCCACGCAACACGCCGCCGCGCTGCACGATGGCGGGAGTTATGGGGTACACGGCGTGCAGGCGTTCCACCAATGCGTTGAACAGGGCCAATTTTCGGTTGTTGGGTTGCCAGGCCAGCCCGAAGTGGGCTTCTTCTAGCGTGATGGCTGAGATGGCCATTAACTGCACCGACTGCAGCCAGCGCATCACCTGCTCGTCGGGGGTGCTTTTAACGAACTCACTGATAACGTTGGTGTCAGCCAGAACGATAGTGCTACCCATATGGAGACTGCCTTAGCTAGGATCAGCAAAGGCATTGGCACGCTGCCATGCCGATGGTCGCGCTGCCAGGTCTGGCCCGCCAAGCTCGGTGTTGCCTTGTGGCGAAAAAGCCTCCCGTAGTTGCAACACCTGCTTGTAAAAACTCTCTGCCGCAGGTTTGACAACGGCCTCACTGCGGGCGAAGTAGTCGGCAGACACCAGCACTGCCACGGGGGTGTTGTGCTTAGTAATGACCTGGGGCTGTTGCTGAGCCGCTGCGATCAGGGCAGAAAGCTGCTGACGTGATTGGGCAATAGATATAGACATAATTGTTTTAAATGTTCTTTTTGTTTGTACATTATATCTTCAATTAAGACTGTATCGGAACCGACTTGCACTTGGCCAGCGTATTCGTTTTGACTTGGGTCAAGGCCTATTAGCAGGCGAGCGCCAACAATCCAAGGCATGGATTTTTCCCCTTCTGCAACTTCCCGCATCTGGTTGCAAAAGACGGAGGTATTTTTTAATCGCTACGTTCTGCCGCACAACGCGGCCTGGCACCAATGCGTGGCCGATGGCCTTTATCCGCCGCCCTTTTTGGCCGACCTGAAGGCGCTGGCGCAGGACGAGGGTTTATGGAATTTGTGCCTGCCCTACTTGCCCCTGGGCGCGCCAGGTTCGCGTCTTTCTAATCTGGAGTACGCGCCTATTGCCGAGCTTTTGGGGCGCCTGCCCTGGGCCTCGGAGGTATTCAATTGCCAGGCGCCTGACAGCGGAAATATGGAGTTGTTGTTGCGCTATGCCGATGCGAGCCAAAGCGCGCGCTGGCTAGCGCCCATGCTGCAAGGGCAAATACGCTCGGCTTTTGCGATGAGCGAGCCCGATGTGGCTTCATCTGACCCCGCAAATTTACAGACTTCTTTGCGGCGGGACGGCGATAGCTTGGTGTTGCAAGGGCGCAAGTGGTTTATCACCGGCGCAGCACATCCTGATTGCCGCCTGCTGATCGTCATGTGTCGCGACCTGGACCTAGCGGGGCAAGCGGGCACGCATCAGCAACATAGCCTGGTCTTGGTACCCATGGATGCGCCGGGGGTACGAGTGCTGCGCAATATCCCCATGCTGCACCACTTGGCCCCCGAGGGCCATTGCGAAATATTGTTACATGACGTGCGCTTAGACCCACAGGCTTTGTTAGGGCAAGTCGGTGCAGCTTTTGCCATGGCCCAGGCGCGCCTGGGCCCGGGGCGCTTGCACCACGGCATGCGTAGCATCGGGCAGTGTGAGTTGGCGCTGCAGTTGGCCTGCGCGCGGGTCCGTGAACGCCAAGCCTTTGGCCGCCATGTATCGGGGTTTTCCAATGTGCAAGATTGGATCGCCCAGTCGCGTGTGGCTATTGACCAGGCACGGCTACTGCTTTTACAAACCGCCTGGCGACTCGACCAGCCCAATAGCGACCCAGAGCAACTGCGCAGCGATGTGGCGGCGGTCAAGGTGGTGGCGGCGCAACTGCAAACCCAGGTGGTCGACCGCGCGATGCAAATGTTCGGCGCCATGGGCTTGTCGCCTGATACGCCACTGGCCTATTTTTGGTCTTGGGGTCGCGCCATGCACCTGATGGATGGGCCCGATGAGGTACACCTGCGCAGCATTGCCCGGCATGCGTTGCGCCAATCCGTCGACCAAGGGGCCGCACTCGCCGCGTACTTCACTACGCCGGAGCAGTTGCGGGCACCGCCGCAGATCCGCTGATCACTGTCGCGTGCGACATCGTTGGCGCCGGGGGGCAGGGCACAATCGGCGCTCTTGCATGCAGCGCGATGTCCACCCAGCCCCTCTCCGTTTCCCCGCAACCGACAGTCGAGTCCTTTGCCCGTATTGCGGGACTGGAGGCTTTGTGCCGCGGCTGCACTTTGTCGGTGTTTCCTTTGTTGCTGTACCGCGCCTGGGGCAGCGCACAGGTGGTTTCAGAGATTTATTTTTGTGTCGGCTTAGCATCTTTGATGGCGGCGCTGATGGTGCCGGCGCTGGTACGCGTATTTACTCGACGACAGGTGTATTTGGGTGCGGTAAGTTTGTATCTGCTGGCTTCGGTTTTCGGAATATTGCAAGGCAAATGGACGACTTTGGCACTGCTGTGCGCCATCATTGCCGCTGCGATTTCCTTTGTTTGCTACAACAGCTATGTGCTGGACCATCTGGAGAAAACCGATTTCAGCCGTTTAGAAACGATGCGCCTGTTTTACGGCGGCGCCGGTTGGGTGGTGGGGCCGTTTGCCGGGGTCTGGCTGTTGTCGGTGTGGGGTGGCGCACCCTTTGTTTTGCTGTCGGGGGCCGCTACCTGGATGGCTTGGTTGATTTGGAAAACACCCCTGGGAGATGGCAAGTTTGTAGCGCGTGGCGCGGGCAACGGAGCGGCGGCGGCACATGATTCACGCAGGGCCAATCCTTTGGCGCTGATCGTCCGGTTTTTCTCGCAGCCTCGCATGGTTACTGCTTGGTTGTTACCTTTGGTACGCTCTTGTGGTTGGTGGATGTTCTTTGTCTATTTGGGCATATTTGCGGTAGAAAACAAATTGGGCGAGCAAGTTGGCGGTATCGCCAGCTCGGTGGCGAATATGGGGTTGTTTTTAGCGCCATTAATGCTGGCTTGGATGCAAAGGCGCTCGGTACGTACCGCTATCCGTGTAGGCTGCATGGGTGCCAGCGCTTGTTATTTGGCAGCTAGCGTACTCTCGCACTGGCCCTGGGTAACGGTGGGATTTCTGTTGGCTGGAACCCTGTTTTTGGTCTTGCTAGATACCTGTGCCGGCCTGCCCTTTCTGATGTCGGTCAAGCCATCTGAGCGCACAGAAATGTCGGCGGTGTATTCCAGTTTTCGCGACGTCTCCGGCATCGTGTCACCCGCCGTGGCGTGGCTGGTGTTGCAGTTTTCTCCGGTGGTCGGTGTGTTTGCCGTGGGCGCATTTATCGTGCTAGGCGCGTGGGCGTTGGCTGGCCGATTGCACCCAGAGCTAGGAGTCCCGGGCCTTGCCCGGATACGTAAGGCCAACTAGCTTGTTAGGACGTGGGTTTATTTATTTATTATAAAAATAACCATATTTGTTTTAATAACGCTGTAAATTTTGTTGTATAAATCGGGCTTATCGGGCGGGCCTAAGTGAATATTCCTTCGCTTATGGGTAAATATCGCCTTCTTAGATAGGCGTTAAGGCCATGGACAAGTCATACCGGCAGCCGTATAAGAGGCATGCCATTGAAGCTGCGCTGGAGCCGCATCTGTTGCAAGCACTTAAAGGCGCCAAGATGCCAGCAACCCAGTCCGCATTAAGCCGCATATCGACCCGCAACGCCGATTTAAAGCACACGCCGCCGGTTGCCGATCCACAAACCACTTTGACTGCGCCATCAGGCATACCCCCTGAAGCGGAATCTGCCAAAAGCCTTTTGCGTGCGCTAGCGCAGTCCCTGCAAGCTTGGCGCAGCCAATTGCCACCGCATTTACAACCTGGCTTATTGGCTTTGGTGCATGGAGGGGCGCCCATAGAGGTGCAATCCATTGCACTTTGCGCGCCGGACTCTATACGCCTGAGCGGAAGCTGCCAAGGCCGTGCCTATAAAGTGCTCGCGCTTGCGTCGAACATTCAGTTTCTTTGCGTACCCAAAACGGATGCACTAAATACAATTCCGGCTTGCGTTGATTTTGAGTTAGGCGGCGAAGTTTTTTCCGCTTAACCAAGGGAAACTTAAAAAAGAATGCGTCCGCGCAGCATGTCCCACCACATGCGCCAATCGCCCATGAAGCTAAAAAGCGGGTACTTAAAGGTTGCCGGGCGGTTGTGCTCAAAGAAAAAATGGCCCACCCAGGCAAAGGCATAACCCTGTAGCAAAGACAGGGGAATCAGCCAGGCATTGAGAGTGGCCGCTGCGCTCAAGAGCAACACCAGGCCGATGCTCGAGCCCACAAAGTGCAAACGCCGGGAGGTGCGATTAGCGTGCTCACCTAAGTAAAAAGGGTAAAACTCGGCAAAGGTCTGAATGCGTGTTTCGTCGGGCATGGCCATCTCCATCGGGTGGGATTCCATCATAAAGCCTGTCCGCCACTACACCCCAGGCTTTGTCCATCCGGCCGTGGCAAGGTGTTTTCGCGGGACAATGCCGGTTTTATGCCAGCGATCACCATGCCAATTTCCCCTGACCAATCGCGTACCGATAACACCCGTATCCAAGCCATACGGCCGCTCATTGCACCCGCTCTGCTGCAAGAACAATTGCCCGCTTCAGAAGCGGTACTCGCCCGCGTGGAGCAAAGCCGCAAGGAGATTTGCGATGTGCTGCATGGTCGCGATGACCGCTTGTTGGTGGTAGTAGGTCCCTGCTCCATCCACGACCATGACCAGGCCATGGAATATGCGCATTGGCTTCAAGGCCAATCGGAACGGCTCGGGGAAGATTTGTGTATCGTGATGCGCTGCTACTTTGAAAAACCGCGCACCACGGTCGGTTGGAAGGGTTATATCAACGACCCGCACATGGACGGTAGTTTTTCGATCAATGAAGGCTTGTCCCTGGCCCGCGCACTGCTGCTTGATATTGTCAATGTGGGCCTGGCCGTGGGGACGGAGTTTTTAGATTTACTCAGTCCGCAGTACATCAGCGACTTGGTCAGTTGGGGCGCTATTGGCGCTCGTACGACCGAAAGCCAGAGTCACCGCCAATTGGCCAGCGGTCTGAGTTGCCCCGTCGGATTTAAGAATGGCACTGATGGTGGTGTCAAAGTGGCGGTAGATGCCATGCTTGCCGCGCAATCGGCGCATGCATTCATGGGCATGACCAAGTGGGGCCAAGCGGCAGTTTTTGAAACCCAGGGTAACGCGGACTGCCACATTATTTTGCGCGGCGGCAAACAGCCCAATTACAGCGCTGCGGATGTGCAAGCCGCTTACGCTTTGCTACAAGCCTCCGATTTACGGCCACAGCTGATGATTGATGTGTCCCATGCCAATAGCAGCAAACAATATGCGCGGCAGATAGACGTTGCGCAAGCGGTCGCCGACCAGATCGCGCAGGGCGACGCGCACATTACGGGGCTAATGATAGAAAGCCACCTTCGGGAAGGCCGTCAGGACAAGGTGGCGGGGAAGGCTTTAGAGCACGGTGTGTCGGTGACCGATGCCTGCATCAGCACAGCACAAACAGCGCCGGTGCTGCAAAGCCTGGCGATGGCGGTGCGCCAACGGCGCGCCGTGGCGCGCGCAGGCGCTTGACTATCAACCGGCGGTCCGGCGGGGAACCATGGGGCCACGGCCTTCGATGTGGCGGAAATTGATGCGGCCTTTGCTCAAATCATAGGGCGACAGTTCCAGCGATACGCGGTCGCCAGCCAGGATACGAATATGGTTTTTACGCATTTTTCCGGCTGAGTAAGCGATCAGTTGGTGACCATTATCCAGGGTCACGCGAAAACGGGTATCCGGTAATACCTCGTTCACGATGCCCATCATTTCAATTAACTCTTCTTTTGCCATAGGGGTTCCTTTGCTCGCAATGCGGATTGTGGCATGTTCGTAGGGGTTTAGGGGCTGCCAATGGCGCTGTGGGCCCAGCCTATGCCTTGCTCTAGTGCATATTGCGCCGCTGCATCATGGCTATGAAAAACGGGGGTAAATCGCATTACACGGTCGGTACTGGCCTGTCCTTGACCACTGGCGATTGATACCTGGGCGCAAAACTGACCTGCACTAAGGCGAGTAGGCAGGGCGGCGATTCGGTATTTACCGATCGTGGTCGCAGCTTCTTGGGCTGCGGAAAATTGTCTGTACATCATGAAAAAAAGAAATTCACCGCGCTCGGCAGGGCGCAAATGACATGGAAAAGATAAGTCGCAAAGTAGGCGTAAAAGCCTGTTGTGGCATCGACTAGCAGCTACTTGGCACCGTCCTCTGCCGGGAAGGTGCTGGGCGTGTAAAACGCTTGGTCTGCGAGACTAATGTAACACGTAGCCGCAAAAGCCTAAGATATAAAGTCTGTTTGACGGGCCTGTACACCGGCCCACCATGGTGTTTTCACTGGCAATGCCCGGGTCTCGGGAGATACAGGTAATTGATGAAACTCGATCGTTTTGACCACCAAATTCTTCAACTGCTGCAGGAAGATGGCCGCATCAACAACCAAGATTTGGCTGACCGCATTGGTTTATCGCCCTCGCCTTGTTTACGCCGGGTACGTGCATTAGAAGAGGCGGGCCTGATTCTGGGCTACCGGGCGCATGTGGATGCGCGCAAACTGGGGCTAACTTTGATTGCGCTCATCCATATCTCCATGGATGTTCACACGCCCGAGCGCTTCGCGCATTTCGAAGCGGAAATTGGGGTGGTGCCCGAGGTCTTGGAGTGCCTGCTCATTACCGGTCAGGAAGCTGATTACCAGCTTAAAGTGATTGTGCGGGACATGGACCATTACCAGTCCTTATTGCTGCAACGAATTACCCGTATCGCTGGTGTGACCGGAGTACATTCGAGCTTTGTGCTGCGTAGGGTGCTGGACAAAACTGCGGTGGACGTAGCCACCGGTTCGGCCTAAAAATCTAGCGCGCGTCCGGCAACTCAATCTTGACTTCAAGCACTTCAAGATTATCTTGGCGCTCTAGTTGTACCTTGATGTCGTTCGGATTAATTTTGATGTATTTGCTAATCACCGCAATCAAATCGCGCTGCAAGTCGGCCATGTAATCGGGCTCGAAAGCGTTGCGGCCGCTGCGTTCATGCGCAAGTATGAGTTGCAAGCGTTCTTTGGCAACACTGGCTGTTTTTTTCTTCTCACCCAACAAAAAAGAGAGAAAGGACATGCTCTTAATTCCCACCGAATAAACGCTTAAAAAAGCCGGGTTTGACAGCTTCAGTAAAACGCATGGGTTTATCAGTGCCTAAGAAGCGATCGATTACGTCTTTGTAAGCTTCAGCAACTTCGCTACCGGCCATATGCACCGCTGGCACGCCTTGGTTAGAAGCTTGCAGCACGGTTTCACT
>Ga0187843_10002620_pt1 | contig 10804 bp, 10 predicted proteins | sample SpaLakP09_SKY_43_FD_134516 | JGI IMG/M metagenome (GOLD analysis project Ga0187843, IMG submission 134516) | Oligotrophic lake water microbial communities from Sparkling Lake, Wisconsin, USA - SP09_SKY_43 | ecosystem: Environmental > Aquatic > Freshwater > Lake | place: USA: Sparkling Lake... | reverse complement strand
CTTGCTGCCTGCTGCTTGACCGCTGCCTTCTGTCACTCGCTCGCTCAATCGATGTCCTTGCTTGCTAGCTAGCTCTCGCGGCTTGAAGCCGCATACGAAGAAAGGGGCCGCGGCCCCTTTCTTGAAGTTCACCGGCGCCCGGCCTTGCCCTCAGGCCTTGGCGCCGGCGGCGGGACTTCGACCCGCCTCACTCGGAACGGTAGTTCGGTGCTTCCTTGGTGATCTGCACATCGTGGACATGGCTTTCGCGCATGCCGGCCGAGGTGATCTCCACGAATTCCGCCTTGTTCTGCATGTCGGCAATCGTGGCACAACCGCAGTAGTGCATCGACGCCTTCAGGCCGCCGGCCATCTGGAAGATGACCTGCACCACCGAACCCTTGTACGGCACCTGGCCTTCGATGCCTTCCGGCACCAGCTTGGAGGTGTTGGGATTGTTGGCTGAGGTGTCCTGGAAGTAGCGATCGGCCGAACCCTTGGCCATCGCACCCATGGAGCCCATGCCGCGGTAGCTCTTGTAGGAGCGGCCTTGGTACAGGATCAGGTCGCCCGGGGCTTCCTCGGTGCCGGCAAAGGCGCCGCCCATCATCACGCAGTCGGCGCCCGCGGCGATGGCCTTGGCCAGGTCACCCGAGAAGCGCACGCCGCCGTCGGCGATCACCGGCACGCCGGTGCCGCGAAGGGCGGTAGCCACGTTGTCGATGGCCGTGATCTGCGGCACGCCCACACCCGCCACGATGCGGGTGGTGCAGATGGAACCGGGGCCGATACCGACCTTGACGCCATCGGCACCGGCTTCCACCAGGGCCAGAGCCGCCGCGCCGGTGGCGATATTGCCGCCGATCACGTCCACGCCGGGGAAGTTCTGCTTGACCCAGCGCACACGCTCCAGCACACCGGCGCTGTGGCCGTGGGCGGTGTCGACGATCAGAGCGTCCACGCCGGCCTTGACCAGCATGGCCACGCGCTCTTCGGTGTCATCGCCGAAACCGACGGCGGCACCGACGCGCAGCTTGCCTTGAGCATCGCGGGCGGCATTGGGGAAGCTGGTCTGCTTGGTGATGTCCTTGACGGTCATCAGGCCGCGCAGTTCGAAGGCGTCGTTGACGACGACCACGCGCTCCAGCTTGTGCTTGTGCATCAAGGCCTTGGCCTCTTCCAGCGACGCGCCTTCCTTGACGGTGACGAGGCGCTCGGCCGGGGTCATCATCTCGCGCACCGCCAGATCCATGCGGGTCTCGAAGCGCACGTCACGGCCGGTGACGATGCCGACGACGCGCTTGCCCTCCAGCACCGGGAAGCCCGAGACGCCGTGTTGGCGCTGCAACTCCACCACTTCGCGCACCGTGGTCGAGGGCGTGATGGTGAAGGGCTCCAGCACGATGCCCGACTCGTAGCGCTTGACGCGCGCCACTTCGATGGCCTGCTGCTTGGCAGGGAGGTTTTTGTGAACGATGCCGATGCCGCCCTCTTGCGCGATGGCAATGGCCAGGCGCGCTTCGGTGACCGTGTCCATGGCCGCAGAGACCAGGGGCAGGTTCAGATGAATATTGCGGGACAGCCGGGTGGCGAGGGAGGTGTCGCGAGGCAACACATGGGAGAACGCTGGCACCAACAAAACATCATCGAAGGTGAGCGCTTTTCCTAAAAGGCGCATGAGGGAAGCTCCAGACGCAAAGCGGCATTATACGGAGGACGGGCCCTGCTTTTCCCGCGCAGGCTTGTGACAGGCCGAATTTGCGCAAATTGACGCAATTTTGTGAGCTCGGTTTCAGGGTGCCCAGGGCTACACTTTGCCCATGCACACGCCCTGGCTTGCCCCCTCGCTTCGATCGAATTCGGCGCCCTCTGCGCCTCTGCTCTGGACACGAGCCCTGGGCCTTGCCGCCCTGCTGCTGTGCTGCGCCCTGCCCGCCCACGCGCAATGGAAGTGGCGCGATGCCAGCGGTCGCATGCAGATCAGCGACCTGCCGCCGCCGAGCGGCACACCGGAGAAAGACATCCTGCAACGCCCCGCGGGCTACAAGCCGCCGCCGGTGTTTGTCATGCCCTATGCCAGCAAGGCGGAGGGCGCCGCCAGCGCAGCGGCCGCAGCCTCGGCCAACGCCCCCAGCAAGGCCGATCTGGATCGTCAGGCGCGCCAGCGCGAGCAAGAAAAGCTCGAGAAGCAGCAGGAACGCGAGGCGATTGAGAAACACAAGCAGCAAGAGCGCCGCTACGCCGAGCAAAAGCGTGAGAACTGCAGCCGGGCCCAAGAAAACCTGCGCATGTTGCAGGACGGCATGCGCATCAGCCGCCGCAATGAGCAGGGCGAAAACATCATCATCGACGACCGCCAACGCGCCGAGGAAATCCAGCGCACCCGGGCCATTGTGGCCAGCGACTGCAGCAGCAACTGAGACCCGACAGGCGGTCCCAGCACCGCCTCCAAGACATCACCGGCTGGTCTTGCCAGCCAGAGGCCGGTGGCGAGAGACGATGCGCTCGCCTCGGTCCTTGTAGCGCTGCCGACGCGCTTCCTTCGGGTCCACGGTCAGAGGCCGGTAGACCTCGATGCGATCCCGCTCACGCAAGACTGTGTCTGCCGGTTGTTGCCGCCCCCAGATGCCCAGCTTGAACTCAGACAGCCGCGCCTGCATGGGCTGAAACTCAGCACAGGCTTGCAAGGCTTGGCCCAGCGTGCTGCCCACAGGCAATTGCAGATCAAGGCGGTGAACGACACCCGCTTGCGGGCTCCAGACCAGCTCCACGGCGATCAAGGCCTGTTGCCCTTCGACGGGCTCAGCGAGGGCCATAGACACTTTCAGCGCGCTGCACAAAGCGATCAACAAAGGTGTTGGCAATGCGATCGAACACCGGGCTGACCACCGCCTCCAGCGCTGCGCTGGAGAAGGCGTAACGCAACTCGAACTCGATCTTGCAGGCCACCGCCTCCAAACTGTCGCTGCCGGGCTTTTGCAGGGGGTGGAAATGCCAGACCCCATCGAGCGAGGAGAAGGGGCCGTCGACCAGGGTCATGCCGACGCTGCGATCCGTCTCGTGGGTGTTGCGGGTGGTGAAGGCGTGGCGCACGCCGGCGTAGGACAGCGACAGGCGGGCCGTCATGGCATCGCCCTGCTGCTCCAGCACCTCGGCGCGCTCGCACCAGGGCAGGAACTCGGGATAGCGCTCGACACCGACCACCAAGTCATACATCTCGCGCGGCGAGTACCAGAGCAGAACAGACTTCCTAACGTGTTTCATAGCGCTTCATACAATGGGTGGATTGTATTGGCGCGCCCAGGCCCGCCCAAGCCGACCCGGCCGCCCACCCACAAACGAGTTTCATGTCCACTGCTGCCTCTGCCCACCACCACGGTTCACGCCCGCCCCCGAAGGCCAAGCCGGCCGTGTCCAGCGCCCCGATCGCCGAAAACCGCCGCGCCCGTTTTGACTACTTCATCGACGAGCGTCATGAATGCGGCATCGTGCTGGAAGGCTGGGAGGTCAAGGCCATACGCGCCGGCCAGGTGCAACTGACCGATGGCTATGTGCTGATCAAAAACGGCGAGCTGTTCCTGATCGGCTGCCGCATCAACCCGCTGCGCACCGCCTCCACCCATGTCAGCCCCCTGGCCGACCGCACCCGCAAGCTCTTGATGAGCAAGGGCGACATCCGCCGCCTGATTGGCAAGGTGGAGCAGCGCGGCTTCACCCTGGTGCCACTGAACCTGCACTACAAGGGCAGCTTCGTCAAAGCCGAGATCGGCCTGGCCAAGGGCAAGGCCGAGCACGACAAGCGCGACACCGAGAAAAAGCGGGATTGGGAACGAGAAAAAGGGCAGCTCATGAGACACGCGACAAAGTCGCGAGGCTGAGGCGCGTAGCGACTCGCTGCCCTTTTCGCTAAAAGGGGCAGCTGATGCGCCACGCGACCAAGTCGCGCAGCTGAAGCCGTTTCCCTCAGGCTTTCAGGACCTCCAGCGCCTGCGCCAGATCGGCGCGCAGGTCGGCCTCGGCCTCCAGGCCGATGGCAAAGCGCACCAGATGTCCTTCGCGGTAGGGCAAGCCCAGCGAGCGGCTGCGGCTCATGTTGTAGGGCACGGCCAGACTCATAGGCCCTGCCCAGGAGTAGCCGATGCCGAAGAACTGCAGCGCATCGACAAAGGCGTCGACCTGGGCCGCGCTGACCTGCGGCTGGAACACCACCGAGAACAAACAAGCCGCCCCGCCACCGCTGACTTCGCGCCAATGCACATGCCCCGGCGAGCCGGGCTAGGCCGGGTGCAGCACCTGGGCCACCGCCGGCTGGGCCTGCATCCAGGCGGCCAGCGCACGCGTGGTCGCATCCTGGGCGCGGTAGCGCAGTTCCAGCGTCGGCAGGCTGCGCAGCACCAGTTCCACATCGTTCTGCCCCAGGCCGTAGCCCAGGTGCTCGTGCATATAGTTCATACGCTCATGCAAGGCCAGGTCGCGGGTACAGACCGAACCCATCAGCACATCGGCGCCACCCGAGGGGTATTTGGTCAGTGCGTGCATGGAGATGTCCACGCCAAAGCCCGGCTCGCTGTCCGGCAACAAATCAAAGGCCTTGAAGGCGACACCTGCGCCCCAGGTGTTGTCGAGCACCGTGGTGATGCCGCGCTCGCGGCAGACCCGAAGCAGGCCGATCAGATCGGGGAACTCCAGGGTGATGGAGCCCGCCGCTTCCAGCCAGACCAGCTTGGTCTTTTCACTGATCAGGGCGGCGAATCCAGCTACATCGAGTGGGTCGTAGAAGCGATGCTGAATGCCGAACTGTGGCAACAGCGATTCGCTCAAATAACGGTTTTGTCCATAGACATTGTCCGGCACCAGCACCTCGTCGCCGGGCCGCAGCAAGCTCAGCGACACCAGGGTCACGGCCGCCAGGCCGCTGGGCACCAACAAGCAATGTTCGGCGCCTTCCAGGCTGGCGATGCGCGCACCCAAGGTGTAACTGGTCGGCGTGCCATGCAGGCCGTAGCGGTAGCTCTTGCCGTCACGCGGGCGGTATTGGTGCAAATCAGCGGTGTTCTTGAACAACACCGTCGAGGCCTTGAACACGCCCACCGGATGAGCCGCCCAGCCTTCAGGCGGCTGGTAAGGATGGTGAATCTGCTGCGTGGCCAGTGCGAGGTCTGGGGCCGGGGCGTGTTTGCTCACGATGGGGTCCTGAAGAGGCGCTGAAAAACAAAGCGGGCCGAAGCCCGCATTGATTCTGACTCAGATCGAACGACGCTCAGATCGGCATGCCGATCAGGTCATGGCCCTCCACCGCGACGATGCGCGCGCGGGTGAACTCGCCGACCTTGAGCGTCTTGCTGGCCTTCTCCGGCGGCAACAGGCGCACGGTGCCGTCGATCTCGGGCGCATCGGCGTAGGTGCGGCCGACACCGCCCTTGCGGCCGAGAGCCGGCGCGGAATCGACCAACACCTGCATGGTGGCGCCGACACGGGCGCGCAGCTTGTCGATGGACACCGCTTCGGCAATCTGCATGAAACGCGCGCGGCGCTCTTCGCGCACCTCAAGCGGCAGCGCACCGGGCAGCTCATTGGCGGTCGCGCCGGTCACCGGCGAATAGGCAAAGCAGCCGGCGCGGTCGATACGGGCTTCACTCATGAAATCCAGCAGGTACTGGAATTCTTCTTCGGTTTCACCAGGGAAGCCGGCGATGAAGGTCGAGCGGATGACGATGTCCGGGCAGGTTTCGCGCCAGCGCAGGATGCGCTCCATATTCTTTTCGCCGCTGGCCGGGCGCTTCATGCGCTTGAGCACATCGGGGTGGGCATGCTGCAGCGGCACATCAAGGTACGGGAGCACCAGGCCTTCGGCCATCAGCGGCAGCACCTCGTCCACATGCGGATAGGGATAGACGTAGTGCAGGCGCACCCAGGCGCCGTGCTGCTTGGCCAGCTCGCCCATCTGCGCGACCAGGTCCAGCATGCGGGTCTTGACCGGCTTGCCGTCCCAGAAGCCGGTGCGGTACTTGACGTCCACGCCGTAGGCGCTGGTGTCCTGGCTGACCACCAGCAACTCCTTGACGCCCGACTCGAACAGCGCCCGTGCCTCGTTCAGCACATCGCCGACCGGGCGCGAGACCAAATCGCCGCGCATGCTGGGGATGATGCAGAAGGTGCAGCGGTGGTTGCAGCCCTCGCTGATCTTCAAATAGGCATAGTGCTTGGGCGTCAGCTTGATGCCGGCAATGCCGCGCGACTCGGGCACCAGATCGATGAAGGGGTCGTGCGGCTTGGGCACATGGGTGTGCACCGCATCCATCACCTCTTGCGTGGCATGCGGGCCGGTCACGGCCAGCACGCTGGGATGCATCTCGCGCACCAGGCTGCCGGCATCGCTGCTGCTGGCGCCGGCCTTGGCGCCCAGGCAACCGGTGACGATCACCTTGCCGTTTTCGGCCAGGGCCTCGCCGATGGTGTCCAGGCTTTCCTTGACGGCATCGTCGATGAAGCCGCAGGTGTTGACGATCACCAGGTCGGCGCCGGCAAAGGTCTTGGAGGTTTCATAACCCTCGGCCCGCAGCTGGGTGAGGATCAGTTCCGAATCGGTCAGGGCCTTGGGGCAGCCGAGCGAGCAGAACGCCACTTTGGGGACCTTCGCAGGAACGGGAGCGTCGTAAGTCTTTGATTCCATTTGAGTATTTCCTGCGTGCCACCGAGCACCAAAGCCCGCCATTCTATTTCAGCTGTGATTTCCACCCAAGGACAATTAACCGACTCCGGATGTGGATAGACTCGCCCAGATATGCGTGAGGGGCAATGACCACCAAAGGGCCTGAGAAAAAACGCCGCAGGGGCGACGCTACATTGACGTCCATGGGGCAGCGTCTTGCTTGGTTGCTAGTTGTGCGCCGACTGACCCAGGTTGAAGCTGCAGAATTGGCAGGAATCTCACAATCCGCAATCGCCAACCTCATTCGATCTGCAACAAGGCAGCCTAGCGCGAAGACACTACTCGGCTTGGCTCAAGCGCTGGGCACGTCGCCACAATTTCTTCTCAAGGGTGAAGGGCCACCGATCGTCGATGGCGAACCGGGCACGACAGTGGAGCAGCAATTGCTAAGCCAATTCCGGAAGCTACCAGCACACCACCAAGCTCATGTCGTAACGTTTATCAAAGTGCTACGGGGTAGCGCCGACCCCTCAACCGCCGCGGACTAAGCTCGGGCGGAAATTCACTCACCAAGCGCCGCTCGCACCTTCTCGTACTTCTCGCACCAACGAAGGTGAAAGAGAAAGTATGGATCTAGGATCTGAAGACCGGTCGCGGAGCTCCATTCCAAGATTGGCTGCCTAGGCATGTGCTTCTCGGCGAGTGTCTGCATTTGCTCAAGCGCACGCGTGACCTGCCCCTTAGCTGGCTTCTTTAAAGGGTCAGTGCAAATCCTGTCTATGCGTCGAAGGATGTTGTCATTGCCGTTGTTCCAAGAGAGCGTAGCCGCTGGCGGCGACAGCGCAATTGCAGCCAAAGCAATCTCGTAGTTATCACCTTCACCCAGGACAATCATCGGGTACCGATTGCGAGGATTCCCTCGCTCATCAGGACCTTGATCGAGGATCGAGAAAATCCGATCCCTGTCAACCGTGCCGTGCGCACGAAGCAGGATGGTTCGAATCTCAGGCAAGCCAAATTGCAGGTTCACCATGGGCTGCGCCGGCTGTTCAATCTTCGCAAATGCAGCAGCATTCAAGCAGATCAGCTGCATGAGCTGCGGCGACCCCGAGGACTCCAACGCGAAAGCGTCAAGGGCGGCAGGGGAGAGCACCACACCTAGCTTCTCAAAGCCGAGCTGAGCAATTTGCTCAAGGTCTTCCCTGCTCCAATATTGGAATTCGATTTTTTGCACTCGGCCGGTAAGGTCCGGGAGTGCTGAGATGGTGGAGTCGCTGTGATGGGGAACTTCGGCCAGACAGATCTTGACGCCAAACTGCGCTGCTGCTTTCAGCTGAGCCGCGACAGCCGACTGAGCCTCGTCGGGAATCGTGTGGAAGTCATCCAAAAACAGAACTTTGTTCGACTCCTTCAGGACAGCCACTGCGGTTTGAAATGGATCGACCTCGACACCAACCTTGCTCTCAAGCTTCTTGATCCTCTCAGCTATGGCAGTTGCCTCCGCATCTATGGAAGCAACAGTGATGTCGAACGAGCCGCCAATGTTCAGCTCTCCACCGAGCTTTTTCTCTTGGGAAGATGCCAACTCCATCGTCAGCGGTTCACGAAGCATCCGGAGAACTACGCTCCAAATGGATACGCCAGGCTCAAGCTGTGACCCAGCCACTGTTACCAGGCGATGGTCTCCGACACATTTCTGCACAGCCCGCGTCTTGCCACTCTTCGAGGGGCCAACAACCTGCGCAATGATGCCGGGCTGCTTCAGCGCCTCAACAATCTGCTCTTCAGGATCCGTCAGCTCGTTCGTGCGCCGATGCCGGAACACCCGGCGAACATAGCTGTGCCGGGGAAAATCACCCGGCACAAACACAGTGAAGCGCGTGATCTGAGGTTCGGTGTTGGTTGCCATTAAGCTTGTCGACCAGTGGTTATAAGCCGTGCGCTTCGCTCAGCCCAAGGACACAAAGCCGATCTTGGGGGCGGCGCCCGCGGCGGCGGCTGCTGGGCTGGGGGTGATGGTTTCGCTCATCCCCGGATTTTGCCTGAGCCCGGCCTTGCAGGCGCCACCGGGGCGCCAAGCGCCCTACTTCTTGCCGCCAAATCCCGGCATTCCAGGCATGCCTGGCATCACCGGGAACATGGCTCCGGCCTGCTTGATCTGCTCCTGCATCTGCTCGATCAGGTTCTTGCTCTGCTCGACGTAGCCGCCCATCAGGTTCTGCATCACCGGCGCCTGGGCGCCGAGGAACTGGGTCCAGAGCTCGGGGCTGAAGGCCAGGCCCTGGCTTTGTTCGGTGAACTTGCTCTGCAAAGCAGTGAAGGTCTGGACGTTCTTTTCGAGATAGTCGCCCATCACGCCCTGCATGGCATGGCCGTAGAAGCGGATGATCTGCTCCAGCGCATTCGTGCTGAACATGGGCACGCCACCGGTTTCTTCTTCCAAAATGATCTGCAGCAGGATGCTGCGGGTCAGGTCTTCGCCCGTCTTGGCGTCGCGCACCTCGAAGGCCTGACCGTCCAGCACCATCTTCTTCACATCGGCCAGCGTGATGTAGCTGCTGGTCTGGGTGTCGTAGAGACGGCGGTTGGGGTATTTCTTGAGCACGCGCACGGCGGGCGCTTGCGCTTCGCGCTCGCCGCCGGCCTCGGGAGCCGAGCCGGCTGCTGCTGTCTTGCTGCCTCTGCGGGCCGTCACCATGAATGCTCCTTGTCCGACCGGCACAGGGTGTTGTGCAGGTGCAGCAATATTCTAGGAGCCCGCGCGACGTGTTCCGGCGGGGATTTCCCCCGTAAGCGGCCCGGCCGCCGCGACGGCCGACAAATCCAGGCGCATGCGACTCATGCTGACCAGGGTCTGGTCGGCATCCGCCGCATGGCAGGGCAGCGGCGCCAGCAGGCGCAGGCTCAAGGCGTTGGCCACATCGATGCGGCAGCCGACACGGACCGGCACATCGCGGCCCTTGGGCGCCGGCTGGCCATCGACCAAGGTGGCACTGTCCGACAAGGCCCGCAAGACCATACCCTGGGCGCCACGGCGCAGCTCGAAATGCCAGCGGCTGATTTGCAGCGCCTGCATGGGATCGGCATGCGAGAGCACCACATCATTGGCCGGCACGCCCTCATGTTCGCGCAGGCGGCCGAAGCTGATGATGTCCAGCAAGGGCAAGGCTTGCGGTTCCTTGGCATCACCGATCAATACATGGGTCGGGAACACGCTGCGATCGCGCCAGTCAAACGCCATGAGCTCAACCGCCGCCGCCACATCCTTGAGCAAAACCGGCGCCAGGGGCCGGCACTGCACGCGCCAGGCGGCCGGCAACTCTTGAAAAGCTTCGCGACTCAGGCGCACCTCGCCCGGTTCGGCCGAGGCCACCACGCGAGCGCAAAAGTTGACGGCATCGCCCGAGACCGACTGCCCATCGCTGAGCACCCGCCCCCAATGCAAGCCCATGCGCAGCTGCAGCTGATGCGGTCGCGCGCGACCCAAGTTCTGCTCGCTGAGCTGCTCCTGCACCTGCTGGATGACCCGCAAGGCCTGGCCACTGTCCTCGAACACCAGGAAGGCCCCATCGCCCGCGGTGTCCACGATGCGCCCGTCATGGGCCAGCACCGCCACCTCCAGCAAATCAAGATGCAGCTGCTGCAACTGTCGCCCGGCGGCGTCACCGAAACGCTGGAAGTAGGAGGTGGAGCCCACCATGTCTGAAAACAGCAGCACCAGGCTGCGCTCAAAGCGCCGTTTCAGCTCCTGCTCCAGCTGCGCCTGCAGGCGGATGATGTCCTTCAAGCTCAGCTGGTCGAGCTGGGCAAAGCAGGAGGGAGTGACAAAAGCACTGTCAGAAGCACTCATCGGTCGGGCTCAGAAATACGGGGACATCCATGACGATGGCCGCATTGGAGCACAGGACCCGAACATGGCTGCGGCACTGCACGCTTCGTTACATACGCGCAGCCAGCACCGCCCTCCAAGCCGGGCAACACAAACCTGGCCCGAAACGCAAAAAACCCGGGAGATCTGTGATCTACCGGGTTTCTGCTTCAACGTTACTTGAGTAACGCCTACCGTCTTACTTACGTATTTTGGTAGGCGCGATTGGACTCGAACCAACGACCCCCACCATGTCAAGGTGGTGCTCTAACCAGCTGAGCTACGCGCCTCAAGAGCTTCGCAGT
>Ga0187843_10002619_pt1 | contig 10813 bp, 10 predicted proteins | sample SpaLakP09_SKY_43_FD_134516 | JGI IMG/M metagenome (GOLD analysis project Ga0187843, IMG submission 134516) | Oligotrophic lake water microbial communities from Sparkling Lake, Wisconsin, USA - SP09_SKY_43 | ecosystem: Environmental > Aquatic > Freshwater > Lake | place: USA: Sparkling Lake... | reverse complement strand
TGGGCGCATTGCCGACCAAGGGCCTGACCTTGCCGCTCATGAGTTATGGCGGCTCGGCCATCTTGCTGAATTTGGTCGCCTTGGCCATCGTGTTGCGGGTGGATTATGAAAACCGCTTGCTGTCCCATGGAGGACGCGTATGAATACACGCACGGCATTGGTGATGGCGGGCGGCACCGGCGGCCACATCTTCCCGGGCTTGGCTGTGGCCGAGGTGTTGCGCAGCCAGGGTTGGAACGTACATTGGTTAGGTGCCCCCGCCCCCAGCATGGAAAGTCAATTGGTCCCAGCCAATGGACTGCCCTTTGAAGCGGTTCAGTTTGGTGGTGTGCGTGGCAAAGGGTTGATGACTCTGGCGTTGTTGCCCATGCGCTTGTTGCAGGCCTTTTGGCAAAGTTTAAAAGTCATTCGGCGTTTGCGTCCAGATGTGTTGATTGGCTTGGGTGGATACATCACTTTTCCAGGCGGCATGATGGGTGTTTTGCTGGGCAAGCCATTGGTCCTGCATGAGCAAAATTCGGTCGCGGGCATGGCCAACAAGCTGTTGGCCCATGTGGCCGATCGAGTCTTGAGTACGTTTCCAAGCGTCTTACCGCGCACCCAATGGGTGGGTAATCCGATGCGCGAAGACTTTGTCAACCAAGCCGCGCCCGCGCAGCGCTTTGCCCATCGAACCGGCCCATTGCGCATGGTGGTTGTCGGCGGCAGTTTGGGTGCACAGGCCTTGAACAGTTGCGTGCCCCAAGCCTTGGCCTTGATGCCACCGGAGCAACGTCCCCACGTATTGCATCAAGGCGGTGTCAAACATTTTCAAACATTGCAAGACAACTATGCCCAAGCCGGCGTGCAAGCGGAACTGGTGCCATTTATCGATGACACGGCCAGCGCATTTGCCCATGCGGACCTGGTGATTTGCCGGGCCGGCGCCAGCACGGTCAGCGAACTGGCGGCGGTGGGTGTGGCGGCCTTGTTCGTGCCATTTCCGCATGCCGTTGACGACCACCAAACAGTGAACGCGCAATTTCTGGTCACGCAAACGGCGGGGTGGTTGATGCCCCAGGATGACTTGACGCCGCAGCATTTGGCTGATTTTTTAAGCCACTTGGACCGCACCCAATTGCTGCATGCGGCCAACCAAGCTTATGCACTGCGCAAAACAACGGCCGCGGCCGATGTGGCGCAGGCTTGCGTGGAGGTGTTGGCATGAAGCACGCCATCAGTCATGTGCATTTCGTTGGGATTGGTGGCGCCGGCATGAGTGGCATCGCTGAAATCTTGCACAACCTGGGCTACACCGTTTCAGGTTCAGACATCGCCGATGGTCCGGTACTGCGGCGATTGCAAGCCATGGGCATTCGCACCCAAGTGGGTCATGATGCCGCGCACATTGCCGGTGCAGGCGCTGTGGTCACGTCGACGGCGGTGCAATCCGATAATCCAGAAGTGGTGGCCGCTCATCAAAAATTGGTGCCGGTGGTGCCCCGTGCGGTGATGTTGGCCGAGTTGATGCGTTTGAAGCAAGGCATCGCGATCGCAGGCACCCATGGCAAAACCACCACCACCAGTTTGGTCGCGAGCGTGTTGGCCGCCGCCAAGTTAGACCCCACATTTGTGATTGGTGGTCGACTCATCAGTGCTGGCGCCAATGCCAAACTGGGGTCGGGCGACTACATCGTGGTAGAGGCCGATGAGTCCGATGCGTCTTTCTTGAATTTGAACCCGATCATGTCGGTTGTCACCAATATTGATGCCGATCACATGGACACCTATGGCCATGATTTCAATAAACTCAAAGGTGCCTTCATCGATTTTTTACACCGCATGCCGTTCTATGGCGCAGCGGTGTTGTGTGTGGATGATCCCGTTTTACACAGCATCTTTGCCGATGTGTCGCGTCCAATCACCAGCTATGGAATGTCAGAGCAAGCGCAGGTGCGCGCCATCGATGTGCAAGCGGTCGGCACGCGCATGCAGTTCAAAGTCAAGCGCAGCAATGGCATCACCTTGCCGGTCTTGACGATTGATTTGAACTTGCCGGGCGTGCACAACGTGCGCAATGCGTTGGCGGCGATTGCGGTCGCTGTCGAGCTGAATGTGCCCGATGAAGCCGTGGTGCAGGCCTTGGCTGATTTCAAAGGTGTGGGCCGACGTTTTCAAAACCATGGCGAGCATGCGGCTGCAAGTGGCGGTCAATACACCTTGATCGAGGACTATGGTCACCATCCAGTTGAATTGGCGGCCACCATCGAAGCCGCGCGTGGAGCTTATCCGGGTCGTCGCTTGGTGTTGGCCTTCCAACCACACCGCTACACCCGGACCCGCGACTGTTTTGAGGACTTCGTGCGCGTGCTGCGCCAAGCCGACGTGGTGTGGCTAACCGAGGTCTATGCGGCTGGTGAAGAACCCATAGCAGCTGCCGACGGGCGGGTACTCGCCCATGCGTTGCGCGTGGCCGGGCAACAAGCGCTGGTGTTTGCAAATGACCTGACAGAGTTGGAAGAATTGTTGCGACAGCAGGCCCAAGACGGCGATGTGGTGATGTGCATGGGTGCCGGCACCATCGGTCAATTGCCCGCCCGCATCGCGGCCAACAGTTTGACCAATGGCAAGCCCAAGTTGCAGGTGGTGCGGCCATGACGCAGTTTGATATTCGCACCGCCAAAGTCGCTGTTCTCATGGGCGGTCATTCTGCCGAGCGTGATATTTCATTGATGTCTGGCCACGGTGTATTGAAAGCCCTGCAATCCCTGGGTGTGTCTGCTCATGCGTTTGATCCTGCCAGTCAAGCCTTGCAAACCTTGCGGGACCAAGGCTTCAGCCATGCCTTCATCAGTTTGCATGGTCGCCATGGCGAAGACGGCACGGTACAAGGTGCCCTGGAATTGCTGGGTATTCCCTACACCGGTTCGGGTGTCATGGCTTCTGCCATGGCAATGGACAAGCAAATGACCAAACGCTTGTGGTTAGCTGAAGGGCTGTCCACGCCGCCTGGCGTGTGGTTGCCGCCGTCGATGCAATCAGACGAACGCATCGCGCGCATTCCAGACGAACTCGGTTTGCCACTGATTGTCAAACCGCCCCATGAAGGCTCTTCGATTGGCGTGACCAAGGTCAGTCAAGCCAGTGGCATGAAACAAGCGGTGGCCTTGGCCACACGCTACGACCCCGATTTACTGTGTGAGGCCTTCATTGAAGGCCAAGAGGTCACATGCCCCGTGTTGGGCGAGGGGGAGCGTGCCTACGCCTTGCCGGTGGTGCGCATTGCTGCACCTGCCGGCGCCTATGACTATCAAAATAAATACTTCACAGATGACGTTCAATACCACTGTCCAAGTGGCTTAGAAGCTGCTGAAGAAGCCGCTATTCAAGCCTTGAGTGTGGCGGCCTATCGATCCTTGGGATGCCGAGGTTGGGGTCGGGCTGATGTGATGATTCGAGCGACAGACCGCAAGGCTTTTTTGCTGGAAATGAACACCAGTCCTGGCATGACAACCCATTCTCTGGTGCCCATGTCGGCGCTTGCCGCGGGTATCAGCTACACCGATTTGTGCATGCAAATTTTGCAAAGCGCACGATTGGACAGCACGTTGGGAGCGCTGACCTGATGAACATGCGCCACCAAGCCCTGTCCATTGAAGCCTCTCCCGGATTGGCTTTGGATGTGCGTTTGATGAACATCACGAGCATGGTGCTGATCAGTGCGGTGATGGTGGCAACCGTGGGTGCCGCGTTCTGGTGGGTGCTGCGCCACCCGGTGTTCGCCATCGTTGCCATCAACGTGCAAGGGGATGTGCGGCACAACAATGAAGTCACCTTGCGGGCCAATGTGGTGCCGCGATTGCAAGGTAGTTTTTTCACGACCGACTTGGCGCAGGCGCAAAAAGCGTTTGAAAACGTGCCTTGGGTGCGGCAAGCCTTGGTACGTCGTGAGTTTCCAAATCGATTGAGCGTGCACTTAGTCGAGCATGAACCCGTGGCTTATTGGGGTCATGAGTCTGAGTCTCGTTTGCTTAATCGCCAAGGTGAAGTGTTCAGCGCCAACTTCGGTGAACTGGACGACGAAAACTTGCCGCACTTATCGGGACCCGATGGCGAGTCGTCGCGTGTGCTCAAGATGTATGAACGATTGGCACCAGAGTTTGAGAAATTAGCGTTGCACTTGCAAACCTTGGACTTGACGGCGCGTGGCAGTTGGCGAGCACAAATGAAAAACGGCGCATCCCTGGAATTGGGCCGTGGCAATGAAAGCGAAGTCATGGTGCGGGTGCAGCGTTTGACGCAAACCCTGGCGCAAGTCAGTCAGCGCTATGGACGACAAGCGCAAGCGCTGGAATCAGCAGACTTAAGACATGTCAATGGCTACGCCCTGCGTTTGCGGGGTTTGGGCACACTGAATTCAACAACAACAAGGTAATCACAAAGAGGTTTCCATGGCAAAAGAATACAAAGACTTGGTGGTGGCATTGGACATCGGAACCAGCAAGGTCATGGTGGTGGTGGCCGAGGTGCTGCCGGGTGCCGAGTTGAAGCTCGCGGGCCTGGGTATCGCGCCCAGCAGCGGCTTGAAGCGCGGCGTTGTGGTCAACATCGATGCCACGGTCCAAAGTATTCAGCAGGCCTTGAAAGAGGCCGAGTTGATGGCAGATTGCAAAATTACGCGTGTCTACACCGGCATCACTGGCAGTCATATCCGTGGCATGAACTCGCACGGCATGGTGGCAGTGAAAGACCGCGAGGTCACTGCGGCCGATGTGGCCCGCGTGGTGGAGACGGCCAAAGCGGTGAACATTTCCACCGACCAACGTTTGTTGTTGGTCGAGCCGCAAGAATTCATCATCGATGGTCAAGATGTGAAGCAGCCAATCGGTATGAGCGGGATTCGATTGGAAGCCAAGGTTCATATCGTGACTGGCGCACAAACGGCTGCAGAAAACATCATCAAGTGCGTGCGTCGCTGCGGCTTGGATGTCGATCATCTGATGCTCAATCCCTTGGCGTCGAGTTTGTCGGTATTGACCGATGACGAACGTGAGTTGGGCGTGGCCTTGGTGGACATTGGTGCAGGCAGCACCGACATTGCCATCTTCACCGGCGGGGCGATTCGTCATACCGCCGTCATTCCGATTGCGGGGGACTTGATCACCAGCGATATCGCCATGGCCTTGCGCACACCCACCAAGGATGCGGAAGACATCAAGGTCGAGTCGGGCTTTGCCAAGCAGTTGCTCGCCGACCCCAATGTACAGGTGGAAGTGCCCGGATTAGGCGACCGCGGACCCCGCATGCTCAGCCGACAAAACTTGGCAGGCGTGATCGAGCCCCGCATCGAAGAAATATTCTCGCTGGTACAGCAGGTATTGCGCGATTCAGGTTACGAAGAAGTTCTGTCGTCAGGCATTGTGCTGACAGGTGGCAGCGCCATGATGCCCGGCATGATCGAACTCGGCGAAGACATTTTCTTGAAAGCGGTGCGCCGCGGTGTGCCACGTTACAGCAGCGCTTTGTCCGACATGGTGTCACATCCGCGAGCCGCCACTGTCATGGGCTTGCTTGAAGAAGCCCGGATGGCGCGTTTACGCGGATTTCGTGTGGCGCAAAAAAATGGTTCCGTGAAAACCGCCATGGGGCGGGTCAAGGACTGGTTTGTGGGGAACTTTTGATCATGAATAAACAACACCATCAGCCCGTGCCCCGCAACGACCCGTGCATTCAAAGCATCCGACGATGGCGACCTTGCGTTCGAGGCGCTCCCCCGGGTTGAACGTTGATGACAAAGAGTTTCAAAATTTTTAAAAAAACAGGCAACTGCATTCACAGATTCGGAGAAATAAAATGAACATTGAAATGATTGAAAAAAACGATTTCAACCCCGACACCCAAATCCGAGTGATCGGCGTGGGCGGCGGCGGCGGCAATGCGGTCGAACACATGATTGCCAGCGGTGTGCGTGGCGTGGAATTCATTTGCGCCAACACCGATGCCCAGGCTTTGAAGGTCAGCTCGGCCAGCCGTGTCATCCAATTGGGAGACAACGGTTTGGGTGCTGGCAGCAAACCAGAGCGTGGCCAAGCGGCTGCAGAAGCCGCCATCGACAGCATCCGTGAAGTTCTGCAAGGTTCGAACATGGTGTTCATCACGGCTGGCATGGGTGGCGGCACCGGCACTGGCGCCGCCCCTGTGGTGGCGCGCGTCGCCCGTGAAATGGGCATTCTCACCGTCGGCGTGGTGACCAAACCATTCGATTGGGAAGGCGGTCGTCGCATGACCAATGCTGAGGCGGGTTTGGCTGAACTCGAAGCCAACGTCGATTCACTGATTGTGGTGTTGAATGAAAAGTTGTTGGAAGTATTGGGTGATGATGTCAGTCAAGACCAGGCGTTTTCGTTTGCCAACGATGTCTTGAAAAACTCGGTTGGCGGTATTGCCGAGATCATCAATGTCGAAGCCTTGGTCAATGTCGACTTCGAGGACGTTCGCACCGTCATGAGTGAGCAAGGCAAAGCGATGATGGGCACCGCTACGGCGAGCGGTCCAGATCGCGCCCGCATCGCAGCAGAACAAGCCGTCGCCTGTCCTCTGCTTGAAGGCGTGGACATGACCGGCGCCAAAGGCGTTTTGGTGCTGATCACCGCGGCCAAGGGTGCGCTGAAACTGGCTGAATCCCGTGAAGCCATGAACACCATCCGTGCCTTTGCATCGCAAGAAGCGCACGTCATTTATGGCACGGCCTATGACGAGTCCTTGGGCGACCAAATTCGCGTTACCGTGGTCGCGACGGGTTTGGCTCAAACAGGTCGACGTGTCGCACCCCCGTTGTCGGTGATCCGCACGGGCACCCATGATGTGGCTTACCCGACCAGCCAACCGATGATGGCCACAGCCAGCATGAGCAGCAACACGACCAGCATGTCTGCGGGTTCCAACAACAGCATGCCCACGCCGATGGTCACGCCCCTGAGTAGCGGTGACGTGAATGTGCCCAGTGTTTGGCGCACCCGGGACCGGACACAGGCTGCGGCCAAAGTCGATGCGATGTCTTCAGGCGGCATGGACAACTACGAGATTCCAGCTTTCTTGCGCAAGCAAGCGGACTAAAATCTCGCCCGTGCTGAAACAACGAACCCTTCAATCCATCACCCGCGCCGTGGGCGTGGGGCTGCACAGCGGTCAACGCGTCGAGTTGACCTTGCGGCCAGCGCCACCCGACACGGGGGTGGTGTTTCGACGGGTCGATTTACCGCAGCCCGTGGACATTCCGGTCAGCGCCACGGCCGTGACCGATACACGCATGGCCTCCACCATCTCGGCGCAAGGTGCCAAGGTGCATACCGTGGAGCATTTGATGTCGGCTTGCGCTGGCTTGGGTTTGGATAATTTGTATGTCGACATCACTGCTGAAGAGGTACCCATCCTTGATGGCTCGTCGGCATCGTTTGTGTTCTTGTTGCAAAGCGCAGGCATTGAATTGCAAAACGCCCCCAAGCGCTTTATTCGGGTGTTGAAACCTGTCCAGGTGCAAGAAGGCGAGGGTGAAAACACCAAGTGGGCGCGCCTGACCCCGCACCATGGCTACAAGCTCAGCTTTGAAATTGATTTCCAACATCCCGCAGTGGATTCCACCGGCCAACGGGTGGAGTTCGATACCGAGACGGACAGTTATGTGAAAGACATTGCACGCGCGCGCACCTTTGGCTTCACCAAAGACGTGGAAATGATGCGCGCCAATGGCTTGGCCTTGGGCGGTGGCTTGGACAACGCGATCGTCATGGACGACTACAAGGTGCTCAATAGCGAAGGCCTGCGCTATGACGACGAGTTTGTGAAACACAAAATTCTTGACGCCATGGGTGACCTGTATTTATTGGGTCGACCTTTATTGGCTGCTTACAGTGCATTTCGTTCAGGCCATGCCATGAACAACCGACTGTTGCGTGAACTGCTGAGCCATGCGGATGCTTATGAGTTGGTGAGTTTCGCAGATGAACGCCAAGCGCCCCGCGGTTTGGCGCAGTTGGCACCTGCCTGGTAAGCACACAACGCACATCTGGATGGCGCGCACTGATCCCACCAGAAAATTCACTTCAATGTCTGTTCGGCGATGCGCGAAAAGTGCAATCGGGCATGGGCGTGGGTGATGGCCAAACCCAAGGCATCGGCCGCATCAGGGCCGGGCAAGCCGGGCAATTTCAATAAGCGTTTGACCATTTCTTGCACCTGCGCTTTGGCCGCTTTGCCATGACCGGCAATGGCTTTTTTCATTTGCAATGCGGTGTACTCTGCCACTGGCAAACCACTGTGCACGAGTGAGGTCAGACAAGCGCCACGTGCTTGACCCAACAATAAACTGGCTTGCGGGTTCATGTTGACAAAGACAATTTCCACCACCGATTCCTGCGGCCCATAACGGTTGGCCACTTCGGCAATGCCTTGAAAAATCACTTGCAAGCGTGCCGGCAAATCTGCGCGTGGCAAGTGAGTGGTGGTGATGGTGCCACTGGCCACGTAGTTCAGTTGGCTGCCTTGGCAGTCGATGACACCAAAACCAGTGCATTGCAAGCCTGGATCAATGCCCAAGATACGCACGGCCGTCATGGCAATTCCACTTGCGGCATCCGACTCAAAATCACTTGGGCACGTGCGGCCAAATAAGGTGAGCGAGCGTATTTTTCATAGTATTTGGGACGCGGCAACATGACCGCCAAACGTGCCGATTCCCACGCATTCAGTTGTGCCGCAGGGTGTCTGAAGTAATGTTGGGCCGCGGCTTCAACGCCAAACACACCCTCTCCCCATTCGACGTTGTTGAGGTAGAGCGTCAAGATGCGTTCTTTGCCAAGCAACTGTTCGAGCGCCAAGGTCAGGACCAATTCTTGGGCTTTGCGAATAAGCGTGCGCTCCCCGCTCAAAAACAAATTCTTGGCCAGTTGCTGCGTGATGGTGGAGCCGCCCACCAACTTGGCGGGTTTGGGGTTGTTCGATTGCGCTTGTGCCCGCGCTTGGGCGCGTGCCAAGGCCCGCGCATTGCGGCTCCAGGCTTTTTCCAACGCATCCCATTGCACGCCACCGTGGCTGGCAAACACATCATCTTCAGAGGCGATGACGGCGCGCTTCATGGCGTTGGTGTGTTGGCTGGCAGGCACCCCATCGTGCCGCCAACGCAGGCGATCGGCATGACGCACGATGCGCCAAGCCTCCGAGCGCTGAAAAGCCGTCGAGCCCGGGTCGATGAAACGCATGCTGGCAATGCGGGCGATGAAAAACAACTGCAAACCCAAGCCGCTAAGCAGCACCAGTGCCAACCAACGACCCAAAGGTTTGAGCAAGCGATTCAAGCGCATGGGTTAGCGTTCTTCCAGACTGGTTTGCAGGTTGTTGCTGCGGTCAAAGCTAAAGCGGGTGACCAGCGCCAATTGATCCATGTCTTGGCGCATCTGATCGGTGAATCTGCCAAATGGTGCCGCACCTTTGACGATGTTTTTCGCTTGTATGTCGAGGATGGCGTTGCCCGAACTTTGGGACACCTCCGCACTGACCAGCTGTCCGCTCAGGCCGATGGTGATGACCATGATCAAACTGCCGTAGAGCTTTTGCCCCTGTGATTCTGGGAAAAACAAGGTGCCACGTGCTTCGATTTTGCGACGCAGTTGATCGTAATACAGGGCATAGTTGATCTCCTGTGTGCTGGGGCTGATGTAGCGTTTGCGAGGTCTGGCGTTTTCTTCTTGGATGCGCTTTTCAATTTGCGCCAACATGTTCAACATTTCCTGACGTTGACGTTCGAAGGCGGGATCGGGCTGTTGGGCTTGTTTGGCGGTGAGGGTGGCCAAGTTGCGTTTGGCCAGCGCCAGCAATTCGTTTTGCTCAATTTCGCGTTGGGTGAGCTTGCTTTGCCGTTGGTCATCGGCTTGCCCGCTTTGGGTTTGCGGCGCATTCACCAGCGGCGAAGTGGCACGTCTTGCGGCTGCTTCGCCACCACCGGCCAGGTGGGTTTGCGCCAAGGCGCGGGCTTTGCTGGGTTTTTTCTCGTCAGATTGGGTGTTGACCAAAATCACCTCCAATCCTTTGTCGCGCACCAAGCGGTCAACGCTCGCCGGTCCGCCGAGTTGGATAAACAGCAAGGCTGCATGCAGCGCCAAGGACAAGCCCAGCGCCCAACTCATGTCTGCGGTTCCTCGGTGGCGGTCTCCGATAAATCAACCGCGATGGACAGCGGGCCGGCTGTCACCTCTTCTTCTTCATCGGTTTCGTTCACCGGGTCGGTGCTGTCCAAGGTATGCAGGTATTGCGCATGCACATCCAAAGAGATCAAGTCCATGGCCGTGATGCGCACCCAGATGGGGCTGCCACGTTCAAGTGGCGGCGCGCCTGACACGCTGAAGACCAAGGGCCAGGCATTGGCGCGTGCCATCGGCGGCTCGCCCGGGAACGACTTGAACACACTGGCGTCCAATTCGCTGATCGCGGTCTGTTGCAGATGCTGCATGGTCCAAAAACGCTCCATGCTGGACTGGTGCGCGTTGTAAGCCGCGTAGGCGGTTTCAAAGCCGGAGATGATGCCAAACAATGCCGCGTCTTTGGGTTTGAATGGGGCCACCAAGGCCGCTGTGGCGCCGTTGCGGGCGCATGCAATCAGCTGCCACTGATTGACCAAATCGGTGTAGCGGCGCAATGGTGAGGTGCTCCAGGCATAACTGGGGACGCCAATGCCAGCGTGCGGCAAGGCTTTGGTTCCCATGCGCACCTTGATGCCGGGCGCCAAACTGGCTTGGCTGCGGTAAATGGCTGGGACGCCCAAACTGGCCATCCATTGGCC
>Ga0187843_10002618_pt1 | contig 10813 bp, 10 predicted proteins | sample SpaLakP09_SKY_43_FD_134516 | JGI IMG/M metagenome (GOLD analysis project Ga0187843, IMG submission 134516) | Oligotrophic lake water microbial communities from Sparkling Lake, Wisconsin, USA - SP09_SKY_43 | ecosystem: Environmental > Aquatic > Freshwater > Lake | place: USA: Sparkling Lake... | reverse complement strand
AATTCCACTATAAATGCTCTTAAAAATGCCCCATCCGCTCCTACTGGTGGTCCTCCTGCAATGGCTGCTGCTCTTGCAAATGCACCAAAACCTCCTACTGCTAAAGGAGGCAAATACAAAAAACATACTATGAAACGAAAAGCTAAAAAGTCAAAGAAAACTCGTCGTCATTAATTAGCAACATTCTTAAAAAACAGCAAATATCCATATTGAAATGACAACGGCATCAAATCCACATATTTCGTATACGCCCATCCGCATTCTTTTGCAATCCGAATCATATCAGGAATATTTCGCATATACAGTGTATGTTTCTGTCTTCTCACCGATCCATCCTTATACCGAAATGTCTCTCTGAACTCAGCCCTCGGATCCTCTAATTCAAATACTGCCTCATAATCAAACTTATCAAATACAATCGTAGACTTGTGCAATCGTTCTTTTGCATACTTCTGCGGTGAAATACCTACCCATGGATTGCTCGGATTCAATACAGGGTCAAATTTATACTTATTTACCACTTCAATCACCAGATTGCCACCAGGGCGTACCCATAATGCCAGATTGCGAAGGAGCGTATCCAGATCACGAAAATAGTAAATGGTAAAATACAGAATACATGCATCTGTAAATTCACCTGCATTTGCTGATGTCGGTCCTATCAAATCCATATTACGAAACTCCACATCCTGCTTTTCTGTATCTGTCAGAGTCGTATGAGGCAATGTTGTATTTCGTGCATACTGGATCATCGCGCGACTCTTATCTATTCCAACCACATTATGAGCTCCCTGTTTCTTAAATGAAACAGTAGCAATTCCTATACCACATCCTGCATCCAAAATATTCATATTCTCTTTTTTATTTGTAGCCCCAAATTCCTGTAGGCAAATGGCCGTTTCTGCTTGAATCAGTGTTTCATTCTGTGTTAATTTTGTAAAAATAGATGCATAAAAATCATCAAAAAGCTCATCATTCTGTAACCATTCATATTTAGATTCTTCACTCTGTGTTATAAATCCTTCTGCCACTGTTGTTACGTCCAGAGTTGTTACATGATCTACTCCCATTAAAAATACATAAATAGCAATGATAATACAGAGAAATGTTAATAATACTGTCTGCCATGTATCAAATGTACACAATGTTACGATAGATAAAAATAATATAATGGTGGCAAACACTATAATGTATTCCATCCTCTGTTGTTACTCTTTCTTTTTATGCGTCTTTTTATGCGTCTTTTTTGTTATCTTTCTGCACGTAATCGCTCGTTTATCTTTACCACAGTCACTTGAATAGGATGCAATCTTTTTACAAATAGATGTATAAGGATCTTTGAAATCAGTATCCAGAGCACATCTCATTTTCCAGAGCCACGCAAGTGTAGACGTACGAGAAGAAAGTGTAGGTGTAATACGAACTTCTTTCCATTTTTTTTGGATTTCTAATGGTAATACATCCGGAAGAGATATCCAAAACGAATTAAACTGTGCAGTACGTTTTGTCATAGGAAGAACATTCCATTTATTTTGCAGACATATAGAACCCTTTATAGCATCTTTAGGACAATCGGGCATTGGTTCTTGTTTTATTGTTGGATGATGATATGCTACTGCAAATAGAAAGTCCCAACAGAGTTCTAGCTGAGTTTGCCAGGATTCTCTAGAAAGAGCTGTATAATATTTGACTACTTGAGCAAAAGATGGATTTTTATCTTTCTGTATTCCTTGCTTTCGCAGTTTATGATTGACACAGTTATGAATTATGTACAGCCATTTTTTCATATTCAGTAATGGATTTATATATCCATTTGACAAAGACGAAGTCTGAGACAAAGACGAAGTCTGAGACAAAGATGGATGAGTATATGGATGTTGTTCATAGTAATCTGTAAGTGAAGAACGACAGAATTTACATGGAATAATATAAGGAATTGTGTCAAAAAACTTCGCATATATGATTGCATTCTTTGGACTATACGCATAGTCAAATGAAATCAGATGGAGCAATTTCCATCCAGATGGACCCCAAAACCGTGTGTCCATTTCCTATCTTTGTTTGATCTAATATCAACTGACTGATATTAGATCAAACAATGTGATATTGTTTACATAATATTTATATAATGTATTTTATAGAAAAGATCTCTACACTCTCTACACTCTACCAAATCCATAATAGTTCAGCGGAGCCATATAAGGGCGAACAGGTGAATCATCAACTGCATCTTCTGCCTTACATTTTACTACAGCCGGAGGGCATTTCATACGAGGACACGGTGTGCATTGTGGGCATTTAGTCGGTTCAGGGCACTTAATATCAGGGCAACGTGCACGAGGGCACGGCGGGCATTCTCCTTTCGGTTTATTGCATTTAGAACAATCTAACAAAACAGGATTCTGTTTAGGAATGGATGATTTAAGAACATAATTGCTCAAATCGGGTACAGGAGGACATTCACTCTTCAGGATATAATTGCTCAAATCAGGTACAGCAGGGCACGGCGGAATAGATGATTTTAATACATATTTATTCATATCTGGTTGCTTGCATTTCGCCGGATAAGGTTTAGGACAGCCACACGGTGAAGGTTTACTGCAATTACCACAGTTATTATCATAATCTTCAAATCCTTCTTGTTTTGCAAATTTAGATACAAATAAGCCTATTGCCAGGCCTACTATAAATACCCCCACTATATGAAGAAAGGCAGTCATTCTGTTCGTACTATACTTTTAAATTATTATATAGTTATGTGGCTAATTGATCTTACTAACATAGAGTGTATCTTCAAATTGTCCTAATACAATATTAATTGCTACTGGTTTATCTGTTCCAATCAGGTCTTCTAATTCTTCTCTAGAACATAATGTGTATCTAGAGAAATAAGTAAATACATCTTTTGTGTCTGTAATATATTTTTCAATATAATGATATACATCATGTAGAGATAAAAATTCTCCAATGACTTGACGTTGACGAAATGGCTTTTCAAATGTACGCACGTCTATATCTGATTCTATTATGAATTTGGGCATCTATTTTTAGAGGCCTTTTAATTCCTCCATCCCTTCCAATCCATCGGCGGGCACCCACATGTTACAGGAAGTGCAGGATCCATTGTTGCTTGCAGCCGTGTACAGATCATCTGTGCATATCCTTTCCATGAAAATTCTTTGGACGGATTCTGTATTCCTGTAATACCAAAATCTTCTGGGCGTAATCCACGCTTCTTCACTTGATCTTCAATCTCTTTAGCCCTCTGTTTCCAGTCAAAATGAGATGCTTTCTGACGCCCTGCATCCATAGGAGTTAATGCTAATGGATCTGTTATCATGCCTGCATCAGATGGTATAAATTTAGCATTAGAAACATTATCCAAATCGCCCATGGAAGGAAATCCTGTTTGATCTATAGAAGACGGTCCTACATTATTGGCTGGATAGGATACATTAAAAGATGCAGTTACACCTTTAATAATTTTATCAGTGAGTCTATCTACTAATTTATTTGCATTAGAAATTGCCTTTGGATTTGTACTGCTTCCATTTGATGTTATATTCTGTATACCTAATGTACTAAGTGCATCGGCTGTAGATGAATTGGGTGTGCTGATTATTTTAAATGCGGTTTTAATATCATTCTGTGTAATTAATACATCGGATGGAGACAGAGTATTGGCATTGATTTGATCAACAATTCCTTGAATATATGCTTTCATACCTGTTAAATCACTGATTCGCTTCTTTGTGACAGGCTCATTTGTTCCACTTGCAGCTAATGTTTGAATTTGATTGTCTACTTTTATTGCAAATGTTGACAACTCTGCTACTGTGGCTGGATTATTGTTTCTCATATTGGCAAATCCTTCTTTGGATTTATCAATAAATTCATTGACAGGTCCCTGAAGTGATCCAGCTGAACCTATTAACCGAACTTGCTTTTGTAAATACGCCAAGTTAGATGACATTTCATTTACATTCATAAGTGTTAATGTAGATTGTATACCAGGATTACGATTCATTACTTCCACTTCACGTTGCAATACATGGAAATCACTGCGTGCAGTTTGCAATGGAAGCTGAATAGATGGGTCAGATTTCTCTGAGAGTTCCTGAGCCTCAAATGCTAAGAATCCTTTTACCATCTCAAGGAGTGATTTAAGTTGTTGCTCATTTGCTTTAATAAGGGTAGTATCTTGATAAGGAAGGGGGCTCGCAGCTCCAATTTGTTCATAGGCTGCTACTGGTAATTCACCAGGCATGGAATGAGGTTTTACTTGTGTAGGATCATAGGAACGATCTGCCATATTCATTGTAACCGGAATAATAGAAGTTCCTGTGGGACATGCTCCTTTCATTCCATAGGGTGTTGTAGGCATTTGTAGATCATGTCCTTTAAATCCTTCAGTAGATGGTGATGCTACATATGCGATTGCAAGTATACATAGTAATAGTATGAATGCATACATCCTACTGTCTTATCTTTTTATTGCATTTAGTAATCTAATGAGCATCCCCAACATGGAATTGAATCTTTTTTAATATATTGTGACATATCAGGTTTATTACGTTTATATTCATTTCCTTGTTGCATTGCATTGGAATCAGATGAATCACATGATTCATTTCCCATTGCCATTGGATTATTTTCTGGTTGATTACGACTTGCCACAATTTCATTACGAACAATTTTTTGAATATTCTTTAATAGATTGGATTTATTCTGTAATTCTAATGCCGTATATCCTGCATCACTTAGGGATACTTGCGGTGTAACATCCTGTCTTGATGGTGTTGCCGCTGCAAGTTGAGATTGTGGATCGGATGGTGCGGGAGCTGATGGGGATGACGTGGATGGTGCGGGAGCTAATGCGGATGATGTGGATCCTGAAGTAGATGGTGCAGATGAAGTTGATCTTGATGTAGATGGTGCAGATGAAGTTGATCTTGATGTAGATGGTGCGCCTCGTTGTGCTTCAGGTACATTTAATGACCCATATGATCTATTTAAACCATTTGGCTTTCCAACTGCAGTAACAGGAGTTGGATTCATTGCAACAGGTGCGCCTACTTTATATTTTGTTGGATCAGAGCAATCTGCAATAATAATGGGAGTTGCAGCATTCAGATCCCATGATAATGCAGTAGATAAATCAGGATAAGGATTTAATGTATTGCCTGCAGCATATTGATAATATGTGCCTGCCCCTTTTCCTCCTGTAACATCAATTGTACATTTTACTGTATTTCCAGGTTGAGGTGCTATAGCTGTAAAATATTCTCTATTTTCATAATAAGATAGTGCAATCACTATACATAATACAACTAACAAGCATATTACAAGCATATCTATGTTAAATGTATATTAAATCATGTATATTAAATCGTATCATAAATAAGGTTTAATATATAAATTATAAATCAAAATAAGAATTTAGTTGCGACGGTTGCGTCGGGTGTTCTTCTTGCCGTTCTTCTTGCCGTGCTTCTTGTCGTGCTTCTTGTGGTGAGTGCGACGCTTGCCACCCTTCTTGCGCTCACCATCCTTCTTGTGGTGAGTGCGACGCTTAGCGTGGCGCTTGGCATGCTTCTTGCCATGGCGACGGGTGCGACGTCCACCCTCATAGTGCTCTTCCTCCTCTTCTTTTTCGTGTTCGCGTTCGCGTTCGCGTTCATTTTCACGTTCCATAGGACTAGACATTTCTATATTAGCTACAGAGATTTTTTACACACTAGATTTTGAGATTTCTTTCCACCCAACTATCCAAAATTGCCAAATCTGCCGCATGTGTCGGAATATATCTTTCCTTTTTATACTTATGCGCCTCCTTACGATCAAAAATAATATATTTTTTCCTCGGTTCAAGTCCAGTATCCGTATTTCCTCGGAGGCGTTGAATCCATTTAAATGATTCATAGGCATATACTTGACGATCCAATAATCCAACTCGCGTCAAGACAAATACTCCAGGGGCTCCATCTGCCGGTATGGTATTCACAGGAGATACTTTCAACAACTCCTTGAAATTTAAAATACTGTCTCGTGGATTGCCAAATTCTTTATATTCACTTACCGTAAGTGGTAAATCAGGATTTGTCGTTGTTCGTAATACATCTACGTATGGAACTTCTGTATATGCTGCACCTATCAGGGTTCCATCGGGATATCTAGATACAATTGCACCAACAGGTACTCCACCTGCAGATCTGCCGTAAATAGCTGTTTGACACGGCCCTAATTTATTGACACGCTGTGCATCACGAATCACTGCTTCAAAATCATCAATTGCCAGATGACGATGATCACGACGCGCTGCATTTGCCCATTTCATATCTATATCACCTCCACCGCGCACCATTGCATATACAATGGCCCATTTTCGTTGCAAGAGTGAATACCATGTTTTATAGGGCCATTCAATCGGTGTAGTGGATCCATATGCGCCATATACATAGATTAGTTGTGCTTTTGGTTTTCCTTTTTCTTTTATCATAATATAAGGGACACGTGTGCCATCGGGTGATACCGTGTGAAAACGATGCACTTCCAGGGGCTTAAAGCGAATCGGTCGCTCAATCAATAGTTTATTATTAAAATAAAAGGAACGATTATCTAGGATTTTATGATCTATGATATGAATAACTTGTGGAATTGAGAATGGACTTCGTATAATATAACTTTCCATCACTGCATTCTCCCAATTAGACCAATACAATGGAGTAATTTCTCCCACTTTAATGTGATATATGGCTACTGGCTTTTTATGGGAACAATACCAAATGGTTTGTGATCCTTCAAATATAGTAAGTATATGCTGTGAGCGAAGTGCTATGTATTGAATCTCTTCAGATGGAAGTATCCAACTACTGATTGGATTTCCGCGGGCTACCCATTTACTTGTCAGGGTCTGCTTAGTTAGAATACAATCGCTTTTATCACTTAATCCAACGGGAATCTGAAAAGCAGATGGATACAAAGGAATAACTGTTGTATCATGAATGCGATACAATGTAGATCGTTCTGGATTGGATGATTGTAGATAGAGTGTGCGATTAGATGTTTTCCAGAAAATAAGATCGTTTTCTTTATTGGGCTCTTTAAATAAAATACGTTCATGTTTACCTGTTTTTGCATGACATACTCGGACTTCTATTGTATTAAAATAGTCAGTTACCATAATATAATAACAGAGATCACCAATGACAGCAATCTGTGTAGAAACTTCATTGCGTATCCATATGATTTTCTCCTTTTCATTCATGCAAACGATTTTATTTTTATAGTGATCATCCTCAACTACATACCATATATAGTTGTCTTGAATATCTAGATCATCTACTTCTCTGTATGTAGTGGACCATGTCCATGCCCAACTAAATTTTCCTGAATAAGTAATAGTGACATTTACTGTGCCGTTACCTATTGTAATTGGTGGTAAATCTAAATATTGATATACATCCTTTATTTCACATTGTATCTGTTGGATTTTAGGATGAACTTGTTTGGATAGTGTGGTGTAATTATGTTTTTCATGTGCTAATAGATTCTCCCATCGTTTTCCTTTCATACTTTCCATCCAGGCAAATGGATCTTTCCATGATAGATACCCTATGTTTCGGATAGATGTCATCTAGTATAGATTAGTTTATTTGTATGTAAAGTTATATCTTATAATATATAACTTTAGAATGTATGACTTAAAACCATTTATATATACAGAGTAGTCATGTATACGCCCAAAACAGCTGTTCTTTTATACGATACTGCATTGTATAAAGATGATGCAAAACAGGTAGAAGCCATTCTTTTTCAGGAAGAGATTGATGTATATCATGTAGATATTCGTGAACCACATGTAAAAACAGAACTACAAATTCATTTGCATATTCCAGTTTATAGTGCAGTTTCATGGGCATATAAGAATATTTTATTGGTTCATCCTGATAAATGGATTGATTCTTACAAGGAATATCATCATGCTTTTAAAATATGCTATATGAAAGATGATTGGGCTACTGTACTTCAAGAAATGTTGTGGGTAGAATGTGGAGAACGAGGTACTCCTATTTTACATATCAATGAATGCCCTCCTATTTCCATTGTAACTCCAACGTATCATCGTAAGCACTTAATTGATATTGCATTTCATAATATGTTGGCTACTGATTATCCTCCAGAGAAAATAGAATGGATTATTGTAGAAGACAATGAAGTAAAAGAAAATATGGCTACTGATAAGATTGTTCAGTTTCAGATACAGGCTCCTACGATTCGGATCAAATATATTCCGATTGAAGGACGGTTAACCATTGGTGAAAAACGCAATATTGGAGTGAAAGAAGCATCACATGATATTATTCTTTTTATGGACGATGATGATCATTATCCTACTACTTCGTTTCGTCGTCGTGTGGCATGGTTAAGTAGAGGAGATATTGTATGTTGTTCTACTCTTCCATTATATGATTTAAAACTGGGCACAAGTGCAGTAAGTATTCCTCCATTTGAGCTTCCTCTGTGTCAACGTATTTCAGAGGCAACATTAACATTTAGAAAATCAATGTGGGAAGAACGTCCATTTTTAGATGTATCTATTTCAGAGGCAGAAGCATGGATTAAAGATCGTGAATCGGCTGTGATTGAAATTCCTCCACAGCAAATTATTATTGCGTTTACACATGGAAATAATCAATCGTCTCGTGTGGTTCCTGGTACAAATCCGTCTTGTTTCTGGAAATTTCCGAAAGAATATTTGACATTTATTCATGGGCTTGTGGGAGTTCAAGTAGAATAAGATCTGCGAAGGATACGTTTTTTACCTCCTTTTATTGTTCCTGGCTCTGGTTCTGGCTGTAGCTGAGGTCCTGGCTGAGGTTGATAAAATACTGGTTGCTGACCTGGTTGCTGACCTGGTTGCATTGGTTGCATCGGTTGCATTTGTTGCATCGGTTGCATCGGTTGCATTTGTTGCATTTGTTGTGGCGGATAAAACATTGGTTGCATTGGTTGCATTGGTTGCATTGGTTGTGGTGGATAAAACATGGGTTGCATTGGTTGCATTGGTTGCTGACCTGGTTGTATAGATTGTAATTCAGAAGAATTTTGTTCCTTTTTAGGTTCTTCAGGTTTCTCTTCAAGTTTTTCTTCAGGTTTTTCTTCTGATTTCTCTTCAGGTTTTTCTTCTGATTTCTCTTCAGGTTTTTCTTCTGATTTCTCTTCAGGTTTCTCTTCAGGTTTCTCTTCAGGTTTTTCTTTATCTTTAGATTCTTTGACTTCAGGCATCTTAATTGGTTTCTTCTGTCGTTCCACAATGCGTTCAATAAATGATTTACTTTCTTTACCGCAATGATATTCACGAAATCGTTCTGTCACAGGAATACGCATTAATTGTAAAATAACATGAATAATTGAAGAATTATCAATTGTTTTCACCAACTGTTCATGTTCAGTTGAACAGATAAAAGCAGGATCATCCATAAGTGCCTGAAGATTATTTAAATCATGAAATGTAGGTGACATATAATCAGGAAGAGGTTCTAAATCAGCAGATTCAAGTGTATCATCAATACTCTTTTTATTTTTTGCAATGGTAGCTAATACATCTATCAAGGGTTGACGAACTTCAAGAGGCGCTGCAATTTTAAATACAGATAATAATACACCAATAATAATAGATTTAACAGAATCTATAGTTCCAAAGATAAAATTCTTTTGTATTGTGGGTGAAAGAGTTTGGAAAAGAGTTAAATATACTTTTCCAAGTTGTCCCATAAATAATGGTGTTGTCCCAAAATATCCCATGATAGACATAATGGCTTTCTTCCAATCTCCTCTTAAAAAATCAAATAATGCAACAACCACTGACAGAATTCTACGATTAGAATCTTGTCCTGCAGAAGCTACACTCATACGTGCAATATCCAGAAATAAATAAACCGCAATTACTAACATGCGGAATGGAACTTTGATTTGTTCCATTCCTTTTGAAATAACAGGATTGATTGTATATATTGGTTTTGTAATAATATCAGGAAATAAGCGAATATCTGGTTCTGTATCATATGCGGTTTCATATTTAACAATTCCATAATCAGATGCTGCTTGATTTACAGTTGAATCAATGTATTGAAATGCATTCATTATTTTTTCTGTGATATCATCTGGGCCATATTCATCTGAAGTCTCCTTAGCATTTCCTTTTGGGGAATCTGTTTCATCTGATACTTCTACACCTCCTTTCATCCCTTTACCAAAAAAAGAAAGAATAGTTGATACATAGGGACGAAATACATCTGTAAATCGGCTACGATCCATTTCACTTAGATCAAGCTGGGATGCCCAGTCTACCCCATTTGTTTTTATAATTGCATTTATTATTTTTGAAACATTCTCAATAGATTGATAGAGATTTGGTATCAATGCACTATTCTTAAAAAGATATTCTATTTGTTTTATCACATTGTCTAATTGATATCGTTTTGCTTCAGACATATCTATACTCTTGTTCTATTTAATTTGTATTCTTTATATATAAATTAACTAGTTTTCTGTTTTTATGCTGAATATCTTGTTTTTAAGCTGAACATCCTGTTTGCTTAGACTAAAGGTCTAAGCAGAATATCCTGTTGGCATAGTCTGAAAGACTATGCTGAACACATAGTACATTCCTCTTCCGAATTCTTCTTCAGTTTTCGCTGTTGTTCTGATTTAATCGCCGCCTTCTGCAAATCAGGATCAATCGTAAACTTCTGTGCCATGACAGGAGCTCGTGTTCTCAAATAATAGATTCCTGTTTTCAATCCATGTT
>Ga0187843_10002617_pt1 | contig 10816 bp, 8 predicted proteins | sample SpaLakP09_SKY_43_FD_134516 | JGI IMG/M metagenome (GOLD analysis project Ga0187843, IMG submission 134516) | Oligotrophic lake water microbial communities from Sparkling Lake, Wisconsin, USA - SP09_SKY_43 | ecosystem: Environmental > Aquatic > Freshwater > Lake | place: USA: Sparkling Lake... | reverse complement strand
CGGTTTAGCGGCACCAGCCAGACTAAAACACAACGGGAACTGCTCGGCGAGCAACGCGACAACTTCTTTCACGTTATGCGGTTTTACTTGAGGTTCGACTTGGCTGGTCATTAATTAATACTCATCTTCATTATCATCTTCTACGTCGTCGTCATCTTCAGCATCTTCATCCGGATGTCCGACTTCTTCAAGGTATTGACGGCTGTGCGCAAGCGCCCAACCAATCAATTCGTCTTCATCAACGTCAAGCAACACTTCGCTGCCACGCAATTGATCCCAAATGCCATTCAATAGTTTATCTATTGCCGGCACCGGTGTTTCATCTGGAATTATTGGCCAGACTGCATGAAATATAGCATTGATGCGGTCAGCAACCAACTCTTCTTCCCCTTCCCAATCACCTACTTGATCTTGTTCAAATAAGTAATCGTGAATAGAAATGCTGTCTTTCATAGTGTTTGTTCCAAGCGTTGCTCGAAGACTTGCACTAATTTCGCTAACCCTGTGGCATCCGCTTGATCAAAACGAGCTAATGAAGGGCTATCGATGTCTAAAACCGCGATAATTTCGCCGTTATACCGTACAGGTAAGACTATTTCGGAATTACTCGCAGCATCACAAGCGATATGGCCTGGAAATTCATGAACATCACGAACCAATTGAATTTCGCCTGTAGCCACAGCAGTACCACATACACCTTTGCCAACAGCAATACGGACGCAAGCAGGCTTCCCTTGGAATGGACCAAGCACTAATTCGTTATTTCGAAGGATATAAAAGCCAGCCCAGTTAAGATCTGGCATTTCAAGGAATAATAACGCACTTAAATTTGCCATATTGGCAATTAAATCTGACTCATCGGCAATAAGCGCATCCGCTTGAGCGACTAGAGTGTCATAAAAGGTGTTTTTTTCAGCAAACATCAGCAATCAAAAGCTTCTAGAAATAAAGGCCATTACCTTACTTGGTTTGGCCGCAAAATTAAACCTTTTACCAAAGATTTATCATGGTTCAAGCAACTGAAACACCACCGAAACCTCAGCCCGAACGATTTGCGTGCCTGTTTCGACGCCAGATTCTGCATTCATTGCCATTTTATGCATGACTGGCCTGCCCATACTTTGTTCTTGGATCGAGATAACTTTACCTATTCTGGCGCCACTTTGTTTGGCCAGCACACTGGCTTTTTGTTTTGCATCATCAATCGCAGCCATTAATGCCTGCTCATACAATAAAGCAGCATTACTGTGCATTAATTCAATAGGTTGCATATCAACTTGGCCAAGTTGTGCTGCAAACTCTAACACTTCAGGATAGAGAGCTAAATCTTTGAATACGACACTAACCTCACGTTCTGCAACAAACCCTGGGGTTGGCTGCTCAACTGTTGGATATTCCGCACGTACACGAACGAGTGCATTATTGACATTTTGCTTGGCAATTTTTTTGCTGATAACAAATTTAGTGAAGGAATCAACTTTGTTATCCACTGCTTTTTTGGCATTTATAACCTGATTATCTCGCGCAATAAACTGCAATCGTAGAAGTGCTTGATCAGCAGAAAACTCTATGGCGCCAGCACCTTGCACAGCGACAGTCCGTTGTGCCAATGGTTCTGCGAATAGCGAGACACTAAACACCGCAATTGTCATTAAAAATAATTTTGTTGAAAGATTCATAGGGTTCACTCCAAAAAAATAACGCCAAGCAGAATAACAGCTTGGCGTTTGTCGATAAGTGAAGAAATGTAAATCAGAATAAAACTTTCTCTATCGCACTTTGCGTTAACGGATGATAACCCGCACGTGCATCACGGTAAATTGCTGTTGCCCAACCGCTTTTCTCTGGGTTAGCTTTTAATTCTTTGTAAAGGGGTACCACAAATTTTGTTCTGCCAACTTCCAATAAAAATCTGCGTAAAGGTGTGAAAATCGGCGGATAGTTGCGTGGAATGGTTATTCTCGCCCATGCAACAAATATCTCTGCATTTTTGCTGCTACTTAACATAAAAACTTCATCAAGTTCGGATAAGTGCGCCAAAGATAAATCTCGAGGGAGCATATTGATGAAATGCAACCATTCATGCACTGACCACTTGCTGGTATTTAAACGGCGCAATGGTTGCTCTTGCTCCAGCCACAATTTTAGCTGAGCTTCTACTTTAGCAAAAGCATCAGATTGACTAATCACGGCATCGGCGGGGATCCCTGGCATATCAATCCATTGCGAAATCTGTTGGGATGTGACTACATCTGGGTATTTACCAACAAGTTCATCATTTAAAAACTGTAAAAATAATGATGTATCCATTGACTGGAACTGATGTTTGCTAAAATAAGCAGCCATAAAGTCATCAAAATGCGCCTTTCCAAACTTACTTTCGAGCCAACTTAGAAATAACTGTCCTTTGACATACGGAACCAAAGAAAAGGCATCATCCGGATCTCTGCCTAACAGATCAACCTTTAAAGCCGTATCTTTTGCCGCTAATCCGCTCATATCTCGCACTAATTCGTGATAAGACAAATTAGCTTCCATATCAGCACGTTCATTGCCATACACTTCACGCATCAGGCGGTTTTCAACAAAATTGGTAAAACCTTCATTGATCCATAAATCATTCCAACTGCTGTTGGTAATCAAATTCCCTGACCAGCTGTGCGCAAGTTCATGAGCAATCAAGCTGACTAAACTGCGATCGCCCGTAATCACTGTTGGAGTAATAAATGACAAACGTGGATTTTCCATGCCACCAAACGGAAAACTGGAAGGTAAAATCAATAAATCATAACGTCCCCAGTGATATTCACCATACAACTTACTGGCGACATCAATCATTTTCTGCGTATCGGCAAATTCATACACCGCCTTATCAAGCCATGCTTTTTCTGCGTAGATCCCCGTCTGCTTCGACATTTCTTTAAAATGCAAATCACCGACCGCGATCGCTATCAAATAAGCGGGCACCTTTTGCGGCATACTAAATTGATAGTCGCCATCGCGTTGCATATTTTGGCTATTATCAGCACTCATCACCGCCAGCAACTCTTTGGGGGTGCGGATATTCGCTTGATAAGTAATGCGAATTGCAGGGGTATCTTGTAATGGGATCCAACTTCTAGCGTGGATAGCTTGCGATTGGCTAAATAAAAATGGGTGTTTCTTTTCTGTTGTTTGCACCGTAGATAACCACTGCAACCCTGTGGCGTCGGCAGTGGTGTGATAAAAAATCCGAATCGTTTTAATTTTTGAAGTCAGCTGCATCGTCAGCGGTTGACCTTTAATAGCATCCGTAATACCCAACACGTATTTGATATCGACCCAATTGCCATCCAAAGCTTGCCCTTGCACCTTTTCAATGACTAAAGCGCGGGTATCGACGATAAATCGAGTGGCATTTGGGTTAAGCCATTCCAGTTGATGTTCAGCATAACCAGATAATTGTTTTCTCGTGAAGTCCACTGTCAAATCAAGGGATAAGTGCTTAGTTCGCACATCTTGCAAATTAGCAAAACTATGCGGATCTGTGACTGAGTTGGCAGAATGTTGCTGAATCGTATTGTTGGCAACAACAGAACCATGGAACAAAACCATGATGAGGAAACTGCAAGAGATAACGAAAGCATGTAATGGCTTCAAAGTGTGAGCACCTTCTAATAATTTTGCCGATATCATAGAGAATATTAGCGAGTTTGCAACGACTGCATCATCTCTTGGTGTTCTTGTATCCAATGTTGTGGATTGGCCGGATAAAGGCATTGTGGCTGAACCATTTGATGTTGAAAATGCCGAGTGTCTTTGTGTGGCAGCTTCATGAATCCTGCAACGCCTTCCCCGCAAATTAAACCAATTTTACTGACAATATTTGCCAATAATCGTTTAAAAGCTGGTTCAGCCGCAGCATCAAGCAAATGAAAATAATGGTGAATTTTCATGTGAAAGGTAGTGACTTCAAAAATGATACACCCCGTATGCCGAATCAAATTGAGAGCAGCAATGTCATCCATGATAGCGTCAGGAAGCACTAATTGCTCATCAGGATCTTTGCCATCTTCAAAGTAAGAGTGCTGTTTTGCTGCTTGCCCAGTTTCACTGACCGCAGTGATTTCATAAGGGATTGTTAAATGTTTAGGCACTACAAACGCCTCATCTAAGGCACTTCGTGATAAATGGATTGTTTGCCGAGCATCGAAAAGACAAGCTTTAAAAGTCCCCACCTTTGCGATGGCTTGCGCCAGAAATACCACGTTGTTTACCGCAACATTAAATGCGGGTAACAAGTCCATTTGGTAGAGATGCAAGTGACAATCAATATAGACCCCTTGTTGCTGCCAATGAATGGCTAGGCCGCCAACGACCGGATAACGTCCTAGCCGACTCACAGCGGCGACAAAGGCTTTTTCGGTTTCACCCATGCCTTCTAAGTAGTTTTTGTAATAGCGCTCTAACTGCACATCATCAACGTATTGGATGCCCATTTCTTCGCTATGTTCGCGTAAAAATGATTTACGGGATGAATAAACAACAGTGTCGAGTTCTTTATTAAAATGACTCAATCCGACGGGTAACAATGAATCCGTATTAAACAAAGGCAAAGGCGGTAATACCAGACGACTTAACCTTGGCATGGCTTTTAAAAAATAATCGCCTGCTTGTGCGCGAAGCGCAGGATCATCCGCCAGCATACTATCTAACACTGTGGCAAATTCCATGGGTAATCCAAGACTTCTGGCAGGGATTGCTTTGCGGCCAAAACGACAAGACTGGCCAGAAGCTAAGGCATACAAAGTACCCGCAACGCCCTGCTCATCGAAACGCGGACTCGACAACGCCCCTTGCCGCTGCTCTGCGCCAATGAAATAAACATCGCCAAGGCGAGCATTAGAGCTTTGTAAATCGGAAGACATAAGAGCCATCACATTATTGGAAATATAGTGTCCTTGTTCATCAACCTGCGCAAATACGGAGGAGCCCCAGTCGACCAAACTCAAAGTTCCCGAACTTTCCTCAAACACAATATTGGAGGGTTTGATATCGCCATGCACAATTGGATTGGCTGCGCCGTCTTTCTGGTGAGCACGAAGTATCAAGAGTAAACTGGCTAATTGTGCGGCAATATCAATAATTAAACGCACCGGTAAGCGGCCGTGACGCAAGGCATATTGTTCAAGATCAACCCCTTGCGCTCGCCCCATCATCAAGATCCCTTGCTTCTTCACAACTTGGTAGGTCACAAAGGCTGGAACATTCGGGTGATTGACTTGCGATAACATAAAGGCTTCGTCTGCAAGTCGTTCTTGAATATGTTGCGGCAAGTTGATCCGCGAAAATTTGAAGACATAGGCACGTTTGGCGGTATCTACACCTGCAAAAGCGAAGCCATAGGCCCCTTTCCCCACCAGTTCAATTTGCTGATAACCCAGTTTTTGCAGCTCATCGATACAGAGTGCAACCCAATCTTTTAGCTTTTTAGCATCGTTGGCGTTTAAGAGATAAAACGACTGCTCTTCTGGAATATAAAAATTTCGAAGTTGATGTTTGTCCATCGTCGACCTTGCGCTGCCAGCCAGTTAAAGCAATTGTTTGGATTTGCGAGCAAACAATTGCAGGCAAAAAAATCTGGGCAATAAAAAATCCGCCGAAGCGGATTTTTAACAGTTTTTATGCGGATTGACCAGCAGTTATCGCATTGCGATCAGCATAGAACTTGGCTCTTCCAAATACTTTTTCCATAAGTTAGTAAAGCGAGCAATAGTACCGCCATCAATCACACGATGATCGCCAGACCAGCTGATTTGCATGATCGAACGAGCAACCACATGACCTTTACTGTCAACGCGCGGGAGTTGTTGCACTTTACCTAAAGCAACGATCGCCACTTCCGGTTTATTGATAATTGGCGTCGCCACTGTGCCGCCGATTGCACCGATGTTAGAAATGGTAATAGTGCCGCCTTTTAAGTCAGCAGGACTCACCCGACCTTCACGCGCTAAATCGGTTAAACGCGTTAAATCATTTGCAATTTCGACGATAGATTTACGCTGACAGTCTTTAACGTTAGGCACTAATAATCCGACTTTAGAATCGACAGCAATACCAATATTGTGCTCATCGAAGTAGGTCAGCTCTGTGCAATCCGCATTCACTTGACTGTTGAGGATTGGGAATTCATTGATAGCTAATGACATCGCTTTCATAAAAAACGGCATCATTGTCAGTTTCACGCCTTGTTTCGCCAATCCGTCTTTCAGTTGCAGACGAAGTGCAATGAGCTCAGTTAAATCAATTTCTTCGCAGTAGGTAAAATGCGGGATCGTTGAAACGGACTCAGTCATTTGCCGTGCCATCGCCGCTTTGATGCCTTTAATTGGCTCAACTCGACGTGCGGTGTTCACAGCCCCACCGACTGCTTTTGCCAATGGCGCTGCAGCACTTGCGCTAACATTGGTGTTAACACTTGAAGTCGCAACTCCAGCGTTGGTGCTCGCACCGCTGGCAAATTGCTGAACATCCGCTTTAAATACTCGACCTTTTGGCCCAGATCCTGGGATCTGATGAATATCAACACTGAGTTCACGCGCTAAACGACGAACCGCAGGGCTAGCTAGTGCTTTATGGTTTGCTGGCAAGGTTTGCTTAGGTGAAGCAACAGGGTTCACAGCAGCTGGCGAAACTACAGCTGAAGCAGCAGGTTGCGTCACAACAGCAGCGCTATGTTGTCCACCTGAGGCGTCAGCAACCAACAGCTCTTGTGCAAACAGTGGCGCATGTACTTTAGCGATATGGCCTTTTGCCGTATAAAGCTTGACCACTTTACCTGGATGTTTGGCTGGGATTTGCACCAGTGCTTTGTCGGTCATCACGTCACAGACAGGTTGGTCTTCAACGATGATGTCCCCTTCTTTTACCAGCCAATCGACGATTTCGCATTCGACAATACCTTCACCGATATCAGGCAGGATAAAGTCTTCAATCACAGTGCCAGCCACTGGTTGTATCACTGGCGCAGCAGATGGTGCTTGAGTCACTTCGACTGCCGTGGCAGCGGCACCCGCTAAAGTCATTTCAAATAAGGGTGCATGCACCTTGGCGATATCACCTTTGGCATAGTACAACTTACTGACGATGCCATTATGCACTGCCGGGATTTGTACCAACGCTTTATCAGTCATCACATCACAAATAGGCTGATCTTCAACAATCTGATCGCCCTCTTTGACTAACCATTCAACGATTTCGCACTCAACAATGCCTTCGCCGATATCAGGCAGAATAAAATCTTGTTTCATTGTCTGCCTCTTAGAAATTGACGGAAGCTTTAATGGCTTCGAAAGTTTTTAAATGATCGGGCACATATTCTTTTTCCAACGCTAACGGATAAGGAATATCAAGACCACAGACACGCATGATTGGGCTTTCAAGATGCAAGAAACATTCTTTTTGAATGGTTGCTGCGATTTCACCAGCAAAACCACCAGTTAAAGGTGCTTCATGGTTGATCACCAAACGACCAGTTTTCTTGACGGAAGCAACAACTGTGTCAACATCCCAAGGTAAAATGCTACGTAAATCAATTAGTTCACAAGAAATACCTTCAGCTTGCGCCATCTCAACCGCTTTTTGCACGATTTCCATCTGCGCGCCCCAAGCCAATACAGTCACTTGCGTCCCTGTTTGCATCACTTCGGCTTTGCCGATTGGGATTTCATAATATTCTTCAGAGACTTCACCGACTGATGCACGGTAAAGTTTTTTCGGTTCGAAGAAAATCACAGGATCAGGGCAATTGATTGATGCTAACAACAATCCTTTTGCTTGGGCTGGGTCACGAGGCACGACAATTTTCAAACCCGGTGTATGCGCAAAATATGCTTCTGGCGATTGACTGTGGTAATGACCACCAGCGATACCACCACCATATGGCGTTCGGAATACTAGACCACCGACGTTAAATTGATCACCTGAGCGATAACGGAACTTCGCCGTTTCATTCACGATTTGGTCAAACGCAGGGAAAATATAATCGGCAAATTGAATTTCCGCGACCGGTTTCATCCCTTGCGCCGCCATACCATTGGCAAAACCAGCAATACCTTGTTCAGTTAAAGGGGTATTAAAACAGCGATCCTTACCGTATTTTTCCTGTAATTTGGACGTTGCGCGAAACACTCCACCAAAATGGCCGACGTCTTCACCGAAACAAACCACACCATCATCTTTTGCCATCGCTAAATCCAGCGCGTTATTGATGGCTTGCAACATATTCATTTTAGCCATTACAGCATTCTCCCCGCCGTGATTGGATAAGCTTCCGGATATTTACGGATATGCTCTTTTAATTCAGATAATTGGCGTTCAAGCTCTGGAATAGGTTCGGCATACACATCAGAAATCAAATGCTCAATCCCTGGCTTTGCAACTTTCTCAGCCACTTTGAGTGCATCAAGAATTTCTTGGCGAAGCCCTTCGATTTGCGCCTTGTCAGCAGCATCATCTAACCAGCCTTTGTTCAGTAACCATAAGCGGAAACGCGCGACAGGGTCGTTTTTACGCCATAATTCTTCTTCTTCTTTTGAACGATACCCACTTGGGTCATCACTTGAAGAATGCGCACCTAAGCGATAGGCAATAGACTCGAGCAGCACTGGCTCGTTATTCGCTAAGGCATAATCGCGAGCCAGTTTAGTCGCTTGGTATACAGCTAAGATATCAGCACCGTCGACACGGATGGCTTTCATGCCATAGCCAACACCACGACAGGCAATACCATCGCCTTTGAATTGTTCGTTGGCAGGTGTTGAAATGGCGTAACCATTGTTACGGCAAAAAAACAGCACTGGTGCTTTATGCACAGCAGCCATGTTTAAACCTGCATGGAAATCACCTTCAGAAGCTGCGCCTTCACCGAAATAACAAATAGTGACGTTGGCTTTGCCCCGTAATTTCTGCGCATAAGCATAACCTGCCGCTTGTGGAATTTGCGTCCCCAGCGGGCTTGAGATGGTCATGTAATGAATATCACGAGAGCCATAATGCACTGGCATTTGTCGACCTTTGCCAAGGTCTTTTTCATTGGAAAACAGTTGGTTCATAAACTGTTCTAAGCTAAAACCACGATAACGCAATGCCCCTTGTTCACGGTACTGCGCCATGATCATGTCTTCTTCATCTAAAGCAGCGGCGCTACCGACTGTAGCCGCCTCTTCACCAAGACATTGCATATAAAAACTGATACGGCCCTGACGCTGCGCTGCCAGCATCCGCTCATCTAAGACGCGAATAAAAGTCATGCTGTGGTACATCCGCAGCGCAGTTTCTTTTGATAATTCAGGCTCTTTTGCCCCCGGGAAAACTGTTCCATCGTCTGCAAGCACCCGTAGGGTTGGGATTTGCAGCGCATGACCACTGGTAAATTCGGCTAAATGGATAGTCGAAATGGTGGCGTTGTTCGGGTTGGTCATAGATCTCTCTTTATGTTTCGGGTAACGCGGACCTTGGTTGTTTGCCAGCATTTACCTTGAAATTGAACCAGACTGACTTGCGATCTGTGCCGCAGTTATCGTCAGCGTCTCCCCAGGACTGTCGAATGAAGTCATTAGCTTATTGCTAATGCCAAGGTTGCGTGTTAATAGTTTACGTGTACGTCAACCTTCAAATGACAATCAAATGTTAGCGATTTTCTCTCGCGGCGCAAACTTTACCTTTACGTAAACTGCATTGCAACCGCACTTAACAATATAAGTTAGCATAGCCACTGTTTTCATCCTGATTTTTTCAATGCATTTGCATTAAAAAAAGTAATGCGAATGCAATCACTAGTAAAAATTTATTAAATTCAATGAATTAAATTAAAAATCGCCTCGATGATGATGACTATAAATTGTTGTCTTTGCGCGAAGGAATTAGTGAAAAGCCTTGGAAAACTGGTTTTACCAGTAAGATTGGGTTGCCGCCTTGAATATCGACAACCCTTGTCGAATCAGTCTCGGCTGGTGAGGCCCGTGACATCAAATGGTTTTACTAACAACATCGCGCGTTGACCAAGCGCCACATTCGCATTCGGGAAAATAATTGCCTCGCCGCCTTCTTCGACACGATATTCGGTATCGCCATCGACTGCCAATAACGAGCCTACGGGCAATTGTGTAAAGTTTTCAATATTGGCTGCAAAGCTGAGTGAAAATTCTTCGCATGTTTTGTTGATAGCACGATTAACCGCAAACAAATTAAAGTCTGCCGCTTTAAATGAAGCCGTAGCAATAGGGAAACCCGTGATGAGCTTACGTAATGAATCGTCACAAGCAGTAAAGCGAGTCATATCATTTTCGCCAAAAGGACGCACCTTCCCAAGTTCGATGGTGAATGCCTCAGCGCCATGGGCCTGACTTGCATAATAACTAAATGTAGAAGCTGGAGTTTGCATTAACAGCACTGTGTGGACGTCACAAGCCGCTAAAAACTCAAATTGAGTTTCAGACCAAGGTTGGCCATGCAAAAACGGATACACCGCAAATTTTTCAAATTTTGAACCACGAATCGCTGTGTGCAAATCGTACAGCGCACGTTTTTTATCTGTGCCACCTTCTTGGAAAAACCGCGTCACATACTCTTCCAGTTTTGCCGCCCGTTGCCGCTCCCAAGAATATGGCTCAATGCCTTTGGCATGATGGCCTGAGAATAACCGATTCAAGTTATCAACCAGCTCACGTTTCCCGGCATTAATCGCCGGAGGGTTGCCAAAGAGAAACATCACACGAGCTTTTGCCAGCAGTTTTTCTTGCAATAAATCCTGACAAAGGGCTGCACAAAGTTCAAT
>Ga0187843_10002616_pt1 | contig 10821 bp, 9 predicted proteins | sample SpaLakP09_SKY_43_FD_134516 | JGI IMG/M metagenome (GOLD analysis project Ga0187843, IMG submission 134516) | Oligotrophic lake water microbial communities from Sparkling Lake, Wisconsin, USA - SP09_SKY_43 | ecosystem: Environmental > Aquatic > Freshwater > Lake | place: USA: Sparkling Lake... | reverse complement strand
TCGCCCATATGGGCGATCTCGCACGTGTAGTCGCGTTCGCGCCGGGCGCCGGCGCCGCCGTGGAGGATGAGGGCGGGTCTGCCGGTCATCAGGGCCTCTTTTAACTCGGGTCGTGGGTCGCTAGCGTCTGACGAAGACGGCAGCGCTTTCGCCCGTCATGCGCGCCAAGGGATGATCCGTGCAAGCTTCAGGGCCCTTTGTGGTTTCGAATTCCGCCCGGATCGGGATCGATCCGGCGCTGAGGCCGGCGTCCATGAGCGCCGCCTTCAAACAGTTCGGCCGTATCCACATCCCCGGCTTCCTGAAGCCCGCCTCGGCGGAGATGCTGCATCGGGCGCTGGCGACGGAGACGCAGTGGATCTGCTCGACCATGGGCGGCGGCCAGACGATCGACATCCCCGTCGAACAGCTGGAGGCGTTTCCGCCCGACAAGGCCGTGCGTTTCATGCAGCTGGCCCACGCCGAGGCGCGCGACGGCTTCCACTATATGTTCGACAGCGTCCGGATCAGCGACCTGGCGGAGCAGCGGCAGCCCCTGGCCGTCGAACTGGCCGCCGCCTACGGTTTCCTCAACAGCCCGGACTTCCTCGACTTCGTCCGCGCCCTGACCGGTGACCAGCGCCCCAACTATGTCGACGCCCAGGCGACCCGCTATGAGCGCGGCCACTATCTGACGCAGCATGACGATTCCGCCGCCGAAAAGGGCCGGCTCTACGCTTTCGTCCTGAACCTGACGCCGCACTGGCGGACCGACTGGGGCGGCCTGTTGAACTTCATCGACGCCGACGGCCATGTGGCCGAGGCCTACAGCCCCGCCTGGAACGCCCTGAACCTGTTCCGTGTGCCCCAGCCCCACGCCGTCTCCTGCGTGGCCCCCTTCGCCGGTGCCCCCCGTCTGTCCATCACCGGCTGGGTGCGCCAGGTCGACCTCAGCCTCCTCCCTTCAAGAAAGACTCCCTGATGCGCGCTGTCCTGTCCAAGGCCCCCGGCGGTCCTGAAACCCTTGTCGTCGAGGAGGTGCTGGACCCCCGGCCGATGAAGGGCGAGGTGGTGATCGAGGTGAGGGCGGTGGGCGTCAACTTCCCCGACACCCTGATCATCGAGGACCGATACCAGTTCAAGCCGACACGGCCCTTCTCGCCGGGCGGCGAGGTCGCGGGCGTGGTCGAGGCCGTCGGCGAGGGCGTGACCAATGTCCGCAAGGGCGACCGGGTCATCGCCGTGCCCGGCTGGGGCGGCATGGTCGAACGGCTGGCGGTGCCCGCCGCCTCGGTGATGAAGATCCCCGACGCCATGGATTTCAACACGGCCGCGGCCTTGGTGATGACCTATGGCACCTCCTACTACGCCCTCAAGGACCGGGCGCAGCTGAAGGCGGGCGAGCGGCTTCTGGTGCTCGGTGCGGCCGGCGGCGTCGGCATCGCTGCGGTCGAGCTGGGCAAGGCCATGGGGGCCCAGGTCACCGCCGCCGCCTCGACCAACGACAAGGTCCAGTTCGCGCTGGAGGCGGGTGCCGACAACGGCCTGATCTATCCCTCGGGCAAGATGGACAAGGCGGCCCAGAAGGAGCTGTCGGGCGAGCTGAAACTGGCCTCGGGCCGCGACGGTCCGGACGTGGTCTATGACGCCGTCGGCGGCGACTATTGCGAGCCGGCCATCCGCGCCATGGACTGGAACGGCCGCTATCTGGTCGTCGGCTTCCCGGCCGGCATCCCCTCCCTGCCGCTGAACCTGACCCTGCTGAAGTCGGTGTCGGTGATCGGGGTGTTCTGGGGTGCCGCGGTGATGCGCGATCCTGCCGCCCACGCCGCCAACATGGGCGACCTCCTGAAGATGTGGAGTGAGGGCAAGATCCGTCCGCGCGTCAGCCAGACCTTCCCGCTGGAACGCGCCCATGAGGCGATCAAGGCGCTGGGCGACCGGTCGGTGATGGGCAAGGTCGTGGTCACGGTCGATTCGTGACCCTGCGCCTGTCGCCCGCGCTGGACGTCGCGGCGCTGCGGGCGGCGTTTGCGGAGCGGCGGCGGCTGCATATTCCGGGTGTCCTCGATCCTGACAGCGCCGGGGCCCTGGTCGCGGCCATGGAAGCCTTTGATGGCTGGAAGGTCAGTGTCTCGGCGGGGGGCGAGTTCTTTGAACTTCCCCTCAAGGGCCGCGTCGCCGCCGAGCCCGGCAAGCAGGGCTGGATCGACGGGGCCCGCGTCGACGGGGCCGAGCCACGCATGCAGTACATCTTCGACACCCGCCGGCTGGATATGGAGCCGGAGGACGCACCGCGGGACGCGGTCAGCGAGGTGCTCGCCTTCCTCAATGGGCCGGACGTCCTCGCCTTCGTCCGGGGCGTGACCGGGGACGCCCGCATCGACTTCGCCGACGCCCAGGCCACCCGCTACCGGCCCGGCCATGTCCTGACCGGCCATGACGACGCGGCCGAGGGCAAGAACCGGCTCTACGCCTATGTGCTGAACCTGACCCGCGACTGGCGCGCCGACTGGGGCGGGGTGCTGGCCTTCGAGGGGGCGGGCGGCCACATCGAGGAAGGCTACGCGCCGGCCTTCAACGCCCTCAACATCTTCGCCGTGCCGATGCGGCATGCGGTGACCCAGGTGGCCAGCTTCGCCCCGCGCGACCGGTTGTCGATTACCGGCTGGCTGCGCTCACATCAGACGGTCTAGGCGTCGCGCAGCCGCTCCAGGGCCGCGTCGGCCTGATCCTTGTGGCGGCGCTTGATGTTGGCCCCCAGGGTGGCGACCAGGGCCGCGATCACCGCCGCATCGTCCGTGAAGCCGATGCCGGCGAAAATGTCCGGAATGGCGTCGATGGGCAGGACGAAATAGGCCAGCGCGCCCAGCATGATCCCCTTGGCCGCCGTTGGGGTCTCCGGGTCCCGGGCGGCATACCAGACGCTGACCACCTGCCGGGCGAACGGGATGCGGGCCGCGGTGCGCCGGATCTTGGGCCAGAATCCCTTCTGCACCCGCACCTCGTTGACCTGCTGGATCGCGGGGACGAGGGCACGGGACGGGTCCAGTGCGTCTTCGGGCGTCATGGGTTTGGCATTCGTGGTCATGGCGGCTAAATCCCCGCGACTGATCTCAGGTTCAATCTCAACATAGGGGCTCCGGCCATGAAACTCGACGGGTCGATTGCGGCGGTGGTGACGGGCGGTGCCTCGGGCCTCGGCGAGGGGACGGCGCGAGCCATCGCGGCCACGGGCGCCAAGGTCGCCCTGTTCGATCTCAATGAAGAGCGCGGCGAGGCCATCGCGGCAGAAATCGGCGGCGTCTTCTGCAAGGTCGACGTCACCGACGACGCCTCTGTCGCCGCCGCCTTCGCCAGGGCCCGCGCCGCGCACGGCCAGGAGCGTCTGACGGTCAACTGCGCCGGCATCGCCACGGGCCAGAAGACGGTCAGCCGCAAGAAGGACACCGGCGAGATCCGCGCCCATGACATGGCCGGCTTCGAACGCACCGTGCGGGTCAATCTGTTCGGCACCTTCCGCGTCCTCAGCCAGTCGGCGGCCGGCATGGTCACGCTGGAGCCCATGGCCGACGGCGAGCGGGGCCTGATCGTCAACACCGCCTCGGTGGCGGCCCAGGACGGCCAGATCGGCCAGGCGGCCTATTCGGCCTCCAAGGGCGGCGTCTATGCCATGACCCTGCCGGTCGCCCGCGACCTCGCCCAGGAAGGCATCCGCTGCAACACCATCCTGCCGGGGATCATGTGGACGCCGATGATGGCCGGCATGGACCAGAAGATCCAGGACGCCCTCGCCGCCGCCATCCCCTTCCCCAGCCGCCTCGGCACGCCCGCCGACTACGCCTCGCTGGTGTTGGAACTGGCCCGCAACGTCTACATCAACGGCGAATGCATCCGGCTTGATGGCGCCATTCGGCTCGCCCCGCGCTGACCGGCGGGCAGGGCGCTAACGCTCGGCTCGCGGAGCCTCGCTGCTTGAGTGCAAGGAAATGTGCGCAGGGGACTTGCGAGGGACCGGGCCGCTCGGTATACGCCCGCCTCCGACTGAAGTGCGGGCGTAGCTCAGTGGTAGAGCACAACCTTGCCAAGGTTGGGGTCGAGAGTTCGAATCTCTTCGCCCGCTCCAGTTGGAACACGAAAAAGCCCGGCCTCGGCCGGGCTTTTTTGCATTCTGGAGCCCTGGGCGCAGATCGGTGATGGACCAGCCGCGTCCGCCCGGGGCTACAGCCCGAGCGCAGTCCGGATGTCGCGCCAGTCGATGTATTTGAAATTCTGCGTCCCGGCGTCGTTGATGTCGTCCTGGACGACGACCAGTCCTTCCGGGAAGGCGTCGCCGACCGGACCGCCCCGGGCGGCCAGGCCGTCTGTTCCGGTGACGCGATCGACGGCGCCGTCCTGGACCACGAACCGGCCCGCATAGACGGGGGCCGCGCCATCGATGCGCCAGACGGGGAAGGTCGAATCGCCCTGGCTCGAACCGATCAGATATCGGGCGGCACCGTCCTCAAGGATGGTCAGCCCCTCGGCGTCCGCGACGAGGACGCCCGGCGCGATCGGCTGGACCAGGGTCCGCCCCGCGCCGGCCGCCGGATCGAGGCCGTAGCGCCAGAGGCCGACGTTCTCTTCGGCGATATAGAGGGCATCGGTCGCCGCGTCGGCGGCGCAGCCTTCTGAAATCGTGCCGACGTCGAAGCGGCGCACCTCGCGGGCCGACGGCGCGCCCGTGGCGTCGGCCGTCAGGATGAACTGGCGCACCTCGCCCTCGTGACCGACCAGCACGGCGTGGATCTCGGCGCCGCGGCGGGCGAAGCAGAAGCCGTAGGGCTCAACCACGTCGGTGGTGACGGCACCCCAGGGGCGCACGCCCGTCGCGTCGGTGGGGTCGAACAGATACAGGGCAACACCCGTCTTGCCCGGTGTGCGGTCGCTGGCGCCGAGCACCACCTGCGGCCGGCCGCCCACGGTCAGGCCTTCGGTCAGATCGACATTGTTCAGCAGGCCTTCGGGCAGGAACTGCAGGACGGCTCCGTCCAGGCCGTAGATGTACAGGCCGGCCTTCTTGTCCGTTCCGGCGACGAAGCCGCGCGTGGACACGCCGCCGATCATGACGGGCGCGTCACCGGCCCAGATCGCCGGATCGTCGGCGGCGTCCTGTCCGGCCGTCCCGACCGAGGGCGTCTCAAGCCGGGCCGTGACGCCCGCGCCCTGGCCGACGAAACCCTCCCCCTCGCCCTGGAAATCGACCTCCCGGGTCGCGCAGGCGGTCAGAAGCAGAGCCGACGCGGCAAGCGTGGTCAGGGTGCGGACAAACATGGAGCGCGCCTGTGATGGATCGGGATCGTCGCGCCAGAACACGGGGCTCCGAACCCGTCAACGCAAGGGTCGGTGACAGAACAGCGTCATCCCGATGAAAGTCTCTCCGACATCGGACCAAGCGTCACCTTGGCGTTCGAAAAACGCCAAGCCGGCTTCGCCAAAGCGTCGCGTCCGCGTCGCTCCGACCGCCTAGCTGAGCCGTTAGAACCGGCGACCGTGGGGGCGACCGGGCCATCGGGATGCTTGTCATGAAACTCGGACTTCTGCTCGGCGCCGCGCTTGCGCCGCTCGCCTTCGCCGGCGCCGCCTTCGCCCAGTCGGGCCCGGACACCGCGCCGCAGGGCCCCGTCTCGTCGCTGGACGAGGTGATCGTCGCCGGCGAGCCGATCATGCGCAACCGCACCGACGACGTGGTCTCGACCCTGTCCTATGACCTGGAGTTCTTCCAGCGCTTCGAGCCCCTGACGGTCGGCGACGCGCTCAAGCGGGTCCCCAGCGTGACCTTCCTGTCGGACATTCTCGAGTCGGACGGCGTCCGCATGCGGGGTCTGAACCCGGGCTATACCCAGATCCTGATCAACGGCGAGCGGGTGCCCGGCGGCGAGGCTGACCGCTCCTTCTTCGTCGACCGTATTCCGGCCGAGCTGATCGAGCGGGTCGAGCTGGTTCGATCCTCCTCGGCCAACCGGTCGGGCGACGCCCTGGCGGGAACCATCAACATCGTGCTGCGTGACGCCCTGTCGCTGGACGGCGGCTACATCCGCGCCGGCGCCCTGCTGTTCCCTGACGATGAGATCGGCGGCACCTTCGGTGCCGTCTACGGCGGCGAGGTCGGGCCGGGCCGCTTGCTGCTGGGTGCCAGCGTGCAGGACCGCCGCAATCCGAAGAACAAATACAGCCAGCGCTTCGACCAGCCGGGCGGCACGCTCGTCAACACCGAGGTCCAGACCGACGTCCGCGACGGCACCGACTATTCCTTCAACGCCGCTTACGAAGTCGAGGTCGGCGGCGGGTCGCTGGATCTGTCCGGCGTGTTCGTGCGCACCGACCGCCTGCAGGACGAGGACTCGATCGAGTACCGCAACGGCATTGAGAACGATGCCAACCTGCTGACCATCAACGACAACGACATCGACATCCAGACCGACAACCTGGCCCTCCGCGCCCGTTATGAGCGCGAAATGCTGGGCGGCGAGACCCGGATCAAGCTGGGCTACGCCTCCTTCGACGACGCGCAGACGGAGTTCGAGAACGAGGCGGAATACCTGCGTGACGGCCTGCCCTTCCCCGAAGAGGACCGCTTCACCGCCGATCTGGAGATCCGTGACCTGCAGGACGAAGAAGTCTCGTTCGCCCTCGAGCACAGCCGCCCGATCAGCGACAATGTCGAGATGGAGTTCGGCATCCAGGCGGTGAGCAAGGACCGCGACTCCACCACGGTGGTGGCCAACCGGGTCCGTTTCAACATTCCCAACGCGCCGACCCCGCGTCCGGCCCAGCCGCCGTTCGTGTTCAACACCAACAGCTACGTCATCGAAGAGACCCGGTTCGACCCCTATCTGATGTTCTCGGGCGAGAGCGGCGCCCTGAAGTGGGAGGCCGGTCTGCGTTATGAGACCACCGACACCACCATCGCAGGCATCGACAATGACTTCGCCCTCCTGCTGCCTTCGGCCAGCCTGCGCTACCGCCTGTCGGACTCGGATCGCCTGACGCTGTCGGTCGCCCGCACCGTCCGCCGGCCCGACTTCGACGCCCTGGCTCCGGTGACCCTTGAGGAAGAGCACGGCGACAACGATTTCCGCGGCAATCCCCTGCTCGAGCCTGAAACGGCCTGGGGCGTGGACCTCGGCTTCGAGCGTCGCCTGGGTCGCCGTGGTGTGATCGGCATCAATGCCTTCTATCGCGACGTCACGGACCTGATCGAGGACGTCAACACCGGCCTGGAGGGCAGCGGCGGACCGGGCACCTTCATCGAGTCGATCGACAATGTCGGCGACGGCCAGGTCTATGGCGTCGAGTTCGACCTCTCCACGCCGCTGGACTTCATCGGCATGGAGACCACGGGCGTGTTCCTGAACGCCTCCTGGCTGGACAGCAATGTCGAGGACGTCCTGGGCGAGCGCCGCTTCAACGACCAGTCGGACTATGTGGTCAACTTCGGCTTCACCCACGACATCCCGACCTGGGGTGCCGCCTTCGGTGCCACCTATCGCAAACAGGGCGATGCCTTCGGCCGCGTCTATGCGGAAGAGGTTTCGACTTCCTACGGCGCTGATCTGGAGGTGTTCATCGAGAAGCAGATCTTCTCCAACACCGTCATCCGGCTGACCGGGTCCAACCTGCTCGACAGCTCCAAGGATGAGGTGTTCGACAAGTTCAATGACCAGGCGGACCAGATCGCCCGCGTCTACGACGAGTACGAGCTGGAAACCGAATCCGCCGGCCCGGTCTACCAGCTGGTGATGCGCGTCGCCTTCTGATCAGGGGCACACCAGTCCGCACGAGGAAGAGGCCGGGCGGCGACGCCCGGCCTCTTTTCCTGTCTGCTGTCCTGAACCGGCACGCTGACGCTGGACGGCGGACGAAAGCCCGGCTAGGTCGCCTTCGGGGCGAAAGCGGGCCGGTTCGGTTCGCCGTTTGCAAGGTGTCTCCCGGACAGGCGCATGTGGCGCCAGAACGGGACAGTCGGGTCGCATGTTTCTCGAAGGCCAGGTGAACTGGATGTGGGTGTTGGGGGCGGTCGCCGCCGTGGGCTGGATCGTGGGCCTCGTCGCCCTGTGGTTCGCCTTCCGCAACGGTACGCGCCACGTCAGCACCTCGGACCAGCTTGATCTGGTCCAGCGCGTCGCCGACGATTCCCAGAAGCGCCTGTTCGAAACCCTGAACGCCATTCCCGTGGCCCTGGTCGAGACCGACCTGCAGGGCAAATTCGTCTTCGCCAACCGCGCCGCCCACCAGCTGCTGGGACGCAAGGATGCCGAACTGATCGGCCTGCGGTTCCACTCCGCGACCTGGGGCATCACCTTCCCCGACGGCCGTCCCGTGCCGCCGGACCTGCTGCCCAGCGCCCGCGCCCTGCGTGGCCAGACGGTGCGCGGCTTCCAGCATCTGCTGGCCAACCCCGCCTCGCGCCGCAAGATGCTGGTCTCGGTCACGGCCATGCCGATCGAGAACGAACTGGGCCAGGTCACCGGCTCGACCGCCGCCATCGTTGAGACTGAAGGCCTGCAGACGCCGGAACAGTTCATGCCGGAGCCCGCCGCGGCCCCGTCTGACGACCTGACCCGCCGTGTCTTCGATGCCGCCTCCAGCGCCCTGATCGTGGTCGGTGCCGACGGCCGGGTTCGCGAGGCGAACCGCACCGCCCTGCTGGTGCTCGGCCGCCCCGAAGCCGAGGGCGACTTCGCCGACCTGTTCCTGGCCGAGGACGAGCGCGTCGAGGGCCGTCAGGCCCTGCGCGCCGCCCTGTCCGCTCCGGCGGGTGAGGCCGAGCCCTTCGACTCGCGCCGCGGTGCCGAGGAAGGCATCCGCTGGTCCATGCTGCCGCTGACCGACACCGACGGCCGCGTCGACGCCCTGTTGCTGGCCGGCGAGCGGGCTGAGCCGACTCCGACCGCCGAACCGGTAGTTATCGAGACGCCGGCCGCGCCGGAAGCCGTCTCCGACGAAACCCTCGCCCTGCGCGAAGCCGCCGAGACCGCGCGCCAGCAGGCTGAGGAGGCGATCGCCGCCGCCGCCGCCGCCCGCGAGGAAGCCCGGGCCGCCTATGCCGCCGCGCGCAAGGCCGGCGAGGACGCCGAGGCCGAGCTGGCCGGAGGGCGCCGCATGGAGAACGTCGGCCGCCTGACCGGCGGACTGGCACACGATTTCAACGCCCTGCTGGGCGTCATGACCGGCGCGCTCGACATGATGCTGCGCCAGGCCGACGACCCTGCCCGGGTCCGCCGCATCGGCCAGGCCGCGCTTGCCGCGGGCCAGCGCGGCGAGCTTCTCACCCGTCGCCTGACCGCCTTCTCGCAGGGCGACGACGAGCCGGTGCTGCGGGTCCTCGACGCCGGGGTGCTGCTGCGTGGCATGGAGACCCGTCTGCGCGCCCTTGCCGGGCCGAGTGTGGACCTGATGATCGAGGGCCCGTCAGAGGCTGCGCCCGTCAGTCTGGACCCGGTCGCCTTCGAGGGTGCGGTCCAGAGTCTCACCCGCAACGCCGTTGAGGCCGTCGCGGGTCGGGGGTCGGTCGCGGTGCGGCTGGAGACCATGCTCGAGGGCGGCGTCCGCCTGAGCGTGCGGGACAGCGGCCCGGGCATGGACCGCGACCTGGCCGCCCGCGCGGTCGAGCCTTTCTTCACCACCCGCGAGGGCGCGGCCGGTCTGGGCCTGTCCCAGGCCTATGCCTTCGCCCGCCAGTGCGGCGGCGTCCTGTCGATCGACAGCGCGCCCGGCGAGGGTGCCGAGGTCTCCATCACTCTGCCCAACGCAGCCTGAGCCGCCGCCTTCCACCGTTCGTCGGGCGGGGGTATGGTAGTTAACGCGGGGGCGGGAGGTTCTTTATGAAGCTGTTGCGATTCATCGTCGTCCTCGCGGTCATCGGCTACGCCGGCTGGCTGGCCTGGCCATTCATCTCTCCCTTCCTCGAAGGCGCCGGACCCGATGTGGCCGCGTCGCGCATGGGGGCCGAGGCCCAGTCCGGCGGCGACCTGTTCGGCTTCCTGCCGGCCTGGGCCCTGTGGGCGGGGGCGGTGGGCCTCTATCTGATCGCGGCCCTGCTGCTGGGCTCGGGCAATCCCAAGGCCGCCGTGGCCTATTTCCTCGGCTTCATCGCCGACGCCGTCCTGCGGCTGGCGCTGGACCAGAACGGTGGTGGCGACGTCGCCGCCCGCTCCGCCGGTCCGACCCCCATGGCCGCGCCGGAAAGCCTGGGTGGCCTGCCGGTCGATCCGGTCTGGCTGGTGCTCGGCGCGGTCTTCCTGCTGGGCATTCTGGTCGTCGTGGCCAGTCGGCGCGTGCGGCGCAGGCGCGAAGCGGGCCAGCTGAATTTCTGAAGTCACGGCTGCGGATTGGCCGCGAAGCCCCCTATATGCGGGGTGACGGTTGACCCTTGCGGGCGGGCCGTTAGGTTCCGCGCGCCTTTCCGCGCCCAAGACAGACCCGAGAGATTCCATGGCCGAAGCCGCCGTTTCCAGCGCCTCGTATGACGTCGTCATCATCGGCGGCGGTCCGGGCGGCTACAATGCCGCCATCCGGGCGGGCCAGCTGGGTCTGACCGCCGCCTGTGTCGAGATGCGCGAGACCCTGGGCGGGACCTGCCTGAACGTCGGCTGCATGCCCTCCAAGGCCCTGCTGCACGCGTCGGAACTCTATGAGATGGCGGGCAAGGAATTCGCCGGCCTCGGCATCGAGGTGACGCCGAAGCTTAATCTGGCGCAGATGATGGCACAGAAGTCCGAGAGCGTGACCGCCCTGACCAAGGGCATCGAATTCCTGTTCAAGAAGAACAAGGTCGACTGGGTCCGCGGCCGCGGCCGC
>Ga0187843_10002615_pt1 | contig 10823 bp, 9 predicted proteins | sample SpaLakP09_SKY_43_FD_134516 | JGI IMG/M metagenome (GOLD analysis project Ga0187843, IMG submission 134516) | Oligotrophic lake water microbial communities from Sparkling Lake, Wisconsin, USA - SP09_SKY_43 | ecosystem: Environmental > Aquatic > Freshwater > Lake | place: USA: Sparkling Lake... | reverse complement strand
TTGAGCCTGCCGCAACAAGCCAAGCAAAAGCCTCGCGACGGCGACCTCTTGCGCGCCTTTAGCGCTGTTGACGCCACCCTGCCCCAGCACAAGCAAAGCAAGCGGGTCAAGATCGAGGGCGAAGTCCAACGTCCTGGCGAATTCATCCTCCCGGCGAACAGCAGCCTGGCAGACGCCATCCGCGCCGCCGGCGGTTTGACGCCCGACGCCTATGTGTTCGGCACCGAATTCAGCCGCGAAAGCACCCGCCTGTCTCAGCAGGAAAACTATGAGCGCGCTCTGCGCGATATGGAGACCGAGTTCGCTCGCAGCAACTCCTCCCAGCGCACCGCCAATGCCGATGAAGCGTCAGCACAAGCAGCCAAGGCACAAGGCACCAATCAACTCATTCAACGGCTGCGCGCCATCAAGCCTACGGGCCGGATTGTTTTACAGCTAAACCCATCCTCCAAAACACTGCCCGAGCTTGCCGTGGAAGATGGCGACCGCCTGTTGATTCCTGCAACACCAAAAACCATCGGCGTCTTCGGCAGCGTGTTCAACGGCGGCAGCTATCTGTACGGCGACGGCAATTCGGTCAACGACTTCTTGAAACTCGCCGGCGGCCCCACCCGAGGCGCTGACACCGCCAGCATCTTCGTCCTGCGCGCCAATGGAAGCGTGGTCAGCGCTCGCCAAAAGTCGGGCTGGATGTTTGGCGGCGGCGCGCTTGATGGCGTAACAGCCCTTCCGGGTGACACCGTCTTCGTGCCGGAAGAAATGAACAAGACCACCTTCATGCAAGAAGCCAAGGATTGGACGCAGATTCTCTATCAGTTTGGCTTAGGTGCCGCAGCATTGAAGACAATCAAGAACTAAAGAGCGGGGAGCACACCTTTGAACAACATCAATAACTCATCACCGACAAATGGCCAAGTCGACGATGAGGTTAGCGTACTACTTGCACCTTTAGTGAGGGACTGGAAAACGCTTGTGGCATGCTCATTTACAGCCGGAGTCCTTTCGCTAGGCGCTACTTACCTCATTTCGCCGACGTTTACTGCACGCACAAGCTTTCTCCCGCCGCAACAACAAGGCAGTAGCTCAAATGCCTTGGCCTCACTCGGGGCGCTGGCAGGTTTAGCAGGAGGAGGAAGTTCAATCAAAAGCCCTATTGACCAATACATTTCTTTGCTGGAGAGCACAACCGTTAGTGATCGAATAATTGATCACTTCAAGTTGATGGACGCATATGAAAAAAAATTACGGTCGTCCACTCGAAAACAATTGGCTGACAATGTAAAAATTCTCTCGGGGAAAAAAGATGGTTTGATTTACATAGACGTGGATGATACCGATCCATATCGAGCGGCGGAAATTGCCAATCGCTACATTGAAGAACTTCGCAAAATGGCGGGCAGCCTAACTCTGACTGAGGCACAGCAAAGACGAGCATTCTTCGAGGCTCAACTTAAGCAAACACGCGAACGCCTTTCCGCAGCCCAGCTATCGCTGCAGAAGAGTGGCTTTAGCGCTGGCGACCTTCGATCAGAACCTCGTGCAGCAGCCGAGGCATATGGTCGATTGAAGGCGGAACAAACTTCAGCAGAAATCCGTTTGCGAACATTGCTTTCGTCCCTCGCCGAGAACGCGCCGGAAGTCCTCCGAACAAAAGCCAGTATTTCAGAGCTTAAAAATCAGATTGGCAAGCTGGAGTTAGCTTCAACTGCGCAGCCGAACGAACAATATGGCTACGTAAGCAAGTATCGAGATTACAAATATGAAGAATCACTGTTTGAAGTCTTTGCACGCCAATACGAACTAGCAAAAACTGACGAGAGCCGGGAGGGCGCATTAATTCAGGTTATCGACCCCGCACAGCCACCCGACAGCAAATCAAAGCCACGGCGCGCCATGACTGCGATTGGCGGCTCTTTAGCTGGCCTGTTTGCATCAATGGCCTTTATCATTGCCTTCAAGCGAAACAAACAAAAATCTCCGAATTTATCTTAATTTTTCAAAAAAAATATATATGCACAACTTACGCGAAATCATAATTGAAGCAATAAAAGAAACCGCAGACATGCGCGGCACGGAAGTCACCGAAAAACTGAGCGATGACACCGTACTACTTGAATCCGGACTTGACTCCCTTGGCTTTGCCATTCTCGTCGCAAAACTTGAGGAAGAAATTGGCTACGATCCTTTCGTCTTAATGAATGAGCCCTTTTATCCGCGTACTCTAGCTGAATTTATAGGTATCTATCAAAAGTTTGCACCCAAATGAAGTTCCTGGCCAAAGCACTCACCACCGGAAAAAAAACTGACATAGTTTGGATTTCCCAATCCTCGGGAATTATTAATAGGGGAGCACTTTCCAAGGCTTTATCCAAACGACCGATTGGAGAGTGGATTGGCAAACGCATCGCTTTGGGCGCTTTACCTACATTTGAGTTTGTTTCAACGCTAGTTCTCCTCGATGGGGTTGCGGAGGCTATTCTTTTACTGCCCAATGAAGACGACGCCCAAACGCGAGTTCAACGTTTGACGCAAGCGAAAATAGATTTTGTTATTGAAGGCAATGGCCTAGGCCTCTCCCAGTTGCTAAATGACTCGGATTTAGGCAACCTCAGTGAACGCCCTCAACCAATTCAAACCACTTGGTTGCTACCAACCTCTGGAACAACTGGCACTCCAAAGCTCATTGCACATACGCTCGAATCACTAACTCGCGGCATGCTGTCTCGCCCATTGAGCGAGACTTATATTTGGAGTAGTGTTTATAGCCTACGTAGATTTGCCGGGTTACAAGTATTCCTTCAAGCATGGATAAGCAACACTACACTCGTCCTGCATGAAGAGTCCGAGGATTTGTCAGTTGTTTTAGGCCGACTAATAGAGACGGGCTGCAATTCGCTCTCAGCGACTCCATCCATGTGGCGCAAGCTTAATATGCACCCCTTGTTTGAAAAGTTAACATTGAAGCAGATCACTTTGGGCGGCGAGATTGTTGACCAGGGCATTCTGGATGTGCTAGCCAAAAGATTTCCAACTGCGCGAATAACACATATCTATGCATCTACCGAAGCCGGCGTAGGCTTTGTTGTGCGGGATGGCAAGGCAGGTTTTCCTACCGAGTATTTGACAAAACCACACGCCAATGTTGCCTTGCGCGTGGATGACCTAGGTCATTTGTGGCTCCGCTCTCTCACGAACTCAAACTCTGGCGCTTCGGGGGAAAGACCATGGGTCGATTCTGGCGACGTAATCAGAGTAGAGGGCGAAAGGGGTTTCTTCGTTGGCCGCGCGAACGGATCTATCAACATAGGAGGCAATAAAGTCATGCCCGAGGAAGTTGAGGCAGTCATCAAGGAACTTCCAGAAATCGCTTTCGTACAAGTCCGCGCGCGGAAGAGCGCTATTCTTGGGAACTTGATTGAAGCAGCGATAACACCCAAGGACGATGTTGTCTTTGATAGCTCCTTGAAGAAAAAAATCATTGAATACTGCCGCTCCCGCCTAGATGACTTCAAAGTTCCCGCATTTGTCGTCACAACCAGCGAGATCCCGCTAACCCCCTCCGGCAAGCTTTCAAGGACAAGCATCGAATGAAGAAGACCGTCATTGTCACAGGCGCACGAAAAGGCTTGGGACTCGCCATCAGCCAACGGCTAGTTGCCGATGGTTACAAAGTCATTGCTGTAGCGCGTTCAGAAAGCCCGGCTCTTGAGGAGCTATGCAAAAGTAATCAGGCTTTTTTTGAAAAATTCGACCTCGCAGACATAGATAAAATTCATGCCTGGATTATTGAATTGACCAAGAAACACGGCCGAATATATGGACTTGTAAATAACGCAGCAATTGGCGCAGACGGGGTTTTGGCGACCATGCACGAGCGCGATATCGAACACTCGCTGAGAGTCAATCTTCAGTCACCAATAGTGCTCACCAAATGCGTTTCACGGTCCATGCTTCTAGCGGGTTCGGGCCGCATTGTTAATATATCCTCTATCATTGCATCCACAGGCTTCAGTGGATTGTCAGTCTATGCGGCAACCAAGTCTGGCTTGATCGGATTTTCCAAATCACTATCAAGGGAACTCGGCAAGGCTGGCATCACTGTTAACTGTATTGCCCCTGGCTATATGGACACCGACATGACAAAAGGTCTAGGCGGAGATAAGCTTTTGTCGATTAAACGACGCAGCCCGTCAGGGAAGCTGGCTTCTGTAGAGTCAGTAGCGGCTTCAGTTTCATACTTGCTCGGCGACGGCGGTGAAATGATCACCGGAACGACAATTACAGTCGACGCTGGCAGCACAGCATAAATTTCGACGCCAGCAAGCATATCCGCCGAAGAAGTATGAATATCATAGCAACCCCCACCCCATGGGATACTAAAGCGCTGGGAATTAGCACCTTTGAGATCACAATTTCCGAGACCTCAGCTGAACAAGAGGACGAAACAGTCGCACATCTAATTGAAGCTACCACAGCGTCAGAGAAGACTCTCTTTTATTGCCGAATCAGTGCGAATTCGATAGCAAACAAGAGAATCCTGACAAGAGCGGGCTTTTACAATTGCGAAACTCAGCTTCAAATTCATCGCGGGGGAATTAAAAACTTCCTCGCGCCGAAGGAAATTGGAACTAAGAGACTTCCCATTACGATCGCCACAGAGCAGGACTACATTGACGTCGGCGCAGAAGCCTTGAGAGTTTTTAAGTACTCAAGGTTTCATGAAGACCCATTCATTTCTCCCGATGTCGCGGACAACAGAATGCGCACGTGGTGCTTAGACATGCACAGGCAAGGCATTTCACTCTTGGTTTCAAGGAATAAGTTCGGCCAACTCGATGCATTTCTATTTTACAAAGAAACAAAGAGCCAGCATATTGAACTCATCCTAGGCGGTAGCGTCCCAGGAAAGGGGATGCTGACACCTCTATTCTGGGCTTCGTTTCTTGAACATTTCAAGGAAAATGGAGTTAAGTCGATTTCCACAAAGATATCAGCATCGAATTTAGTTATCGCGAACATCTATTTCCTCTTCGGATTTTCGGTGACCAGCGCTTACTTTGACTATCACAAACTTGTCGCTCCTCATGATTCCGTTCAATAAACCATACCTTCATGGCCGCGAGCTGGTTTACATCGCGCAGGCTGTTGCTTCGGGTAAAATTTCCGGCGATGGCATTTTCACGAAGAAATGCCACTCATTCTTTGAGGACCGCTACGGATTCGCCAAGGCGCTGATGACGACCTCATGCACCGACGCCCTGGAGATGTGCGCGCTGCTGTTGGGCATTAAGGAAGGCGACGAGGTCATCGTCCCGTCATTCACATTCGTGTCCAGCGCCAACGCCTTCGTTCTGCGAGGTGCAAAGCTGGTTTTCGCCGACAGCGAGGCTCACAACCCAAACATCGATGCTGAACAACTCGAGGCACTGATTACGCCGCGTACCCGCGCCATCGTGGTTGTGCACTACGCCGGCGTTGCTTGCGATATGGACCGCATCGACGAGATAGCAGAACGCCACGGGGTCAAGGTGATCGAAGACGCCGCTCAAGCCATTGACTCTTTTTACAAGGGCCGACCACTGGGCAGTATTGGCGCGCTATCGGCCTTCTCTTTTCACGAAACGAAGAACGTGATCGCCGGTGAAGGCGGCCTGCTGGCTATCAACGACCCGAGCTACATGAGCCGCGCAGAGATCATCCGGGAGAAGGGCACCAACCGCAGTTCCTTCTTCCGCGGCGAGGTGGACAAGTACGGCTGGGTCGACGTCGGCTCCTCCTTCTTGCCTTCGGACATCATTTCGGCCTACTTGTTCGCGCAGCTGGAGAACCTGGACACGATCCAGGCCCGCCGCAGAGCGATATGGCAGCGCTACTGGGACCAATTCGAGAAGGTGTTGCCGGAATACGGCATCACGCTGCCGACGATTCCTGACTACGCGACCAACAACGCGCACATGTTCTACTTGGTGTGTCGCAACTTGGAGCAACGCACCTCGCTGATAGCCGCGCTCAAGGCGCAGGGCATCCACGCCGTTTTCCATTACCTGTCACTGCACGACAGCCCGTACTTCCAGGAGAAACACGACGGCCGCCCTCTGCCCAACAGCGACCGATTCGCAAACTGTCTAGTTCGACTGCCGATGTTCTACGAGCTTAGCGACTCCGATGTGGATCGCGTGTGCTGGGCGATCCAGTCTCATCTGTCGACATCCTGTATTCCAGAGGGCCCGAACGGTCCCAGGCAGCAGTCTCCATCACGCCGTCGAGCGTGAGTTCCAATGTCACTCCTGAAAGCTAGCGCCGTCTCCGCGATAGGCGCCGGCATCAAACTGCTGTTTGGCCTGCTGTTGATCAAGATCGTGGCGATCTTGCTCGGCCCGACCGGACTCGGGCTAATGGGGCAGTTCATGTCTCTAACGACGGTGCTCATACTGCTTGCGGGCGGAGGCATCGCCACGGGTATCGTGAAGTACGTGGCGGAGTACAAGGACACACCGGCGCGCCTCCACGAGTTCCTGTCGACGGCACGCGGCTATTCCGTAATCGCCTCGTTGGCGCTGCTTGTCGTCGGCATCGCCAGCGCGCGCCCGTTGTCACTCTGGATTTTCAAGAGTGCGGGCTACGAGTTCATCATCTACATCCTGAGCGTGGCCCAGTTGGGAATCGCGGTTAACACCTTCGCGCTGGCCGTGGTGGGAGGCTATAAAGATGTCGTCTCGTCCAACGTCGTCAACACGACTGGCACGCTGCTGGGGCTCTTGACGCTGGCGCCGCTGATCTACTTCTGGGGCAACACTGGGATGCTGATCGGACTGGCGGCCCTGCCTGCCTTGCCCGCCCTGATATCCCTGTGGATCCTAAAGCGGAAATATCCCCAGGTCATGTGCAGCGACGTCAAGATCAGCCGGCAAGACGCTCGTCACCTGTCCCGTTTCTCGCTGATGTTGGTCGCTTCGGCGACCACCATGCCGGTGGCGCAGATGCTCCTCCGCAGCCATCTCGCGGATCACTCGGGCTGGACAGAAGTCGGCTATTGGCAGGCGACGATCCGCCTATCGGACGCGTACCTGCTGTTCGTTAACATGGTCCTGGCCGGGTATTACATGCCCAAGCTGTCGGAACTGGGTCCGGGCAGGCGGCAACTCCGCTACATGGTGGAAGCAATGAGGCGCCTGCTCCCTCTGGTGGCCGCTTGCATCATCGTGATCTGGCTGCTTGGCACACCACTGATCACCTTGCTTTTCTCCGAGAAGTTCCTTCCCGCGCGCGAGTTGCTGACCTATCAGTTAATCGGCGACTTCTTCAAGATTGGCAGCTTTATTATGGGCTACGTCGTGGTCGCGAACGCATGGCTGCGCTGGAGCATCTTGGGCGACGTTGTGCAGGCCAGCTTGTTTTTCGGCCTGGCTTGGTTTCTGACACCGCACTACCACGCACGCGGAGCTTCCATCGGCTATGCCGCCTGTTACATCGTCTACTTCACCATTCTCTGCGGCCTTTTCCATCGCGCATGGCGACGCCAAACCCATGAATAAGCGCATCCTGTTCATCAACTTGTACTTCGAGATTGGCGGCGTGGAGACGTTGCTGCTTCGACTCATCCCCGCACTCAAGGCCAAAGGCTTCGACTCGACGGTCCTGTTGCTGAGGAAGGCCTATGACCCTGCGCTGCTGGAGCAGCTTCAGCAACACGCCACCGTCGTCTTCCTATCAGACGTAGCATCGCCTCTGCCGCAGCGCCTACGCAGTCGACTGGGCGCCGGTTTCGACTACATCTTTGCAACGATCAACTATGCGCTGATCCTCGGAGCACTTCTGCAGCAATTCGTGTACAGAAAGGCCCCCCTGCTCGCGGGCGTCTATCAGACCGAGCTTTTCTGCCCGCCTGTCACCGCCGGATTCCGCCATCACCAGGCTATCCGCGACCTGTTCCGCGACGGTATTCCGGACCAGAACAAGATCTTCGGCAACGACGCAGCCAAGGCCCATCATGAGTTGCTGCTCGGGCGGACCTTCCCCGAGGCACCCGTCGTCCCGCTGATGATCGACGTCGGCCGGTTCTGGCCGCCCACCCGGAACCAAATAGACCAGAACAAGCTCGTATCCATTGGCCGGCTTTGCGACTTCAAAACTTACAACTTCACGATGCTGGACGTCGTGACCTCGCTGCGAGCGCGAGGTCACCCGGTGGTATGGCACATCCACGGCGATGGGCCGGACGAATCCCGGCTGCGCGCGGCCATCGCCGAACGACAGCTCTCCGACGCCGTCATCCTCCACGGGCCGCTTAACTACGCCCGCTTCAAGGAGACTGTCAGCGACGCCCTGGTCTTCATCGGCTCGGGCACGGCAGTGATGGAAGCCGCCGCCTGCGGCGTACCCAGCATCCCGGCGATCGAGTACGCCGCTACTGCGGACAGCTACGGTCTACTCCACGAAATTCCTGGGTCCAGCTTCTTCGAGCCGTACCTCCCGCATCCGAAGCAGAGCATAGAGGCTTTGATCGTTCGAGTAATTACAGCCACACCCGAAGAATACCGTCGGATGGAGGATGCCTCCATGGAACGGATCCAGCCTTTCTCGCCGAAGAACGTGGTGGACGTCACTGCCAAAGCCTTGCTGCAATCTAACCCGCGCCGCGTGAACGGGCTGAGGTACGCCATTCCGATGTTGATCTGGCGTTCCCTGAGCAAAAAGTTCGGTGTCTGAGCTGCCGGAGGAATGGATGTCAACTTCTAAAGCAATGACGATTTCGGCGCCGCGGCTTGCCTCAAACGGGGCTGGGGTGTTCGTCTGGTTCTGCGTCCTGGCGGTGTTGACAGGCCTCTGCTATGCGCTGGCGGCGACCGGCCAGCTGGGCCTGGCTATCTGGATAGACACTGCCAGCTATCTCGCTGGCTTCCTGCACCTGTATTCGCTGCGAAAGAAGAACATGGGGTTCTTCCTGCTGATGGCTATCAGCTACGGCTTGCTCTTCGGCATTCCATGCGTGGCCTGGGTGCTAAGCAACCCGCTCAACGACGCCAACCAGATCGACTTCATAATGGGGATGCTGAGCATCGGCAATCTCGTGACGCTACTCTGCCATTGCGAGAGCCAGGAGAAGCGCAAAGAAGACTCGCCGTTCGCCTTCGAGCCGAACAACGCCTTCGTAGTCGTGTTCGCGGCAGTCGCCTTGGCGCAGGCTTATAAGCTCCGCGCATACTTCGGCGTCCTGAGTTCAAGCGAGTACGGCCACCTGGCCATCTGGGTTGACGGAGAAGCGCTGTTAAGCGCAGTGCCATCATGGATCCGTGTACTCAGCGGAGGCAGCCTGCTGACCGGCATCATCGGGATCGCGCTGTTCCGCAAGCGCCCGATCATGCAGTTGGCCTGCCTGCTGTTGATCATTTCCGACATGATCATCGGCATACGGAACAAGGGCTTCTTTGGTGCACTGGCCGCGATATATGTCCTGTCGCTGTTTGAACGTGACAGGGCCACCCGGCTATTCCAGCGGATCTCATCACCACTGATGCTTGCTACAGCCTTCTTCGCGCTTTCCCTTGTGTCCTTCCTGCGAGAAGGCTTCGACATCCCGCTGGCGGACTACTTGCTGATCGTGCTGGACTCCCTGGCCTCGATCGTGAACGGCCTCCTGTCCGTAGCCTCACAGCCACAGTGTCTCGATAATCTGGACGGCACGCTGGTGTTCTCGCAGTTCTGGACGCTGATCGGCGTAGAAGGTGGAACGCAGTTATCCGGTGAATTCAACTACTGTCTCACCGGCAATCCGAACCCGCTGACCAGCGTCAGTTCGTCGCTGATCTTCGAAGTGCTGCTGCTGACTGGACCGTTCTGGCCCCTGGCCGCCGGCCTATACCTCGTAGCGCTGTACGCCTCGCTGCGCTTCCTCGAACGACGTAAGACGATCGTTAGCCTGTCGATGCTTTGCGCGCTGGCACCTGCCGTCCTCTACACACTGCGCGCGGAACTGGTGCAGCCGATCGTATTCGTCCTCAAAAGTCTCCCCTACCTAATGCTGATCGGCCTGCTGGTAAAACCGGTCGCCAGACGAGATATGACAAACTAACTATGCGAATCCTGATTTTCAATTTCTTCTCCGGCGTTATGGAGCGCGGAATCCCAATCTACTGCAAGAACCTGCGCGAAGCACTGGAGATAGACGGTCATCACGTCGTTGAATTGTGTTGCCCGGTCTGGGCGCGGAACATTCCGAAGTCAATGCAGAACGTGCTATTCATGCTTTACGAGCAACTCCTGATGCCGCTGCTGTCCATGTTCTACGCACGATCAGTCTACCCCTACAACACGGCCTCTGTCCTGGGGAGCCTGCATCCGGGCGCGCTGCTGATCGTCCACGACTTCATTCCCAACCGGAAGGGGGACAGGTCGCTCGTCGCGCGATATGTGCGCCTGACCCAATGCGTGCATGCGGCGCTACGCCGCGACGTCGCCTGTGTGTCCACGGCGACCTACCGTGTAGCGCTGAAACTCAAAGCCTTCGCAGAGTCTCGGCGGCTAGTACTGCCCAACGGCTTCTGGACCTTCCGTACAGCCATCCGGGGCCTGAGCTTCCCGCAGGGCGACCAGGTGCTGCTATGCACAGGTGCCGGACAGAACAAGGACCTGCGTGGCGCACTGAACCTGTATGCCGCGCATCTAGCCGTCCGGCGCATCCCTGTGGCTCTGCTGGGGCTCGCCGGAGAGACGACCATCACGCAGCGCTGGCTCAAGGAGCATCCGGAAGTTGACGCCACGCTAATCACGATCCTGCCCAGGCTCACCGACCGACAGGTCGCCGAGGCCTACTTGCGCGCCCG
>Ga0187843_10002614_pt1 | contig 10828 bp, 6 predicted proteins | sample SpaLakP09_SKY_43_FD_134516 | JGI IMG/M metagenome (GOLD analysis project Ga0187843, IMG submission 134516) | Oligotrophic lake water microbial communities from Sparkling Lake, Wisconsin, USA - SP09_SKY_43 | ecosystem: Environmental > Aquatic > Freshwater > Lake | place: USA: Sparkling Lake... | reverse complement strand
TCAAGTCGTTCGGTGATGGCCCGGTGCTGCAGCAGGCGCTGGCCGCGGGCGAACTCGACGTGGCTTATGTCGGCGCGCCGCCGGTCTACCAGTGGTTCTCGCGTGGCCTGGATGCGCGCATCCTCGCCAAGGTCAATTACGGGCAGGCGGCCGTCATCGGCACCGCCACCGGCCCCGTGAAGACGGTGGCCGACCTGCGCGGCCGACGCCTGGCCTCGGTGGCCAAGGGCAGTGGCATGGACGTGCTGCTGCGTGGTTTCGTGCTGAAGGAGCAGGCCGGCCTGGACCCGGAGAAGGACCTCAACATCCTGCCAATGCCGCCGGCCAACATGAACGCGGCGCTGGACCGCAACGTGGCCGACGCCGCCTTCCTGTGGGAGCCTTTCGTGTCGCAAGCCCTGCTGCGCGGCAGCAGCCGCCTCGTGCTTGACCTGAACCAGGCGTTGCCGCAATACCCCTGGTATGTCGTCATGGCGCCGGTCGCCACGCTGAAGGAGCGCGGTGCCGACGTGGTCAAGCTGCTGCGTGCGCATCACAAGGCCATCGCCTTCCTCAAGCAGCAGCCCGCCGAGAGCAACCGGATCATTGCGCAGGCCTTCAAGCTCGAGGCCGTCCAGACGGCGGACGGCAGGACCATCACGCCGGAGGCGATCGTGCAGGAGGCGCGCAAGCGCCTGGGCTGGGCGGACTCGCTCGAGACCTCTGACCTGCGCTTCATCCAACGGTTGATGGATTACTCGCTGGCGCTGGGCTTCATCGCGCAGCCGCTCAAGGTGGAGAAGGTGGTGGACACCAGCTACTGGCTCAAGGCCACTGCGGGTGGAACGAAATGATTTCGATGGCCTTGATGGACAAGCCCATGCCAGCGCCGCGTCGAGCCACGTGGCGCTGGCAGCGCGGGCTGACGTGGGTGTCCATCCCGCTGATTCTGCTGTTGTGGATGCTGCTGGCGCTGCGCATGCCGTCTTACGTACTGCCCCAGCCTTGGGAGGTGCTGCACGAAGGGCTGCGCAGCTGGCAGGACGGTAGCCTGCCCAGGCACCTAGGTGCCAGCCTGCTGCGTGAAATGGCAGGCTTCGGCCTGGCTGCCGTGCTCGCGGTCGCATTGGGTGCGACGATGGGTCTGTCAGCGGGCTGGCGGGCCTTCATGGCCCCGGTCAACAGCCTGTTCATGTCCATCCCGCCCATCGCCTGGACGCCGTTGATCATCCTGTTCCTTGGGCTTGGCGAGGCATCGATGCTGGCCGTCATCGTCATGGCCGCCGTGTTCCCGATGGCCATCACCGTCGAGGAGGGCGTGCGGTCCATCGAGGGGGGCGAGGTGCGCGCCGCGCGCACGCTAGGCGCCACGCCGCGACAGCTGCTGCGCTTCGTCTACCTGCCGGCCTGCCTGCCCTTCATCACCGCGGCGCTACGTATTGGCTTCAGCCAGGCGTGGCGCGCACTGATGGCCGCCGAGATGATCGGCGCGTCCAAGGGCATCGGCTGGATGGTGTCCACCGGCGGCCAGATCGGCAACAGCAGCCAGGTGCTGCTGGGCATCTCGTTGATCGGCCTGATCGCCTGGCTCACCGAGAGCTTCGTCTTCCGTCGGCTGGAAGCCCGCTACAACCACTGGCGCGGCCGGTGAGCTTTTTCATCCCTGGACCATGACCCACACCTTCGACCCTGGCCGCGAGGCCGGCGACTACATCGCCCCGCAGGGGCTCTACGCACAGAACAAGGGCAAGCCCTTCCTCGGGCGCCTGACGTGCGACCGTCAGCAACTGGTGGCGGGCGAGTGGACGGAGCTGACGCTCGTCTACGAAGTCGGTGCCTCGGGACTGGCCGACGGCGCCTGGCTCAAGCTCGCGTTCAAGTTCTATTCGGACTGGGCGCTGTTCCAGACGTCCGATCCGCGCGCGGCCAACTTCGTGTCGGCCGAATACCAGGCCGGGCCGCTGGTGCCGGGCCAGAGCCCGGCAACGGTGCAGCACCTCAAGGTGCGGTTCGACCAGAAGGGCCATGAGCGGCCGTTCCAGAAGGCCGTGCTGATCGACATCGTCGACGGCTACCTCAACCCCGGCGATCGCATCGTCATCCGCCTCGGCGACCGTCGCCATGGCGGGGCCGGCACGCGGGTGCAGAGCTTCGTGGAGCAGGGCTTCAGCTTTCGCATGTTCATCGACCCGTTGGGCAGCTCCAAGTTCGCGGAGGTGCCGGGCGACTGCCTGCTGGACATCGTGCCCGGGCCGCCAGCGCGCCTGCAGCTCATTGCACCGCGGTTGGTGGGCATCGACGAGGCATTCGACGCGCTCGTGCGGGTGGATGACGCCTGGGGCAACACCTGCCAGGACGCGCCGCTGGCGGGCACGCTGAGCTTCCATGGACCCGATGGCTCCGCTGAAGCCTGCTCGGTCACGCTTGCGGCCGATGGCTGGGCCGTGGCACGCCAGCCCGCGCATCGCCTGGCCGCGCCGGGGGAGTGGCGGCTGTCTGCCGAAGTGGCGCACCCTCAGCTGAGCCTTGTCGCGCAGGCCTACGTCACCGCGTCCGAGCTGCCCGGCATGCGGCCGCTGTATGCCGACCTGCACGTGCACTCCGACGACACCATTGGCACCAACGACACCCGCTACAACCTCAGCTACGGCCGCGATGTCGCCGGCCTCGACGTACTGGGCTATACGGCCAACGACTTCAATATCACCGAGGCGCGGTGGAACCAGGCGGTCGCGCTGATCCATTCGCTCAATGAACCCGGCCGCTTCGTCTGCTACCCGGGCACCGAATGGTGTGGCAACTCCGCCGCCGGCGGCGACCGCAATATCGTCTTCCTCGGCGAGGGCAAGCCGCGTTTCCCGTTCGATGAGCAGGGGCGGCTGATGCGCAGCTTCGAATGGAACGAGTTCACGCAGGGCACCATCCGGCCCGGCACCTGGCCGGTGGACGACCTTTATGCCGCCTACGCCGACGACCCCGAATGCCACCTGATGATCCCGCACGTCGGCGGGCGGCGCTGCAACCTCGACTGGCACCATCCGCAGCTGGAGCGGCTGGTGGAGGTCGGCTCCGCCTGGGGGCAGTTCCACTGGGTCTACGCGGAAGCGCTGGCGCGGGGCTATCGCGTCGGTGCCGTGGCCAACAGTGACGAGCACCAGGGCCGCTGCGGCGGTGGCGTGCCGGCCACGGCCGTTTTCGGCTCGCGAGGCGGCCTCACCGGTGTGCTGGCCGCGCGCTTCGACCGCCAGGCCGTCGGCCGGGCGCTGCGCGCGCGCCGCACCTTCGCCACGACCGGCGAGCGCAGCTTTGCCTCGCTGCGTCTCGGCGAGCATTGGATGGGCGATGTCTGCACGACGGATGGCACCACGCCGCTGGTCTACCGGTTGCTCGGCGACGCCGGCTGGGAGCGCGTGCAGCTGTTCCGCGGCGACCGCTGCATCTGGTCGCGCGACCTGCATCGCGAACTGGGTTGGTCTGGTGCCCGCGTGCGCGTGCGCGTCGGCGGGGCGCGCGTCAAGGACCGCTACCGCGGTGCCTACTGGGACGGTCACATCGACGTGCGCGGAACCAACCTGCGCGGGGTCCACGCGTTGGGCTTCGACCATCCCGAGCAGACGACGTGGCGCGAGGACGCCACCACGGTTCGCTTCAAGACAGCGACCCATGGCGACACGGACAGCATCGAGCTGACACTCGGCGCGCTGCGCGACGCGCAGATCACGGTGAAGGCCAGCATCAGCGGCTACGTCAAGGTCGGCAGCCCGCTGAAGCGCCAGCCCTTCGTGCATGCGCCGGAGGTGGAAGTGAGCATTTCCGGCGCTGCCTTGCTCGAAAGTGGGGCGCTTCAGCACGAGCTGCCAGGCACGGAACTGATCCTCAGCATCGAGCCCGTTACCGACGATGCGCTGCCGCGCGACGTGTCGGGCGAGGTGGACCTGCGCAGCCTCGGGTTGGAAGCCGGTGTCGAGCACCCGCTCTTCATCACGGCCCGCCAGCGTGATCAGTCGCGGGTGTGGACCTCGGCGCTGTTCCTCACGACTTTGGCCGCTTGACTGGCGCCACCTGCGTCACGGGTGCAGCCGGTCCCGCTGCGCGAGCGAAGGAAACAGCCGGAACCACAGCGCAACCACGACCAGCACGCCGAAGCCACCCATCAGCACCGATCCCACCGGACCCAGCAGTGCGGCTGTGGCCCCGGACTCGAACTCGCCGAGCTGGTTGCTTGCACCGATGAAGACCGAGTTCACGGCGCCGACGCGGCCGCGCATCTCGTCCGGCGTCTCCAGCTGCACCAGCGACTGGCGGATGACGACGCTGAACATGTCCGCCGCGCCGCTGATGGCCAGCACGACGAAGGCGACCAGGAAGGACGTCGTCAGCGCGAAGCCGATCATCGACAAGCCGAACACTGCGACGGCGCCCAGCAGCCAGTGGCCGGCGCGGCGGGCGATGGGGTAGCGCGACAGCCACAAGCCCACCAGCACCGCGCCCAGTGCCGGTGCACCGCGCAGCAGGCCCAGGCCCTCCGGGCCCGTGTGCAGGATGTCGCGCACGAAGATGGGCAGCAGCGCCGTCGCGCCGCCCAGCAGTGCCGCGAACAGGTCCAGCGAGATCGCGCCCAGCACGACCGGCCTTTGCCAGATGAAGCTGATGCCCGCAGTCAACTGCGTCAGACCAGGCGCCGCGCGACGCGCCTGCACGGGGCGGTGGCGGATGGTCAGCACCGCCAGTACGGCTGCAACGAGCAGCAGCAGCGACACGCCATAGACGATGGCAGCCCCCCAATGCGCCACGGAGCTGGCCGACGCGCTGTGTTCGACGCGCCCGGCAGCCCAGGGGCCCAGCGCGTACAGCACGCCGCCCAGCGCCGGCCCGGCAATGATGGCGGCCTGCATCGTCGAGCTGGAAGTGGCAACTGCGCGCGGCAGCAGGTCCGCCGGCACCAGCGCGGGCATCAGGGCCTGCTGCGCTGGCATCTGCAGCGCGCGCGCACATCCCAGCAGCACTGACAAGGCCAGGATGAGGTGGGGGCCCACCCAGCCGCCGCCGCTGGCCAGCGCCAAGCAGGCGGCCGTCAGCAACTGCAGGCCCAGGCTGGCGGCCAGCAGCAGGCGGCGATCGTGCTGGTCCACGAGATGACCTGCGGGCAGTGTCAGCAGCAGCGCTGGCAGGAACTGCGCAAGGCCCACGAGTCCCAGATCCCATGCGCTGCCGGTCAGGTCGTACATCTGCCAGCCCAGCGCGACCATCAGCATCTGGTTGGCTGCGCCGCCGGTCACGCGCGCCGCCAGCAGGCGGAGGTAGTCGAGTTGGTCTCTCAGCCGCTGCATGGCTCCTGTCGCAGCGATCGGTTCTTCAAAAGGCATTGCTGCGAGTCTATCGATTGGGGCACTCCGTCGCCGTTCTGGGGACAACGCGCACCGGTGGCGGCTCCGCAGACTGGATGTGCCGTCGAATGCTGTATATATTTACAGCATGTCGCCCGCTCCCACCCGCATCGCCGCCGCTCAGCCGGCCCTGGTTCCCGTCGAGTCCATCAAGGGCCGCGGCACGGCCACCGCGATGCCGCATCGCTTCGAGCAGCGCGAGCGCGAGCAGTACGACGACGGCTGGGGTTCGCTGGACCAGCAGGCCGCCGAGGAGCATGTGCCAGTGGCCACGCATGTCATCGAGGAGATGGCGAAGAAGATCGTCACCAGCAACCAGTCGCCGGACATCTCGTTCGACTACTCGATCAACCCTTACCGCGGTTGCGAGCACGGCTGCATCTACTGCTTTGCCCGGCCCACGCACAGTTACCTGAACCTGTCGCCGGGGCTGGACTTCGAGACGCGCATCGTCGCCAAGGTCAACGCGGCCGAGCGGCTGCGCGAGACGCTGGCCGGCGCGCGCTACGAGCCGCGCTCGCTGGTGCTGGGTACGGCGACGGACGCCTACCAGCCGGTGGAGCGCCGGCTGGGCATCACGCGCCGCATCGTCGAGGTGCTGGCCGAGACGCAGCACCCGTTCTCCGTGGTCACGAAGAGCAGCGGCATCGAGCGCGACCTGGACCTCATCGCGCCGATGGCCGCGCAGGGGCTGGTATCGGTCTACCTGTCGGTGACGACGCTGGACAACGATCTCGCCCGCATCCTGGAGCCGCGCGCCGCGGCGCCGGCACGGCGGCTGCGCACGATCAAGGCGCTGGCGGACGCGGGCGTACCGGTGGGCGTCAGCGTGTCGCCCATCATCCCGTTCATCAACGAACCCGAGCTGGAGCGCATCCTGGAGGCCGCTGCGGCGGCTGGCGCCAGTAGTGCATTCAGCATCCCGGTGCGCCTGCCCTGGGAGGTGAACCCGCTGTTCCAGGACTGGCTGCAACGCCACTTCCCCGACCGCGCCGATCGCGTGATGGCCCGCATCCGCGACATGCGCGGCGGCAAGGACAACGATGCGCGCTTCGGCACGCGTTTCACCGGCGAAGGCATCTGGGCCGAGCTGCTGCAGGCGAGGCTGCGGCGGGCAGTGCAGAAGCTGGGGCTGCGCAACGAGCGGCGGCCGGTGCAGCTGGCGCTGTTCCAGCGGCTGCGCAAGCCGTCGGCTCAGGGGGATCTGTTCTAGGGCCTCGTGTACAAGTCACTGCCCGCCGAGCGATGAGAACTCGCAGGCAGGCGCTCGCTTGTCGTTGAGCAGGGGCTTGAGCGTATCCCAGCCCACCGTGATGGGAGCGGGCGTGTCTGCGTAGCCGCCTGCCTCGTAGAGCTCCATGCTGAGCTGCAGGCCGGTCGGCGTGATCAGCCAGCGCGTTTCGTCCGCTGCCGCTGCGCGGATGGCCTGCTCGGCCTCTGCGGTCTTCAGCGCATCCGGTTGACGCAGATGGGCTTGCCAGAACAGCGTGGGCAGTCGTGTTTTCCAATCCGCTCGTGGGGCGAAAAGGTCGGCGGCCGTCATGGTTCGCATGTCGGCCTGCAGCAAGGTCGTCGTGATGGCGTGGCCGTAGGCGCCGTGCGGCGTGCCATGGGCGTAGGAGTAGCTCGTGCTCTGCACGCTCAACAGCTTTTCGCTGGCGCAGCCGATCAACGTATCGCTGTCGGTATCGGTTGATTCGTCGTCGTCACTGTCCCGTGGAGCTACGGGTGGTGTGGGTGGGGTCTGGGCGCGGTTCCAGGCCTGCACGGCGGGCGTGACCGGGCCGTCGAATTGCAGACGACCCACGTGATGGGTCACGACGCGGCCCGGGCTGCCGGTGTCGTCGCCAGCGGGTGCGGGATGCGTGGCGTACTGGTCGACATGGGTCAGCACGAGGGCGCCGAGCTTCACGCCCGCCTGGTCCAGGCTGCGGATGCGGCTGTTCAGCTCGTTCATCAGACAGGCGTCGCCGGCCGGCCGCGGTTGTGCGTCCTGTGCCGGCGTGCAGACCTTCTGCACGTAACGCAGCCACGAACGCTGGGAAGCTTTCAGCGCGGTAGCGCCGGCGGGGCTGAGCACCAGCAGTGCGCGCTGGTAGGACCGCGCCATGCGCTCGTCCAGCGTGGACAGCGCCGTGTTGCGGCAGATGGCCTGTTCCATCGGCGACCTGGCCTGCCGGCAGTCGAAGCTCGCGGCGCTGGCGCCGGCACACGACAGCAGTGCCAGGAGTGCGGCCGCGGCGCGATGTTGCGCGGTCATGCTCATCTCTCGTCCTCCCTGTTCAACCCGCGCCGTCGCGGCGGCGACTGAGGTGTGCTTATTGGCGGCAGCCGGCCAGCAAGTCCCACTCGGGCTTGTAGACATCCGCCCGCGCGCCCACCCAGCCCATCGCCGTGTGGAACAGGTTGTCGTGCGATGCCGGCTTGTCGCGCAGCGCAGCCAGGCAGCCGGGCTTCAGCGACGCGGCCAGCCCGCCGCCTTCGGGCACCCACAGCACCATGGGCACATGCGTCTGTTCGGCCGGTGCCATCGCGTAGGGCATGCCGTGCAGGTACAGGCCGTTCTCGCCCAGCGACTCGCCGTGGTCGGAAACGTAGAGCATGCCGGTATCGAAGCGGCTGCTCTGCGACTGCAGCCATGCGATGGAGCGGGCCAGCAGGCGGTCGGTCGTCGCGATGGTGTTGTCGTAGCCGTTGACGACCTGCTGGCGTTCGCAGTCCTGCAGCTGGTTGCTCCTGCACTCGGGCAGGAAGGGCTTGAGGTCGTCCGGCGAGCGCTTGAAGTAGGCCGGCCCGTGGCTGCCCATCTGGTGCATGACGAGGACGAGGCCGCGCTTCAGGCGCTCGGGGTCCAGCGCGGCGATGCGCTTGTCCAGCTCGTGCAGCAGCGACTCGTCGAAGCACTCGGCGCCTTCGATGTCATCCTGGTGGCACAGGCCGGCCGGCAGCGGCGCAGCGCCGTCGGGCAACTTGGCGGTGAAGCTGTTGGGGACGCGGTCGCACAGGCCCTTGCAGCCGCTCTGGTTGTCCAGCCACAGCACGGCCAGGCCCGCGCGCTGCAGCACGTCCAGCAGGTTCTCCTGCGGCTTGTCGGCGTCGAAGCCGGCGCGGCCCTGCGGCGCGAACATGCAGGGCAGCGAGGCCGCGGTGGCGGTGCCGCAGGAGGTGACATTCCTCAGGCTGACGACGGGCAGCCTGGCCAGTTCCGGGTTGGTGTTGCGCCCATAGCCGTTGAGACTGAAATTCATGGATCGCGCCGTCTCGCCTACGACCAGCAGCAGCAGCGGCGGCTTGACGCCTTCGGCACGCGGCAGCAGGTGAGCATCCGCGCCTATGACGGCCGGCGGGCCCTTGGGGCCGGACAGGCTGCGCACGCCGACGCTGCTGACCGAATAGACGGCGTTCAGCGGCGTGACCATGTAGCGGATGGACTTGTAGTTGCGCATCGTCGAGGACAGCGTCGCGAACACGCTCAGCGCCAGCAGCACCATCGCGACCAGGCCCAGCCCGAAGCCCGCGAGGTTGCCGCCCAGCCGCTTCGCCGCAGACTGTGCCGGAGCCTTCGGGCGGCACAGCAGCCACCAGGCGGGCAGGGCGCCCAGCAGGAGCAGACTGGCGAACAGCTTCCAGCTCAGCAGGTCGCGCGTCTCGCGCACGTCGGTTTGCACCATGTTCACGACCATGGTCGGGTCGAAGACGATGCCGTAGCTGCCGATGAAGTAGGCCAGCGCGCCGGCGCTGAGCAGCAGCACGAGCAGCACGCCCTTGATGAGCCGCGGCCAGGCCAGCAGGCTCAGCACGGCGCCGGTGGCGGCGACGACCATGCCGGCAAAGACGACCGTGAAGCCGATGTCCACGCCGGGCAGCGTTTGCAGTTGCTTCCACAGCGGCCAGTTGGCCAGCACGCCCATCCACAAGGCGGCCAGCCAGGCCTGGGTGAGGGGACGCGAGTTGTCGGGGCGGAACCAGGCCAAGAGGCGCTTGAGCAGAGACATCGGCAGGAGGCAGAGAACGCAGTAACGGCGGCAGGCCGCATTCTCGCGGTGCCGCGTGACGTTCCGTCTTGGGTGATACGTGCGCCGGGTTCAGGCGGCTGCAGCCGCGGCGGTGGACGTGCGCAGCGCCAGGCCACCTGTCGACCGGATCTTGGACGGCTCGACCGTCATGGGCTTCACGAAGCGGCCGTGCAGGTCGGCGATATTGGCCGCCAGCTCGTCGGCATCGTCGATCTTGTCGGCATGGCGCTTCAGCACCAGGCCCGCCATGTCGATGAGCTTGGCGTTGCGGGTCTGCCCGCCCTGCTGGATGAGCAACTCGACGGCGACGCGGGCCGTGCCGCGCAGCGAATGGCGCATGGCCGTCTCGGCCACGCTGAAGATCTGCTGGTGGCATTCGCGGAACTGCTCGGCGGCCCCGATGTGGCCTTCGGTCATCGCCACCAGAACCTCCGTGCTCGCCTTGGCCGAGCAGTGCCGCATGCCCAGCGACTTCAGGATGGGCATCATCTCCTCGAGCTCCACCTCCTGGCTGGACAGGCGAATCCACAGCGCGGTCAACAACGACGCCGCTTCCAGGTCGAAATTGCCGGCGTCGGCATGCGCCGTGAACTCCCGCGCGATGACCAGCGCCTGACCGACGCGGCGCTCCAGCAGGCAGGCCAGCCCGCGGAAGACGAGGTCGAAGCGCTGCAGGCGGATCGAGCCTGGGCAGCGCTCCATCGCGGAGGCCAGCGCGTCGTGGGCGTACTTGAAGCCCTTGAAGTCCTTGCTGTCGAAGCGCATCAGGCCGACGAGCACGAGGCTGAGCATGTCGAACAGCTTGGAGCGCAGCCCCTGCGACATGGCGCGCTCCAGCATGCGCAGTGCCTCGGCGCGTTGCCCGGCGTAATAGCCCAGTGCACCGCAGCGCTGCAACCGCAGCAGGCAGCCCGGGGTCAGCGTGGCAGCGGTCTGGTAGGTCTTGAGCGCCTCCTGAAGGTCGCCCTGCTCCATCTGCACATGGCCCAGCAGGTCGTGGGAGTCAGCGTAGTCGGGCAACTCGCCGATGAGGTTCTCCAGCGTGCGCCGCGCCTTCTGCAGGTTGCCGCTGGCCACCTCGGCGCGCGCCACACCCAGGCGGGCCCAGGGCACGGTCTTGGCCGCGATGATGGCCTCGTACAGCAGCTTGGCGTCATCGAAGCGCTTGAGCCGCAGCAGCAGCTCGGCCCCGATGCGCGCGGCGTAGAGCCAGTACTTGCCCTGGGCCTTGAAGCGCGCCAGGCACAGCTCGGCGGCGGTCTCGAAGTCCTGGTTCTCGATGGCCTCGAAGATGCTCTTCAGGATGCGCTTGCGCAGCCGGGCGCTGGCCAGCCGCTCCGCCAGGTTGGCGCTGGTGTAGGGCTTGATGAGGTAGGCATCGAGCGCGGCCTCGGCGGCCTCGGCGACCTTGGCGTAGGTGGCCTCGCTGGTCACCATGACGAAGAC
>Ga0187843_10002609_pt1 | contig 10836 bp, 10 predicted proteins | sample SpaLakP09_SKY_43_FD_134516 | JGI IMG/M metagenome (GOLD analysis project Ga0187843, IMG submission 134516) | Oligotrophic lake water microbial communities from Sparkling Lake, Wisconsin, USA - SP09_SKY_43 | ecosystem: Environmental > Aquatic > Freshwater > Lake | place: USA: Sparkling Lake... | reverse complement strand
TAATTCCCTGCGGGAATTCTCCGCTTGAAAATTTATTTCTGACCTTTTTTAGTAGAAATAACATTGGAGATAAATCTCCAATATTGAAAACGTAGTTTCAATGTTATTTTATTTCCTTTTCATATTTTTCTACTAGATCTCTTAATTGTGTATCCTCAACCTCATTTGTATCTTCTTGTTTAAATCTAACACTACTTCTTAATCCTGAATCCACCATTCTTTGAGGTTTTGTTTGAATATCCTCTGGCGAATGAAACACATCACCACGAGTCATTTTAACACCTTTATAAAATTCTTCTGACTGTACTCTATAATGATTTAACTGTATTCCTTTTGGCGAAGCTTGAAGTGAAAGAATTTTTGCTCCTGGTTTCATAGTAGGAGTATGCTGGTCTAGTTCTACAATATCATCTAACCAAAATATTGATTTATGTGATGCATCTAAGTTTCCCATTCGCCTAAAATATGCGTCAGTGTCTTTTACTTTCCAAATAAATGACTTACGAATACTTTCTGGTTGTTTTATAAATCCACTTGAACCAAATTGCGTCCATCTATATGATATTAATGAAGGTCTTTGATTATTTCCAAATATTTCTACTATATGTTGCTTTAAGTTTTTCCCATCTGTTCCAAACATGTATTCATCTAAATCTAATATTGTTACAACATTTATCCCTAATTTTTTTAATACAGGTAAACCATGAACTTTATAATTTTCTATCTGGGCGTGTGGCTTAGGTGCATCAATAATTGTTACACGATCCATTAAGTCTTTTATTTTATCTTTCCATCCATCTGTAGAGTTATTATTTAACATAATAATTTCATCAACTCCTTGCCATTTATAGTGTTGTAACCATTCTCGAATACCCATTTCTTCATTCTTAAAAATTGCCAATAATCCAAACTTTATTGGTACATTTGACCCACCCTTCATTGGTACATTTGACCCACCCTTCTTTTTTTTTATCCGATTAACCTTTTTTTTTATAGATTTCTTTCGGGTGTATCTCATCCTAAATATTACACATATTTATTAAGAACACTTTTTAACCATTTTTATATATTACTCCGTATCATCATATTGTGGATTATACTGTTTTCGCAAATGATGCAACTTGAAATTATACGGAAATCTCTCTATAGCCAGTGATTCATTTAATAGGTGTTGTTTTAACATGATTTCTGGATGATATACAACTTTCTGCTCGATACATATGTACTTTATATAATTTACTAAATTGGAGTATTTATCCATAGACTTGTAACTACCATAGGCTAATATATCAGATATCCCACCGTAATCATTAGTATTTGGGATATATATTGTATTTTCTTTGGGATGTTGTATATTTAACTCATCATCTTCATCTATATCAGCTCTAAAAAATAAGACACAGTCAAATTGCATTTTATTTGACTTTTGATATTTAGTAATTAAATTAAATCCTTTTCTTCTATGATAAAACATTGAGTAGGTACTTTCATATGAAGTTTCGGGTTGTGTTTTATTTAATTTAAACACCCATTCTGGCGTCTTTGTTAATTCTAAATAGCTATTTTATTGCTATGTTCTTGTCTAGTTTTAATAATATAGTAATTTTTTCGTGTAATTTGTTTACTTTTCTTCTTACGGGTATGATCCATCCTAAATAGTATCGATATTATATATATTATTTTATTTTGTATAATAAGATATCGAGAAATTCAACACCATCTACTTTATCTTTTAATGAATTGTAATAGTCAAAATCTCCCCCATGACGATGGGTCCATTGTGATTTGCCAGCCTTATCAAATGGAATTATTCCACACGGTGTTCCAATATTGCCAAACTTTATTGATAAATTCTTATTTCTAGGAAGATAATGTTTTCTATTACTATGATTTGCTGAATTAGTCATTCTAGCAATATATAATTTATTAGGATCTGTTAGCTTTTCTCGCAATTTATGAAAGACATCTTCAATGTATTTGTCATCATCATCCGCGTTCATTATATACATTGTTTTTGGATGTAACTGAGTTTGGTATTTATTTCTTGCCTCATGACCCCAGAATCCGAGTGCAGGAGTTTGTTCTATTATTTTAATGGGGCATTTAAACTCATTAATCCAGTTATCTGTATATGTTGACTTTTTTAAAGCATCTGGTCCATCAAATATAATTGTAATAGCATCATTCACTGTCAATTGGTCTTTTAAGCTATCTATCATACGTTTCAAGCTAGGCCTTCCTGTAGTACATATTAGAATATGAAATGTTGGTTTTTGTAAATTTCCACCAAATAGAACACTTCTTTTTCGTGTAATTTTTTGTTTAGTTTTCTTCTTACGGGTATGACCCATCCTAAATAGTATAGTTATTATATAGGATGGATTATGATGTTCTAATAGTTGGTTGTGGTCTCTCAGGTGTTGTCATAGCAGAACGTTTTGCTAATCAAAATCGAAAAGTCCTTATCATTGATAAACGCGATCATATCGGAGGAAATGTCTACGACTATATTGACCCTGACACTGGTATTCTTATGAATAAGTATGGCGCCCATCTCTTTCATACAAATAACGATCGGGTATGGGAATACGTAAACCGATTCTCCAATTGGATTCGCTGGGATCATGAAGTTATTGCAAGCGTTGACAATAAACTTGTGAGCGTCCCTGTTAATATAACAACTGTTAATTCGCTATGTGGAGAAAACCTCCAGACAACTGCTGAAATGAATGCCTGGCTCGAGAAGACCCAAGTTAAATATGAAGCGATTGATAACTCCGAGAAAATGGCTAAATCTCGGGTAGGCTCTGTCCTATACGATAAACTTATACGCAATTACACCTTCAAACAGTGGGGAAAGTATCCAGAAGAACTCGATGCATCTGTACTCGCTAGAATCCCTATTAGAAATGATTTTGATACTCGCTATTTTACCGACAAGTATCAAGCACTTCCTGAGCGGGGTTATACTGAATTTATTAAGAAAATTTTGGATAATCCCAATATTACTGTAAGACTCGGCACAGATTACTTTGAATTTGTTAAGGATCTAGATCTCTCAGGAGTTCCCATAATTTACACGGGGCCAATTGATGCCTTTTATGCTGAACGCGGTCTTGAAAGGCTAGAATATAGAAGTATTAATTTCACAATTGAGAGGCCGGCTGGTGTGAAATTCTACCAGCCCAATTCAGTTGTGAATTATCCCGAGACCTCCGTACCCTTCACGAGAATTGTAGAATACAAACACTTTCTGAATCAGGATTCTTCAGGAACCGTAATTGTAAAAGAAATAACGACAGACTCTGGAGAACCATATTATCCTGTACCAAACAAGAAGAATATGGATCTTTATGAAAAATATAGAGAACTCGCAATTGGAGAAAAAAACATACACTTTCTAGGGCGTCTTGCCAATTATAAATATTTCAATATGGATACAGCTATATTAAATGCATTAGAATATTTTGACATTAACTTTAAAAATATCTCGTTAAAATAGTATGGCTGGTAAAGAGGCTGAAAGCCTAGAAGGCTTAAAAATTTTAAACGGAAACAATTCTAATTTTCCTAGCCTATCATTACAAAAGGTAAAATCAAATCTCTTTACAAACGGTACATACTCATTGCTGAATGATTCCACTTTAAAGGCTTTGTCACGTACAAATGCTGAAATCATAGGTATTAAAGTGCCTGTAAAAAAATTAGGAGAAGGCTCATATGGGTATGTTACAAGTGCAGTAATTAATTTACAATATCCCACTAGAATAAAGGAACTCGTTTCTGCAATAAAAGTATCATTAAGTGATGAAGTTCAATATACTGGGATTCCAGAAGATATTATATTAGAATGTTCGGTTTATGCTCGTTTATTAAAATCAAATAACACTTCAAAGGCACTTTTTGCCAAAATAACTGGCGAAAAATCATCTATTATCATGGAACACTACAGTAGTTCTATTTATGATTTATTTAAAGAATATAAGCTTTTATCTGATGATAAAAGATTTAAATTAATTCGTGCAATATTTTTTCAAATAGTTAACGGACTTAATGAAATGCATAAATTAAATTTTATTCATAAAGATCTTAAACCTCAGAATATTCTTGTTTCACATGATGGTCGTATACTTATTGCTGATTTTGGACTGACTATATATAGTATATATGGGAACAGTAGCCCACAAAAATTTTACGATAAAATAACAACTGATACTATAGAACCACCTGAAGGTAATAATGCTTTAAAAGATAATCCTATTAGTAAATCGTATGATATATGGTCATTAGGATGTGTACTAGATTTTTTAATATTTGGTGATATGAAATTTAATATGTGGGAAACAATTGGTCGTAATTACAGAAAAACAGTTACACAAAACGACTATAGTGATATTTTAAAAAAAATACATGAAGGCTACAAATCAAATAAACTACCAGAATATGGTGATCTAATTAAAATGCTATTGCAAATTCAACCTAAAGATCGTCCAACGACTGAAGAAATATTAAAAAATCCTTTATTTAAAGGTTTAACTCTTGCTACAGCAATAAAAGATGTCAGGGAAATATTAGAGTATGATATAAGTACTAGAACTCTACCAAATAACACTCGTAAAATTGGAGATAAAGGGCGTAATAAAATTATATCTAATACTGTTAAAAATGTAGGTACGCTCAATAAGAACACTGGATTTTTTCAAATTAAATCATTCAAAAAGGTTCCAAGCGAAATTTCTGAGAATCTATCTGAGATTAAACAAACTCTTGTAAAAAACTATGTTGAACTAATAAATGCAAATAAATCTAGTATATATTCTTTATTACATGCACTAGAATTACATAACAGATATGCGTATACTGAAAATCCTACTCTAGATATTGAAATGACTAAAATATTTAGAGGTATTGCTATTAAATTATCACCATACAAGTTACGTAATAGTGATATCGATATGTTTTCCAGTAAGTCAAGATACACTTCTAAAGAAATTGATAGTGAAGTTACTGTTATAACCTCTTTACATGGTGATATGCTTCCCCAAGTCGGTGGACTTGTTGATATTATTCTAAGAGCCCTTATTCCCAGAAGTATCAATGATAAAAAAAGAATATTAACTAGATTTTTAGTAAATTTAGCAACAACTAATAAATCAATACAGTCTTGTATTAATGATGATGTCGACCAGGCCACTATAGATAAACTATCATTACCTGACATTTTATATACTAAATTTGACGACCTTCCAGAACCATCTAAAGAACAACGGGTACAGTATCAAATAAATGCATGAATTATTTGACAATAATTTTGGAAAAATTTAGGAGTTGTATAACGTGTTACCAATCTCGAGGATAACGTCTAGTACTGAAGTTAAGTACTAGACATTACATCCTATGTATTTCATTTCTTAGAGAAAATTAACCTTTATATATAAGTATTTGGATAAATACCTTTATCATATGGCATTTTATCATAATTGGGTTCACCTAAAATATTATTATCAATCTCATAATGTTTTGGTTTAGCTTTAAATATATAGCTTTCTGGATCATAATAGCCTTCGCCTATTTCTGGATAAGTTTTAACAAGTTTAATATAATACTTTCCAGTAGACCACCAAAAATTTCCTCCGTAATGCGGAAGCATTATAGGAGGGACATCGTAAAAATACATACTACCAACAATATCATATGTATTTAAAGCTTCAATACAGTCTTTATGTTTTTTAATTAAAAAATACTCCATAAAATTCGACCATAGTGCTATATTATTTTTTTTATTTAAATCATTATCATGTTTTCCAGACACGCCTTTTGAATGTATGTAAAGAAATTTATCATTATCTGTTATATAATTTATAATCTTTGTTAAAGTAAATCGTTCATATGTTGTATCATTAATTCCAAATGCCTCCACTTTAAATTTACTTGGTAATATTGAAATATATTCAGCTATAATATCAATATAATTTTTTTCACCAGTTAAAAAACAATATACATGTGTAACTGTATCATATAAACCACTGAAAATAATTTTTGTAGTCTGATCTTTTACTACATCTAATGTATTTTTATTACAATACACATGGTAAAAAATATAAATATTTTCACCAACTATAAAGCCATCTTTTGATTTATTGTACATACTTGAAATTGATAAACTTAAAATATATAAACTAAAGACACATATAGCTATATATAAATAACTGTATGTATGTTTTCGCATACTTCTAATTGGCATACATATTTAAACTTCCTGCTTCGCACTTATCACCAACTGATAAAATTAAAGGCCATGCACGTTCAATATAATGACCTGCCTCAGGATTCTGTGACTGTAATTCTCCAATTAATTGTTCGTAGAATTCACGAGGGCGTTTTTGTATATCTTCACGCGATGCTGCTGCAAGTCCTCTATATCCCATACATTTCATTTCTTCACCGGGAAAACGAGACTTCATCCAGTTTCCAAAAGGACGCACCTGAGCCGGCTCAAGAACACTTCCTGGATTTTGTTTTTTATTTTCATTACTTGTAATTTCATATTCATCTATCATAAAATTCTCTAGTTGATTTTTAATATAGTCTGGATCTGTTAGACCAACAATAATTGAATCTTTCTTTTCTTGTAGAGATTGTATTATAATGTCAAGTTGAGCCTTCTTCTGGTAAAATGTTACTGAACTTCCTGGTAAAAATACAGTGACATTTGACAGATTATCGTAATTTTTTATTATATGATACAAATACGTATGACCCTCACGTCCTATGTTAGGTAATGCATTAATTACAGCCCCCAGATTGATAACTGAATTATAATTTTTTGCACGACCCTTATTATATATTGTTAACTTATTATAAATATTTCTAGGAATTTTAGTTACCCAATCTATATTTTCCTCGTAGTTTGCAACTACAATTTCAACGTCGGGTAACCCCGTTTGAAATCCTTCAATTCCGTGTTTATATTGTATAATAAATAACAAAACAGCAACAATTATATACAATATGATTACGTTTAAACGCATCCCTACACATAGACTCTAATAAAAATTGAATAAGCTCTTGTTATTGTGAGATAGTAAGATGAATTACTACAATCTCACAATAACAATTCCCAAACGACGTACAAAGGAAGAAGTTATGCGACATATGATAATTGCAAAAGAGCGACTAGTCTTTCTTGAAGATCCAGTATGTAGGGATATTATGAGTCCAATCAAACGTATAGTCGAAATTCGGGAGGCCACTGCGATCTTTCGTACACTTCTGAAGGAGCGGGATATGCTTAAAATATAATACCGCCAAGTACTAGACTTTACATGAGCTATGATAATAAATCACGTAATTTAGTGTCTTTTTCATCATGAAAATCATACCTCTGAAAATAATTCCAATCACGTACGTTTTCATTTATATTTGAATTCACATCTCCACGTGTCATTTTTACTTTTGAATAATATTCTTTTGATTGTATTGCATAATGATTCAGCTGTATTCCTGGGGGACATTTTACCACTTCACCTGTAACATATGGTTCATGTATGTCCATATTATACAAATCTTTTAATAAGAATACACTTTTTTTATACTGTATATATGATTCTCTATGTAAATATGGAATATCTTTTTTTTTCCATACAAAATTTTTTCTTATACTATCAGGTTGCTTATCAAATCCACTAGAACCGAACATAGTCCATTCACATTTAAACATAGATGGTTTATTTTTAACATTAAATGTTAACTGAATATGTTCTTTAAGAGTTATACCATCTGTTCCAAACATATATTCATCCAAATCAAGAACTGCTACAACATCTATATTTTTGCTTTTTAAATATGGTATTCCAATTGTATTATATGATTCAAGCTGGGCGTGTTTTTTTGGAGCATTGAGTACAGTAACATTTTTAAATCCTTTAATTTGATCTTTCCAATTATCAGTTGAACCATTATTTAAAAGAATAATTTCATCAACTCCTTGCCATTGATAATGTTCGATCCATTCTCTAATACCCATAGCCTCATTTTTAAATATTGCCATTACAGCAAACTTAAGATCTTTATTAGAATCATAACCATTATAGACAGCACGTAAATGTCTTTCAAATTCACGAATTTCTATGAATGTATAAATAGGCATACAATTCTCTATAGATAATATATTACCCCAGCTTCGCTCAATATAATGTCCCACTTCAGGTGATTTTGAATTTATTTGTGATAGTAATTTACTATAAAAAGCTTTAGTTCGTTTATGTATATCAGTTCTTGATGCCGCCACAATACCATTATAACTTAGACAGTTGCGATTTTCATTGGGAAAATTATATTTGAACCAATTGCCATAAGGTCTTAATAATGAAGGTTGAAGTATAGTATCTGAATTATTTTTTCTATTATCTGCATTTGAGAATCCACCGTATGATGTTAGAGAAAAATCGTCTTCAGCCTTAATCATTTCTGTATTATTTATACCAGCAATAACAGATTTATTATTTTTTGATATATAGTCTAGAGTAAACAAGAGTTTTTTTTGCTTATAATCTTTAGTCCATGCTGTTCCTGGTAAAAATACAGTCATACCAGCAAGTTTATTATAACGCTCAGTTATGTGTGTTAAGTATGTATTAGCTTCATAGCCTTCATTAGAAATATTAATTACAGTTGATTTCGGAAAATTATATGTTTTTGGGGTTCCTTTATTATATATGTAGATATGTGAATACATATCAGAAGGTATTTTATTTAACCAGCTTATATCTTCCTCGTACACTGCAATAACAAATTCTAGATTTTTAATCCTTATTTTTGGTATTTTAGGCTCTATATTAATTCTATAAAGTATTATTATTACTATTATAAATATACTATAAAGTATTACTTTGTTGTATAGTTTCATTTCCTATGTATAATGTATATTTTATATTATACTTAGCTCAAGTGGGGCATCTTTATCAATGTTTGGATTTATAGTATAGAATGATCCACCTGTAAGGTTTACTGTTAATAGAGATACATGCTTTTTTTCTTCATATTTTGAAAATAAAATAAATTCTGCATTTAATCTATTTTCGACATCTGAAATTGGTGACAATTTTGCTAGATAATCTGAATCAGCCCAAAAAAAGTTGCCAGAATAATGGCGTTTAATAAAATGATACGTATAAAAGATCCCCACTGTATAAAAGATCCCCACCGTGTTAAATCCCCTATCTAAGACATCGGTGCAAATTGGATACTTATTAACTAACCAGTACATCATATCTCGTCTCCAATTCTGTTGATTATTTCCTATAGCTGAAGTACCCTTCGTATGAATATAAAGTGCATAAAACTTTTGTTTTGACTCCTTCGCAATCCTAATCATCGAGTTAATAGTCTCATTTTCATATGACTTTTTGTCGGGAAGAATTGCTTCATTCATAGGCTGAAATTTGCTATATGACCTCATATAGTTAGTTAGTATAGTATCACATCCACTACAATTGCAACCATAATAAAGGCGTGTTGCTTTTGCATAGAGACCAGATGCAACTATTTGTGCTATCTGCTCTTGAACTATATCCATGTTTTTAGAACAAATATGGTAAAACACGTAAATTGGAACAGATAAATTTACAATAGGATATTTACTCTTAAAATCCTCATATTTTATAAAAGTGAGTGGGTTTATTATATTTGATACTATTTTATTAAGTGTTTTATTATTGTTTAATAGATACTCGACACTTTTAATAATAACCATTAATAATATTATTAATACAAATAATATAAATACATAATTTTTTCTAATTAAATTAATCATCTAATATTGTAAACAATTTTATTCTAAACAGTATGTAATGGAAACAAATTGTTATAACTATAAACTAAAGACCTTTGAAAAGGGAATCTTTGATAGAAGTGCTGATGCTACATATATTATACATCTTGAAGGAAATGGGCGTTATGACAGTGTTATGCAACAGCTTGAAAAATATCACCCGACTAAATTAGTGTATATTGCTTTTAATAAAGGCTATAAAAAATGTAAAAAGAATCTTAAACAGGACTTAGCAAAATATGATCTAATTGATGCATTCTTAAATGTATTTAAACATGCTAGAAAAGAAGGGTATGCCAATATTCTAGTTCTAGAGGATGATTTTATATTTAGTGAACTTGTACTAGATCCTGTTGTTTCAAGTCGTGTAAATACTTTTATAAAAGACCAAGGTGATACCTCATTTATTTATTTATTAGGCTCTTTACCATTAATACAAATTCCATATGATAACTATAATTCAATTGCGTATGCTACAGGAGGTACGCACTCTGTTATATATTCTAAAAAGTTTATTGAAAAAACTCTAAAACGAGATAAAAATACAATTGATGATTGGGATATAGATTCACACAAAACAACTAGATATACCTATTATAAACCTCTATGCTATCAAATATTTTCACTCACGGAAAATAGAAAATCATGGTTTGAATCATCCCTATTATTATTAGTTATTGATACTGTATTTACATTTTTTCGTCTAGATCAATCTGTTGAACCTGGCTACACAATTTTTAACATCGTATCAAAACTTCTTTTTTTCTTTTCACTCATTTTAATTACGTATCTTGTATGGTACTTAGCTCAAAAACTGGGTCTAAGTAGTAAATAATAGATATACCTAATGAAGACACTCCTTCCATCATGGATCGATAAATCCGTGGTCGACGGACTCGAAGACGTAAGTGGTCTTATCATGGTAAATCGTACAGTAGAGGCCGACTTCCTAGAAGGTCCTCTTCACATTATTCTACCGGAACCGCGTGCTACGCACCCAGAGG
>Ga0187843_10002607_pt1 | contig 10841 bp, 8 predicted proteins | sample SpaLakP09_SKY_43_FD_134516 | JGI IMG/M metagenome (GOLD analysis project Ga0187843, IMG submission 134516) | Oligotrophic lake water microbial communities from Sparkling Lake, Wisconsin, USA - SP09_SKY_43 | ecosystem: Environmental > Aquatic > Freshwater > Lake | place: USA: Sparkling Lake... | reverse complement strand
GTATATACTATTTATTTACAAAATTTACATTTTTATTTACAATCCAAATCACGTGGTCTTAACAATATCCAGCTAGATTTGTCGTATCAACTTAAAAGAATATAAACGATATGAAAAAAAACATTTATGTGCTGTTCTTACCGCTGGCTGTACTAAGCGGACTAGTATTTACTAATTGTGATCACAAAAAAGAAAGCAAGACCTCTGAAAAGCAATCGACTGTTGCTGCCAACAAGAAAACCCACTTGAGTGAAAAGGAAAAATGGGAGGCTTCACCCGACGGTATACAATACAAACAATGGGAAGATTCTCCCGAAGGTAAAAAAGTGTCTGCCAGTTATGATAAAATAGCGAAGTCTATTAAGGACTTCTCCGATATGGAAGCGGTGATTACTTCGGTTACTTTTCAGCGCGAAAACGCCAAAGCCTCAGGACCCAAATGGCTTATCGTAACAATTAATGATGAAACTTATATGATGCAATTTTCGCTTTCGGAATTTGAGTCGTTGCGTAACTTGAAGGTTAACGACAAGATAATGGTAAGAAGCCACAGCGCTGGAACTTCGTCTAATCATCCGTATTTGGTGCTGTCAGGCGACTATATTGCGCAGAATAATAAAGTGCTTTTTAAACGCGTCTTTAATAAAAATGGTTGTTAAGGAGTAGTGTTTCTTTGCAAGCGTGATCAAGAAAACAAAAAACCACCTATTTACAGGTGGTTTTTTGTTTGATTTTATTTAGAAGGTAACATAGCTTTTGCCAAGAAGCTCCTGAGTTAAACGAAATAGGGAAATAGTGTAGTTTTATGCAAAGACAACTTTATTTTTCTATATAAAGATAAAATCCAGAAATAGCTTCGTTATTAGGATTATTTGTTACTTTATTTTGGGTGCCTTTTTGATTGGATATTATTTTCCAAGATTCATCTTTGTTTTTAAGAAACTCTTCAACCTCTGATAGCGCGGATTTGCAATCCGTGCCCACAAAACAGTGAAAGCTACTAGTAGTTTCTAGTGTGATGTTTCTCCCGAAGCGTCGGGATCAACAGGACAAAGCTTGAGCATAAAATTGATAAAATGTGTTATTATATACTTCGGAAAGCATACTGTTGATTTCGGAAATAATTTTGAACAACCGCAAAAAAAGAATATCTTTGATACTATCAAATGATATTATCAATGAAGCCACCTTATGACATTACGCAGCATATTTTAAAGAAAATAAGTTCAATTTCTGAGAAAATTGGTGAAGTAAATGCAAATTACTTAAGTAAGCAATCACCAAAACTTAGGAAACAAAATAGAATCAAAACAATTCATTCTTCACTTCAAATCGAGGGAAATACTTTAACCGAGGAACAAATAACTGCGTTAATAGAAAATAAAAAAGTTATTGGGCCAGAGAAAGATGTTCTCGAAGTTTTGAATGCAATCAAAGTTTATGACAATTTGAGGAATTATAAGGTGTCTTCTGAAAAAAGTTTTTTGAAGGCACATTTTGAATTGATGAATGGCTTAATTCAAAGTGCAGGAGCATACAGAAAGCAAGGAGTTGGAATTGTTAAAGGAGCTAAAATAGAACATGTTGCACCTCCATTTGAAAATGTTCCACATTTGATGAAAGACTTATTCGATTATCTTAAAGACAGTGAAGAACTCACGTTGATTAAAAGCTGTGTTTTTCATTACGAAATGGAATTTATTCATCCTTTCCTTGATGGAAATGGTAGAATGGGAAGATTATGGCAAACTTTAATTTTGATGAACGAATATCCAGTTTTTGAGTTTTTGCCATTTGAAACTCTGATAAGTCAGACACAAGACCAATATTACGAATCATTGGCCTTGAGCGACAAATCGGGTACATCAACTATATTCATAGAATATATGTTGGGAGTTATTGAAAAATCATTAGAAAGCTTACTTAATTACAATAATAGAGTCTTGAAAGATACTGATAGATTAGAATATTTCTTGAATTTAGGCATTAAGGAGTTTAATAGAAAAGATTACATGAATATATTTAAAGATATATCATCAGCTACAGCAAGTAGAGATTTAAAAAAGGGAATTGAAATGAAAATGTTTAAAAGTTTTGGTGAATTAAATAAAACGAAATACTCTGTGATATAATTACGCGATAGCGGGGATTTGCAATCCCTGCCCATAAAAAAACAAAAAACCACCTATTTATAGGTGGTTTTTTTATATTCTATTCATCAACTCCAGTGCCTTATTGATGCTTTTTACATTTTCAAAGGTTACTAGTAGTCGCAGACCGTTTTTGGTTTCTTTTTCTTTCATTTTACACAGGTTGCTGTTGGATTGTACAAACTGCACCATTTTCATAAAACGATTGGATTGGTAGAAATCGCTTTGTTGATCGCCTACAAAATAGCCTACCATTTTGCCTTGCTTCATCACCAGTTTTTCAATACCAATGCTAGTAGCTTTCCACTTAATGCGGATGCTGTTGAGTAGCGCAATGGCTTCTTTAGGTAAAGCTCCGAAACGGTCGATTAGTTTTTGTTCGTATTTCAGTAAGTTTTCTTCATCTTTAATCAGCGCCAATTCGTTGTACAACGTTAAGCGCTCCGTAATGCTGTTGATGTATTCATCTGGAAACAGCAATTCAAAGTCGGTGTCGATTTGTAAATCTTTGACGTATTCTTTGGTTTCGATGTCGTTTTCGGTTGGGTACAAGTCTTTGAATTCGTTTTCTTTCAACTCTTCAATGGCTTCGTTCATGATTTTTTGATAGGTATCAAATCCAATATCGTTGATGAAACCACTTTGTTCGCCACCTAACAAATCACCAGCACCACGAATTTCTAAATCTTTCATGGCAATGTTAAAGCCGCTTCCTAGTTCGCTAAATTGCTCCAACGCATTGATTCTTTTTTGCGCGTCGCTAGTCATCATAGAATAAGGCGGCGTAATGAAATAACAAAACGCTTTTTTGTTGCTACGTCCTACACGACCACGCATTTGATGCAAATCGGACAATCCAAAATTATTAGCATTGTTGATGAAAATGGTATTGGCATTCGGTACATCCAAACCACTTTCGATAATTGTTGTGGCTACTAGAACGTCGAATTCACCGTTCATAAACGCCAACATTAATTCTTCTAGTTTCTTACCATCTAATTGTCCGTGTCCAATTCCTACACGAGCGTCTGGAACCAATCTTTGAATCATTCCCGCCACTTCTTTGATGTTTTCAATTCGGTTGTTGATGAAAAACACTTGACCGTTACGTTGAATTTCATACGAAACCGCATCACGAATTAACTCTTCATTAAAGCGCACCACTTGGGTTTCTATCGGATAACGATTCGGTGGCGGTGTAGTAATCACCGATAAATCACGAGCCGCCATCAACGAAAATTGCAACGTTCTTGGAATAGGCGTTGCGGTTAGGGTTAACGTATCAACATTGGCAGAAATGGTTTTGAGTTTGTCTTTTACATTCACGCCAAACTTTTGTTCTTCGTCAATAATCAACAAACCTAAATCTTTAAACTTGACATCTTTGTTTACCAATTGGTGGGTTCCAATGATGATGTCAACTTTGCCTTCGCCTAATAATTTTATGGTTTCCGATTTTTCTTTGGCAGTTCTAAAACGATTCAAGTAATTTACTGTTACCGGCATGTCTTTCAAACGCTCGGAAAAAGTTCTATAATGTTGGTACGCCAAAATAGTGGTTGGTACTAAAACAGCGACTTGTTTTCCGTTATCTACTGCTTTGAATGCGGCACGAATAGCGACTTCTGTTTTACCAAAACCTACGTCACCACAGACTAATCGGTCCATTGGACGGTCGGTTTCCATATCGGCTTTTACGTCTTGCGTTGAGGTAATTTGGTCGGGCGTATCTTCATAAATAAAGGAACTTTCCAACTCTTTTTGCAAATAACTGTCGGGCGCACAAGCAAACCCTTTTTCCAATCGGCGTTTGGCGTACAACTGAATTAAGTTGAAGGCAATGTGCTTAACGCGTGCTTTGGTTTTTTGTTTTAAGGCTTTCCAAGCACCCGAACCTAGTTTGTAAATCTTTGGTGGTGCTCCGTCTTTTCCGTTGTATTTTGAGATTTTATGTAGCGAGTGAATACTTACATACACAATGTCATTATCGGCATAGACTAGCTTAATCGCTTCTTGGGTTTTGCCTTCGACTTGTATTTTTTGCAAGCCACCAAACTTTCCAATTCCGTGGTCGATGTGCGTTACATAATCGCCAACGGTTAGTGAAGTTAGTTCTTTTAATGTGATGGTTTGCTTTTTAGAATAGCCGTTTTTGATGCTAAATTTATGGTAGCGTTCAAAGATTTGATGATCGGTATAACACGCAATTTGGTTTTCTTCGTCAATAAATCCTTGAAATAAGGGAAAGACAATGGTTTTATATTGTTTGCGAATGCTTTCGTGGTTCTCTTCATCAAGATCTTCAAAAATATCATGAAAACGATTCGCTTGATTTTCATTGGAACAGAACAAATAATTCTTAATTCCGTTGAAGTGATTTTCGTTCATATTGTTCAACAACAAATCAAATTGCTTGTTGAACGACGGTTGCGGTTGTATGTGAAATTCTATCGTTTTGTCAATAGAAAAAGTGGGTGCGTTGCTCAATTCGACTACCGAAAAATACAAGGCTTTCTTTAAGAATTGTTTTTGGTTAACAAACAACTCTTCTGGCTCAACGTGTTTTAAGGTGCTTTCTAATTTGGTAAAAGCTTCGGTAGCTTTTGCAAAAAGTTTGTCCAATTGTTGTCCAACTAAATCCGTATTTTGAATGAATAAAACCGTTTTCTCATTGATATAGTCTAAGAAACTTTCGCGGTTTTCTTCGAAGAATTTATTCTCTACATTGGGAATGATGGAAATCTTCTTCAGTTTTTCAATCGACAATTGTGTTTCCACATCAAAGCTACGAATGGAATCCACTTCATTACCAAAAAACTCAATACGATACGGATTGTCATTCGAGAACGAAAACACGTCTACAATTCCACCACGAACCGAGAATTCACCGGGTTCTGTAACAAAATCAACGCGTTTAAAATTGTATTCAAACAAGACTTCGTTGACAAAATCGATGGATAATTTATCGTTTGTAGCGACTTTAAAGGTATTCTTTTCGAGTTCTTTTTTAGTCACTACTTTTTCAAAAATTGCTTCGGCATAGGAAACAATGATGGCTGGTTTTTTGCGCGAATTGATGCGATTCAATACTTCGGCACGCAACAGAATATTAGCGTTATCGGTCTCGTCTATTTGATACGGACGACGATAAGAACCTGGATAAAACAACACGTCTTGATCGTTGATGAGTTGTTCTAAATCGTTGAGGTGATAGGCCGCTTCTTCTTTGTCATTGAACAATAAAAGAAAAGGCAAATCTGATTTTTCAAAAGCCGCTTGAACTACAAACGACAACGCCGAACCTAATAAACCCTTAGCATTTATTTTGGTATCGCGTTGTTCTAAAGCATTGGCCAAAAGTTGAACCTTAGCCGATTTTTGATAGACAGAAGTAATGGTGCTTTTGCTCAATGTTTTGGGTTTATTTTAATTCGTTAGGAATGGCTCTTGCGGTATCTTTCATACGAATAATATCTTCTTCGCCTTCTTCCATCGGAATTTGACTTCTTTTTACAATTTCTTCCAATTGCAATTGAAAGTAGTCTATTTCGGTATTGATTTCGCTAATTAATTTCACCACTTTACCGCTCGGAATTTGATTCAAATGAATGAATAAATCCATAGATTTAATTTTGGTTGTAATTACAGCAATACGTGCTTTAATTTGTGGTTTATTGAATTCTGCGGGAATGTTGTTGTTTAATTCAACTACTTTTTTAGACAAAGCAGCTGCCTTTTTTTGGAAAGCGCCAATAGTGCTTTTTGGTTTCTGATTGATTTCGGTTAGAAAGGCGCGCCATTCCATCCATCCATTTATTTTATCTTGAGTGACTGGTTCAATAGGTGAAATATCAAACACCCAACCACGATTGATGTTGTTGAAAACCACTTCTTTTTTCTGGGCTTCTTTTTGTTGCTCAATGATTAAAAGTTTGTTGTCGTTTTGACACGAAACAAGTAGCAATGAAAAGAATAGGATGTATAATAAGTTCAACTTCATCAGAAGAATTTGGATTAGATTACAAAAATACAAAAGTAGTAGTTTTGTTTTAGGATAATGTGAAAGGTTTTATAAAAGTTCAAGAATCGTTTTTCAAATGGAATCTTCCACATCATTCTTGCGAAAACGTTATCTTTGCAGTACAAACAAACAAACTATGACTACTAAAATTTTAATCATCGGCGCTTGTGGACAAATAGGCACCGAACTAACTACAAAACTGCGAAGTATCTACGGAAACGACAACGTAATTGCCTCAGACATTAGAAAACTCAACAACGATATTGTAAACAACGGAATCTTTGAAGTGATCAATGCTTTAGATTACAATCAAATCGAACATTTAATTGAGCAATATCAGATTACCGATGTGTATTTAATGGCCGCATTATTATCGGCAACTGCTGAGAAAAACCCAGCGTTTGCTTGGGATTTGAATATGAATTCTTTGTTTCACGTATTGAATTTGGCGAAAGCTAAAAAGATTAAAAAAATCTTCTGGCCATCAAGTATTGCGGTATTTGGACCCACAACGCCAAGAGAAAATACGCCTCAATTTACCATCATGGAACCAACAACTGTTTATGGAATCAGTAAACAAACAGGCGAAAGATGGTGTGAATACTACCACCACCAATATGGCGTTGATGTAAGAAGCGTTCGTTATCCAGGATTAATTAGTTGGACTACTGAACCAGGAGGAGGAACAACAGATTATGCCGTTGATATTTACCACAAAGCATTAGAAAAAGGTTCCTATGAATGTTTTCTTTCAGAAGACACAAAATTACCCATGATGTATATGGATGATGCGATTAGAGCTACGGTAGAAATCATGCAAGCCGATGCTGATGCTGTAAAAATTCGTTCGTCATACAACTTGGCCGGAATTAGTTTCACACCAGATGAAATTGCTAACGAGATTAAAAAACACCTTCCGGATTTCACTATATCTTACAAACCCGATTTTCGTCAAAAGATTGCGGACAGTTGGCCAGCATCGATAGACGATTCTTCTGCAAGAAATGATTGGGGTTGGAACCATCAATTTGAAATGGATTCTATGACAGAAGTGATGTTGGAGAATTTAAGTAAGTAACTAGGTCTTCGACAAGCTCAGACTGACAGATGGATATATAATTAGCCTTTTTGAAAACTAGACGTAAATGTTTTTAAAGAAATCTATTGATATGAGTTGTCACACTGAGCTTGTCGAAGTGCTATTATTTAATAATATAAAAATGAAAACCTATTTTGTTTACATTCTTAAGTGCAGTGATAATTCTTATTATACTGGCTTTACTAATGATTTAGAAAGAAGATTAGGCGAACATAATTCAGGTAAAAATAAAGATTGTTACACTTTTAATAAAAGACCAATTGAATTAATGTGGTTTGAAACTTTTAATGATGTTCTAAATGCAATAGCAGTAGAAAAGCAAATCAAAGGTTGGAGTAGGAGAAAAAAAGAAGCATTAATTACTGAAAACTGGGAAAAACTTGTTTTGTATTCTAAAAATTACACACAGTTTGGCAAAGGGTCTTCGACAAGCTCAGACTGACAGATGTAAATACAATTAGCCTTTTGTAAAAACTAGAAGTCAATTTTTCTACAGAAATCGATTGATTGCGAGCTGTCATACTGAGCTTGTCGAAGTGCTATTTTTTTAAAGTATCAATCAAAGCGTCTTCTATAGGCGCTTTTGTTTTTACCACTTCATTGGTGTTGTCGTTTGGTATCGTCATCGAAAGAACGTAGTGTTTTATTTTCCAAGTGTTTTTTACTTTTACTAAAACACCACTTCCTCTGCAAATTTTCATTTGAGTGTTTAAAAGTTCGTCAAACCACGCGGTTTTTCCATCTTGAGAGAAATAAATATGACGTTCTAATGCAGTAAAACTCCATGCTTTTCCTTTGTCAAAATAAGGTTTTGCAAAAGCTTCAAAAGCCTTTTTATTCCAATTTTCTGTAGCGTCGGTTCCAATGTAGATGGCATCGTCTGACAAAACATCAAAATACTCTTTGAAATTAGCATTTGCCGCAGCTTTATGCCAATTGTTTAAAATGGTATTGATTTGTTCTTTGCTTTTATCTTGAGCATTTACAGTAAAAGAACCAGTAATTAAAAGAAGAAATAGAAGTGTTTTTTGCATGATTTTATGTAATAAATAGTTGGAATTGTGTAAGATTAACTAAAGTAAAAATAGTAAATTTATATGATAATTAAATAGGTTACTTATGAATAAATCAGTTGTGACTCGGGGTTTAATTTTCTTCTTTATTATTGTGCTTTCTGTAGCTTTTTCTAATTGTAAGAAAGAGGAAAGTAATCTTGTTATACAAAAAGAACAAATTTCCTTTCTTATAGACAGTTCAGCAATACAGCCTTTTTTTAATAAGTTTCCTAAATTAAAAGTATATCAAAAACAAGTTGTTGAAATTTATCAAAAACAGCGTTATAATTATCTTTGGTTTGATAAACAAGGGAAAAAAGAAATTACGGAAGCACTTTATAGCAGAATTAATAACATTGGAAAAGAAGGTGTTCAAACAACAATTCCATATAAATCTATTTTTGATGATTTATATCAAAGTCATTCTGAAAAAACCAATTTAGAAACGGAATTGTTCCTAACAACGTACTTCTTTTATTATACAAACAAAGTGATTCAAGGCATTGATTCGTCAAAGTTAAAGGAACTTGAATGGTACTTACCAAGAAAAAAATTATCTTATGTAGATTATTTAGATTCTTTGTTGGTTAATACTAAAGGCTTGGAAAGCAAAGAACCATTAGTCGCACAATACTACAAACTTAAAGAGGTTTTACAAAAATATAGAGCCATTGAAAAAAAAGGAGGATGGGCATCTATTGAAACAACACCCAATTTCAAATCACTAAAACCAGGGGATAGTTCGATTGTAATAGCCAAGATTAGAACTCGATTGTTTTCAACTTTTGATATTGCGTCTGATTCTAAAAGTCCAATTTATGATGAAGAATTGCGGTTAGGAATCGTAAAATTCAAAAAGCAAAATGGGTTTGAATTAGACGATATTATTTTGCCAAAGCATATTGCGGCAATGAATGTTCCTATTAGCGAACGAATTAAAACCTTATTAGTAAATATGGAACGATGTCGATGGATTTCTACCGATATTGTTAAAGCTAAAGAGTTCATTGTTATAAACATTCCTTCTTATAAATTAAGTTATTTTAAAGATAAAAAAGTGGTTTTGTCTTCCAATGTTGTGGTGGGAACTGCTATGAATAAGACGGTTATATTTAGTGGAAACATGCGGTATATTGTTTTTGGTCCGTATTGGAATGTTCCCACAAGCATTCTTAAAAAAGAGATTCTACCGGGAATTAAAAGAGACAGTAAATACTTAGCTAAACATAACATGGAATGGAGTAAAGGCATGGTTAGACAAAAACCAGGCTTAGACAACTCCATAGGATTAGTGAAGTTCTTGTTTCCGAACAACAATAATATTTATTTGCACGATTCGCCTTCTAAGAATTTGTTTAGTGCTGAAAAACGTGCTTTTAGTCATGGATGCATTCGTGTTGAAAAAGCTAAGGAATTAGCGAATGCTATTTTAGAAAATGATCCTAATTGGACTTCAGAAAAAATTGACGAAGCCATGAATAAAGGAAAAGAATCATGGTATACACTTAAGCTTAAAATTCCAGTTTATATTGGATATTTCACGGCTTGGGTAGACAATGAAGGGACTATTAATTTCTACAAAGACATTTATGACAGAGATACTAGATTAGCAGAAATGTTGCTGGAAGAATAGTGAATTTAAATGATTAAAATTTTTCTCCGTGTTGCGACAAATCCAATCCTATATCTTCTGATTCTTCTGTTACTCGTAATGGAATTATAAAATTTGTCAGTTTGAAAAGCAAGTAAGCTCCGCCAAAAGTAAAAACGGAAACCAATAGCAAAGCCATCATATGATGTCCAAATACTCCCCAACCACCATGAAGTAAACTCGCATTTTCTCCTTGTGCGAATATTGCGGTTAAGATCATACCCATAATTCCGCCAACACCGTGACAGGCAAATACATCTAAAGTGTCATCTATTTGTTTTAATTTTCCCCAATAAACCATATTATTGGACACTATCGCTCCAGCAAATCCAAAGAAAACACTTTGAGGAATGGTAATATAGCCAGCCGATGGAGTGATGACTACCAATCCAACTACAGCGCCAATACAAGCGCCAAGTGCCGAAACAGGTCTTCCGTTAAGTCTGTCAAAAAACACCCAAGTCATCATTGCGGATGCCGATGCAATAGTTGTTGTTGCAAAAGCCATTGCAGCAGTAGCATTAGCAGCTAAAGCCGAACCAGCATTGAAACCAAACCATCCAAACCATAACAATCCAGTTCCCAATAGTACAAATGGAATGTTTGTTGGAATGTGTTCACTGTTTTTGCGTTTTCCAAGAACAATTACTCCAGCAAGCGCAGCAAAACCCGCACTCATGTGAACTACTGTTCCGCCAGCAAAATCTTTCACACCGAAATAGCCACCCAATAGACCGTGAGGATGCCATATCATGTGGCATAACGGTGCGTAAATAAAAATGGTAAACAAACAAATAAATAATAAAAAAGATATAAATCTTATGCGTTCTGCAAGCGCTCCAGTTATTATAGCAGGAGTTATTAC
>Ga0187843_10002604_pt1 | contig 10845 bp, 10 predicted proteins | sample SpaLakP09_SKY_43_FD_134516 | JGI IMG/M metagenome (GOLD analysis project Ga0187843, IMG submission 134516) | Oligotrophic lake water microbial communities from Sparkling Lake, Wisconsin, USA - SP09_SKY_43 | ecosystem: Environmental > Aquatic > Freshwater > Lake | place: USA: Sparkling Lake... | reverse complement strand
GCCGTCATGACGGCCGGTAGCGTCACCGGCGCAGCCGCACTGCTGCATACCTCACAGCCGACGCTGAGCCGCGACCTGGCCCGGCTGGAGCAGCTGCTGGGCTATGCCCTCTTCGAGCGCGAGCGCGGGCGGCTCAAGGCGACGGCGCGGGCGCGCGCGCTGTTCGACGAGGTGGAGCGCAGCTTCCAGGGGCTGGCTCGCGTCATCGAGCGCGCCCAGGCGCTGGGCCGGGCCGAGGACACCGAGCTCAGCGTGCTGAGCCTGCCGGCGCTGAGCCACGCGCTGCTGCCGGGCGCGCTGGCCGCGCTGCTGGCCGACCACCCGGCAGCGCGCGTGTCCATCACGCCCGCCGAGCCGCCGCTGCTGGACGCCTGGATGGGCGAGCAGCGCTTCGACCTGGGCCTGGCCGAGCAGGCAACACCGCTGGCGGGCGTGCGGGTCGAGCCGCTGCTGGAGGCCGACGAGGTGGCCGTGCTGCCCGCCGGCCATGCGCTGGCAACGCGCGGCCGCCTGGCGCTGAAGGACTTCCGGGACCAGGACTTCATCAGCCTTGCCGAGGACGACCCCTACCGGCGGGAAATCGACGCGCGCTTTGCCGCAGCGGGCGTGCAGCGCCGCCTGCGCCTGCAGACGCACAGCGCGGTGGCCGTTTGTGAGCTGGTTCGGTCAGGGCTGGGCGCAGCCATCGTGAATCCGCTCACTGCGGCGGCTTGCGTCGGCGACGGCCTCGTGGTGCGCCCGCTGACGGTGTCGATCCCCTATCGCGTCAGCGCCTTGATCCCGCTGCACCGGCCGGCGCAGCCGCTGGTGGAGCGCCTGCTCAGCGCGTTGCGGAGCGCGCGACGACCGTAGGCTTGGCGCCGAAGCGCTTGACGATGCTGGCCTCGATGCCGGCCGCATCCAGTCCGCACAGGCTCATCAGCTTGGCCACGTCACCATGCTCCACGAACTCGTCGGGCAGGCCCAGCTGCAGCACCGGCACGCTGAGGCCGGCGGCGTTCAGCGCCTCGGTCACGGCGCTGCCCGCACCGCCCATGAGGCACCCGTCCTCGACGGTGACCAGGGCGTCATGCGTGCGCGCCAGCTCTGCGACGAGGTCGGCGTCCAGCGGCTTCACGAAGCGCATGTTGGCGACGGTCGCGTCCAGGCGCTCGGCGGCTTTCAGCGCGGGGTAGAGCAAGGTGCCGAAGGCCAGGATGGCGACGCGTTGACCCTTGCGGCGCACCTCGCCCTTGCCCCAGGGCTGGGCCGTCATCGCCTTCACCGGCGCGACGCCAGCACCCGCACCGCGCGGGTAGCGCACCGTGACCGGGCCGTTGTGCATGAAGCCGGTGTACAGCGCCTGGCGGCATTCGTCCTCGTCGGCCGGCGTCAGCACGGCCATGTTGGGAATGCAGCGCGTGTAGGCGATGTCGTAGTTGCCAGCATGCGTGGCGCCGTCGGCACCGACCAGACCGGCGCGGTCCAGTGCGAACAGCACGGGCAGGTTCTGGATGGCGACGTCGTGGATCAACTGGTCGTAGGCGCGCTGCAGGAAGGTCGAGTAGATCGCGACGACCGGCTTGATGCCCTCGCAGGCCAGGCCGGCCGCGAACGTGACCGAGTGCTGCTCGGCGATGCCGACATCGTGATAGCGCTGCGGGAAGCGCTTGTGGAACTCCACCATGCCCGAGCCCTCGCGCATGGCCGGCGTGATGCCCACCAGCCGCGGGTCGGCCTCGGCCATGTCGCACAGCCAGTCGCCGAACACCTGCGTGAAGGTGAGCTTTCCCGGTGTCGTCGGCTTGACGAAGCCCACCGCCGGGTCGAACTTGCCGGACGCAGCGTGGTACTGGACCGGGTCAGCCTCGGCCAGCTTGTAGCCGGCGCCCTTCTTCGTGACGATGTGCAGGAACTGCGGGCCCTTCTTGTCGCGCAGGTTCTCCAGCGTCGGCACGAGGGAGTCAAGGTCGTGGCCGTCGATGGGGCCGACGTAGTTGAAGCCGAACTCCTCGAAGATCGTGCCCGGCACGACCATGCCCTTGGTGTGCTCCTCGAACTTGCGCGCGAACTCGTACAGCGGCGTGTTCTTCAGCACGCTCTTGGCGCCCTCGCGGGCGGCGGCGTAGATGCTGCCGCTCATCAGCCGCGCCAGGTATTTGTTCAGCGCACCGACCGGCGGGCTGATCGACATGTCGTTGTCGTTCAGGATGACGAGCACGTCGCCCAGCAGGCCGCCATGGGCCACACCGGCGTTGTTCAGTGCCTCGAAGGCCATGCCGGCCGTCATCGAGCCGTCGCCGATGATGGCCACGGCCTTGCGGCTCTCACCCTTGAGCTTGGCCGCCATGGCCATGCCGTGGGCGGCGGAAATGCTGGTGGACGAGTGCCCGACGCCGAAGGTGTCGTACTCGCTCTCGTCGCGGCGCGGAAAGCCGCTGATGCCGCCTACCTGGCGCAGCCCGGTCATCCGGTCGCGCCGACCGGTCAGCACCTTGTGCGGGTAGGTCTGGTGGCCCACGTCCCATACCAGCCGGTCTTCGGGTGTGTTGTAGACGTAGTGCAGCGCCACGGTCAGCTCGACCGTGCCGAGGTTGGAGCCGAGGTGGCCGCCGGTCTGGGACACGCTCTGCAGCACAAACGCACGCAGTTCGTCGGCGACCTTGCGCAGGTCCGTGCGCGGCAGTCGGCGCAGGTCGGCCGGGCTGTCGATGCCGTTCAGCAGCGTGTAGTCCATGCGATACCTCTAGTTGACGCGCTCGACGACCGAGTCGGCCAGCAGGCTCAGGTGGCTGACGTCGGCCAGGCCGCTGGCCACCAGCGCCCGCTTGGCTTCGCCGCGCAGCTCCTGCGCCAATTTGCGCGCGGGCTCCAGGCCCAACACGCTGACATAAGTCGGCTTGTTCGCGTCCTGGTCCTTGCCGGCGGTCTTGCCCAGCACATGCGATTCCTGGGTCACGTCAAGGATGTCATCGACGACCTGGAAGGCCAGGCCGAGGGCTGCACCGTAGTCTGAAAGCGCCTGGGTCGCCTGGCTCGACGCCGGCCCACAGGCAGCACCCATCATGACGCTGGCCTGCAGCAGCACACCGGTCTTGCGGCGGTGCATGTCGCGCAGCGTGCATTCATCCAGTTGCTTGCCGATGCTGGCGAGGTCGATCGCCTGGCCGCCGGCCATGCCGTCGTAGCCGGACGAGCGCGCCAGCAGCGCGCACAGCCGCGCCTGCAGTGCGGGCGCAATGCCGTCGTCGGGTGTGAGCACATCGAAGGCCAGCGCCTGCATCGCATCACCGGCCAGCATGGCCTGGGCTTCGCCGAAGGCCACATGTGTGGTCGGCTTGCCACGGCGTAGCACGTCGTTGTCCATGCAGGGCATGTCGTCATGCACCAGAGAGTAGGCGTGGATCAACTCGACCGCACAGGCCGCGCGCATCGCCGCGAAGCTGTCGCCGTTGACGGCCGCGCAGCTGGCCAGCACCAGCAGGGGGCGCAGCCGTTTGCCGCCGCCCAGCACGGCGTAGCGCATGGCCTCGCCAAGTCCGGCCGGCGCACCGGCAGGCACCAGGCTGTCGATGGCCGCCTCGAAGGCCGTCAGCGACGTGTCCACCCAGTGGTCAAAGTCTTTTGCATCCATGTTCAGGAGCCCTCCCAGGCCTTCAACTCCGCTCCGTCCAGCAGCTTCACCTGCTGTTCCACCGCCTGCAGCCGGCCACGACAAAGGGCCAGCAGTTCGGCCCCGCGCGTGTAGCTCTGCAAGAGTTGGTCAAGCGGCAACTGCTGCCCCTCCATGGCCGCCACCAGGCGCTCCAGCTCGTCGAGCGCTTGCTCGTAGCTGAGATCACTGCCGTCTGACGCGGCGGCCTTGGTGCGGGAGGAAGACTTGGTCGTCATTTCAAAACGCGAAACGGCAATTGTAGTCAGCGGGTCTTGGCCCGCAGCGCAGTCCAAGGCCTTGCTGTAGCCGGTGCCCGACGCCCTGGGTAGAATCCTCACCCTCTTCCTGCGGCACGCGCGTGCGCAGCAAACCTGGTGGACGCGTGCAAGCGCGATCCGCTTCTTCTACACACAAACTACCTGGCCGACTCGGCAACGAGATGCGCCGGAGGGACGCAGCACCCCTACCCGTCTGAAAGACCCGCCTGGATCATGTCCGACCTGAGTCTTCCCGTCTCGGCGCTTCAACGCAGCCAGACCCAGCTCCCGGTGAGCGCCTATTTCGATCCCGAGCTGTTCCAGCGTGAGCAGGCCAGCATCTTTCAGCGAGGGCCCCGCTACGTCGGCCATGCACTGGCCGTCCCTGAAATCGGTGACCACTATGCCCTGCCGCAGGAGGGCGAAGGCCGTGCGCTGGTGCGCTCAAGCCAGGGCATCGAGCTGATCTCGAACGTCTGCCGGCATCGCCAGGCGGTCATGCTGCGCGGGCGCGGCAACACCCAGGCCAACATCGTCTGCCCGCTGCACCGCTGGACATATTCACATCAGGGCGAGCTGATCGGCGCGCCGCACTTCGAGCAGGACCCCTGCCTGAACCTGAACCGCTACAAGCTTCAGGAATGGAACGGCCTGCTGTTCGAGGACAACGGCCATGACGTCGCCGCCGAACTGGCCAAGCTCGGTCCCCGTGCCCAGCTGGACTTCTCCGGCTATGTGCTCGACAAGGTCCAGGCCCACGAGTGCAACTACAACTGGAAGACCTTCATCGAGGTCTATCTGGAGGACTACCACGTCGGTCCCTTCCACCCCGGCCTGGGCGGCTTCGTCACCTGCGATGACCTGGCCTGGGAGTTCGGCAAGCACCATTCGGTGCAGACGGTCGGCGTTCAGCAAGAGCTGGAGCGCCCTGGCTCGCCCGTCTACCAGCGCTGGCACGACGAGTTGCTGAAGTACCGCAACGGCCGCCCACCCGAGGCAGGCGCGATCTGGCTGACCTACTACCCGCACATCATGGTGGAGTGGTATCCGCATGTGCTGGTCGTGTCGACGCTGCACCCGCTGGGGCCGCAGAAGACGCTCAACCTCGTCGAGTTCTATTACCCAGAGGAAATCGTCGCCTTCGAGCGCGACTTCGTTGAGGCGCACCAGGCGGCCTACATGGAAACCTGCGTGGAAGACGATGAAATCGCCGAGCGCATGGATGCCGGCCGCAAGGCGCTGATGATGCGTGGCGACAACGAAACCGGACCGTATCAGAGCCCGATGGAAGACGGCATGCAGCACTTCCATGAGTGGTACCGCAACGAAGTCGGCAACGAGATCGGCACGCCACGCTGATGCCGGCCCCCATGCTCATGGTGCTGGCGACGTTGCTGTTTGCCACCATGGGGGTCTGCGTCAAGCTGGCCAGCGAGTTCTACGCCGCCAGCGAGATCGTCATGTACCGGGGCCTGGTCGGCCTGACCGCCATGGCCTTGCTGACGCGCCAGCAGGGCATCAGCCTGGGCACGAAACTGCCCGGCATGCACCTGTGGCGCAGCATCTCGGGCGTCACCTCGCTGTGCCTGTGGTTCTACGCCATCGGCAAGCTGCCGCTGGCCACGGCCATGACGCTGAACTACATGTCTTCGGTCTGGATGGCACTGTTCCTGCTCGGCGGCGCCGTGCTGATGGGGGCGCAGAAGCTCGATTGGCGCTTGATGGCCTCGGTGCTGCTGGGCTTCGTCGGCGTGGCGCTGATCCTGCGCCCGACGCTGGACCAACAGCAGCTCTGGCACGGCCTGGCCGGCCTGGTCTCCGGCATGCTGGCCGCCATGGCCTACCTGCAGGTGACGGCACTGGGCCGGGCCGGCGAGCCCGAGCTGCGCGTCGTCTTCTATTTCTCGGTGGGCGGCGCCATCGCTGGCGCCCTCATCACGGCCATCACGGAGGGCGGCCTGCAGACCCACACGCTGTGGGGCGCCGCCCTGCTACTGGCTGTGGGGCTGCTGGCCACCGCCGCCCAGGTCTGCCTGACACGCGCCTACGCCATCGGCCGGCCGCTGGTGAACGCCTGCCTGCAATACCTGGGCATCGTGTTCTCCTTTGGCTACGGCATGCTGCTCTTCAAGGACCCGCTCACCTGGACGGCCACGGTCGGCATGCTGCTCATCATCGGCGCCGGCCTGATCGCCACGATGCTGCGCGCCAAGGTGGCGCCGCCCCCGAAAGACAGCCAGTTCAACCCCAACGAATCCTGACCATGGCCTACACGACGCTGATCTCGCCCGCCGAACTGCGCGACCTCATCGAAGATCACGGCGACCCGCTGATCCTCGACTGCAGCTTCGACCTCGCGGACACCGCAGCGGGCGAGCGCGCCTACGCCGCCAGCCACATCCCCGGCGCCCACTATCTGCACCTGGACCGCGACCTCGCCGGCCCCAAGACCGGCCCGGACGGCGTCTTCCACGGCCGCCACCCGCTGCCCGAGCGCGAAACCTTCGCCGCGCTGCTGCGCCGCCTGGGTCTCTCCGCCGGCCGCCAGGTTGTCACGCATGACAGTCAAGGCGGCATGTATGCCGCACGCGCCTGGTGGATGCTGCGCTGGCTGGGCCACGCCGAAGTCGCCGTGCTCGGCGGCGCGTGGGATGGCGAACGCACGACCGACGTAGCGGCTGCAACGCCCAGCGACTGGCAGCCCGGCGAGTCGCTCGTGCAACACATCGACGCCGCCACGTTGCTCAGGCAGCTCGGCAACGTCCGCCTCATCGACGCCCGCGCCGCCGAGCGCTTCCGCGGCGACGTCGAACCGCTGGACAAGGCTGCGGGCCACATCCCCGGCGCCAGCAACCGCTTCTTCAAGGACAACCTGGGCCCCGATGGCCGCTTCAAGCCCGCCGCCCAGTTGCGTGCCGAGCTGTGTCACCTGACCGGCAACACCGTCGTCCATCAGTGCGGGTCGGGCGTCACCGCCTGTCACAACCTGTTGGCGATGAGCCATGCCGGCTTGGGCGACGGCGTGCTCTACCCCGGCTCGTGGAGCGAATGGTCGGCCGACCCGGCTCGACCGATCGCAAAGGGTTGATCTCCGACAAACACCCCCACCTCTGATGCGCCACACTTTGGTCTCCCGCAACGACTGGAGGACCGAATGTTCAAGCGCATCCTCGTGCCCACCGACGGCTCCGATATCACCGTCAACGCGGTGAAAACCGCCATCGACCTTGCCAAGGTGCATGGCGCCCAGCTGCTGACGCTCAGCGTGATGGTGCCCTTCCCCTACAGCGCGGTCTCCGAGATCCAGCCCGTTCCGCCGCAGGAGTTCATCGACGCTCAGCAGCGCGTGGCCGTCAAGCGCGTCGAGGACGTCTGCGCGTCTGCCGCTGCGCAGGGTCTGTCCTGCAAGGGGCACACGGTCGAAGCCCTGCACGCCTGGGAAGCCATCATCGACCACGCCAATAGCGAGAGCGTCGACCTCATCGTCATGGCCTCCCACGGTCGGCGCGGCGTCGCCGCCCTGCTGTTGGGCAGCGAGACGCAGAAGGTGCTGACACACACCGACCTGCCCGTCCTCATCGTGAAGTAGGTTGCATTTCGCGGGTTTCCGAGATGCAGGTCACGACATTGCGTCGGCATGCGTGGTTAGGCAAGCCGCTTGCCGCAGAATGCCGGGCACCTCCACGCCCACGCAAACCGCCCACGCACATTCATGTCGGACAAGCAAGAGTCGGCGCCCAGCAGTGGCGCGGAAAGACGCGTTGAGGAACGTCGCCCCTACCGCAGCTCCGCGACCGTCATCGCTGGCGGGCAGGAGTTGCCGATCCGCACGCTAGACATCAGCCGCACCGGCATGTGCATCGCCGCTGCCATCAACCCGCCACCCGGCCTGCGCTTTCGGCTGCGCATGCGGCTCGACCGCCAACCCCAGGGCGCGGTCGTGCTGGAAACCGAAGTGCAGGTGGTACACAGCGTGCTGGCCCGGCAGGAGAGCGGCTTCCGGATCGGCCTGCGGTTCACCCAGCCCAGCGCCGAACTGCTAGTCGCAATCGGTCATGTCCTGGCGCGTTGAGCGGCAGGCCCGGCCTACGCCGCCCCCCTTCCTCGACCCTTGCCTGAGCCGCCGCGTGCGCATCGTGACGTGAGGTTTGGCCGGCATTGAGGTGACGCTGGCGACAATCGCCGGCCATGCACCTGCTGCTCATCGAAGACGACCTGGACCTCGGCCGCAGCCTGCAGGCGGCCTTTCGCCAACAAGGCTTCACCTGTGAATGGTTGCGGCGAGCGCTGGACGCCCCGCTGCAGCTGGCCGACTTGGCGGCCGACTGCGTCTTGCTCGACCTCGGCCTGCCTGACGGTTCGGGCTTGGCCCTGCTGAACCGCTGGCGCCGCGCCGACGCCGCCACACCCGTCGTCGTCATCACCGCCCGCACCGCGCTGGAAGACCGCCTTGCCGGCCTGGACGGCGGCGCCGACGACGTGGTGCTGAAGCCCTTCGCCATCCCCGAGCTGGTCTCGCGCATCCACGCCGTCGTGCGCCGCAGCGCCCGCCAGGCGCACGAGGCCTGGACGCTCGGCGACCTCGTCGTCGAGCCGCGCAGCCACGTCGCCCGGCTGGCCGGCGAGGCCCTGCACCTGACGGGGCGCGAGTTTCAGCTCCTCGTCGAGCTGGCCCGCGAGCCCGGCGCCGTCGTCGCCAAGGGCCGCATTGCGCAGCGTCTCGCGCCACTCGACGAACCCATCGACGCCGCCACGCTGGAGATGCACGTCAGCAACCTGCGCAAGAAGATCGGGGCCGAGCGCATCCGCACCGTGCGTGGCATCGGCTACCAGTTGGTCGCGTGAGAAAGCTGCTGCAACCCTTGTGGCGCCCCACGCTGCTGCGCCGCGTGCTCGGCGCGTTGCTGCTGGCCTTCGCGCTGGCAGGCGTGGCCCTGATGGCGATGAACTTTGCCGCGTTCAAGAGCGAGATGGCGACCCGCTCGGGCGTGCAGATACTGGCCGACGGCATCGCCACGTCGCTGGCCGACGTGGCCGACGCGCGCGACGCCGGCCTCATCGTGCAAAGCCGCGCCCGCGAGGTGAGCCGGCTGCGCCGCGACGGCGGCATGCTGCCGGGCGAGGTGGAGTTCGGCCTGTACGACGAGACGGGCCGCGCCGTGTTCGCCACGCCGGGCGCCGCCGGGGCCAACGCCGCCACGCACTGGCTGGCTGAGGCCAGGGGCGGCCGCTGGCGGCTGACGCTGGCCGAACCCCGCCTGGGCGACGCCACGGTGCTGGGCTGGATAGCCAGTGAGCTGCTGCCCTCCCTGCTGCTGGCCTTCCCGGTCGTGCTGGTGCCGCTGTGGGTCGCCGTGCGACGCGGCATGCGGCCTTTGAACCGACTGGCCGAAACCATTGCCCGGCGCGACGCGCAAGACCTGTCGCCGCTGGGCTTCACGCCCCGGCACGACGAGCTGAAACCGCTGGCCGCCGCCTTCGACAACCTGCTGGCGCGGTTGCGCGGCCAGCTGCAGCGCGAGCGCGCCTTCGTGCAGGACGCCGCCCACGAACTGCGCACGCCCATGGCCGTCGTGGCGGCGCAGGCCCACCTGCTCACCCATGCGGCCGACGACAGCGAGCGCCGGCAGGCGGCCGCCGCGCTGGACGCCGCGCTGCAACGCGCATCGCACCTGAGCCGCCAATTGCTGACACTGGCCACGCTGGACGAAGCCCGCGCCGGCGCGGCCGAGCTCCTCGACCTCGCCGGCCTCGTCGAGCAGACCCTGGCCCAGCTCGCGCCCCAGGCGCTGGCGCGCGGCCTGGAGCTGTCGCTGGATGCCCCAGCCACGCTGCCCGCACGCCTGGACCGCATGGCCTTCGAATCCGTGCTGCTCAACCTCGTCGACAACGCGCTGCGCTACGTGCCCGAGGGCGGGCATGTGGCCGTCACGCTGGCGGCTGACGCACACACACTGGCCCTGCGCGTTGCCGACGACGGCCCCGGCATCCCGCCAGCCGAACGCGAGGCCGCGTTCGAACGCTTCTGGCGTGGCGCGGCCGGCAGCGACGCGCCCGGCACCGGCCTGGGCCTGGCCATCGTGCGCCAGGCGGCGCAGCGGCTGGGCGGCACGGCGCGCATCACGGACGGGCTGGACGGGCGGGGGTGTGGGCTGGTCATGGAGTGGCCGAAGGGGCCGTAGTGGCCGGGTCGGTGAGTTGACGTCGTGCGTCCAGGCACGCAGGTGGGGAGAGAATCGCTGTTTGGACTGGCCCTGCTTGGCTGGACAGCCTGTCCCTGTCTACAGCTGGTGCCGTCAAACCCCTCATGACCGACGCTCAATACACGACCTTGCCGCCCTGGCCCAACGCTTATCCGGCCAGCGGCGCCAGCGCTACCCTGAAAAGCCTCAACGAGGATTTCATCGTGACCGAGCTGCCGCTGCAGCTGCCCTCCGGTGCGGGCGAGCACATCTGGCTGGACATCGAAAAGAACGGTGCCAACACCGCCTTCGTCGCGCAACAGCTGGCCGCGGCCGCCGGCGTTGAGGAATGGGACGTGGGCTATGCCGGCCTCAAGGACCGCTACGCCGTCACCCGTCAGTGGTTCAGCATCTATCGACCCAAGGGTGAGACGCCCGACCTGACCCAGCTTCAGCACCCGGAGTTCAAGGTCCTGAGCCAGAGCCGCCACGTGAAGAAGCTGCGCCCCGGTGATCTGCAGGGCAACCGGTTCCGCATCGTGCTGCGTGACGTGACCGGTGATCGCGACGCCATTGAGGCTAACCTGAAGGCGGTGGCGTCCCAGGGCGTGCCCAACTACTTCGGCGCTCAGCGTTTTGGCTTTGACGGCGGCAACGTCGAACAGGGCCGGGCCATGCTGGCGCGCGAAATCCGCGTGCGCAACCCGAAGAAGAAGGGCATCTACCTGTCGGCGGTGCGCTCCTTCGTCTTCAATGAAGTGCTGGCGCTGCG
>Ga0187843_10002603_pt1 | contig 10846 bp, 8 predicted proteins | sample SpaLakP09_SKY_43_FD_134516 | JGI IMG/M metagenome (GOLD analysis project Ga0187843, IMG submission 134516) | Oligotrophic lake water microbial communities from Sparkling Lake, Wisconsin, USA - SP09_SKY_43 | ecosystem: Environmental > Aquatic > Freshwater > Lake | place: USA: Sparkling Lake... | reverse complement strand
GGCGCCGGCGCCACCGGGGCGGGGCGGTTCGCCTGTTCGATCAACCGCAATTCGGCCTCGATGGCCGCCACCGCTTCGCGCATCGTCGTCAATGCGGCGCCGCAGTCCACTTGCGCGGGCGCCGTGCGCAGCTGCTGTTCGAGCATTCCCGCGAAATGATGGAGTTCCTCGGCGCCGACCATTCCCGCCGCGGTCTTGTAGGAGTGCAGGCGATCGGCAGCCTGTTTCCATGCGCGGCCGGCAAAGCAATCGGCCAGTTCGTCGATCAGGGCAGCCGATTCGGCGGCAAAAATGCCACTCAGGCTGAAATAAATCGAGGTATCGCCGCCAAGGCGGCGCACGGCGAGGTCGAAATCAACCGCGTTGCCCTGCGGACGCGGCAAACGCGGCGGGCCGGCGGGCGTGGCCAACGGCGCCGCCTGCGCAGCCTGGCAGTGCTTCAGCAGTGCCGCCACGACGCAGTCGAGGTCGATAGGCTTGCTCAGGTGGTCGTTCATGCCCGCCGCCAGCGACAATTCGCGGTCGCCCTGCATCGCATTGGCCGTCATCGCCAGGATCGGCAACTGGCGGCCGCGCGGATCGGCGCGGATGGCACGGGCGGCCTCGTAGCCGTCCATGTCGGGCATCTGGATGTCCTTCAGCACGGCGTCGAACGGCGCCTGCGGTGCCAGCGCCAGCCGCACCGCCGCCGTGCCGCCATCGGCCGTCGTGACGAGGGCGCCGCGCCTTGACAGCAGCTCGCGCGCCACTTGCTGGTTCAGCGGATTGTCGTCTACCAGCAATAGGCGCAGCCCGGCCAGCGGCGTGGCAGGCGCAGCACTGTTGGACGGCGGCGGCGTCGCCACCTTGGGTTGGGTCGCTTCCTGAATCGCATCGATGAGCATCGGCGCGGTGACCGGTTTGACGAGAAAGCCGTGTGGCAGGATGCTGGCCCGCTGCATTCGCTCAGACAACTCGGCGCGTCCGCTCGCAGTGACCATGATTACCACCGGCAGCTCGTCGGCGCCACATTGATGGGCGATCCGGCCGGTGAGCTCCCAGCCGTCCATCCCGGGCATGCGCCAGTCGACCAGGATGACGTCGTAGCGCTGCGATTGCGCCAGCATGGCGAGCGCCTGCGGGCCATCGGCGGCGCAGTCGGCACGCCAGCCAAGTGCCTCGACCATGCCCGAGAGCACGTCGCGCGCGGCGCCATTGTCGTCAACGATCAGCACCCGCATGATCTCGCCCACGTGCTCGCACGGCAATGGCCGGCGCCGTGGCGGCGGCCCGTCTTGCGCCGCTTCCGGCAACGCCAGCTCGAAGCTGAATTTGCTGCCCAGACCCGGGCTGCTTGCGACAACGAGCTGACCTCCCATCAGCCGCACCAGCCGCTGGCTGATCGCCAGTCCCAGCCCGGTGCCGCCGAAGCGGCGCGTGGTCGATTCTTCGGCCTGGCTGAACTGGTCGAAGATGGTCGCCAGCTTGTCGGCGGCAATGCCGATGCCGGTGTCGCTGACGGCAAACTCGATCCGGCCGTCGCCGCCGTGGCGAATCGACAGGCGCACCTCGCCGCGGCCAGTAAATTTGATGGCGTTGCCGGCCAGGTTGATCAGCACCTGGCGCAGGCGCAGGGAGTCGCCGAAGAGGTGGCGCGGCACGGCGGGATCGATGCTCAGGATCAGTTCGATGTGCTTGTCGCCGACCAGCGCGCCGAGCATCGATGCCAGCTCGCTCGTCAGCGCTGCCACGCCGAAGCTGTGCTCATCCAGACGCAGTCCGTCTGCTTCGATGCGCGACAAGTCGAGGATGTCGTTAAGCAGGGCCAGCAGAGACCTGGCCGCTCCCAGTATTTTGCTTGTATAGTCGCGCTGGATCGGCGTCATGTCGGTGTACTCCAACAACTGCAACATGCCGATTACCGCATTCATCGGCGTGCGGATTTCGTGGCTCATGTTGGCCAGAAACTGGCTCTTGGCCCGGCTGGCCGCCTGCGCGGCGTCGCGCGCGACAATCAACTCTTGCTGGCGCGCCTTGTCGACCCCGATGTCCTTGGCCAGGCCGAGGTAGCCGATGACGGCGCCGGCGTCGTCGCGCACCGACGACATGGTCAGGTTGACGGTCAGCGCGCTGCCATCCTTGCGCCGATAGGTCCATTCGCGCGATTCCGAGCCGCCTTCCTTGATCGGCGCGACCACGGCGCTGTACAGGCTGGGCAGGGCGCCACAGCTGTCGCCCAGGCTGTCGGTGCGTGTCAGCAACTCGGCAGCTTCATGCAGCAGCTCTGGCGTTCGGACGCCGACCAGCTCGTCGGCCTGGTAGCCGAGCATCAGTTCGGCGCCGGGGCTGAACAGGGCAATGGTGCCGGCGGTGTCGGTCAGAATAATGGCAAAATCGCGCGCCGCATCGACCACGCTGCGCAACTGCGCCAGTGCCGCCGCCTGGCCAGCCTCGGCCTCGCGCAGGGCAGTGACGTCACTGATGAAAGCGTAAAACCCCTTGACGATGCCGTTGTCGATATCGGGGATGTAGGAAAACAGCGCCCGGCGCTGCGCGCCACCGTTGAGCTCGACAAGTGATTCGAACAGCGCCGTTTCGCCCCGCAGCACGGCGCGTACGCGCGGTTCATGCTGGGCAAAGCGACGGCGCCCGATCAGATCGACCATGCTCATGCCCTGCACCTGTTCCGGCGCCAAGCCGAGCCAGTCGTACGAGGCGCGGTTGGTGAAGCGGTTCACCAGGTCGGCATCCCAGTAGACCACCAGCGCCGGGTTGTGGTCGATCACCGCCTGGACGTCGGCGCGCGCGCGCGCCAGGTCGGCCATGCTGGCCTGGAGGGCCTGCTGCGCCGCCTCGCGCTGGACGATTTGCGCGCGCGTCAACGCCTGCGTGCGCTCGAGTTGATCGGTCATGTCGTTGAAGGCCGCCGCCAAAAAACCGAGTTCGTTGGTCAGCGGCAGCCGCACACGCGCCGCCATGTCTCCGGAAGAGACCGCTTCCATGCCGCTCTTCAGGATCTCGATTGGATGCAGCACGCGGCGCCGGATGGCGACGCTGCCAAAGGCGATCAGGCTGCCCAGCATCAGCACGTTGAGCAGCATCAGCGCCGACAGCAACTGCTGAGTGCTGCCGAGCTCCTCGCGGCTCAGGCGCGTCAATGCGAACGCATCATCCGCCATTTCCTGGGTCGCCAGAAACAACGCATCCATAATCGCCGGCGCTTGTTGCTCGTGGGCGGCGGCGCCTCTGATCAGCGGCGCGACCCCGGGAAGCGTCAACTTGGCGTACAGGCGTTGTATCACGTCGAGGTTGCTGTACTGGCTCGCCAGCAGCGCGCGCGTCGGCGCCGAGTCCGGTTGCAGTGCTGCCAGTGCCGTGCGGAAACTGCCGACGCGCGCGCGCCACTGAGCTGCGGACCGGTCTTCCTGATGCAGCGCCGTCTCCATGGCCAGGTAGCGAAAGTGGGCAGTCGCACGGGCAACCAACTCTGCCTTGCCGGCCTGCACCGCCGCCTTGCGGGCCAGCGCGCTGGCGTACAAGGTGAGCGCCAGGCACACGGCGATCGCGACGCTGGCGGCGAGGATGAACCAGTTGGTTTGGCGGTGCAAGGTCATGGCGTCTACCGGATCAGCTTGATGGCGGCCGGTTGCATCAGCGACAGCGGCCGCACATCGATCGCATCAAGATAGTTGGGGACCTTGCCTGCCGGAATCAGGCCACGTTTCATGGCCCAGCGGGTCTGGTCGTCGAGCGAAAGCAAGAGCGACTGGTCGAGCGAGAGCGCATAGTCGCTGGCGCGAAACGAGGCCGCCAGTTGCTGCGGCTGCAGCCCGATGGAGCGCGCGATCAGCGCCTGCGCGTCGGCCGGCCGATCATGAATGGTCGCCACCGCGTCCGCCAGCGCGGCCAGAGCGCGTCGGACCGATTCGGGATGGGCGTCGAGAAAGCGCTTTTTACCCACCAGCACGAAACGGTAGACAAACATGTCAGGCTCCATCATGACGGTGGCGTTGGGCCCGTGCTCGTCCTGGATCCGGCTCAGCAGCGGGTTCCAGGTGGTGAGCGCATCGACCTGGCCGCTGCGCAGCGCCTCGGCGAACTGGGCCGGATCGAGCGCGACGATCTTGATGGCCGTGTCGGGAATGGCGTGAATGGCGAGCAGCTTGTCGAGGAAGTACTGGGCGTTGGTACCTGTGGCGGTGCCCAGCGTCTTGCCAGCGAGGTCGCGCGGCGCGCCAATGCCGCGGTCGCGCCGGCCCAGCAGCGCCATTGTCTGGCGCGAGGCAAATACGGTCGCCACGACGGCGATGGGTTCTCCGCGAGCGCGGGCGAACATGAAAGGTACGTCGGCGACCAGCGCGAGGTCGGCCTTGTCATCGAGCACCGATTGCAAAGCTTGCTTGCCCAAGGTGAAAGGCTGCACCGTCACCGCCAGCTGCTGCCGGCTGAAATACCCTTTGTCGCGGGCGACGAACACGGTCCCGGTGCTCATCTGGGTCGGAATGGCGATGGTCAGCGCTGCGACAGTGGGAGCAACGCTGCGTTGCCACACAAACGAGCCAAAACCGATCGCAGCGCCCACCAACAGCAAGGGGACAGCAAGGCGGGATAGTGAGAGCATCTTCGTTCCTTGCAGAGTGGGCGTGGATTCTTGTTGGGAATTATACGGGGCGGCAGCGCGCGGGCAGCAGAAATTTTCCCAGTCCTTAAGTGGCGGCGATCGGGCGCTGTTCGACCAGGAAGCAGCCATCGAGCAGGCCCGCTTTGGAACGGCTCGATAGATAGCGAACCGACCATGCGGGCCGGCCCGCCAGCGCCACCGCCAGCGCCGCCGAGCTGGGCGCAGCGCCCGTCAGCGCCAGCTCCAGTGCTTGCCCGTGGGCGGCGCGCGCGCCCGGCTCGATCTGTGCAAGCCATGGGCCCTGGTCGAGTATGGCATGGTGGTCGCCCAGCAGGGCGGCGAAGCGCGCATTGCTGAACTTGCAACGGGCCGACAAGTCGAGGAAGGCCAGCGCCCGTCCGCTCAAGTCGGCGACAGTATGGGTGAAATGATCGTTTTCCTCGCGTGCGTGGGAGCCTGCTTCGGCGCGGTTGCGCGCCTTGATCAGCTCGGCCTCGAACAGGCTGCGTTCACGGGCTACGAACATAACCCAGGTGTAGCTCGCGCTGGCGCCCTCGCCACCGCCGCTGGCGTTGACCATCACCGGGATGCGGGTGGCGTCGCCCGCACGCAGGTGCAGGTAGATCTCGCGCACTGCGGCTTCCCGCAGCAGCATTGGCCACACGTGCGTCTGGAGAAAAATACGGCTCGCCGGTGGCAGCAGTTCGTCCATCAAGGCGCCCGGGCGAACCGGCGAAGCGGGGCCGAGGATGCGTATGAGTTCGGCATTCATTTGGATAATCTTGCCTTCCAGGTCGGTCTGCAGCACGGCGCAGGGAAGCTGGTCGTACAGGTTCATCGGTGCTGGCCAAGCAGGTCGGCCGGGGCCAGCGACAAATACCGGCGCATCGCCGCCACCACCAGTTGCGGATGGCTCATGTGGGCGCAATGGCCGCTGACCTCAAGCACTTCCAGCCGGCTGTTGGCAAGCCGGGCATGCAGGTAGTCGCCTACCGTCAGTGGCGCCAGCGCGTCGTGCCGATGCTGCAGGATCAGGGAAGGTACTGTCACCGCGGCAAGGTCGGCGCGGTTGTCGGCGAAGAACGTTGCACGCGCAAATGTCCGGGCGGCGAGCGGATCGGTCGAGCAAAAGCTCGCCGCCAGTTCCGCGCCGGTCGATTCGGCCTGTGCGGCGCCGGCTACTACCGGCGCCAGGTACTGCGCCCAACCGATATAGTTCTGCTCCATCATGTCGAGCAGGCCAGCGAGGTCTTCACGTTCGAAGCCGCCGAAGTAGTTGGGAGGGTCATTCAGGAAACATGGCGACGGACCGATCAGTATCATCCGCTCGAACAGGGACGGGCGCGCGATCGAGGCCAGCAAGCCGATGCTGCAGCTGACCGAGTGGCCGACAAGGCGCACCCCTTCGGTCAGGCCGAGCGCGTCGCAGACATCGAGCAGGTCCTGTACATAGCCGTCGAGATTGGCATAGCGCCGAGCATCGAACGGCGCGCCGGCGGCGCCGCTGCCAGTATAGTCGAACAGCACCTGACGGTACTGGCCAAACGCGCTGGTGATCCGGTGCCACATCGCCTGGTTGCAGCCGAAGCCGTGGGCATATATCATCGTCGGGCCGGAGTTGCCGATGACGGTGACACGATTGCGTTCCAAGATGTTTTTCATAGGCGTCCTGTTGCACAAAAGTGCGCATGCGGAGGTAGGGGGCGCACCTTGTGTCGGTAAGGATTCGGTCTCGGGGCTGGGAGGCGCGGGACGCTGTCGATGCCACCCGGCGCCAAGAGACAACTCGACGAACGATTCTAACCCAAACACATTGGGAGATGGCAACTAGTTCGCGCGGGGTATATCCTTACATGTCGAGAGTGAGAAATTCGCAGGCAAAACTGCTCCATGCTGGAGAGGATCGCGTCAGCGGTTTTCGTCCGGAGGAAGGGCTTCGGCTCAGCGTTATTTATCTTGAGGTAAGCGCGTATCGCATCCTCACGCTGTCGGGGCCAGTGACGGGTCCCGCGACGCATCTGCTTTCCAGTCAATGTGGCAAACCAGCGTTCGACCTGATTGCGCCACGCCGCTAGTGTTGAGCGACGTGGCTTTGAACGCCGCTGCGCCAGTCGGACGGTTGGCAAAATCATCTACCGCGCCGACGGGGGCGGCATCGCCCCCGAGCTGCGGCGCATGGTCTTCCAGCCTTTCCAGGGCGGTTCGGGCCTGGGCATGTTCATCGTCCACAACCCGATCCGCGGCCCGCTGAAAGGCGAGATCCGTATCGACAGCGAGGTCGGCGCTGGTGTAGTCTTCACCATGAACCTGGCGGCGGTGTCACCAGTGAACAATTAAACCCACCCATGAAGGCGCGGCCTGTTCAATGAAAATCAAGCGTATCGCCATTGTTGGCGGAGGATCGGCCGGCTGGCTGGCAGCCAATCACCTGGGCGCGGCGCTGCATGCCGACCCCGAGATCGAGATCACCTTGATTGAATCGGAAGATGTCCCCATCATCGGCGTGGGCGAAGGCACGGTTCCCCTGATCCGCGAATCGCTGCAACAGTTCGGCATTTCCGAAGCCGATCTCATCGTGGACTGCGATACCACCTTCAAGCATGGCATCAAGTTCGTCGACTGGCTCAATCCGCGCAAGCATGGGCAGGGCAATTTCTACTACCACCCGTTTTCGCCGGCTTTTCCTGACGGCTACGACATCACGGCCTTCATGCTGGCCAACCGGGAGCGCCTGCGCTTTTCCGACGTGGGGCCCGGCATGCCGGCCTGCGAAGCGATGCGCTGCCCGAAAAAGATTTCCTCGCCACCCTACCAGGGCGAGATCGGCTATGCCTACCATGTGAACGCCCACAAGTTCGCCCAGCTGCTGGCGAAGAATGCCAGGGAGCATTTCGGGGTCAGGCATATGCTGGCGACCATCACCGGCGCCACCCGGCAGGAAGACGGCGGCGTCCAAGGGCTGGTCCTCAAGTCCGGCGACACCATCGCCTTCGACTTCTATGTCGATTGCAGCGGCTTCGCCGCGGTGCTGGCCGGCGGCGTGCTGGAGGTGCCCTTCGTCGACAAGTCGCACCAGCTGCTCACCGACACGGCCATGGTGCAGCAAGTGCCCACCGCCGAACAGGACCCGATTGCGCCCTACACCAAGGCGACGGCCCATGCCGCCGGCTGGATCTGGGATATCCCGGTCACCAACCGGCGCGGCACGGGCTTTGTGTATTCCAGCGCCCACATGAGCGAAGACGCGGCGGTGGACAGCTTCGCCAGCTACCTCGGCATCAACGCCAGTGCTTTCGCGCCGCGCAAGATTCCCATGAAAATCGGCTACCGGAAAGACTTCTGGGCGAAGAACTGCGTCTCGCTGGGACTGGCCCAAGGCTTTGTCGAACCGCTGGAAGCGACCTCGATCTTCCTGACCGATATATCCGCCAAGCTGTTCGCCACCAACTTTCCGCGGTTCACCTCGGACATCGACGTGGTGAAAGACCATTGCAACGAGGTTGTCGCCTACTGGTGGGAACGCACGATCGACTTCATCCAGCTGCATTACCATATTTCGGACCGCGACGATTCGGCCTTCTGGCTGGACAACGCGAACGCGGCGCCGCTGTCGGCCATCCTGAAGGATCGCCTGGCGCGCTGGAAGCTGGCCTCGCCCAAGCGCACCGACTTCTTCAGCAATTTCGACCTGTTCGACGCGACCAGCTATTCCCACATCCTGTACGGCATGAAGTACAACACGCGGCAGGCGCTGCTGACGGCGGAGCAGGCCGACGAAAGCAGGGCGCAGCTGGGCATGGTCCGCCAGCGCGCCGAGCAATTGCTGGCCGAACTACCGGGGCACCGCGAGTGGCTGGACAAGTTGAATGATGCCATGCGGAACATGCGGCGCTAGCGCGGACGGTGTGAGCCAGCGTACCGACGCGCGCTCCACGGTGGGCTAGGCTTCCCGGATCATTCATCACCATCCAGGGAGTGCACCATGCTGAACGACAATGACGCAATCGCCATGATTGCCGTAAAGGACCTGGGCGCCGCGGCGGCGTTCTATGAAGGCACGCTGGGCTTGTCCCGGGTGTCGACCGAAGGCGAGGAAGCCATCACCTATCGCAGCGGGGGCTCCAGGCTCAATGTGTACCGCTCGCAATTTGCCGGCACCAACAAGGCTACTGCGGCGGCCTGGAATGTAGGCCCGGAAATCGGCGCCATCGCGGCCAGCCTGAAAGCCAGGGGCGTGCGCTTCGAACACTACGACATGCCCGGCATGACCCGGGACGGCGATCTCCACCGCTGCGGCACTATGCAGGTCGCCTGGTTCAAAGACCCCGACGGCAATATCCTCAGCATCATGAACGGCTAGGAGGCCGGCATGAACTTACGCACAATGAACATGCTGGCGGCCGCCGCCGGTGTCGCGTGTTCCGCGTTCGCCATGGCCAGTGGGGACCAGCAAGTCGCGCTGATGGATGCCAACCGCGACGGCAAGGTATCGGCCGCCGAGCATGCCGCCGGCGCGCGCGATGTTCAGCCAGATGGATGCCAACCAGGATGGCAGCGTCACCGCCGCGGAAATGACCGCCGCGCACAAGGCTGTCACGGGCAAGGACGCAAAAAAGTCCGATATGTCCGCGCAGGATAAAATCAAGGTGGTCGACATGGATGGCGACGGCAAGCTCACGGCGGCAGAGCACGCAAGCGGATCGGCGTCCATGTTCACCAGAATGGATGCCGACCTCGATGGCTTCCTGAGCAAGCAGGAGCTGGCGGCAGGTCACGCCGGCATGATGAAGAAATAGCGGTGCAATGGAAAGGGCAGCATATGGTGTGTCTGAAGCGCGCAGTCGCGATATTGATTGTTTTCCTGGGCATGGGGACAGGCCTTGCCTCGGCCGCGCCGCAGATCGGCGTGCAGCTGTGGTCCGTGAAAGATGAAGTCAAACAGGATTTCGAGGGCACGCTCGCCAAGCTGTCCGGGATGGGTTTCCAGGGTGTAGAATTCGCCGGCGACTTCGGCCGCTACGCCGGCGACGCGGCCGGCTTGCGCGCCTTCATGCACAAGACCGGCCTGCAGTGCGCCGGCGCCCACCTGCATTTCGAGGCGCTGAACGCGGCCAATATCGGCGCGACGACCAGCTTCTACAAAACGCTGGGCTGCGCCAACCTGATCATCGCCATGGACCGCCGCGCCTTTACCCGCGACGGCGCCGCCGTGGTGGCGCGCGAGCTGTCGGCATTGTCGGCACAGCTGGCGCCCATGGGCATGAAGATCGGCTACCACAATCACGCCGAAGAGATGGCCGGGCCGGACGGCCGGACGCCGTGGGACCTGATCGCCGCCGGCACGCCCGCCGCCACGATCCTGCAGCAGGACGCCGGCTGGACCACCTTCGCCGGCAAGGATCCCGCGGCCCTGGTCAGGCGCTATCCCGGGCGCACGCTCAGCACCCATGTCAAGGCGAAGTTCCTGAAGGGCACCAGCGGCATCAGCATCATCGGCCAGGACAAGACCGACTGGGCGGCCGTCTTCGCGGCGGCGCGCAGCGTGGGCGGCACCGAATGGCTGATCCTCGAACAGGAAGACTATCCGAACGGCATGGGACAGCTGGAAGCGGTGGCGGCGTCCCTGCGCGGACTCAAGGCCGTGCTGGCGCAGATGCCGCCCTGATGGACAGGGCAGGGAAGTGTGCGTAGACTGTTGATGTTGTCAAAAAATTAAACATCAAAGGCTTGCATGCACTTCTTCCGCCACTTTCTCCCCCTCACCCTCCTGCTGGCACTGTCGCTGCCGGCGCAAGCCGCGATCCCGGGCGCCGGCGACCTGGCGCCCGATGTCCTCGGCAAGACGCTCGACGGCAAGGCGGTCAAGGTCAGCGACCATGCGGGCAAGGTGGTAGTGGTGTCGTTCTGGGCCACCTGGTGCGCGTACTGCCTGAAAGAATTGCCGATCCTCGAGGGTGTGCAAAAACTCGGGGGAGCCGCCAACGTCCAGGTGATCGCCGTGAACACGGAGGAGCGCGACATGTTCCGCCATGTGTCGCGCGAACTGAAAAAAATGACGCTCAAGCTGGCCTACGATCCGGACAAGGCCGGTGCGCAAGGCTATGGCGTCAAGGGCATTCCGCACCTGGTGATCATCGGGCGCGACGGCAAGATCGTGGAAGTCTACCGCGGCTACAGCGAGGATAGCCTGGACGGCATCATAGCCAGCATCAACCTGGCGATCGCCACGCCGGCGCCGGCGCCGGC
>Ga0187843_10002601_pt1 | contig 10851 bp, 11 predicted proteins | sample SpaLakP09_SKY_43_FD_134516 | JGI IMG/M metagenome (GOLD analysis project Ga0187843, IMG submission 134516) | Oligotrophic lake water microbial communities from Sparkling Lake, Wisconsin, USA - SP09_SKY_43 | ecosystem: Environmental > Aquatic > Freshwater > Lake | place: USA: Sparkling Lake... | reverse complement strand
TTGAACGCCGAGGGGGTGACGGTCAAAGCTTGACCTAACAAATCGTTACGCACGACCACCACTGTCACGCCAGAAGGACCCATGTTTTTTTGCGCACCGGCATAGATCAGGCCAAATTTCGACACATCCAAAGGCTTTGACAAGATGTTGGACGACATATCGGCCACCAATGGAACCATGCCTGTATCGGGCGTCCAATGGCATTCGACGCCACCAATGGTTTCATTGCTGCAGTAATGCACATAGGCAGCTTGTGGCGACAAACGCCATTGGGCCAGCGCAGGCATGGATGAAAAACCGTTGTCCTCTGAGCTGGCTGCCAGATTAATTTGGCCATATTTAGCCGCCTCTTTCATGGATTTTTGCGACCAAACGCCGCTCACCACATAGTCGGCTTGGCCGGTGCGACCCAGCATATTCATGGGAAGGATGGCGTTTTCAGCAATGGCCCCGCCTTGTAAAAACAACACGGTGTAGTTGTCAGGCACATCCAGCAATTCACGGAACAAGGCTTGGGTTTGCGCCAAGATTTCCATGAATTCAGGCCCCCGGTGGCTCATTTCCATCACCGACATGCCACAGCCGCGCCAATCCAACATCTCGGCCGCGGCTTGTTTCAGCACACTTTCGGGCAAAGCAGCAGGGCCAGAACTGAAATTGATCACGCGAGACATGAAAAAATCACTTTAGAAAAGGGGTTAAATGACGAAAATCAATAAATATCAATGATTTGGGATTGATAATTAAAATAATTGATTTAGCGAGAAGGCGTCAGGGTTGAACGAATGAATGGTTGTCGAACAATGGCTCTACTGACCTTGCTCACCCTTTTGGCGGGTTGTGCGAGTCGGTCTTCGCAAGCTATTGGCAAGTTGGATGATAAGAGCCCCGACTTCAGCTCGGGGCCTTGTCAAAATGCCCGCCACAACGCTTGGGTGCATGACGAATTGAAGACCCACAAATTATGGGCGGGGCCCGCCCTGGTGTTGTTGACAGGGCCGGTGGCTGTCGCGCCGCTGTTGTTTGTCAATATCGGGATGAATACGGCAGATCACATGAAAGCGGCTGACATCACCACCCAATGCGGCGGTACGGCCCCCACGCAAGATGCCATCATGGGCGGTATTGCCCTCGACACGGCCTTGGGCATCGCCATCGGAGCGGCGGTTCCCGCCGCGTCGCTCGCCGGTTCGGGGCGTTGAGCCGCTGCCTCGCTTCAATTCAGCGCAATGCCTTCGTGAACAGCCACACGCTCCAAGGCCTCCTCAAACATGGCACGCGCTGAACCGGATACCGCAGACAAATAAGCATGCAACCGCGCATCCTCGGCGGAGTTGTTCAGACAGTCGTTGCTGTACTGCTCGAAGCTGTTGAGTTGTCGAATCAAGTCCGCCACATGCTTGGGGCATTCGCACAAAATATTACTGTCAATGTTGCTGATTTTTTGCAGAACCTTGTCGTTGTATTTGCGCGGGGCGATTTTGCTGTTACCCGGGCTGGGGTGACCAGGCTCGACCACCAACACCGATTGAATGATGTCGCACAAATCCATGTCCGATACAGGTTCGCGTCGCGCGATGATGCCGGCTGATTTCAAGTGCTGCAAAACATGGTCGGTGGCAAAGTGATAAACCAAGACCAATTTGTTCACCTTCAACAAATCGCGCAGCTTCACCAAATCGTCTTTGGCTTGGGGTTGCACTGCGCCCATTTGCACCAAAAGGACATCCGCAGATTCCGCCGTTGTGGTGCGCAAAGCTTGGCTCAGATCGGGGTGAACTTGCACGACCTTCAGGGTAGATTGCCCAAAACAAAGTGTGAATTTTTGGGTTTCGATGCGGCTGGCCAAGGTGTAACCCACCACCGCGAGGTTGACCACCGCGGGCAATTTGGCAATGGCATGTTGCTGGTTGTGTGCCTGGCGGGATTCATTCAGCATCTTTTGCAACTGCGGCAAATCCATGGTGCTGAGGGTACTGATGGCATGACCCTCTTGCGTGAGGCTTTTAAGCAATGTGACCTTCAGCACATCGTGATCGCTATAGAGCCGATGCCCCCCTTCAGACTTCGGTGGTGAGACCACTTGGTAGCGTCGCTCCCAAACGCGCAGGGTGGCTTCAGGAATGCCCACCAATTTGGCGACGGCACCGATGCGGTAAAGACCCGCGTTTTGCGTTGAGGGAGGCATCTGATTTCCTTAAATTGAACAGGTATTGAACAGTTATTTGAAAGAAATATACATCAGAAATTGTATTTTTCTTGCTTTAGACCTTGAAAAGCTTATATTAACCATCAATTCAATGAAGTCGAATAGGTTTTGAACCAAGGAGTTCAGTATGTTTTCTAACTTAACGCACAACGCTGTCAACGCTTTGATGTTGGTCGCCCAACACCAAAGAACCGGTCCAGTCACCACAGAATTCATCAGCAGGCAATTAGGGCTGTCCATTTCGTATTTGGAGTCCTTGATGTCGTCCTTGAAAAAAAAGAATTTTTTGATTTCATACCGAGGACCGGGCGGTGGTTATTGCACATTGGGCAAACCCGCAGACTTGCCATTGCTGGACGTGATTTTGTCCTTCGAAGCGGCTACACCCGTGAAAATGGATTCGGACCAAGGCGAGTTGGATAAAAACCTGATGTCTGAACTGATCGCTGACTTTGTGGCGAATCATCTCCGGGGGGTGAGCTTGGAAGATGTGCTTTCGAATCTTCCCGCGCAAGTTTGGAGCGCCGCTTCGGCCTCACCCATGGCCAAGCCAGACCATAAACCGCGTTTCAAACCCTTAAAAATACACAAGCTACCAACAGGACCCAATTCAGTATTCAATTTGGCGCAATCCATGGCGCTGTGACTTTCGCGATAGAGAACCGGCTGTTTTTTAAATTCCGGTACTAATGACAACCACAAAAAGTACCTCTCAGAGCGACAACTCTTGGCGCGAGCATGTCGAGTCTTTCATGGTCCATCGGTTCACATAAAGTGTGTTGGTGGTTTTGATCATCTTGAACGCAGCCATCTTGGGGTTTGAAACCAGTCATGAACTGATGGCCACGCATGGCGATTTGCTGCACTGGTTGGACCACGCTATTTTGTTGATCTTCATTGCCGAAATCGTCGTCTTGATTGCGGTACGCGGTTTTGGTTATTTCAAGGACTCATGGTGCGTCTTTGATTTCGTTGTGGTCGGTATTGCCCTGATTCCAGCCTCCGGGTCCTTGTCGGTGCTGCATGCATTGCGGGTGCTACGGGTGCTTCGATTGATCAACAAGGTTCAGAGCATGCGCAAAGTGGTGGGCGGCTTGCTGGGCTCATTGCCGGGGCTAGGTTCTGTCTTTGGATTGATTCTGATTATTTTTTTTGTGGCTTCAGTGATTGCCACCGATCTATTCAGCGCTCAATTTCCAGCGCTGTTTGGCGATCTGAGTTCAACCGCTTACACCTTGTTTCAAGTCATGACCTTGGAAGGTTGGTCGCAGGACATTGCCCGACCGGTCATGGAAGTTTTCCCCTATGCATGGGTGTTTTTTATCCTGTTTATTTTGATCGCCACCTTCATTGTCTTTAATTTGTTCATCGCCGTGATTGTGGATTCGATCACCGCTGACAAAGAAAAAGACGACTTGCATGATTCGCAAGCGATGACGATAGAAAACGAGGTCAAAGCCGTTCGCGCAGAACTCGCCGCGCCGCCAACTCCTAGAGCAACGACGACCTTGATGGGCAAAGTAAGGCCAACTGATGTTGACTCAATGCGCGGTTTCGCAGAGCCGTTTGAGCAAGTTGGCTTTCAATTGGGCAAAATCCAATCGCGTTGTTTGATTTGGAAATTGACAAACATAGATATTTAGATGTGCCGCCGATTGAATATTGATCTTGCAGCCAAAAAAGTTTTCATAAAACCGCACCAATAAAATTTCGTCCAAGGCATTTTTCTCGACATCTTTAATCAATGCATGGGTCAACTCTGGTGGGAGACTGAATGGCGTTGGCGCGATCACAGATGCAATTTTGGCTTGTGGCGCTGAATTGGGTGTTGCGGCTGTCGGTGCGGGTGGAGGCGCTTGTGGCACCACAGGAAACAGATCTAAAAACTCTTGCCAAGGGATAACCGTTTTTTGATCCTCTGTATTCAACGTGTTGAAGTTGAAAAACACGTAATTGGGACAAAACCGAAAAGCGGCAGTCAGGATGAAGAAAAGGCCCAGCCAAAAAGCTTCGTGCAGTTGGAACAACCATGCCACCAAAACCAAGGTGGCTCCCAAGAGCGAACGTAAAAATCGATCATGTCCGCCTATATTGTTTTGAAGCCGGCGCGACAACCATGAAATTTGTTTCACTCGATTCACTTTTATTTCCTAGATTGCACCAAATTCGTGCCAAAAGAGCCCTGACGGTGCGTTTTCGTTGAGATCGTGATGCATGCGCACCAACAAGCCGAGCAAAAGACACGACCGAACGTGCGGCATGAACCGTGCTTAGTATGCATTAGCAAGATGCCGCAGAGACAGGATTCCCATGGTCGCCCCGATTTACAACGAGATGTGTGATGCAAGCGGTCAACCACGCTCCCATTACCAAGCCTTTGATGCTTGGCTCAAAGCGTGTCCTGAAGAAATGGTGCATCAGAAGCAAACCGAGGCCGATTTGATTTCGAGGCGAACAGGGATCACTTTTTCACTGAACGGCGACGAAGATGGCACCGAGCGGTTGATCCCCTCTGATTTGATTCCACGGATCATTGATGCGCATGAATGGGCCGACCTTGAAAAAGGCTTGGTGCAACGCGTTAAAGCCCTCAATATGTTTTTGCACGATGTGTACCACCAGCAAAACATCCTTCGCGCCGGCCTGATTCCGTCAGAACAGGTTCTGGCCAACGCGCAATTTATGCCCATGATGCTGAGCTTGGACCTGCCACATCAAACCTACGCGCATATCGCGGGAGTCGACATCGTGCGGCATTCGGACGGTGGTTTTTATGTTCTGGAAGACAACTTGCGTGTGCCATCCGGAGTCTCATACATGTTGAGTAACCGCATCCTCATGATGCGATTGTTTGCAGATTTGTTTCGCAGCTATGCGGTGCGACCGGTCGAACACTATCCGGCTTTGCTGCTGCAAACCCTACGCTCAGCTTGCTGGGTAGAACAACCAACGGTTGTATTGCACACGCCGGGGCGCTTCAATAGCGCCTACTTTGAGCATGCTTTCTTGGCCAAGCAAATGGGCATCGAATTGGTGGAAGGGTCGGATCTCTTTGTACGTGATGGTTATGTTTTTATGCAAACCACAGAGGGCCCGCAGCAAGTGGATGTGATTTACCGCCGTGTTGACGATATCTACATGGACCCATTGAGCTTTCTGCCGGACTCGTTCATCGGCGTGCCGGGTTTGGCCTCCGTCTATCGACAAGGTCATGTGGTGATCGCCAACGCCATGGGCACGGGCGTGGCAGATGACAAATCCATTTACCCTTATGTGCCAGAGATGATTCGGTTTTACCTTGATGAAGAACCTATTTTAAAAAACGTGCAAACTTGGCAATGCCGCAAACCAGACGAGTTGTCTTTTGTGCTGGCCAACCTGCCAGACTTGGTGGTCAAGGAAGTGCACGGTGCAGGCGGCTACGGTATGTTGGTCGGACCAACCGCCAGCAAAGCCGAAATTACTGAATTTGCATTGCGCTTAAAAGCCAATCCAAACAATTACATCGCTCAACCCACACTCAGTTTATCGGCCTGCCCCATCTTTGTTGATCAAGGTATCGCCCCCAGACATATCGATTTAAGACCGTTTGTGCTCATGGGTAAAGAAACCCGCATCGTGCCAGGGGGTTTGACGCGGGTCGCTTTGCGTGAAGGCTCCTTGGTGGTGAATTCATCGCAAGGTGGCGGAACCAAAGACACCTGGGTGCTGGAATCGACGGAGGTACGCTGATGTTGTCACGTGTCGCTGCTCAACTCTATTGGCTCTCACGCTACTTGGAACGCGCGGAAAACATGGCGCGGATTTTGGAAGTCGGGCAGTCGTTCGCCTTGGTGTCCACCTCTGACATCACACGTGCCGATCCAGAAACCATCAAGGAACCCTTGGTCATCACCGATACCTTGGAGGCCTTCAAAGCCACGGGGCGGCCAATGCGTTCCGACCAAGTGGCGCAATTTTTAGCATGGGACCCAAGCCACCCTTCCTCCATCTTCAATTGCATTCAGTCATGCAGAGAAAACGCACGCTCAGTGCGCGGTGCATTGACTGTGGAAATGTGGGAATGCATCAACGACACTTGGTTGGAACTGCTGGTCAAGAAAAAGAAAGCCAAAGGCTCCAATCATCCGGTCGACTCTTCGTTTTTTGAATGGATCAAACAGCGATCTCATCTTTTTCGCGGCGTGACGTTTGCCACCATCCAACGTGATCAACCCTACAACTTCATCCGCTTAGGCACATATTTAGAGCGGGCTGATAACACCGCACGCATCTTGAGTGTGAAAACACGTGTGGCGCAAGCGGAAGGCAAGGACATGGTGGACGACTACTACCGACTGGGCGCAGTGTTGCGTTCGGTCAGTGCACTGGAAGCCTACCGTGACACCTATCGAGACGCCATTGATGCTGATCGTGTTTCCGAACTGCTGATCTTCAATGCCCGGGTCCCGCGTTCATTGTTGTTTTGTTTGGAAGAGACGTCTTACATCTTGGACCACTTGCCACAGCAAACTGGGCGAGAGGCTCGCAAACGATGCGCCAATCTATTGACGCACTTGCGTTTTGGCACATTAAACGAGGTCTATGCCCAGGGACTGGAAACTTATTTGGAAGAATTTGTGAATGAAAACATCCATCTGGGTGACGCGGTGCAAGGCGACTACTTGGAGGTGTTGGCATGATCATTCAGGTGTTCCATGAAACGACATACAACTACGACCACGCATTCAAACGCAGTATTCAATTGCTACGAATGACACCCTCCAATACAGAGCGCCAAACTGTATTGGACTGGCATTTGCGCTTGCCCCAAAAAGCCACTCCTTGGCGTGACGCCTATGGCAACTTGTGTCATTGCTTGACGCTTGAAGAAGCCGCGAAAGAAATTGTCTTATGTGCCGAAGGAACGGTGTCACTCAAGGTCGGCCACGAAGGTTCGCCTGAAGGCCTTGTGCCGCCGGCTGTTTTTTTGCGTTCGACAGCACTGACCCAGATGGATGAGTCCATGCGTGCTTTCATCGAACCTTTTCAACTCACGGTGAAATCGCGCCCCTACATGGGCTTGCATGATGTGATGATGGCATTGCTCGACAAAATGCCGTATGAAAAAGGCATTACACGTGTGGGCAACACAGCTTCCCAATCATTTGCCCTAGGGCGCGGCGTATGCCAAGACCACACGCATGTGTTTCTCAGTTGTGCGCGCCATTTGGGCCTACCCGCCCGTTATGTGAGCGGCTATTTGCATGCTGGAGAACTGGGCGATGTGGCCAGCCATGCTTGGGCCGAAGTTTGGGTGGGCTCACGTTGGATAGGCTTTGATGTCAGCAACTCCAATGGTGCAGACCAAGGTCACATTCGCTTGTCCCATGGCTTGGACTATGAAGATGCCTGTCCGGTTCGTGGTGTTCGAACCGGCGGCGGCACTGAAACCATGCGCAGTTATGCAAAAGTAGAATCCAGCCATCCCCATCAACAGTAAAACTCTATGACCTATTGCGTGGCCATGGTCTTGAACGAAGGCCTGGTGTTTGCCTCGGACTCGCGCACCAACGCAGGCGTGGACCATGTTTCCACCTTCTGCAAGATGACCGTGTTTGAAAACCCTGGTGAAGGTGTGTTGGTCCTGCTCAACAGTGGTAACTTGGCCACCACCCAGCAAGTGGTCAGCCGGGTCAAACAACATGCCAAAGACAACGACAAACCACTCACCGCCATGGGCTCCGTGTTTCATGTCGCCGAGCTGCTGGGGCGGATGTTGCGCGACACCATCGCCACCACCAAAAATGAAGCCCCCGATCAGAGTGATGTCGATTTCTCCGCCGTATTTTTGGTGGGTGGCCAGCTCCAAGGTGAAGCACCTCGCTTGTTCATGGTTTACCCCCAAGGTAATTTCATCGAGTCCAGTACCGACACGCCGTTTTTTCAAATAGGTGAAAGCAAGTACGGCAAACCCATCTTGGACCGCGTGATTCAACCAGAACTGAGCATGTCCAAGGCCATGAAATGCGCCTTGGTGTCGTTTGACTCAACTATCAAAAGCAACTTGTCTGTGGGTTTACCAATTGACCTGGCCATGATTGAACGTGATGCACTGCGCTTGAAGAAACGTCACCGCGTTGATGCCGACGATGTTTATTTCCGCGATTTGCGCAGCAGTTGGAGCCAAGGTTTACGTCAGGTCTTTAATCAACTGCCCGACCCTGACTGGTTGAAATAAGCGCACCTAAAGCAAAATTGCGCAAGTACCGGCGTGATTTGTTCGGTTGTTAAGATCGCTGCAACACAAGGGAACTCCGACAATGAAGCTGCTGCGATCCATGCTGTTTGTCCCTGGCGACAGCGAAAAAAAACTGGCCAAAGGCGTCAGCACTCAAGCAGACGCATTGATTTTGGATTTGGAAGATTCTGTGGCCATCGATCGTTTGCCCACCGCCCGCGGTATGGTCTGCGACTACCTGAAGCAACATCCCCGTGGTGCCCAACAAACTTGGGTTCGCATCAATCCTCTGCAAACGGAACTCGCATTGCACGATTTGACGGCCGTCATGCCCGGTCGCCCCGATGGCATCGTGCTGCCCAAAACCTTGAATGCAAAAGACTTGGTGATGCTGGACCACTTCTTAAGCGCCTTGGAAACCCGTGAGGGTTTAACTGTTGGTTCAACCCAAATCATCCCGGTTGCCACCGAGCTGGCTGGCGCTTTGTTTGAACTCAACACCTATGCCGGTGCCAGCAAACGATTGGCAGGCCTCACCTGGGGCGCAGAAGACTTGGCCACCGCCTTGGGTGCGTCGACCAACAAAGACGAGCATGGAGAATTCGATTTCACCTACCAACTGGCCCGTTCCATGTGTTTGTTGGCGGCATCTCACGCCCAAGTTCAAGCCATCGATACGCTCACCATTGACTTTCGCGATGCCAATCGATTGACAACAGAGGTGCTGCGTGCGCGCAAAGCAGGCTTCACGGGAAAGCTTGCGATTCACCCGGATCAAGTCCTGCCCATCCATGCCGGTTTTGCACCCCAAGCCCATGAGGTGGCGCATGCACAGCGCATCGTTGAAGCCTTTGCACAGTCCGGTGGCGCAGGTGCGGTTCAACTCGATGGCAAGATGGTTGACAAGCCCCATCTCTCGCAAGCACTGCGCTTGCTTCAATTGGCTCATAAGGATTGACATGGCAGGTTTGTACTTTGAAGAATTTTTTGTTGGACAAGTGTTTCAACACGCGATTCGACGCACCGTGTCCGAGATGGACAACGTGCTTTTTTCCGCACTCACACACAATCCGGCAGCACTTCATCTCGACGAAGACTATTGTCAAAATCACTCGGAATTTGGACAGCGCATTGTCAACAGCGTGTTCACGCTGGGCTTGATAGTGGGTGTGTCTGTCGGTGACACCACCTTGGGCACCACAGTGGCCAACTTGGGCTGGGACGAGGTGCGTTTTCCCAAGCCTTTGTTCCATGGTGACACGGTGCATGTCGAAACAGAGGTGCTTGAATTGCGTGACAGCCAGAAAAGACCCCACAACGGCATAGTGATATTTCAGCACAAAGGCTTCAATCAACACGGGGATTTGGTAGCCATTTGTAAGCGTACTGCATTGATGATTCGAATACCAAAAGTTACATCGCCCACTCAAAACAAGGGTTAACCCTTTATCCATGTCTTGGGCTCGGGCAATCCCTAATCATGAAATTTGCCAGGCCTTGCGTGAAGCTTGCTAACATTCGCGCCAGGCTATCTCGCCTTCTCTCTCCCTAAGGAAACTCAGTGAGCATTAACAAAATCTCCGCCGTAACACTGGCAGTCTCAGCACTGTTTGCTACAGCAGCCGTGGCAGACCAAAATCTGTCTACCCTGCAACGCATGGGTAACACATCCACCAACATGAACATTCCTACCGTCGCTCAAGAAGGTAAGAATGCTGACGCGTTGCGCGCCAACTTGAAGAAAATCAAGTTGCCCGACGGCTTCAAGATCGAGTTGTACGCTGTTGTGCCTGATGCTCGTTACATGGCAGTTGCGCCTTCTACCAACATGTTGTTCGTTGGTACACGTAAGACAACCGTCTGGGCTGTGACCGACCGTAACGGCGACAACACCGCTGACGAAGTCAAGCCTTTCGCCCCCGCCATCAAATTCAGCAACCCCAACGGCGTTTGCTTCACCAAAGACGGCTTCTTGGTTGTGGCTGAATCCAACCGCATGTTGCACTTCCCAGCTGCTGAATACTTCTACGAAGGTCCAGACGTTGCTGTGGGCGTGATCGTGCCTGAAGGCAAGATGATCCCTGTGGAAGAGCAATCTTTCAACCACACTGGTCGCGTTTGTAAAGTTGCCAGCGACGGCAAAATCTTCGTGACTCTGGGCCAGCCTTACAACGTCCAGCCTAAAGACAAAATCGCTCTGTACGACGAAGTCGGCATCGGCGGCGTGATCCGTTACAACGGTTTGGATGGCACAGGCCGCATGGTTTACTCCAAAGGCATGCGCAACCCAGCTGGCTTGACCATTGGACCAAAGGGCGACATCTGGACAACCGACAACCAAGTTGACGGTCTGGGTGACGACATTCCTCCAGGCGAGTTGAACAAGCTGACCAAGGCAGGCGAACACTTCGGTTTCCCCTTC
>Ga0187843_10002599_pt1 | contig 10855 bp, 9 predicted proteins | sample SpaLakP09_SKY_43_FD_134516 | JGI IMG/M metagenome (GOLD analysis project Ga0187843, IMG submission 134516) | Oligotrophic lake water microbial communities from Sparkling Lake, Wisconsin, USA - SP09_SKY_43 | ecosystem: Environmental > Aquatic > Freshwater > Lake | place: USA: Sparkling Lake... | reverse complement strand
GTAAATATGGTTCGGAATTCACTTATATGGCGGATGCTCCAATAAAGAAAATTGCGAAACCAACTATTGAATTCATAAAAGATTCAGTTGTTGGAAGCCAACGTTATTTGAAAATCATCATTACTCCTAATAGAAAAGTAAATCGCTATGATATTTTTTCAAATACAAAAATCAATAATTTGAAATCCAATGGCGTACAATCAATTGATTTAAAAAGTAATATTATCTCTAAAAATACTACCAAAATTTTAAGTTATTATGTTGTGGACAATATTCCGTTATCATTAGAATTTTCGATTCCAACGAATCAAAAACTGGATATGAATTTGGTAGAAAGTTCATTCGATTTAATGACCAATCCATTATTCAGTATGGCAAAAAGACGCGATTGGATGATTCCAACGCCTTTTGTTTTGACCGATGCTATTATAATCAAAGAGAAAATAAAAGCTAGTGCAAAAGTGGCTGAAGAAAATCCTCTTAGATTAAGAAGATCTTTAACCAATAGCGATAGTTTAAACGTTGCAAAAGACACTATACATTAATGAGTCAGATTAGCATTTTAGGTTGCGGTTGGTTGGGATTACCATTAGCAAAATCATTACTAGAAAAAGGATATTCAGTACAGGGTTCAACAACTTCAATAGAGAAAATTTCCATCTTAAAAAGTGAAGGGATAATACCTTTTATTGTCTCACTGAGCGCAGTCGAAGTGTCTTATGAAACGAAAACTTCAATTGAACTATTTTTAAATAATTCTAAAATTCTGATTATAGACATTCCACCTAAATTGCGTGGTGATTCAAAAGAAAATTTTGTTGGAAAGATTCAAACATTAGTGCCATTTATTGAAAAATCATCGATAAAAAAAGTGCTTTTTGTAAGTTCAACATCGGTGTACTCTGATGACAATTCAACTATTACAGAGGAATTTAAACCTAATCCTGATTCTGAAAGTGGAAGACAATTATTAGCTGCTGAAAAGATGTTACAAAGTAATTCTTATTTCAAAACAACTGTTGTTCGTTTTGGCGGATTGATTGGTCACGATAGACATCCTATAAAATTTCTTGCAGGTAGAAAGAATATCGAAAACCCAAATGCTCCCATAAATATGATTCATCAAGAAGATTGCATCGGAAGTATTGAAGCGGTTCTTAATAAGAATTCTTGGAACGAAACATTCAATGCAGTTGCTCCCTTTCATCCTTCACGAAAAGAATATTATACTCAAAAAGCAATAGATTTCGGATTACCTTTGCCTGAATTTGACGAAAGTAAACCTTCCGTCGGAAAATTAATTTTAAGCACTAAAATTGAAGAAGTTTTAGGCTATACCTTTAAAAAAGAACTATAATGACCCTTAACGATTTAATTGGAACCATCGGTGTTGGACTAATACTACTCGCCTATTTTTTAAATATGTTTTCTTTAATTAAAAAAGATGGAAATGTGTATTTTATCATCAACATTCTTGGCGCAGGAATCGCTTGGTTGGCAGCTGTTCTCATTCACTTTATGCCTTTCATAATACTAGAAGCGGCATGGGTAATTGTGAGTGTTGTTGGATTAGTTAAAAGCATAAAAAAACCTCAAGCATAACTTGAGGTTTTATATTTATCTATTCTTTAATTACCAGATTTTTACTCTTTTTTCTGGAGCTACATACATTCCGTCGCCTTCTTTGATATCAAATGCTTGAACAAAAGTATCCAAATTAATTAACGGTACATAAGCTCTATATTGTGCTGGTGAGTGTGGATCGGTTTTTACTTGATTTTTCAAAGCTTCATCACGAATTTTTCCTCTCCAAACTGTTGCCCATGACATGAATAAACGTTGCTCTGGTGTATAACCATCAATCAATCCTGGGTTTCCGTTTTCTTTCAAATACAATTGTAATCCGTCATAAGCAGCGTTAATTCCACCTAAATCTCCAATGTTTTCACCTAATGTAAATTTACCATCAACATGAACTCCTGGAAGCGGTTCTAAAGCAGAATATTGATCTGCTAATGCACCTCCAAGTGCTGTAAACTTAGTTAAATCGTCTGCTGTCCACCAATCAACAAGGTTTCCATCTGCATTATAACTTGCGCCTTGATCATCAAATCCGTGAGAGATTTCGTGACCAATTACGGCTCCAATTCCACCATAATTCACCGCTTCGTCAGCTCTGTAATCGTAGAATGGAGGTTGTAAAATAGCCGCTGGAAATACAATTTCGTTATACGATGGATTGTAATATGCGTTTACAGTTTGTGGAGACATTCCCCATTTTGTTTTATCAACTGGCTTACTTAAATCAGCTAAATCTTTACCCCATTGCCATTTTGAAACATTTCTTAAATTATCAAAGTAGCTTCCGCCTTCTTCAGGACTTTTAATTACTAAAGTGGAATAATCTTCCCATTTATCTGGGTATCCAATTTTAATAGTCAATTTGTCTAATTTTTCAATAGCTTTTAATTTAGTTTCTGGCGACATCCAAGTTAAGTTATTGATTCTGTTCTTATAAGCGCGGATAAGATTTTGAATCATATTAGCCGCTTTTGTTTTAGCTTCTGCAGGAAACATTTTTTCAACATATAATTTTCCTAAAGCTTCTCCAACAATACCATTTACAACTTGAAGTGCTTTTTCATGACGTGGTCTTTGTTTTAAGGCTCCAGTTAATGTTTTACCGTAAAACTCCCAGTTTGCAGTTTCAATATCCGTTGATAATTGAGATGATGCACCTCTTAACAACATCCAACGCATGTAAGCTTTCCAATCTTCTACTTTGTTTTCAGTAAAAATAGTTTGTAAAGCTGCCATGTATCTTGGTTGAGAAACAATCACAGTGTCAACTTTAGCAATTCCAATTCCTTTTATATAGGTATTCCAATCGATAATTGGCACCATTTTTTTCAAATCAGCAATAGAAGTTGGATTGTATTGTTTTTTACTGTCTCTTCTTTCAACTCTGTCTAATCTTGGTTGTGACATTTGAATTTCTAACGCTAATATTTTATCAGCATCTGCTTTGGCTTGTTCTGGTTTTTGACCTAAAAACTGAAGCATTTTAGCCACATGAAGTACATATTTTTCACGTTTTTCTTTAGAATCTTTATCTTCAGAAACATAATAATCTCTATCAGGTAATCCTAAAGAACCGATTCCAAGGCTAACCACATTTCTAGTACTGTTTTTTTCATCGGCTCCAATTCCGAATCCGAAAAAACCTACACCGCCACCAACAGCTTCTTCATTCATCATCAATTTTTGCAAATCGTTGATGTTTTTTACAGCATTAATTTTAGCTAAATACGGTTTTAAAGGAGCAATTCCTTGCTTGTTTCTAGCTACAGTATCCATCGCAGCTTTATACACATTGATTGCTTTACCTTGATCGGTAGTTGATTTATACTTTGGATCTTTTGCTGCTTCTTTCAAAATAGCCAAAGCATCTTTATCTGTGTTTTGACGTAATTCATCAAAACTTCCCCAACGTGTTTTATCTGCTGGAATTGCAGTATTTTTCAACCATGTACCATTTACAAAATTGAAAAAATCATCATTTGGTCTAACCGATTTGTCCATCAAATCAAGGTTTAACCCTGGTTTTTTTTGTTGTGCATTTACTTGGTTCAACGCAAATAAACTTGCTGCCAAGAAGCCAAACTTAATTGTAGTTTGAAGTTTCATATTTTTTTCGATTGTTTCCACAAATCTATTAATTTTTGGCTTACAAAATGTTAAAAAAGGCATAATGCATTTGCTTTGCTATTTTGAAACTCCTGATTCCGAAAGTTGTTTTGTAGCTTTGCAAAAAAAAAGATGCTTTCTAAGTTAAAACAATACAAGATTTTTATAAGTTTTTTTGTAATTTTTTCAATTGTTACAATAACTGCTTTTTATACTGTTTTAAAACCCAAAAAAACGTTACAAGTATATAATCCAAGTGATGTTAATCCCGAATTAGTGGATTCTACTGTACAATATGTTGCGCTTGACCACACTATAGCTGATTTTGCGTTTACCAATCAAAACGGAAAAATTATAACTCAAAAAGACTACGAAGGGAAAATTTATGTCGCCGATTTTTTCTTCACTACTTGTGGTTCTATTTGTCCGAAAATGACTAACAATATGGTTTGGTTGCAAAATCAAATTAAGAACAATCCCAAAGTAATGCTGCTTTCTCATTCGGTTACGCCAGATATTGATAGTGTTTCTGTTTTGAAAAAATATGCTCTCAAAAAAGGCGTAATTGACAGCAAATGGAACTTAGTCACCGGAAATAAAAAAGACATTTATTACATCGCCAGAAAATCCTATTTGGCAGTAAAAACAGGGAAACCATCCGAAATGTATGATATGGTGCATACCGAAAACTTTATTTTAGTGGACTCAAAAAGAAGGATTCGCGGATTTTATGACGGAACCAATCTTGATGGTCCGACAGAACCTGGAATTAAAAATGTAAAACAACTTTTAGAAGACATTACTTTCCTTTGTTCTGAAAAAGAATAGGTTTATCCTAATTTCAGATGTCAATTTGTTTCGACAACTTCAAATAAAAACTTAAAATTGACAATTATCATACTATATACAGTGCAAATTGTTACTTTTGTATTTTAATTCAATCTAAATAAAGCCGTGCAAACTACAATTGCTGATCTTAAAATTGGACAGAAAGGAACGATTACCGAATTTAATATCGATGAAATTCCTTTAAAATTACTCGAAATGGGTTGTTTGCCAGGCAATTCTGTTGAATTAATTCAAATTGCTCCTTTTGGTTGCCCATTATATTTTGTAGTAAATGATTCGCATGTGGCTATTCGATTGGAAACTGCAAAAGAAATAACCGTTGTCATTGAATCTACTAATTAATGGCAAAAGAACACATCAAAGTCGCTTTAATTGGTAATCCAAATACTGGAAAAACTTCGGTTTTTAACCATCTTACGGGCTTGCACCAACAAGTTGGAAATTACCCTGGAATTACTGTAGAAAAGAAAATTGGCTCTTGTAAACTTTCTGAAAACACTAAAGCTACTATTCTAGATTTACCAGGAACTTACAGTTTAAACGCAAGCTCAATTGACGAAAATGTTGTTATTGAATTGTTGATGAACAAAAAAGACGAAAATTTTCCAGATGTAGTTGTTGTGGTTACTGAAGTGGAAAATTTGAAACGAAATTTACTGCTTTTTACTCAAATTAAAGATTTAGAAATTCCAACCATTTTGGTCATCAACATGAGCGACCGAATGAAATTAAAAGGCATTGAATTGGATGTTCCTTTTTTGGAAAACCAATTAAAAACTAAAATTGCGTTAGTAAGTTCAAGAAAAAACATCGGTATTGAAAAAATAAAAGAATTGATTCTGAATTACGAATCACTTTCAACCGAACCTTGCTTAAATGCTTCTTCTATTGATCCAGAATATTTTGATAAATTAAGAAAAGCCTTCCCAAATCAATTGGTTTACAAACTTTGGCTGGTAATTACGCAAGACGTAAATTTCTTAAATTTGGATAGAAACGAAATGAAGAGTTCGTTTACAAAATCGCATGCTGATTTAAGACGTTTGCAACAAAAAGAAACTATAAAAAGATATCAATTTATAAACGATACTTTAAAAGTTGGGCAAAAAATAGATCATTCAAAAGCCTCAGATATTCGAGCAAAATTAGATCGCGTTTTGACGCATAGAATCTTCGGATATTTCATCTTTTTCTTTATTTTATTTGGAATTTTTCAATCGATTTTCGTTTGGTCAAGTTATCCAATGGATTTGATTGATAGCTCTTTTGCTAATTTAGCTTCGTATGCCAAAACCCATCTTCCGGCAGGTGAATTCACTAATTTAATAAGCGAAGGAATCATTCCTGGAATTGGTGGAATCTTGATTTTTATTCCACAAATTGCATTCTTATTTCTGTTTATTTCGGTTCTTGAAGAAAGCGGTTACATGAGTCGTGTGGTTTTTTTGATGGACAAAATAATGCGCCGTTACGGACTTTCGGGAAAAAGTGTTGTTCCTTTAATTTCGGGAACAGCTTGTGCGATTCCAGCCATTATGGGCGCCAGAAATATTGAAAATTGGAAAGAACGATTGATTACAATTTTAGTTACGCCTTTCATAACTTGTTCGGCAAGATTACCCGTTTATGCTATTTTGATTGCGTTGATAATTCCTCAGAAAAAAGTTCTAGGATTCATTAGTTTACAAGGATTAACATTAATGGTTTTGTATCTTTTAGGATTCGGAATGGCGTTTTTCTCTGCTTTTATTTTGAATAAAATTTTGAAGATTAGCTCCAAATCATATTTCGTTGTTGAAATGCCGAGTTATAAAATTCCGTTGTTCAAAAATGTGGCTATTAATATTCTAGAAAAAACGAAATCGTTTGTTTTTGGAGCTGGAAAAATCATATTAGCTATCTCAATTATTCTTTGGTTTTTGGGTTCACATGGACCAGATAAAGATTTTGGAAACGCTCAAAAAATTGTGGAACACGAAGTTTATTCCAATTCCTATCGTATAAATCCATCTGTAATTCCAAATCGAGTGGCAGAATACAAACTTGAACATTCTTACATCGGAATCATCGGAAAATCAATTGAACCAGCTATAAAACCATTGGGCTACGATTGGAAAATCGGAATTGCCGTAGTAAGTTCATTTGCAGCAAGAGAAGTTTTTGTGGGAACACTAGCTACCATTTACAGCGTTGGAAATAATAGCGATGAAGAAGCTACGATAAAACAACAAATGAAGCAGGAAATGCGTGAAGATGGGAAACCTGTTTTCAACTTTGCAACCGGAATTTCATTACTGCTTTTTTATGCTTTTGCGATGCAATGTGTGAGTACGCTTGCTATTGTTAAAAAGGAAACTAATTCATGGAAATGGCCTATAATTCAATTGGTTTTTATGAGTGGATTTGCTTATTTAACAGCACTTTTGGCGTATCAATTATTAAAATAATTTGGTTCAATTTTTGATAGATAAATTGAAAATTATTTTATGAGAAAATTTTCTTTGCTTTTGGTTATTTTAATTAGTTGTTCCACTTTTGGACAAAATAAATTAGATAAATCTAAAAACGAACTCAATTCTGGCTCCTCCAAAAAAAACCAAAGCAGTTCTTCTTATACAAGTTCTTCAGGTTCCTCAAAATCTAAATCTTCCGCAGGTGATAATATAATCGGAAAAGCTATCGCAGACATATTTATTTATACAACATTCGGTGTTTTTAAATATGGTGTAATTGGTGATTATAAAAACGAAGACCATTTGTATAGTAATTTGACTCCATATCCTTTTTATAACGGAAAATCTGGGAATTTTGAAAATATGGATACTATTTCTATTTCCAAAAACAAAGCCCGATTGGATTTAGAAAATAGCTTTATTTATAGTGACAACAATTTATTTGGAAATCATTTTAAAGCAAAAATCCGACCGTTTCAATATTTCTATTTTCAAACCGATTTTCATCAATTGTTTGAATTCAATGAAATTGACAATACTAACAATCGCCTTTCATTGTTTCAATTTAACTTAAATTATGATAGAATTCGTTTTGAAAAATTTAACTTTGGTTGGAATTTAGGCGCAACTTATGTTGGAAATGAAGTCAAAAAAGCTGGATTTGCCTATGGTTTAAATGCCGAATATTTTATGGGAAATCACATCAGCTTTTTAGGTTCGGCAAAATGGAGTCGAATTAACTCTTTGCCCGTAAATGCTTTTGAATTGCAAAGTAAGTTTCATAGAAAAAATTACTTTTTCTCACTCGGATTTGAACATTTAAAAATTGCAACGCCAACTTATAATTTTATTGCGCTTGGTGGTGGAATTTACTTTTAAAACTTGAAATTATGCAACAAATATTAGTGTATTTTGCTTTAGGAATCGCCTTATCTTACTTATACAATAAGTTTTTTGGGAAGAAAAAACCAAAAAAAAATTGTGGCGACGATGATTGTGGCTGCAATTAATCTGCAAAAACAATTCTGATATATTGCTTTTTGGGTTTAATGGTTACTCCATCTTTTGGATAAGGCATCACTCCAATTCCTTTTATCTTTTTTGAAAGATACTTTTCAAACCATTTAATGTTTTCAAGTCTATTTGTAGCATTAAAAGTTATGTCTTTTTCTTCCACTAATTTCTTGTCTTTATAAACTTCAATAGTTGCCGAAACTTCTCCAGCCCAAATACACGTAACGCCTTCAGGACAACGCGAATCATCAATCACTGCTTTCAATCTCAAATGAAATCCCTTTTTTGGAATACATTTTTTGGGTGTAATCTTCATCTCATTTTGAGCATAAAATGAAACGCTAAAAAGCAATAAAAATAGGGTTAGAATTTTTTTCATCTTTAATTTTTTACAATGAATAACGGAATGGATATCTTATGTCTTAATTTATCAACTGTTGTGCCAAAAAGAATGTCTTTCAATCCAGTGTGTCCGTGTGTTCCCATTACTAAAATATCAAAATTTCCTTCGTTTACAATCTTCGGTATCGCTTTGTTGGGCTTTCCAAATCCGAGTTGGGTTGCAATTTTAAATCCTTTTTGGGATAGAATTTCTTTATATTCTAACAATAATTTTTCGTCAATTGTGGTTTCGTGATCTTCAATGTTTTCACCATAAAAAATGGCTCCGATTGTTTCTACAACATGAATTAAAGTATAATTGGCTTCTTTGCCACCCAATTCAAAAGCAGAATTTATAGCAATTTGATCGGCATCCGAAAAATCAACAGAAATGGCAATATTCTTTTTGTTATAAGTAGCAACTTTAGAAAAATTTAATTCAAAATTATGAGGCAAATGACTTGTGATTTCGTGTTTTGCTTTAGTAACAAACGGTTTTAAAACAATGTAAAGCAGCAAAATCAAAAATCCAAATGCTAACGGAACAACAGTCAACCAAAGAACAATTGGATTCTCGGAAGTTTCTAACCAACCGCTTATTTCATCAAAAACCAATTTGGCGTTCAACGAAACTATAATCAAAGCTACAATCCACGATGCTATTTGGGTTGTTTTAGAAATTTCAAAACCTTTCATTTTTGATTTATCTGAAACAAAATGTATCAATGGAATTATAGCGAATCCAAGTTGTAAACTCAAAATCACCTGGCTAAAAATCAGCATTTTTCCAGTTACGCTTTCACCATAAATCATAATAACTAAAACCGCAGGAACAATCGCAATTAATCTCGTAATTATTCGTCTAACCCAAGGTTGAATTCTCAAATTAAGATAGCCTTCCATAATGATTTGTCCAGCTAATGTTCCTGTAATTGTAGAACTTTGACCAGCCGCAATTAACGCAACTGCAAATAAAATCGGTGCCCATTTTGTTCCCAACATTGGCGCTAATAATTGATGCGCATCTTGAATTTCTGCTACTTGAAAATAGCCGTTTTTGTAAAATGTGGCTGCTGCCAAAATTAAAATCGCCGCATTTACAAAGAAAGCTAGATTTAACGCAATGGTAGAATCTATAAAATTGTATTTCAAAGCTTGTTTAATTCCGGCTTTACTTCTATCAAATTTTCGGGTTTGCACCAACGACGAATGCAAGTACAAATTGTGTGGCATTACAGTAGCGCCAATAATTCCAATAGCAATATATAACGCCGCTTCACTTGGAATTGATGGAATTAATCCGGTTAAAACTTTACCAACTTCAGGTTGTGCAAATATCATTTCAAACACAAATGAAAATCCAATAATTGCGACTAAAGCTATGATAAACGCTTCCATTTTTCGCATACCTTTATTGATTAGAAAAAGCAATAGAAAAGTATCCAAAACCGTAATCATTACGCCTTGAATTAACGAAATATCAAATAACAAATTCAGACCAATTGCCATACCAAGAACTTCAGCCAAATCACAAGCAGCGATAGCGATTTCGGCAAGAAAATAAAGAATATAATTAATAAATGGTGAGTAGGTTTCGCGTGATGCTTGTGCCAAATCACGTTGCGTAACAATTCCCAATCGCGCACTCAAACTTTGTAAAAGCAATGCCATCAAATTACTCATCAATAAAACCCAAAGTAACGAATAACCAAACTGACTTCCTCCGGCCAAATCGGTTGCCCAATTTCCTGGATCCATGTAGCCAACACTTATTAAATAAGCTGGTCCAAGAAACGCTAAAATTTTTCTGAAACCGGTTTTTTTACCTTCTGTAGCAATCGATTGATTTACTTCTTCTAGTGATTTACCCATAATTTATTGTGCTTTTATAAATAAATTTTCTGCTATTTTATTAGAAATTGAAATGGTATTTGAATTCAAAATTATAGTTAATGAGGAATCAAATTCTTCGCGCGAAATCACTTTGATGGTCGAACCTAAAGAAATATTTTGTTTGTCTAAATATTGTAGAAATTCTACCGATGAATTTTTTACGCCAACACAAACATAATCAGTATTTAAAATTGCTTCGGATAATAAAAATTTATCAATTTTAACTAACTCACCTTTAGCATTCGGAATTGGATCGCCATGCGGATCAAACGATGGAAATCCAAGAAACTCATCCAGTTTATTGATTAATTTTTCTGATTTTATATGTTCTAATTCTTCTGCAATTTCATGAACTTCATCCCATGAGAAATTTAATTTATCCACCAAAAAAACTTCCCACAAACGGTGTTTTCTTACAATCATTTTAGCCAAATAAAAACCTTTATCTGTCAAAGTAACACCTTGGTATTTTTGATAAGAAACCAACTCTTTTTCAGCTAATTTCTTTAACATATCGGTTACCGATGAGGCTTTGGTATCTAACATTCCTGCAATGGCATTGGTGTTGACTCCTTTTG
>Ga0187843_10002594_pt1 | contig 10862 bp, 13 predicted proteins | sample SpaLakP09_SKY_43_FD_134516 | JGI IMG/M metagenome (GOLD analysis project Ga0187843, IMG submission 134516) | Oligotrophic lake water microbial communities from Sparkling Lake, Wisconsin, USA - SP09_SKY_43 | ecosystem: Environmental > Aquatic > Freshwater > Lake | place: USA: Sparkling Lake... | reverse complement strand
GATCCACGTGCCGGGCGACCGCATCGTGCTGGCCCTGGGCGGGCCGCTGCTGGGCCCGGCCGTGCTGTTCTGGGGCGCGCTGCTGGCGGTGGCGATTCTGGCCCTGGGCTTGAGCCGCGTGCCAGGGCTGCCGCTCCAGCTCTCGGCCTGGCTGCTGCTGGGCCTGGGTCTGGCGCCGGTGAGCCTGCCCGGCCTGGCCTGGGTGGTGGCGGGCTTTCTGCTGCTCTTGCTGCGCAAGCGCCATGGCCCCGGCCTCGCGCGGGCGCCCTTCATTGGCCTGCAGCTGCTGCTGGGCTTCTGGGCCCTAGGGTTTGTGGCGGTGCTGCTGCAGGCGCTGCAGGTCGGCCTGCTGGGTCTGCCGGATCTGATGATCACCGGCCACGACTCGCATGCCAGCCTGCTCAGCTGGTACGCCGACCGCTTCAGCGCTGGCGCCGGCACGGCCCAAGCCTGGGTGATCAGCGGGCCGCTGTGGCTGTACCGCCTGGCCATGCTGCTCTGGGCCCTGTGGCTGGCCGCCTCGCTGCTGCGCTGGCTGAAATGGGGCTGGGACTGCTTCAGCGAAGGCGGGCTGTGGCGCGAGGCGCCGCCCAAAGCCCGTTCGCCGCAGCCGCCCGTGAACTCGACGGCCGGCAATTGATGATGACGACGTTGACGATGATGGTGAGGAAGCCCATCGCCAGGCACGGCCTGCACGTGGCGGCCGTGAATGCTGCGGGCGGCGCCTTGATCCACGTCGCCGCCATCGCCGGCGGGCCGAGCTGGTTCGAGTTCTTCGGCGCCCCGCCGGCCGTGGTGGCCTCGGCACGTGCCGGCACCTGGCTGGCGCCCGTCGGCAGCTTGGTGATCGCGGGCCTGATGGCGCTGTGTGCGGCTTATGCGCTCTCGGCCCTGGGGCAGGTGCGCCGCCTGCCCCTGCTGCGTCTGGGCTTGTTCGCCATCGCCAGCGTCTGCCTGCTGCGCAGCCTGGCGCTGCCACTCGCAGCCCTGCGCTGGCCGCAGCTGATCAACACCTTCGAAGTGGTGGCAGCCGCGGTCTGGGGAGCGGCCGGCCTGGGTTTTGCGATGGGCTGCTGGGATCTGGGACGGCTGCGCCCTGGCTTGCAGCCCTCGCACACGGCTGCAGGCCGCCGTGCACCCAGCTGCGACACTTCGGGCCCATGAGCCCTGTTCAACGCCGCGTCCTTCAAGCTGTTCTCTACGAAGCCATCGCCGTGGCCATGGTCGGCCCGACCGTCGCCTGGATGTTTGCCACCTCCCTGCAGTCCTCGGCCCTGCTCGCCCTGGCCATGTCCAGCATCGCCCTGGCCTGGAACTATGTCTTCAACGCCCTGTTCGAACGCTGGGAGGCACGCCAAGCGGTCAAGGGCCGCTCCTTGGGCCGCCGCCTGCAGCACGGCATCGGCTTCGAAGGCGGCCTGGTGCTGTTCCTCGTGCCGCTGATGGCCTTGTGGCTGAACATCAGCCTGCTCGAAGCCCTGATCGCCGACCTGGCCATCCTGGCGTTTTTCTTCGTCTACGCCATTGCTTTTACCTGGGCGTTTGATCGGGTGTTTGGGTTGCCTGCATCGGCCCAGGTGGCAGCGGAATGATGGCGCCGAATCGTTCACCCTCGCTGTTGGAGCTGTTGCGTCAGCAGGAGCAGGCTCTGCATGAGCCCGGCGTGCGCCGCGACGCCAGTGCTTTGCGCCGCTTGCTGCACGCGGAATTCATCGAAATCGGCCGATCAGGCCGGCGCTACGACTTGCAGCAAATGCTCGCCCGCCTGCTTAGCGACGAGCCCGATGACGCGCCGACGCCACCTCGCATCCATGCGCAAGACTTCGAGCTGCAAATCCTGGCGCCCGACCTGGCCTTGTTGCTTTACCGCTCGGCCCATATCGACGCGCAAGAGCAGGTCCACCGCCACAGCCGACGAAGCTCGCTGTGGCAACACGTGGGCCAGGTCTGGCAGATGCGCTTTCACCAAGGCACAGCCTGCGACCCTTTCGACCTCAAGCTCCTGCCCTGAAGCTCAAGCCCGGGCTCAGGATGCGGACCTGGTTGTCAAAGTGGGCGCCGATGCGCCGCATGGCACGCGCATGGGCGTTGATTGTCTTTGGGCGCAGGCCCTTGAGTTGCAGGTGCTGCGCATGCTGACGGTACAGCTGGGTAAAAGGCTCGGGGAAGTCGGCAGGGTTGATGCCGCTGGGACAATCGGCCATGCTGGTGAAACTCCTCGCAGGTGTGAGTGTCAACATACCCCAAAAATAGGGCATGAAGGCCGACCTTACGAGATCAGCACATAGGCTGGGGAGTCTCCGGGGAGTGGCTTCGTCCAACCTGTTGCTCAACCGGAACCGCCCCCCGGAAGGAACGGGCAATCGCCGCATCTCGCTTCCATTTAAGCGGCTTGGCCTCTTCTTTACCCCAGCTCGCTCGACTCGACCGTTGTTCAACATGCATCTCCAGCAGCTATCGCTGACCACCGTCTCGAACGTCTAGCATATTTCGAGCCAACGCGGGCGCTTCACAGAGTTTGATTTCACTTCAAGCGACGCGAAGGCTTGCCAAGCAAAGGCTTTTGGACACCTCAGTCCCAAGGCAAACGCAACGCTCACGCTGGCCATGCCCGGGAAGGATCGTTGGCGAGAGATCTACGGCTGGCTTAACCACTCAAGCCTGCAGGTCGTCGTCCCCTACTTTTGGGAGCGCACGCTTGTGCTGCTGGTGTTTGGCGCCCTGTCCTTGGCGCTCCTCATTGTTTTCTTGGGCGGCGCATGGAGCCTGCGCCTGTCGTCTTTCCTGTCGTCACTCTGCTTTCTATTCCTGGCACTGTGGCAGGGGTTCTCCGTCTTCTTGAACGTGCAGGATTTTTTGGTGGCGCATGCAGCGCGCAAATCACTTAGGGCGCTGGCCGCTTCACTGACTGCTTCAAACAATGTGGAATAGCCTGCGAGGCAAGCGCTCGCGCTGCAGCACAGCCGACTCGCACCCTTTGCCGCGCGGTGAGCTAGGGGTTGGTTGAATCCGCGTCGCCCCCGATGATCAGCCCGGCACTGCGAGGCCGACCCGACTGAGGCCGGCGCTGCAGCTGAACGCCATCCCATCACCCGGAGCCCCACCGCCATGACACTTGCCATCACCGCAGAACATCTGGCCCAGATCGCTGGACGCAAAACGGCCCTGATGCCGGCCCTGGCCGAGTGGATGAACCAGCTGTGCCCGCAGTACCAGATCGACTCGCCCCAGGAGTACGCGCATTTCCTGGCCCAGGCCTGCCATGAGACCGACCATTTCAAGACCTTGCGCGAGTACGCCTCGGGCAGCGCCTACGAGGGCCGGGCCGATCTGGGCAACACGCAAGCGGGTGACGGGGTGCGCTTCCGTGGCCGCGGCATTTTTCAGACCACGGGGCGGGCCAACTACCTGCAGCTGGGCATCAAAAAGGGATCGCGCGATCTGTTCATCAACAAGCCCGAGCTGCTGGAAGAGCCCGAGATGGCGGTTTGGAGCGCCTGCGAGTACTGGCTGACCCGCAACCTCAACGACGCCGCCAACCACCCGGACAGCGACCGGCTGAAGAAAAAATACAAAGGCGCGGTACTCGACCTCTCGCCGGTGGAGTTCATCAGCTACACCGTCAACGGCGGCAACCGCGGCCTCGAAGACCGCAAGGCTTTCTACGCCAAGGCGCTTGGGATTCTGAGCGAGGCTGAAGCGGGCAGCCGCGAGATGCCTGCCATGGCAGGGCTGGCCGCAGCGAGCAAGAGCAAGAAAGCCAAGGGCAACACGGCCAAGTCTGAAAAGACAGAGAAAGCCGAGAAGGCCAGCAAGCCCAAGAAGACGGAAGCCAAGGCCGCAGCCAAGGCAGCCCCCAAGCCCGACAGCAACAAAGCCAAGAAACCCAAGGCTGCGGTGCGAACCGTCAAGGCCAAGGCCAAAGCCAAAAACTGAGGCCGAATCACGACAGCCCTATTTCCAGCGAGGCAAGCCCAGATGAGCAGCGACACGCCCGACAGCAGCCCCAGCCGGGTCACCGGCATCGGCGGCATCTTCATCAAATCCAGCCAGCCCGAACGGCTGCGCGATTGGTACCGGCACCACCTGGGCATCCCGGTCGAGGCCTGGGGCGGTACGGCCTTTCGCTGGCGCGGCGAACACAACCCTGAAGGTCAGGGCACCACGGTCTGGAGCATTTTCAATGCCGCCAGCACCTACTTCGACCCCAGCCCTGCCCCCTTCATGGTGAACTATCGTGTGGCCGATCTGCATGCCCTGCTGGCCCAGCTGCGGGCCGAGGGCTGCCAGGTCGACGACAAGGTGGATGAATCCGAGTACGGCAAGTTCGGCTGGGTCATGGACCCCGACGGCAACCGCATCGAACTCTGGCAGCCGCCCGAGGGGCAGTGAGCGGGGCGGGCGCCGGGACCAGGCGCCACCGTTCAGGGCTTTGGCGTTTCGGCCGGGGTGTCGAGCTTGCGGGCCGGGCTGACGATGACGTCGCCGGTCACGGCGCGCTCTGACGAGCGCTGCACGACATTACTCAGAGCTTGGGAGAGAAAGCCCGAATCGAACATGCGGCCGATGTTGATCGCGGTCGAGTTCGGGTCGTGGTAGCGGACGCTGTCGCGACGCACTTCGCGCTTCTTGACCGCCAGGGTGCGCGCATCCAGCGTCACCGTCTGGAAGTACATGTAGACGGCCACGAACACCGAGCTGGCGCCCTTCTCGCCGGTCTTCGGGTCGATGGTCTGGTAGTCACCATCGGCTTGGCCTTCAGCCTGCAGGCTCAGATCACCATTGCCCGAGGACTCCAGGCCGGTGTAACGCTCGCGAGCGAGCGGTTGAATATAGATGCCAATGCCGGCCAGGCGCTCGCCCATGCCCTTGACACTGGACATATGCCATTTGGGCAAGACCGCCACGATCTCGTCCCACTGGCTGCGCTCCGGCACGGCGCGCAGGTGCTCGATAAGCAGGGCTTCCAGGCGCTCCTCGCGCTGGACATAACGCTTTTCGTCGACGTAGGCCATGGCCTCTTCAGGCGGCAGCCAGTCCAGCAGCACACGGCGGGTTTGCGGTTCGCTCTGATTGAAGCCCTCATCGATGCCGTCCAACACCAGGCGATTCAGCGTCACCGGGTCCAACCGCGCTTCCTTGCGGGTGTAGGGCGCCAGATGGGTGCCGGTCTGCTCGCGCTGGCGCACGATGGTGATGCGATCACCAATGGCCGAGATCACCGCCACGGTGCGCGGCACCGGGCTCGTCGCGCCTACGCTGGCTTCGGCAGTTTCGGCCTGGGCCGCGCCACCCAGACTGAAGAGCAGCATCGCGGCTGCAGACCATGTCGGCCAAGCCGCGGCGTCCCGCCGCTCAACGGGTGCGCACCGGGCGCATCGATCGCTTGTTTTGCCCTTGTTCCAAAGCATGTGACCCTCCTGGTTTTCTTTTTATCAGCGCATCTCAGCGGATGCGACAGGCGGGGGATTCTGCCTTGTCTTCAGCTCAAACCGGACGCACGCTCCGCACGCTGTGCGCGGAGCGACAGTCGGCTCAAGGGTTGAGCAAGGTGGGCATCGGCTGCCCGCTGAATGCAGCCCGCAAATTGGCCTCGGCCAGCTCACACATCGCCCGCCGCGTCGGCACCGAGGCACTGGCGATATGCGGCGTGAGCACGACGTTGGCGCAAGCCAGCAGGTCCGGGTGCACCTGGGGCTCGCCCTCGAAGACATCGAGGCCAGCTGCGGCCAGTCGACCTTGCTGCAGGGCGCGGGCCAGGGCCACATCGTCTACCACGCCGCCCCGGGCGATATTGGTCAGGGTGGCGCTGGGCTTCATCAGGGCCAGGTCTTGCTCGGCCACCAGGTGGTGAGACGCCGGCGTGTAGGGCACGACGATGACGAGGTGATCGGCCTCGCGCAGCAGCGCCTCCTTGCTGACCCAACGGGCGCCGATGGGTGCCTCCTGCTCGGGGGCGAGGCGGCTGCGGTTGTGATAGATCACCGGCATGCCAAAGCCCAGGGCGCCGCGCCGTGCGATGGCCTGGCCGATGCGGCCCATGCCCAGGATGCCGAGGGTGGCGCCGTGGATGTCGGCGCCGGCGAACAGGTCCACGCGCCACTGCTTCCAGTCACCGCGGCGCAGGTAATGCTCGCTCTCGCTGATGCGCCGGGCCGCGGCCATCATGAGGGCAAAGCCAAAGTCGGCCGTGGTTTCGGTCAGCACATCGGGCGCATTGCTGACGCGCACGCCGCGCGCGCTGCAAGCGGCCAGGTCCACATTGTTGTAACCCACGGTCATCAGGCTGATGACGCGCAGCTCGGGGCAGGCGTCGAGCAGCTCGGCCGTGATCTGCTCGGTGCCCGAGGCGAACAGCCCTGACTTGCCCTGCAGGCGCTGGCGCAAGGCCTCAGGGCTCAGCGGCTCATCGTCATCGGCGTAGTCGAGGTCAAAAACCTCGGCCATGCGCGCGGCGATGTCCGGAAAGATGCGGCGGGCCAGGAGCACGCGCGGTTTAGGGGCGGCAAGGTTCGACATGAAGAACAACACTCCTCAGAACCAGATCAGGCTCATCACAAGAAACAAGGGAATCAAGACCGCGCCCGACCAGGCCATATAGCCAAAGAAGCTGGGCATGGCGATGCCGCGCTCTTCGGCGATGGCCTTGACCATGAAGTTGGGCGCATTGCCGATGTAGCTGTTGGCGCCCATGAACACCGAGCCGGCCGAGATGGCCACCAGCGTGGGCGCCAGCTGGGTCATCAGCTGCGCCGCATCACCCCCGGCCAGGTTGAAGAACACCAGATAAGTCGGCGCGTTGTCCAGAAAGGACGACAGCAGGCCGCTGAACCAGAAGTAGGCCCAGGGCATGGGCTGGCCATCGGGCGCGGTGACGGCGCGGGTGACGGCGGCAAAGGCCCCCTGCTCGCCCGCCTTGAGCATGGCCAGCACCGGCACCATGGTGACGAAGATGGCAGCAAAAAGCTTGGCCACCTCCAGCATGGGCGCCCAGGAGAACTGGTTGCGCGCACGCACATCTCGGGGCGTCAGCACGACCGAGGCCAGGGTCACCAGGATCAGGGCGCCATCGCGCAGCAGGGCCGGCAAGCTCAGGCTCACGCCGCCGAGCTGCCAGCCCGGGTGCGCAGGCTTCCACAGCCCACTCATCAGCACCAGGCCCACCACCACGCCGAGCAAGGCGAAGTTCAGGCCGCCCTCGATGCCGAAGCGGTGGTCGTCCGGCGTGGGGTCGCGCGGCAGCACGCCTTCGCGGCAGTAAAAATGGCGATCCAACCCGTAGAAGATGGCCAGCAGGCTGCCCACCATGAACAGGGTCTGCGGTGCCAGATGCTGCAGGGTCCAGAAAAAGCTCACGCCTTGCAGAAAACCCAGGAACAGCGGCGGGTCGCCCAGCGGCGTCAGCGCGCCCCCGGCATTGCTGACGATGAAGATGAAGAACACCAGCACATGGACGTTGTGGCGGCGGTTGTCATTGGCGCGGATCAGCGGCCGCACCATCAGCATGGATGCCCCGGTCGTGCCCATAACGCTGGCCAGGGCCGCGCCCATCGCCAGCAAGCCGACATTGAGCCCCGGGCTGCCATGCAGATTGCCGCGAATGAAGATGCCGCCCGCGGTGGTGAACAGCGCCGTCAGCAGGATCACAAAGGGCAGGTACTCTCCCACGGCGGTGTGCAGCAGCACGCCGCCCGTCGTGCCGGCGCCTTCGCGGGCCAGCAGGGGCAGCAGCAAGGCCAGAGCCCAGCCGGCGCTGATCTTGCCGAAATGGCGGTGCCAGATCGCCGGTGCCAGCAGGGGCATCAGGGCGATGGACAGCAGCAGGCCCGCAAACGGCAGGCCCCAGAGTGCGCCGAAACGGCTGCCGTCCAGATCGGCCGCCAGGGCCGGGCCGGCGGACATCGCCACGGCAAGGGCCAGGCTGCCGCGACGCACGACCTGACCCCACAGCAGCCCGCGGCGGCTTGGCCCGCCACGTTCCTCCATGCCGCGGCGATCAGTCACGGTAAATGCGCGTGAACTCGGCCACCGGCGCACGCTCGGTGAGCAGGCTGTTTTCCACCGCCGCCGGGTCGGCGTGACCCAGCGCCATGCCGCACACCACCATCTGGCTGGGCGCCAGCTGCAGCTCTTCGGCGATCAAGCGATGGAACTGGGTGAAGGCCGCCTGCGGGCAGGTGTGCAGGCCGCGGCCGCGCGCCGCGATCATCACGTTCTCCAGGAACATGCCGTAGTCCAGCCAGCTGCCCTGCTGCATGACGCGGTCGATGGTGAAGATCAGACCGACCGGCGCATCGAAGAACTGGAAGTTGCGCACATGTTGCGCCTGCATGCGGGCCTTGTCGGTCTTGGCGATGTTCAGCAGGCCATACAGATCCCAGCCCACCTTGCGGCGGCGGTCGATGTAGGGCGAGACCCATTCGGTCGGGTAGTAGGCGTATTCCTCCGTGTGCTTCGCCAACTCGGCCGGGTCGAGGTAGGCCACCTGGATGCGGTCCACCAGGCGCTGGCGCGCCGCGCCGGTCAGCACATGGACCTGCCAGGGCTGGGTGTTGGTGCCCGACGGCGCCCGGGACGCCACGTTCAGGATCTCCTCGATCTGACTCTCCGGCACCTCGGTGGGCAAGAAGGCGCGCATGGAGCGCCGGGTCACGATGGCGGTGTCCACGGCCGCCGTGTCGGCCGGCGTGGGTTGCTGGAACAGATTGGGTGAGGTCATAAAGCGCGCGCAGCGTCCTGGTTGGAAAACGACAAAGGGCAAGGGCCAAGGATTGAGAGAAATTCAACCACAAACAATCAAGGCGCCTGGCCGCAGCCCTCAGCGCACCCGCCACGCCGCCCAGGCCCTGACCGCTTCGTTGAGCGTGTTGGCTTGCACCGCCACCGTGGTGGCGATGTCGTGGCCGTAGCCACCGGCCATGCTCAGGGCGACGGGGATGCCACGCTCGCGCAGGGCGGAGAGCACGCGCCGGTCGCGCTCCAGCAGGCCGGCGCTGCTGAGCTTGAGGCGGCCCAGGCGGTCGCCTTCGTGCGGGTCGGCGCCGGCCAGGTAGAAAGCCAGGCCGGGCTGGGCGCCTGCGGCGGCATGGCGGGACCAGATCTCTTCGAGCGCCTGGTCCAGTGCCTGCAGATAGGGGGCGTCGCTGCAGCCATCGGGCAGTTCCACATCGAGATCGCTGCGCTCCTTGCGGGCCGGGAAGTTCTTGGCGCCGTGCATGGAGAAGGTGAACACGCTGTCGTCACCCTCAAAAATGGCGGCCGTGCCATTGCCCTGGTGGACATCGAGATCGATCACGAGCACGCGAAGCCGCGAGTCGCCCGGCCCGGCCTGCGCGCTCCACTGCTGCTGCATCAGGCGCGCGGCCACCGCGACATCGTTGAAGACGCAGTAGCCCGAGCCCCGGTCGGCAAAGGCATGGTGGGTGCCGCCGGCCATGTTCGCGGCCACGCCCTCGGCCAGGGCAGCGCGGGCTGCCGCAATGCTGGCGCCTACCGAATGAAGCGAGCGCGCCGCCATCGAGGGCGACCAGGGGAAACCGATCTCGCGCTGCTGGGCCGCGCTCAACTGGCCCTGCAACACCGCGTTCACATACTCGGGCGTGTGGACGAGGCAGAGTTCCGCCTCGCTGGCAGCCGGCGCCGGCGCCATGCGCAGCAGACCGGGCTCGGCCTCGAAAAGCTCGCGCAGCAGGCGGTACTTGCTGGCGGGAAAGCTGTGACCCGGCGGCAAGGCCAGGGAATGGGCGTCGGAATGAAAGGCCTGCATGGGTGCACACCATAGCGGGCGGAGGCATTCCGTGCCTGTCATGGGGGCGTCACCGCGCGACGCCAAGCTGCAGAGGAAGGCAGGATTTCCGGCGGATCTCCCTAATTTGCTGCGCCGCAGCAAAAATGTCTTGCAAAGCCGCCCGGCATCCCTATACTTCGTTTTGTTGCAGTGCAACATTTATCGCTGTCGAACGATTTCATCCATCGAATCAACGGGGGTCACCCCCCATCAGGAGTGCTCCATGCTGACTACCGAACAAATCATCGCCGCCCACAAAGCCAATGTCGAAACCCTGTTTGGCCTGACCAACAAGGCTTTCGAAGGCGTGGAAAAGCTGGTCGAGCTGAACCTGCAAGTGGCCAAAACCGCCCTGAGCGAAGCCGTCGAGTCGACCCAAGCCGCCCTGTCGGTGAAGGACGCTCAAGAGCTGCTGGCCCTGCAAAGCGCCCTGCTGCAGCCCAGCGCCGAGAAGGCCGCTTCCTACAGCCGCCATCTGTACGACATCGCCTCCAGCACCAATGCCGAAGTGGCCAAGGTGGCTGAAGCCCAGCTGGCTGACATCCAAGCCAAGTTCTCGGCCGTGGTCGAAAACGCCGCCAAGAACGCACCGGCCGGCACTGAAAACGCCGTCGCCCTGGTGAAGAGCGCCGTCGCCGCCGCCAACAACGCTTTCGAGTCCGTGCAAAAGGCGGCCAAGCAAGCCACCGAAGTGGCCGAAGCCAACTTCGAAGCCGCCACCAACAGCGCTGTCAAGGCCACCCAAACGGCCACCCGCGCTTCCAAGCGCGCTGCCGCTTGAGCCTTCTCGCATCAGTTGTCTCCTCGGCACCGCTGAGGCCGGCACCGCCGGTCCCCAAACGTGCCCTTCAAGCCCAGCTTCTGCTGGGCTTTTTTTCGTCTGTCAGGCAGCTCAGCTCGCGGATCAGACCGCCTGGGTTTGACGCGTGAGGCCCTGCAGCCCGCGCCGCCACCGGGCTCATGGTTCCGGGGTCGGCCCTGACGGGCCGACTTCCCTGCGCTGCTCGCGCCTCGGGGCTGGCGCATAACTCACTCCGCTCCCTGCGTTCGCTTCGTTCAGACAGAAGCGCCAAGT
>Ga0187843_10002593_pt1 | contig 10862 bp, 9 predicted proteins | sample SpaLakP09_SKY_43_FD_134516 | JGI IMG/M metagenome (GOLD analysis project Ga0187843, IMG submission 134516) | Oligotrophic lake water microbial communities from Sparkling Lake, Wisconsin, USA - SP09_SKY_43 | ecosystem: Environmental > Aquatic > Freshwater > Lake | place: USA: Sparkling Lake... | reverse complement strand
GCGCACATCGTTCAATGCACCTTGCGTGATGTGCCAGCGCAGCACCAGGCAAATGGTGGAAATATCGTCTTCTTGGCGCTTGGACACCTTGTAACAAAACAGTTGCTCCTGCGGTTGGGGGTGCGGCACCACGATCCAACACAGCACTTCATCGCTGGCCAGCACAGTTTGGCGGTAGCCCCGGTAGTAGTCTTCCAGCGGCACATGGCGCGACACCATGCGGCCTTTTCGCCAAGCCATCAAGACCACGTGGGCACCCAGTGCAATCAGCAGCGGCATGCTGTCACCGATGGGTGAACCATTGGCGACATTGCCGCCGATGGTGCCCGATTGACGCACCGGACGACCGGCGAAGCGCTCGGCGAAATGCGCCACGTCAGGACGGCGCTTGGCCAAGGCCGCAAAAGCATCGTGCACGCTGACCGCTGCGCCAATGGCCAGGTGGTGTGGATGGTTTTCCACTTTTCTCAACGCGGCCACACGGGTGAGGTCGATCACCTGTTTGAACTGACGGTGTTGCTGGGTGACCCACAAACCGGCATCGGTGCCGCCCGCCATGAGTTGGGCATCGGGGTAGCGTGCGCGCAGCGGCAGCAATTGGGCCAACGTGTTGGGCAGGGCGTAATGCGGGTTCAGCGGGTCACGTTGATCCGGTCCGGTTTGGACCGTTTTCACAGCCGCCGGTGCGGGGTACAGGTGCATGGCGCAAGCCGCGTCGATGATGGGCCGATAACCGGTGCAACGGCATAAATTGCCGGAGATGGCTTCCAGCGCTTGTTCGCGCGTGACCGCGTGACCTTTGGCGCGGTTGTACAAGTCGAACAGGCTCATGACAAACCCGGGGGTGCAAAACCCGCATTGCGAGCCGTGGTGGTCTAACATCGCCTGCTGAACCGGGTGCAGTTGACCTTGGGGTGCCAGATCGCTGGCGGTGGTCACTTGCAAACCATGGGCGGAATGGGCCATGCGAATGCAGCTGTTGACAGTGTGGGCTTGCGCGCCCTGGCCAATGACCACAGTGCACGCGCCGCAGTCGCCACTGGCGCAACCTTCTTTGACATCGGTGGCGCGCAATTCTTCGCGCAAAATGTCCAGCAGGGTGCCATGGGGCGGTACGTTGGGGATTGATTTTTTGGTATTTCTAAAAATCAGGTCTATTTGAGGAATGGTCATGAGAATCAAATTCAAAAGTGGTCTGCAGTTGGGTTTACCAACCACCGGTTGGAGGTCATTGGCATGAACAATACGCCATTGCTGAGCCTCCAAGGCATTCGCAAACAATACCCGGCGGTGCTGGCCAATGACAATATTTCCTTGGAAGTCATGCCCGGCCAAATTCATGCCATTTTGGGCGAAAACGGGGCCGGCAAGTCCACCCTCATGAAAATCATTTTCGGTGCGGTGCAACCCGATGCCGGCGATATTCGCTTCAACGGCCAAGCTGTGCGGATTCGCAATCCGCAGCAAGCGCGCCAACTGGGCATCAGCATGGTGTTCCAGCATTTCAGTTTGTTCGACACCTTGAGCGTGGCGCAAAACGTTTGGCTGGGTTTGGACAAAACCCTGTCCTTGGCCGAGGTGACACAACGGATTCGCGACAAAGCCGCCATGTATGGCTTGGACATCGATCCGCAGCGGCCAGTCCACACCTTGAGCGTGGGCGAAATGCAGCGTGTGGAAATCATCCGCGCCTTGTTGTGCGAACCCCGCTTGCTGATCTTGGACGAACCCACCTCGGTGCTCACCCCCCAAGCGGTGGACAAGCTGTTTGCCGTGCTGCGCCAGTTGGTGGCCGAGGGTTGCAGCATTTTGTACATCAGCCACAAGTTGCATGAAATCCGCGTGCTGTGCACCCACTGCACCGTTTTGCGGGCGGGTCGTGTCAGCGGTGCTTGTATTCCGAGTGAAGAAACCAACGCGTCGCTCAGCCAAATGATGATTGGCCGTGAACCGCCGGCGCTGGACCACCAAACCAGCCGTCCTGGTGCCTTGGTGCTTGACGTGCGGCAACTTCAACTGGAACGGCAAGACCCCTTTGGCACGAATCTGCAGCGCATGAACTTGCAAGTGCGCCAAGGCGAAATCGTGGGCATTGCGGGCGTGTCGGGCAACGGTCAACGCGAATTGCTGTATGCCTTGAGCGGGGAAGACACCCGCGCCGCGGCCGACAGCATCCACTTGTTGGGTCAGGCGGTGGGGGCGCACGGACCAACACTGCGCCGTGCCATGGGCTTGCATTTTGTGCCGGATGAGCGTTTGGGGCGCGGTGCCGTGCCCAGTCTGAGCTTGGCGCACAACCTGCTGTTGACACGCTCTGACGCCATCAACAGATTAGGCTGGATCAACATGGCAGCCCTGCAATCACAGGCCGAGGCCATCATCAGCCGCTACAAGGTCAAGGCCGGAGGCGCCCATGCGGCCGCGCAGTCTTTGTCGGGTGGCAACTTGCAAAAGTTCATCGTCGGGCGCGAGATTGACGCCGCGCCGAAGTTGCTGATCGTGTCGCAACCCACCTGGGGTGTGGATGTGGGTGCCTCGGCGCAAATCCGCGCTGCGTTGCTGGCCCTGCGCGACGCGGGGTGTGCGGTGTTGGTGGTCAGCGAAGAATTGGATGAATTGTTTGAACTTTCAGACCGCATGCATGTCATCGCACAAGGCCGTTTGTCACCATCCATTGACAGAGCAGATGCCAACGTTGCGCTGATCGGGAGTTGGATGAGCGGTTTATGGGAACAACAAGCAGAAATGGTGCATTGACATGTTGAAACTTGAAGCGCGGGCACAACCTTCGGGTTTTTGGCGCATTGCCTCTCCACTGATGGCCTTGGTGCTCACCGTGGTCATCGGTGTGGTTTTATTCTTGGCGCTGGGCAAAGACCCGTTGCAAGGCTTGGGTGTGTTTTTCTGGGAGCCGATTCGCTCGACCTATGCCTTGGGCGAATTGGTGGTCAAGGCCACGCCCTTGCTCATCATCGCACTGGGTTTGGCCCTGTGTTTTCGCTCGAATGTGTGGAACATTGGTGCCGAAGGCCAGTATGTGATGGGCGCGGTGTTTGCCACCGGCGTTGCCTTGATGGCCGATCGATCCAGCAGTGGTTGGTTGGTGGTGCCGGTGCTGTTGGCGGGTGTCTTGGGCGGCATGGTTTGGGCGGGTATCACCGCCTTCTTGCGAGACCGTTTCCACGCCAACGAAATTTTGGTCAGCCTGATGCTGGTCTATGTGGCGATCATGGTGCTGGGTTACTTGGTTTATGGCCCTTGGAAAGATCCTTTGGGCTACAACTTTCCGCAAACCAAAACCTTTGAAACCGCCACCCAAATCCCCCGCCTGTTTAAAGGTTCACGCGTGAACATCGGCGTTCTGTTGGCCTTGCTGGGTGCAGCCGTCATGTGGGTGTTTTTGTTTCGCACCCGCGCCGGGTGGGCCCAACAAATTGGTGGCTTGGCCCCGCATGCGGCACGTTACGCGGGCTTTTCCGCCCGCCGTGCGGTCTGGTTGGCCTTGTTGGTATCGGGTGGTGCTGCCGGTTTGGCCGGCGCCTTGGAAGTGGCCGGCCCGATTGGGCAACTCACCCCTTACGTGCCAGTGGGCTATGGCTTTGCCGCCATCATCGTTGCCTTTGTTGGCCGCTTGCATCCATTGGGCATGGTGTTTTCAGCCCTCTTGATGAGCATGTTTTATATCGGTGGTGAGTTGGCGCAGTCGCGCTTGGGGTTGCCCAAATCCCTCACCGGTGTGTTCCAAGGCCTGCTGTTGTTCAGCTTGCTGGCCTGTGATGTGTTGATGAATTACCGCTTGCGCTGGGTGCCCAAGCGTGTGGAGGTTGTGTGATGGAAGCGTATGCATTGTTATTGGCCGCCACCCTGAGTGCAGGCACGGTCTTGGCCATCGCTGCCTTGGGGCTGCTCATCAATGAAAAAGCCGGCATCGTCAACCTGGGGGCCGAGGGCATGATGCTGTGCGCGGCCATCGCCGGATTTGCCACGGTGGTGCACACCGGCAGCGACGTGCTGGGTTTTGCCGCAGGCATGGGGGCGGGGGCCGTTTTGGCCTTGTTTTTTGGCGCCTTGGTGATCGGTCTGAACACCAATCAATACGCCACCGGCTTGGCGCTCAGCTTGTTCGGCGTGGGCTTCTCTGCCTTTGTGGGCACCAGCTATGTGCAAGCCAAGCTGCCCGAGCGCATGCGGTTTGAAGTGCCCGGCTTGGCCGATCTGCCGCTGATTGGACCGGCCTTGTTCAAGCAACATCCGATGGTGTACCTGGTCATCTTGTTCACCTTGGCGCTGATTTGGTTTTTAGAGCGCAGCCGAGCGGGCTTGGTTTTGCGTGCCGTGGGCGAGTCGCCACAGTCGGCCCACGCCTTGGGTTATTCGGTGCGCAGCATCCGTCTGGGCGCGGTGGTCACGGGCGGTGCCTTGTGCGGCCTGGCCGGCGCCTACATCTCCATCATTTACACGCCGTTATGGGTCGAGGGCCTGATCGCTGGCAAGGGCTGGATCGCTTTGGCCCTCACCACATTCGCCACCTGGCGACCGGCGCGGGTGTTGTTGGGCGCGTATTTGTTTGGCGGCGTCACCATGCTGCAGTTTCATTTCCAAGCCAGCGGCGTGGATGTACCCAGTCAGTTCCTGAGCATGCTGCCTTACCTGGCCACCATCGTGGTGTTGGCGCTGATTTCGCGCAATCCCCAATGGATACGGGTCAATATGCCGGCATCCTTGGGCAAACCCTTTTACCCAGGCGCCTGATGAAGATTTTTTGCCGATCCCTGAGAAAACCCTTGTCTAGGGTCATAATCTTGGGTGTTTTATCCACTCTCGTGTTCTATTGAAAAGGACTTTTCATGACAGATTTGTACAAACGTTCCTGGGTCCGTGCAGCTGCATTGAGCCTGGTGTCTGCCGCCCTGATCGTGGGCTGCGGTAAAAAGGAAGAAGCCAAGCCTGCTGAACCCGTGGCCGCGCCCAAAGCCGAGCCCCTGAAAATCGCCTTCGCCTATGTCGGCCCTGTCGGCGACGGCGGCTGGACATTCGCGCACGACAACGCGCGCAAAGCCTTGGAAGCCGAGTTTGGTGACAAGATCAAAACCTCTTTCACCGAAAACGTGTCCGAGTCTGCTGACGCCGAGCGCAATTTCCGTGACATGGTTGCCCAAGGCAACAAGCTGATTTTTGGCACCACCTTTGGTTACATGGAACCCATGCTCAAAGTTGCCGCCGACACCGCTGACGTGAAATTCGAGCACGCCACCGGCTACAAGCAAGCGCCCAACATGCGCACTTACGACAGCCGCACCTATGAAGGTGCATACATGGCTGGTGTGATTGCTGGCAAGATGACCAAGTCCAACACCTTGGGCGTCGTCGCTTCCATCCCGATTCCTGAAGTCGTTCGCAACATCAATGCCTTCACCTTGGGCGCACAGTCGGTCAACCCCAAAGTCAAGACCAAAGTGGTTTGGGTCAATGAGTGGTTCAACCCACCCAAAGAAACCGAAGCCGCCACCTCCCTGATCAACAGTGGCGCTGACGTGCTGTTCCAAAACACCGACTCGCCAGCAGTTTTGAAAACAGCCGAAGAAAAAGGCAAGCGCGCTTTCGGTTGGGACTCTGACATGACCGCCTATGGCCCCAAAGCCCACTTGGCCTCTGCCGTCATCAACTGGGCCCCTTACTACATCCAAGCCACCCGTGAAGCCCTCGAAGGCAAATGGGTTGGTGGCACAGGCGTGTGGTGGGGTGTGAAAGAAGGCGCCATCGACATCGTCTCCATTGCTGAAGATGTGCCTGCCGACACCAAAGCCAAAGTTGAAGAAATCAAAGCGGGCTTGAAAGATGGTTCTTACGCCATTTGGAAAGGCCCCTTGGTCGACAACACCGGCAAAACCCTGCTGAAGAAAGACGAAGTCGCTGACGACAAATTCTTGAGCGGTGTGAACTTCTACGTCAAAGGCGTGGAAGGCAAAGTGCCCGGCAGCAAGTAATGCATGGCAAGTTCGCTTGCTGTTTAACCAAAGGCTGCCCTCGGGCAGCCTTTTTTTGGTGGCTGTTTGCCGCCTTGATGGCGGGTAACGCCCTGGCGCAAACCAAACCAGCAACTCTGTCATCCCCTCCTTTAAACAGTCCGTCCACGACGGCCCTGCCCAACCCCCAGATCACCCCGGGGGCGGTTGATCCAGCCATCACACCGCAAAACCTGCAAACCACTGTGTGCGTCAAAGGCTACACGGCCTCGGTTCGACCCGACAAAAAATACACCAACCGCTTGAAGCGCGCGCAATTGCGCCAGTACAACTACGCGGACCGCGATCCGCGCCTTTACGAACAAGACCACCTGATTCCTTTGAGCATTGGTGGCAGTCCCGCCGACCCGAAAAACATGTGGCCGCAACCGCGTGACCAGCAATGGGGTGCCGAGGAAAAAAATGATTTGGAATTCGTCGTCTACAAAATGGTTTGCAACGGCGAATTGAATTTGCGCGAGGCCCAGCAACGCATCGCCCGCGATTGGATCGAGGCCTACCGCGCGTGGGTGCCGAGTCATCCACACTACCTGCCCAAAGGACGCCGTGATGCCGATTGAAGAACTGTTGTGGCACCCTGTCGCTGACGCCGATGTGCTGACGCATGAACCATTGGCGGTTGAAGTCTTGAGTCAGCCCTTGGTGTTGTGGCGGGATGACCAGGCGCAGCCCCGCGGCTTGCACGACCAGTGCCCACACCGAGGGGCCCAACTCTCCTTGGGTCGTGTTTGCCAAGGGCAGTTGCAGTGCCCCTATCACGGCTGGCGGTTCAATGGCCAAGGCGACTGCACCCATGTGCCGGCCATGCCTGATTTTCAGCCAGGGGTGGCGCAACAAGCCAGGCCCATCGCTGTGCGCCAAGCTTATGGTTTGCTGTGGGTGTGCTTATCGCCGCAGGGACATGATGTGCCCCCATTCGCCGCCGAAGCGCAAACCGGTTTGCGAAAAATCAACGCCGGCCCTTACCTAGTCAACACCAGTGCACCGCGCATCGTCGAAAACTTTCTGGACATGGCGCATTTCAGTTTTGTGCATGAAGGCTGGTTGGGCGACGCCGAACACACCCGGATACCTGATTACCAGGTGCAAACCACTGCACAGGGCTTCAAGCTGATCAATGCCCAAGCTTGGCAACCGCAGTCCAGCGCCTTGGCCTCCAGCGGCGCGATGGTGGCCTACACCTACGAGGTGGCGCACCCCTATGCCGCCGTATTGACCAAAGTGCCGGACGCTTCCAGCGGCGTGAAGCCCGGCAATGAAGAGTCCATTGCCTTGTTCATCCAGCCCATCACGCCGACCCAAAGCCGCGTTTGGTTTCGCATGGCCATCGCCGACTTTGAGGTGGCACCCGAGAAAGTACTGGACTTTCAAAATACGATTTTTTTACAAGACAAACCTGTGCTGGAGTCTCAGCGCCCGTCGTTGTTACCCCTGCAGGCTGGGGCAGAATCCTTTGTTGCCGTGGACAAAGGCTCGGCGGCTTACCGCCGCTACCTGCTACAGCAGGGCATCACCTATGGAGTGTGTTGAATGAATTTCTCTGCTGTGCCCAAAGCGCGTTTGCCGCAACTGCTGTGCGCCATGCCCAAGACCGAATTGCATATCCACATTGAAGGCTCCTTGGAGCCTGAGTTGATTTTTCAATTGGCCCAACGCAATCAGGTTCAGATCCCCTACAGCAGTGTCGAGGCTTTGCGATCGGCCTATGCGTTCACCGATCTGCAAAGCTTCTTGGACATCTACTATGCCGGGGCCAGCGTCTTGCAAGAAGAGCAAGATTTTTACGACATGACCTGGGCTTACTTTCTCAAAGCCCAAGCCGACAACGTGGTGCACGCCGAACTTTTTTTCGACCCGCAAACCCATACCTCCCGCCAAGTGCCCATGGCCCATGTCATCAACGGTTTGCACCGGGCTTGCGCGGATGCCCAAGCCCAACTCGGCATCAGTTCCGCGCTCATCCTGTGTTTTTTACGGCATTTGTCGCAAGAAGAGGCGCTTCAAACATTGCAGGACGCCAAGCCGTTTCTTGACAAGTTCATTGGCGTGGGCTTGGACTCCAGTGAACGCGGTCATCCGCCCGAGAAGTTCGAGCGCGTGTTCGCCCAAGCCCGCGCCATGGGTTTGCATTTGGTGGCGCATGCGGGTGAGGAGGGGCCGCCAGCCTATATTTGGGGCGCTTTGGATCTGCTGCATGCTGAGCGGATCGACCATGGCGTGCAGGCTGTTCATGACGCAGCCCTGATGAAACGTTTGGCGCAAGAACGTATCCCACTGACAGTGTGTCCGCTGTCGAATCTGAAACTGTGTGTCTTTCCCAACTTGGCCGACCACAACCTTGGCCAGATGCTGCGCCAAGGTTTGTGCGTCATGCTCAATTCTGACGATCCGGCTTATTTTGGGGGCTACTTGAACGACAACTATTTGCAAACCTTCGCGGCCTTGCCCTTGACTGCGGCTGATGCCTATCAGTTGGCGTGCAACAGCTTTGAAGCCAGCTTTGTGCCGGAGGCGCAAAAGCAGGCTTGGCGTGCCCAGTTGGACGACTGTTTCAAGCTGTATGGTGCATGACATCTGCGTTTGCTAGCATGACCGCATGAGAGATGTATTGATCGCCGGAGGCGGCATAGGCGGCTTGGCCGCGGCACTGGCCTTGGGCCGCGTGGGCGTGACCAGCCAATTGATCGAACAAGCCGACGCTTTCACCGAGGTGGGTGCCGGCATTGGCTTGGGTCCCAACGCCATGAAACGCCTGCAAGACTGGGGCTTGAAGGATGTGTTGGCGCAACGCGGTTTTGTGCCGACCCATTTGGAAGTGCGCAATGCATCGGACGGGCGCAGTCTGGGCCATATGGCCATGGGCGACGATTTCGTGCACCGCTACGGCGCTCCTTACCTCACCATTCACCGCGCCGATTTGCACCAAAGCCTGTTGGAAGCCGTGCAAGCGCAAAACAAAGCCGCCCTGTTGCTCAACAGCAGTTTGCACAGTGTGCAAACCTTGGCGGAAGGCGTGCAAATTGGCTTTGAACATTCGGGTCCGATGCAGGGTTTGGCTTTGATTGGCGCAGACGGCATCAGCAGCCGTGTGCGCCAACAAGTCTGGGGCCCGCAGCCGCTGGTGCCCAGCGGCCATTGGGCCTACCGCAGCGTGTTGCAACGCGATCAATTGCCTCCAGTGTGGCGCGGTGACGGCATGGGCTTGTGGCTGGGCCCGCGTTTGCATGTGGTGCACTACCCCATTCGGGGCGGGGATTTGCTGAACCTGGTGGTGATCGTCCAAGCCAAAGATATTCCTGCCGCGCCTGGCTGGGACCATGTGCGCAGCGCTGAAGAAGCCACCCTCGATTTGCAAGCGGCGATGTACGCCTGTTGTCCATCATTACAAGAATTGGTGCGCATGGCGGGCCACAGTCGCAAAGCGTGGGCCTTGTTTGACAAACCCCCCGCGCGCAGCGCCCAAGACATGGCCAAAGGGAAAGTGGCTTTGTTGGGTGATGCGGCACACCCCATGCTGCCTTACTTGGCGCAGGGCGCGGGCATGGCGATTGAAGACGCCGACAGCTTGGCGCAACACTGGCAGCACGACAGTTTGACCGTGGAGCAACGCTTGACTGCTTATGCGCAGTCCAGGTGGCAACGCACGGCCAAGGTGCAACAAAGGGCGCGGCGCAATGGCCGGGTGTTTCATGCCAGTGGGCCGTTGGCTTGGGCACGCAATCTGGCCATGGGGTTGGGTGGTCAGAACCTGATGGACCAACCCTGGCTTTACCAGCATTGAGTCAGAGGCGGCCCAGCAACAGGAATTCCATCAGGGCTTTTTGCACATGCAATCGGTTCTCGGCTTCATCCCACACCACCGACTGCGGGCCGTCAATCACGTCGGCTTGCACTTCTTCACCACGGTGTGCTGGCAAGCAGTGCATGAACAAGGCCTCGGGTTGGGCTGCATCCATCATGGCTTGATCAACACACCACGCTGCAAAGGCTTGGCGACGCGCTTCGTTCTCGGCCTCAAAGCCCATGCTGGTCCAGACATCGGTGGTCACCAGGTCAGCCCCTTGGCAGGCTTTCAACGGGTCTTTGAACACCTTGAAGCAATGCGGGTTCTGCACACCTGCCACGGCTTGGTCCACTTCATAACCGCTGGGTGTGCTGACGTGCACGGTGAAGCCCAGCAAATCTGCGGCTTGCAGCCAGGTGTTGGCCATGTTGTTGCCGTCACCCACCCAAGCCACCACCTTGCCCTGCAGGCAATCGAGGGGTTGGTGCACATCGCCACGGTGCTCGATGAAGGTCAGCAGGTCGGCCAAAATTTGACACGGGTGGAACTCGTTGGTCAGGCCATTGATGACGGGCACCCGTGAATTGGCTGCAAAGCGTTCGATCTTGGTTTGTTCATAGGTGCGGATCATCACCAAATCCACCATGCGGCTGATCACTTTGGCGCTGTCTTCAATCGGTTCGGCGCGGCCCAACTGCGAATCCCCTGTGGTCAGGTGCACCACCGCACCACCCATCTGGTACATGCCCGCTTCAAAGCTGATGCGGGTGCGGGTCGAGGCTTTCTCGAAAATCATGGCCAGCGTGCGGTCGGTCAGCGGTTGGTGCTTTTCGTAGGCCTTGAACTTGGCCTTGATGAGCGCGGCGCGGTTGAACAGGTAGGCGTAGTCGTCGACCGTCAAGTCGGTGAACTGCAAATAATGTTGGAGGGGCTGGCGCATGTCAGTCCTTGGGCGTGTTCAAAAAGTTTTTCACCAAGGGCACCAGCAAGGCCACGACTTGATCGGCCTCTTGTTCGGTCATGATGAGGGCGGGTAATAAACGGATGACGCT
>Ga0187843_10002591_pt1 | contig 10863 bp, 11 predicted proteins | sample SpaLakP09_SKY_43_FD_134516 | JGI IMG/M metagenome (GOLD analysis project Ga0187843, IMG submission 134516) | Oligotrophic lake water microbial communities from Sparkling Lake, Wisconsin, USA - SP09_SKY_43 | ecosystem: Environmental > Aquatic > Freshwater > Lake | place: USA: Sparkling Lake... | reverse complement strand
GGCAAGAACCGTAACCTTGCAGATTCCGACCGCATGAAGTATCTGTCGGTGGTGGCATCGCAGGTCCAGGGCGAACAGGGCAAGGCGCTCGGTGAGGCGACGGGAGATGACAAGGATGACGAGAAGCGGCAGGCCATGATGATGCCGACCTTGTCAGTCCTCCCAGGGAACAAGAAGTTCGGAGAGGTCTTCAAGCTGGCAGGAGACCAGTATGAGTACGTGGGTGAACCGTTTCTGACCCCCGAGCAACTGCCGAACTATGCGGCTAAATTCGTGACCATCATCAAGTCCATTGAGGCAGGTGTGGGCGTCTGCCTGGTGTATTCCAACTATGTCGAGCGTGGAGCCCGTCTGTTTGCCATGGCGCTCGAGGAGCATGGATACACACCTGCAAACGACGGAACGCCCCTGCTGGTGGGTCGCAAGGCCAAGGGAACCAAGGGCAAGTACATTCTGCTGTCCGAATCCACCACCTCCAAGATTTCCACCCTGCTGTCCCTGGCCCGTGATCCGAAGAACATGGATGGCAGTTTGGTTCGTGTGATCATCACAACACCCAAGATCTCAGAGGGTGTGGATTTCAGGTTCGTGCGTCAGGTGCACATCTGCGACCCCTGGTGGAACATGAGTCGTATCGAGCAGGTCATTGGACGTGGTTTGCGCACCTGTAGTCACGCAGCCCTGCCGTTTGAGCACCAGAACTGTACGGTCTATCTCCACGTGTGCCGCACCACCGCCAAGCGCGAGTGCTTTGACGAATACACATACCGCACAAAAGTAGAATCGAAAGCACTGAAGATCGCCAACGTCCGCCGACTGTTGGTGGAATCGGCGATGGACTGCCCAATCCAGATCGGCGCGGTCCTGCCCAAGGCGTGGAAGGAACTGGACGTGGACCAGGTGCGGTCCGAGAACCGAGAGCATGTCACGTATCCGTTGATCGGTATGATTGCACCGCAGTTCATGGAGAGTCTGGAGGGAGACTACTGCAGAATCAAGCCGTCGGTGGTGGATCCCGAGTATGTGCGCCCCTTGTCCTCGTATCTCGACGTGCGCGACGAGTTGCTGGGCAAGCTGTCCAAACTGTTCGTGGACAAGGAGATTTGGGAACGCAAGCAATTGTTCGCAGCCTTGTCGTCCTATCAGCAGGATGTCGTGACCTTCACTCTCCAATCCGCAATCCGCACAGGATTCAAGTTCCACGATGCCTTTGGACGCGCCAGTCTGCTGGAATCCCGCGGTGATTTGTACGCCTTAGCCCCCATCGGCGTGGCCAACGGAACCCTGGTGGAACGCACCACACAGCCCACGACCCGCGCAGATGTGCCGTTGCCTGAAGTGGATGCGACTCCGAAGCCTGCCGTGACCGATGCGCCCGACCTGTCCACCTTGCGCAACTTTCCCTTTCCTGTGGAACGCTTTGACGCCGAGGTCCTCGATGGATACGTGTTTGATCACCTCATCACCCAAGCACAGAAGATTCTGTATCTCCGCTCGGGCCAGACGACGCAGTTCGGTGCACGTTTAGCGGTCCCTGGCACCGACCTCTTGGTTCTGGGAACCGAGACGTACGATCCTCCCGAAGTGCAGCCAGGCGAAGAGACCACGGCCGTGACGCAGTGGACCGATGCGTTGGTCGCGGACTTTGCCACCAAGAAGACCAAGATCTTTGCATCCATGAAGGAGGGCAAGTTGACCATGAGCCGTTTCCGTATCGAGGGTGGTGTGCCCGTGCGCGAGGAGCAAAAGAAGCGCGATGTCCCCATCGTGTGCGGAACGGGCGAGAACAAGAAGGATGCCGTGTTGGCGTTGGCCAAGTTTGCAGACCCTACTGGCGTGGGTGTTCCTGCAGATGTGTCCAAGACCAACAAGGAGACATGGTGCATCTACACGGAGTTGTTGCTACGTGCAAATCAGCGTGAGCCAGAGCCTAAGGTGGTGTGGTTTACCCCTGAAGAGATGGAGGTGATTCTCTCGGCTAAACCAAAAACGAAAAAGACCAAGTAAAGATAACGGTCTTCTATGGATCCGATCTTTGAGCGTCGTGCCTTAGTTCGTTCCGTTCACATCCCTGCCCAGCATATCCAACGCAACATCCAAGTCAGTCTGATGGCCCAACTCCGCGCCAAGTACGAGGGTGTGTGCATCCCCGAGGGGTTTGTGCAGAACCGTAGCATCACGGTCGTGGAGCACTCGCTGGGCCGCGTGAATCTGATTCACGGAGGTCTGGATTACTCGGTCAAGTTTCAGGCGGACATCTGCATGCCTCACCCTGGGCAGGTGTTCCGTGCTCCCGTCATGCTGCGGTCCAAGATTGGTCTCCACGCCGAGTCGCTTCCCATGAAGATTCTGCTGCCCCGTGACTTGCATCTTGGTGACACCTCGTTCGAGGATATCAAGGACGGTCAGGAGGTGGAGTTCGAAGTCAAGGGATCCCGCTTCCAGCAGGGCGATGACAGCATCGTGGTTCTCGGTCACCTGCGCACGGTGGTGAATCCGCAGCAGGCAGAGAGGGAGAAGGCTGCGGCGTCTGAGGAGCCGTTACTGGCTGCGAGCACGGGACTCGCGGCCGCTGCCGATGTTCTGCGTAAGGTTGTGGTCCCGCAAGATCAGGTTCCCGCGACTTCGGCGCGGAAGAGGAAGGTCATTACAAAGCCTGCTGGTACTACAAATGAATCGGGCGCGAAAGGAAAAGCTGAGGGACCAGCTGGACCTCCTGGACCCGCATGAGCACGCCCAGATCTTCGCCGTCGTGAAACACCACACAGACTCCTTCACCAAGACACAGACAGGTGTGCTCGTCTCTTCGGATGTCCTCACCGATGACTGTATGCAAGAGATGGAAAAGATGGTCTCCTTTTACCTTGACCAGCGCAAGAGGATGGATGCCGATGACGTGGCGCGAAAGACAATGGTAAAAAACGGATAAAGAGAATCCAGCCTTTAAGTAAGGGCAAATGGAGACCCAACGCACGAGCTTAACGGCTCTTGTCAGCTACGTCTCTCGCGACCCTCAGGCCGAACTTGAATGCAAGGTCCTTCCCAACCAGATCAAGACCAAGGATGTCGCCGACCGCATTGCGGCTGCCATCGCTGGAGTCTCTACAGGATCTGCCACGGAGGAACACCGTGCAACCTTCAGCTATCCCGACAATGTGCGGGTCATCGTCACACAACCTGAGAATATCTTCAAGATCTGCGCCACGAGTAGCTTCCGCGGAACCAAGCTGATGGTCGAGCGCAAGAGCCGTTACTTCGAGGGCCGTGGCTCGGAGTCCGACTTGGTGGACCTGCCCGATGTGGGTGTCCGCTTCACCCTTCGCCGCGAAGAGGAGCTGCGCCGTGACTTCACGGGCGCTCCCATGGATCCCGTGGCCCATGTCCGTATCCTTCACCGCCGCTCGTGGACCACGCTGGACGGTCTGCTGCGCTTCGACTTCTCGCTCGTCAAGTCGCGTGGGCGGGGCATGAAGACCCTTGCAGAGGTCATGCGCCAGGCACCCGTCTATGAGCTGGAAGTGGAGGTGATTGACCGCAAGGCTCCTGCCAAGGCCATTGTGGATTCCCTGTTCCGCCACGTCACAGTGGTGTTGGAGGCCTTCCAAGGCACGCCGTTCCTTCTGAGCAAGTCGGATGTGGAGAATTACCGCATGGGCTTCCAGCGCCTGGGCTTCAAGTTCGTGAACCCTGTGACCATGGACCGCCGCCACATGAGCAAGGAGTGTCCGATGTCTGTGCTCGAGGGCTACACGGTCACCAACAAGGCCGACGGCGACCGCTGCTTTCTGGTCGTGGCGACCGACAAGCGCGTGATTCGTGTCACGCCGAACATGAACATCACCTGGACAGGTCTGACGGCTACCAAGGACATTCACGTGGGTGATGTGCTGGACGGCGAGTACCTGCAGGACCGCAACATGTTCTGCATCTTCGATGTCTATGCCTTCCGTGGCAAGAACACCACACGTCTGCCTCTGATGCTCACCGACGAGGACCTGACAACCACGTCTCGCCTCGGATGCTCCCGCGAGTTCATCAAGGATCTGAGCACGGACTTCGTAACCACGCCGAGCCAGAAGCCGCTCCGCATCGAGTCCAAGGTCTTCCTTGCAGGAGACGGCCCGATCATGGAGCAGGCCATCAACACCTTGCTGAACACGGAGTTCGGCTACCCTACAGATGGACTCATCTTCACTCCGAAGGCGTCAGCTGTGGCACCCATGCAGGACCGTCGCGGCAACACGTGGCTCCGTGTCTACAAGTGGAAGCCCGCAGATCAGAACAGCATTGACTTCCTGCTCCGCTTCAAGCCAGGTGAGAGCTACGACACGGTGCTCAAGTCCCACGTGTTCAAGGGCTCGCTGTACGTGTCTCGCAACCGCGGCTCCGACATCTTATATCCCCGCGAGACGCTGACGGGGGAGTACACGCCTCCTGCCATGCCTGCGGATCTGCAGAGGATCGCTGAGACCCGTGACCGTGCGCCGTCTCCGTTTCAGCCCTCGGTTCCTCGCAAGCCCGATGCGAACATCATTGCCCTGAAGTTGGAGAAGGGAGCACCTGTGGACAAGGAGGGCAATCGCATCGAGGATAATACCATCGTGGAGTGCGCCTACGACACGGACACCAACCACTGGACTGTTCTGCGGACGCGCCACGATAAGACCTACCAGTACCGCGTGCTGGGCGAGCCGCAGTTCGGTAACGACATTGCAGTGGCCGAGTCCATCTGGACGAACATCCATGTGCCCATCACGGAGACCATGATTCGCCACCTCGCGTCCGAGCCGATTGACGATCTTGCGGAGGATGACCTCTACTACCGCGACAATCTGGATGCTCGCGACCGTATCCTGAAGGATGTGTATTCCTTCCACAATCGGGTCAAGGAGCAGCTCTACCAGACCTGCATCAAGCCTGGCGACACTCTGCTGGAATTGGCGGTTGGTCGTGCGGGGGACATGCTGAAGTGGAAGCGGTCCAAGCCCAAGCTGGTGGTGGGCTTTGATATCTCCGAGTCCAACCTGACCTCGAGCCGTCAGGGTGGATATGTCCGTTACCTCAAGGATGCCGAGAAGCCGAGTTGCGACAAGTTGCCACCCATGCTGCTCGTGGTGGGTGACATGACCAAGCCGCTCTACGAGTCCGATGACCGTTACGTGCGGATCCTCAACGGATCGGACGCGGCACCGACCACCTACCTCCAGCAGTTCAAGGGTGTCAAGGAGTTCGATGACATCTCCTGCCAGTTCGCCATCCACTACGCCTGCGTGTCGGAGGAGGCGTTCAGGGCGTTTACAGAGAATCTCAAGATACATGGTAAGAAGCGGTTCTTCGGTACTTGCATGGATGGAGCGGCGGTCTACGCGCTCCTCCTTGGCAAAAAGAACCACATCTTCCGCGCCGACGGTCAGGTCTTTGGGGAATTCACCAAGGAGTATCCTGACGGCGACGCGTGGCGCCCTGAATTTGGGCAGACCCTCAGGGTCTACCTGGAGAGCTTTGAGAAGCCCGTACAGGAGGCGCTGGTCCCCTTCGAGCGGGTGGTTGAATTGCTGAAGGAATCAGGGTATGAATTGGAGACAACCACGCTCTTCTCGGAGTATTATGCGCAGCAAACTGCACTGACACTCACGCAGGAGCAGCAAGCGTTCTCCTTTCTGCACCGAAGCTTCGTCTTTACCAGGGTAGCCGCACCTGCACCTCCTTCGCCTCCCGAAGTTGAGGAAGCCATTGAGCTTCCCACTACAGCGGACGCCGAGGTCGCAGCAGCACCTACCCCGAAGGTAAAGAGGAAGGTCTTAAAGGTGATGGTTCCTAATGATGCAAAGGTTCAACCTGCCGCCGAAGCCGAGAAGCCAGTGTTCTTCTACGGAGCTGATGAGAGCAAGGGCGAGTTCAGGTTCATGAGCAATATGTATGTCGCTCCCTTCGAGATTGATGGCATTACATACCCGACTGTGGAACATTACTTCCAGTGGTCAAAGGCTAAGTTGTTCAAGGACGAGGCAGCGGCCACCAAGATCCTGACACCTCCGAAGGGAAAACCGTATGTGGAGGCCAAGTCAGCCAAGGCGATAGGCAAAAAGGTGAAGGACTTTGACGGAACGCAATGGAACGGCCTTGCGCCTGGACGCGGGTTCAAGGACGAGATTATGCGTAAGGCCATCCGCGCAAAGTTCACACACCCCAAAAACACCGAGATGCTCGAGAAGCTCTTGGCGACAAAAGACAAGGTGATCGCCGAGGCGAATCCGCGCGACAGCTATTGGGGTATCGGGACGTCGGCCGACACGAAGCCTGCACAGACAGGCAAGTGGAAAGGTCAGAACTTCCTCGGTAAGATGCTGATGGAGCTGCGCACGGAGATTCGCGGGGAGAAGGCGAACGCTTAGGACTCCTGTGTGGTCTAGCGGTTAGGATAGGGCTCTTTCACAGCCTTGGCCCGGGTTCGACTCCCGGCACGGGAAACTTCAGAGGTATAGTGCAGTGGTCAGCACAGCGGGCTTTGAACCCGTTAACCTCGGTTCGACCCCGAGTACCTCTACACGGAGGTAACTCCTCCACCCACCACGCTGATAGTTCAGTGGTAGAATGAGGTCTTCCACACCCTTGACGCGGGTCCGATTCCCGCTCAGCGTATTCATACCATCTTTTAACTTCAAGCCGCATTAGCTCAGATGGTAGAGTATCGGTCTTATGTCCGCATCGCATTAGCTCAGATGGTAGAGCATCGGCCTTTTAGCTGGGCGAGTGAGCCGATAGTCGCGGGTTCAATCCCCGCATGCGGTAACCAACACGAATGTCCGAGTGGTGAAGGAGGCAGATTCAAGACCTGCTGCGCAAGCTCATGGGTTCGAATCCCATTTCGTGTACACTCGGGGGACCTCGCTCCCCACGCTCCATTTCATTACGCTCCTCCAACGCACATCAGCCGTCGTAGCTCAGTGGTAGAGCACCCGCTTTGTACAGTCGGAGGACCTCCTTCGGAATAACAATTAGCGGTAGGTCGGAGGTTCAATCCCTCCCTGCGGCACACAATCGGGGGGCCTCGCTCCCTCCGGTAAAAACGGAAACTTGGTATGAGATGGAACTCCACATCATACCAAGATGCCTGCCTACACTCGGTCCTCTGCTCGCACGCCTGCCGCTCGCACCATGGACTTCGTCGGCACGACTGCGCGTGTCACTGTGAATTGCTACAACAAGACGGGTCAGAACTGGACTCAGCAGGAGGAGCGTGACCTGATCCGTATGTTCCGTCATGAGAATGCATCCGTGATGGATGTCGCCAAGGCGCTCCGTCGCAACCCGCTGGCTGTCCACCACCGTGTGGACAAGGTGCTGAATGACCACATGGATGATGGCGCAGTGACTCTGCTGGAGGCGTCGAAGTGGCTGCACCCGCACATCAGCGCGCGTGAGATGTCGGAGGATTTCGCCAATCACATTGCCACCTTCAATGCGTAGACGGTCACAGCCGCCAAGCACTGACCCGCAACGTGCATCATTGCACGGTTGCTACTGACCTTGTTCGACAAGAAGGCCCACAGCGTCACTGCAGGGTTGAAGTGACCTCCTGAATACGGACCCAGCAGATACACAGCCAACGCAAGCGAAGCACCGATTGCAAGGGGTGTTCCCACAAAGGAGATGGTTGCAATCAAGAGCAGTGTGCCAAGAAACTCTGCAAGGATTGGAGTCATTTTCCTTTTGACTAGACTAAAAACGAAAACTATGGTGTAGGTGGAATACAAGAGCACAATGGCGACCGATATCTCTGGCAATCCCCTTCCGCTGCCCAAGCTTGTCGAGGGCATCAAGACACTCGACGACATCTTCAAGCGCATGGAGGGCAACACGACGTTCGAGTCCTTTGTGGATGCTGGGTGTGCGGCCACAGGTGTGGTTGCCGAGACCAAGCCGCTGGAGGAGAAGGACATGGAGATCCCCGCTCCCGCCACGCGCGAGGACTTCCTGTCTCAGACCAACAACAACATGACCCTGAAGCAGCAGTTTGCATCCTTGGCCAAGTTCAAGGATGTCCCGATGACGTATTCGGAGATGCGGGAGCGGTATGGGTGATTACACGGCGCTTAGCGGCCAGGGCCAGGAGCATTGGAGCCGTTGAACTGCTTGTAGTAGTCCTCGTAACTCATGGTCGGCACTGGCGGTGCATTCTCCGTCACCTGCGGAATGAACTTCTCATACAACCGTTTGCCCACGACCACCGACGCTTGCTCCGCGGTGATCTCGCCCTTTTCCACTTTGCGCTTCATGGTCAGCATCTCGAAGAACGTAGCATCCAGACGGTCCTCTGCGTGCATCTGCCACAGGCTGGGGTAGTTGAAATACAAAACAGGGTTCTCCTCCTGAAGCTTGGCCATGAACTCCTCGCGCCGCAGTGAGCGCCACTTCTTCTTGGAGTGGTCCATGTTACGGACGAGTGCCTGAATCTCTGTGGCCTTGAGGTCGATTTCGCTGATGTGGGCCTCTCCTGCAGCAACCTCGTTGGGTGTCAATTCACGAGCCTGCATTATGAGGACTACTCACAGAATGTATAAGCGGTTTCAACGCAGACACCAACTTCATGCACTCCTCGTGCGCAGTCATTCCCGTCAGGATAATGTTTCCCGTGCGGAACACCTTGGCAATCCACTTGGTCTCGGGGAAGTAGATCTTGACGGCAGGGTACACCGCAGGCTCGTAATCCGTCTTGACCCCCGCAGCCCGCAACCCTGCGTAGAGTTGCTCGCGCGACAGGCTCTTGGTCTCGGTCAGCCGCGTCTTGTAATTCATCAGCACCACGCGCCTGTTCTTCAGGTCCCAGGTTCCCTCGTTGACTGCGGCTGGGCAGTTGGTCTGGATATGCGACTGCAGAAAGGACATGACATTGCGATCGTACTTTTCGTCCAGAACGCCCGTGATGTGAAACACGCCGTTCTGGAAGACCTTGACCGTAATCTCTTTGCGAAGAAGCGTTCCATCTCCATCGCTCATGACCACCACCGTGATGGAGTTGTGACCAAATCCCGTGGTCCGCTTGGGTGCGGCCTTCTTGCTGCGGCGCTTGATGAGGTCACGCTTGCTTGAGCCCCGAATCGGTGACCCTTGCTTCTCGATCTTGATCAGCGCGTCCGTCAGGGGCAAAGACTCGAGAAGGGTTGTTGTGTTCATCTTCACGTCCAGGGTGTACAGAACCACCATCGTGGTGAGTGTCGGAGTGTCCATGAGGTGACGCCGTGTAAATGCAATCGATTTCGTTTTTCCAGGCGTTGGAGAAGGAGAAGGGAACTCTGGAGATGACGTGGCAATGGAAAGCACGGATCACCTTGCGAAGGCGCACCTCGTCCATGGGCGTGAGCATCCACCCTTCAAGATAGCCGAACCAAAGGACGGCTGTCTTGTGATGGGAAAAAATGGCAGTGGCAGTGTCAGCAAGAGCATCCAGCGGAGTCTCCGACAAGTCAAACACATCTGCGGGTTTCGGAGTGACGTACGTATAGACTGTAAGCATTACGTTACTGTGCGAGGATACTGGTAAGTGTTTTTGAATCCGCGTCCATTGTTGGCCTCGGGCCTGGGCACTGCGCACGAGCACGGGGCAGCAAACTCCACCCGCTTGCAGGTGGGGCAGCAGTTGCCGTTGGGCGTGGTGTTGTAACCCTGGCGCTGCGCATACACGGTGCGATCCACGTTGCCCACCAAGGCCGTGCCCGCCAACATGTCCTGGAGTTCAGGGATCATGGCACTGGTGTAGCAGGGAAGTGTGATCTGCGAGGCCTTGGCGTTCTTCAGCATTGCACCGTTGGCCACGGCACCACCGCCTGCGTAGGCAACGAACAACGACGCATCCTGGACCGTGTGGCCTCCGCCATACAGCCTGCTGGCCGCCGATGCCGTGGACGGAGCATCCAAAACAAGTGCACAGGCCGTCTGGGGCACCACCGTTTCGTAATTGCCCGCTGCCGCCTGCATGCGGATGATCTCCGTCTGGTGCCCCGCGTCGCGGTGAGGGCGAGTGTCCACAATCTTGGTAAGCCGCTGCTTGTGGCGGTTGAGGTATTCACTATAGGATGACATCCTTACATGTTCACCTAGAAATTCATACGCCAGGATGCGTCAGGAGGTGGCGACGGCAGCACTCCCGTGTCAACCCGAGGGCTGTCATGGCTCGTCCCTCTGCAGTCACAGTGGTGGAGTGAGTCAGATACAGAATCTCGGAGGTCTCGGGGCGGCCATCCTCGCGGCGTCCCTCCTTGACCAACTCGAGGAATCGAAGCCACTTGCCAGCGAGGGGAAGATTGCAGGTGTAACACTTAATCACGATAGGGAAATCCATGCCTAACTGGTTTACTACTTCAGCGGCTTCCGTTTTTTCGAGTCAAACAAGTAATGAAGGTCAAGTTCCCCAAGCTCCGCACAGCAGGTGTCGTCCTCTTTGTCGTTGTGATTCTCGCACTGTTTGTCTACATCTTCACGGCGGATCCGTTCCAGTCCACCTATGACCCTGACATCAGCCGCTTCTCTGCCAACTCCATCGATGTGTCCATGGCCAACGGAACCACCAAGCACGAGACGCCCACCATGTATGCTCCTGGCACCCCGTCCAAGACGGAACTGCTGTTTCCCCCTTCGGCAGAGGACCTCAGTCGCCTTTCGGGGGAATAAGCAATGAGGCCCAACTATGCGTTGGCCACCTCGAGTTTGATGCTCCTGATTCCCGCGTGGGCTGCGTGGAAGTCGGGGGACACGATTCGGGTGTGGTATCATGCTGGAGTGGTTGTCGTCTCGGTGACCTACCATCTCAGCAAGCACCCCGTGGTGTTCTGGATTGACTTTGTGGCGGCCAACAGTCTGGTT
>Ga0187843_10002589_pt1 | contig 10871 bp, 12 predicted proteins | sample SpaLakP09_SKY_43_FD_134516 | JGI IMG/M metagenome (GOLD analysis project Ga0187843, IMG submission 134516) | Oligotrophic lake water microbial communities from Sparkling Lake, Wisconsin, USA - SP09_SKY_43 | ecosystem: Environmental > Aquatic > Freshwater > Lake | place: USA: Sparkling Lake... | reverse complement strand
CATTGCCATGCTCTTGATTTTGTATGCAGAATCCTATAGCGCCATCCGCAATTTTGCGATACGCCATGGCGATACTATCGCCCCCAACCAGGATTTGCTGGCACTCGGTGCTGCCAATCTGATTCAGCGAACTCAGTGTCGATGATGTGGTCACCATGGCGCGGGAGTTGTATGTGGAGAAGGAGTAGCTGCGCGGGAGAAATCAGAAATAGACAAACGCAGCCGTTGATTTGGACTCATCGTAATGCGCCCAACTGAAAGGCAATTGCCATAGGTAAGACGGGCTTTCGCTGTGAACTGGGCATTCGCAGCATCCATTCGTTGGCAAAGCAGGCATTTGCCATGATGTGAGGGGGGGAGGCTGGCTATGTGTTTAATCTGAGTAATGGTAATATGGCAAGTATGCATAATAGTCAGCATTATCAAATAAGGAATCCCGTGCTGTTAAACAAAACCAGATCAATTCTATCCATCGTCTGGGGCTTGACCATATTCGTCTGGTTGCCGCCGATCTGGTTTTATTTCTTCCAGGCTGATTACTTCTTGAGGAATTTTCGTGGCCTGCAGGATTTCAAAGTGTCAGCCCCTTTCCTCTTGATCATATCTTGCTGGGCTATCCTGCTAACACTACCTAAAACCAGAACACAGAAAAATGTTATCGGTGCAGGTAGTTCTCTCATGAGTTTGGGTTTTTTGCTCATTTATTATGAATTCTTTCATCATACAGGCGGCTTCGTCATCCTCTTTTCAGGAATGATACTGTTAAGTATGGTGAGGGGGGAGCCAGTGGCCGAAGATGGGAAATAAGAACCCTGCGATGCTGGTTTCAAAACAAAAACAAGTCCTCCTCATCGTCTGGGCGTTGGCGATACTCTTCGGGCTGCCACCCATCAGGCAATATTTTTTCCAGACAGCTTACTTTTTCCCCGGCGTCTATGGTGTGCGTGACTTATGGGATTCAATGTATTACCTGCTGCTTATACTTGCCTGGTCTGTGATTTTATCGATACCAAAGTACAGGACCGAGAAAAACATCATCGGTGCCGCATGTTCATTTCTGACTCTGGGCTTGCTGCTGCAAACCTATGCCAGTTTGCCACTGACAGGCAGCCTCATCTTCCTGCTGGCCGGGTTTGCCTTATTGCATACCTTGACAGGAGGTGTATCCAGGAAGATGGAAGACAAAGCTGCTGAACTCCATCAAGGCGATAAAAAAGCGCCTGTGAAAAAAATTCTCAGCACCATAACCGTCTGGGCCAGTGTCTTCATGCTTGCCTTACCCTGGTTTTGGGTATTCTTGAGCGGAAAGGACTTTTTTCTCCGCAGTATGCGCGGTGTTCAAGACCTGGCTGTCGCAGCGCCTTTGGTGTCCATCATGTTGTTCTGGGCGGTCTTGTTGTCCTTCCCGGAAAAACACACTGTCAATGCCAGATCAGGCGCGGCTGCTTCTTTGCTCGCAATTGCGGCGTTCTTTCATTCTGATCCGGAATTTTTTCATGCGAGCATGGTAGTTCTGCTTTTTTGGCAGCTATTGCTGAATGCGGAATTTCTTGAAACACGAAAGTTTGCCCGCAAGGTAAAAAAAGTCTATGTCACTCCCACGACCAACGATAGCGAGCTGGCCAGTTTCTATCAAGCTGTGAGCCAGAAAATCGACAGCTATGTCGCCAGTAACTTTCCATCAATGCACGACAAGAAACTCCAGGGCCAGGCCTACGTCTCCATTCCGATTAAGGAAGATGGCAGCATCTATTTAAAAGGAGATGGCATAAAGCTTGAAACATCATCAGGCAACCATGACCTGGACCTGGCCGCCCTCAGTATCGCCCGCCGTAGCGGCCCCTTCCTCAGTTTTTCTAAAAGCAAATCCACAGGCCGTGCAACCGAAGTACGCGTGATTTTTTATCGACTGAGATTTGAAGAAAAGCAGCCGCTACAAGATGCTCAGCTATCAAGCTGCATGTAGCACCAAAGCAAAAATCAAGCATGAATCTTCAACATCAATTGCGCCACAATGCGGTGCTAAAAAATAAAATACTCTGATGCAGATATCCAAGCACAAACAAGTCCTTCTCATTGCCTGGTTGCTGACACTGACTGTCTGGCTACCACCTGTCTGGTACTATTTTTTTCGAACAGACTATTTTTTGGATGGCTTTCGTGGGCTGCAGATTTTTTTGTATTCTTCCATCTATCTGTTGATCATACTTGGCTGGACCGTTTTGCTGACCATACCCAAATACAGGACAGAAAAAGTTGTCGTCGGTGCCGGTACTTCATTCTTGACCATAGGCTTTTTGCTCAATACTTACGCCATGTTTAAGCAGACGCCTGGCTTTCTCATCATGTTTGCCGGTGTATTGCTTTTGCTTACCGTACGAGGTGGTGCGTTCAAGCAGCATGGCAGTGCTGTGGACCAGCCTGCGGTAAAGGTGATCTTCGATAAAAACAATGGCCTGATTTATTCCCTGGTGGCGATCGCTTTCCTTGGTATGCCGTGGCTATGGGTGATCTTGGACGCGCCTGAGTTTCTCATTCGAAATGTGCGTGGGCTGCTTGACTTTGCCGTCGCTGGTCCACCGCTCATGATCATGACAGGATGCGCGCTTTGGTTGTCCTTCCCGTCACGTCGCACAGTCAATGCCAATTGTGCGGCAGCTTCTACCATGCTGGTCATTGCCCTGTTTTTGTTTTGGTTTTTCTCGCATGTCGGTTCGACTGGATTTACGTCTATTGCCATGTTCTGGATGGCAAATGCCTACAGAGCAAAGTCGTCTGATGCTCACAAGCCGGAAGAAACTGTATAGTGAGCAGGCTAGAGACTGGCATCGACGGCCTCACTTATAATTAGGACTTGCGCAAAACCGCCCCAACTGCGTTGCAGCGCCTAGCCGTACTAAAGTACTGTCTTCGTCGCTACGCCTTGCCGGGACAATTTTGCGTAAGTCCTGATAATGTTAATTCGACTTTGAAAGTACCCATGCACCTCCGCAAATTCCTCCTGCTATCCCTGTTTCTGCTCCCCCTCACCAGCCACGCACAAGCAGAGCCACCCAAAGAACTCGTACTCAATAAAGAACAACTCGTCAAATACGGAAAGTCGTATAAAACTGCCGAAGTGATTTACCTGCGCAAGTTTCTCAATACCTATGCCAGTCATCGTGAGGCAGTGCCTCCTGTCGATGAAGGGGCCGCCAAGGTGCTTGATAGCCTGGCGCTGGACAAGAAAATATTGAAAGGCAAATTCATGGTCTATCAATATTCCAACATCATCGGTGGTGGCAAGGGCGTCTCCATCGTCTCGCAAGATCACCCTGAAGTCATTCTCGATTTCTGGGTATATAAAATTGAAGATGGCGCTTACGAAGTGCGCGACCTGTTGATACAGGACGACAAGCGCGACCTGGACAGCTTCAAGATCACCTACCGCAACTATTTGCATCATAAGACTTTGGCGATGTGAACGCTGGCTTGGTGTGCGTCGCAAAGACACTCCACCAGCACTGAATGAAGCAGACCCACATGTAGAAGGAGCATTCATGTTCGGCAAAAAAAAGAAAGACCCATCAACAGACTTGCTCAGCGAACCACGCGAGCAGCACTATATATTCGCCCACCAGGGCGTGCGCCAGGCATGTGTAGATAATCCCTTGCAATTCTTCTCCATCATTGCATCGGAAGAACAAAGGCCCTACCTGGCATGGATGTGGGATGTATGCGCCAGGCATGTCAAAGAACCTGCCAGTGAGTTGAATGTCGATGATGTTGAAGTCACGACTTGCCGCGTGCTGCAATACCCCGCCGTGATACTCAAAATGCCTGAACCCAGGGCAGTGGCAGAAGTACACTACGTCGCCGCAGTGTTGATGTTGGATGCAGAAAGCGAACAAGTACCGGAGGACGTAGGCGTGCGCTACTTCACCCTGGAGTGCGGCATCAATATGGATGGCACACGCAGGACAGTCTTCTGCGAATGGACTGCCGACGGCGACCATAGCAATTTTGGTGATGGACCGCAGGCAGAGCCTGAGGCATTCATGCGGGTAGTGGCTTACAAGTTGGCTGCGTAGGTTAGTAAAAGGCGAATAGTCTCGCGTATTCACATGCATGATTTTGAAGTAAAGAAATTTCAGGCCTGGTTATTTTGACTCACAAAGTAGTGCCGGAAAATGGTAATGGATATAGAACAATCTTGTGGTAGTTGCGCCACTTCGATGAAGGTCAATTATAGTCTGCGCTTCTCTAAAGGACCGTCCTGGAGTAGCTCTTATCGCTGCCATCAATGTGGAAATGCAATCGAGGTAGATGCAGACGGACCTCTGGGTAATCCTGTTCGGGCAAGGCTGCTTGAGAAGCATGATTGCGTTGCTCTGATTTTTGGCGGCAGTGTTTCTGACATGAATTTGGTTAAATTTATCAAACCTCTTGCAGCAACGGATATCAAAAAAGCGTTTACATTGGCGAGGAAAATTCGCGAACAAGGTGGAATTTGTGGGTTTTCCTGTGAAATCAGTTGGTTGAAACTCTGCGCTGAGAATAACGGGATCGTTGATTTTCAGGTAGTTGACTTGATTCAATGCGTTGATGGTAAAGCTTATGCCTTCCTGGATTTTTTTGATGAGTTGGGGAATTAGTGGATGCAGGCATTTTTGAAATGTGGCCCGCATAGATATGTGTACGCTGAACAAATCGCATGTAAAGAACCGCGAGTTCAAGTACGAGGTGTTATAGAAACTAGATTTGGGCGAGGCCGTGACTCCGAGGCGCTGGCTATCCCATCGTGCCAGATTATATACTGCTTACCCCGCTCTTGTGCGCTGCCAACTTGGCGGAAAGACATATTCTCAGTCTTGCTGGCCGAGATAATTCGCAAAAAATATCGGATATCCACCGCCCTTGACACTGGCGTGGAATACTCCTGATCAGTCGATGAAAGCTCCTCAATCTGATTCCAGTCCTCGTCCAGAGACACTGGCAACGATGGCCTGCGTTTCCTTAAGGATGTCCTTGTCAACCACGTTGCATTCGGCTGGCAAACTGTCAGCATTGACAATGTGAAGTTTGTCTCAAAAAAAATGCTTTTTTTGAAAATTGACAACTGGAGTGTACAAATTGGGCGTTACAATTTGTAAAAATCGTCACAAAATCTCTTCAGTCAGCTGAAAACTGTATTCGTTAAAATTGATGCTTTAAAGGTAACTTCTTGTTTCTGAAATGATTCATTCATAGAGAGGTGAGTGTTAATGAGTAGCCTGGATTTGGGAAACTTTTTACGTCAGGAAGCGAGAAAGCAATTGGTTAGTGATTCTGAGCTTGCCCGTCGTGCAAAGATTAGTCGAACTGCACTGTTAAAAATACTGACTGGTGAAGTCCAACACCCGACTGTCCGCACTCTGGCAAATCTGGCGTATGCGCTTGATTACAATCCGCACCATTTGGTGAGCCTCTACTTGGCAGGAACTTCTTCTCCGCCCCGGGGGGCATGGCTACGAAAAGGGAAAAATGATTCCAGCCACTTCATTCGCGATATTACCTTTCCTGATGGGGATCTAGTGTCGATTGGCCAGAAGTTTCTGAAAAAATGGGAAATTGCAAATCGTGGTCAATTGCCCTGGGTTGGTCGAAAACTTGTTTGTCAGGACCAAAACTCTGTTGTTTATAGAAAACTGGGTGATTCCTTCGCCCCGTTGCATTACTCACTGGTACCGGACTCTCAGGAAATCGCAATTCCAAATACCTTGCCAGGCAATTCAGTGACACTGGAAGTTGAGTTCATGGCGCCAACCACGCCTGCCTGGGTAGTTTCCTACTGGAAAATGGTGGATGAAAATGGTTCCTTGTGTTTTCCAGAAATGGAAGGTCTCCGATGTTGTGTAAGCGTTATTGCGGTCTGATCGCTACTTAGTACTTTATTCAATTCACTCCCGAAATTTTTTTGCTGCGGCTATCGCGGCAAGGGTGGTGTTTTGTCCAAAATTTCTGATGGCGCTTTACGTCTATTCAAATGATGAAAGATGTAAAGACACTGATGAAACCAGTTGCTGAAATTCCCGGTCAAGAGGCAACTCTGCGGCAAAAAGTGAGATATCCGCTTAGTTAAGAAGGTAGAAAATGGACAAGCAATCAAAAGAAAATGCATTTGCGCGTGCGATCGATTTTTGGGGGGCGACTCGTTCCGAGCATTTTATCTGGCTGGTCGTTCTGGTTACTCTTTCTCTGGTGTTGCTCGAAGCAAAGTACAACGTCGATTTACTTGGATCTCTCAGCAATAAGAGCACCACCGGCGCACAGGCTGATGACTTGTCTCAACGAGGTAAATTGCTGGCCGCATTTGGCATATCCTGGGCAATAGGGCGGTCTCTGCTTTCGAGGATAAAGCCAGCCCTGTTCGGGCTCATTGTCTTCTTCATGTTAAGTACATCGTTTTACTACGCGCTTGATTACACCTACACAAAAGTGGTCGCTGAACTGGATCCTGAAATCAAGGTCAAAGGATTTAATTTGTATTCATATCGCCATGACCTCTTGACTGGCACTTTGATTGATCCGGACATTCCTCTTCCCGGCAATGAGCCAGTTCTCGGGAAAATATTCATGGGCGCATTTCCTCTCGTTCTGCTGGATGAGAGGTTCATGTTGCCTGCCCAAGATATAGTGGAGAGGAAAGCGCAGGACAAAAGCAGAAACGTACTTCAGAACGCTGAACTGCGGTGGCCAGAATATGAGGCGATGATGCAAAAGCTCACGGGCGCACGTGCTGATTACCTTGATACATCGAGAAAAGCACTCGGTGTGTCGACATCTGAAAAGGAATGGTCTAGTTATAACGGGAAAATGCAGGAACTGCTCCAGGCGCATGCACAATTCGTGGATGGATCAAGAAAAGCGCTTGGACTGGCAAGCGACGAGAGTGAGTGGTCCAAGTACAACACCAAGATGCAGGATATACAAACTTCTTATGCAAAGTTTATCAACGGGTCGAAAAGGGTAGCCAATCACGGGAATCGCGGTATACAAAAGTTTCGCGAAGAGTCAGGCGGTTTGGAGCCAAACTCATCCTACAGTCAAATTCAATTCGTCAATTACGTCAAATCCACTAATCATCCCAAGGGTGTCGAGTTGCGGAACGCTGAAGGACAGGTAATAAGTAAACGACCAGATGGCAAAGTCATTTACGGACGAGATGTTCCCTACTTCATGTCGCGTACTGAATTCATGCAATGGACTGCCGGACAAGCAAGGGAGGCAATGAAATCGGGGGGTATGGAACCAAACGCCAACATTGGCCGTCTCGATTTTATTGTGATGCTACGTACCGCAAAAAATAAAAAAGGCGAAGAATTTCGCAATTCCGAAATGAAGCAAGTTGGAACCAAGCCGGACGGAGCACCCCTTTTGGCCAAGGAGATTCCTTATTTTATGAGTCGCAGTAGTTTTAATGAATGGTCGCAACAACTTGCAAAAGAAGCCTTGGCGATCAACGGCATGGAGGCGCGATCGACGATCAGTGACGCTGAGTTCATCAACCTATTGAGAGCTTCCAGACATCCAAAAAGCGAGGGATTAAGGAAGTCAGAGATGCAGGAGGTTGGCAAAAGACCTGATGGAAAAATAGTATTTGCCAAGGATATTCCCTATTTTATGTCTCATGAAAAATACAAGGACTGGTTCACCTCGCAGGCTGAAGATGCGAAGAATATGCTGTTGCCTACCACGCAAAGTGTGGAGAAGTTCGACAGAATAAAAGAGGTAAACGCGGCAGTTTTTTTACCACCCATGGCGATAATTTCAAGCCTGACCAGTGCACTGACTAATGGCATCGCCCTGGTAATTATTTTAAGCGCCATTCTACTGTCACAGTTCACAGCGACAGCAGAGTATGGAGCCCGGATAAAACGTTACTCCATACCATTGATGTTAGTTATCTTTTCTGGCTTGCTCTTTTCCATGCCATCTCATGTTTTCAGTAAGGGGAGCGCCATTCATGAACTGGAAACAAAGCTCCACGAACAAGTTGGGCTTGCCGGAAAAATTTGGTCAAAACTCAGCAATCTGGAAAAAATAATTCTGTAAATAACCCAAGGAGATTGACATGGTTCACGCCTATGCTATTGAAACTGATTTTCAAGACAGAGTGGTTTTTCAAGAACAGCAAGAAGCAGGAAAATCGCATTTAGGGAAGAAACTTTTGGTTTGTTCAATCGCATCGGTGTTGTTACTAACCAGTGGTTGTGCAGGTATGCCAAAAGCGACTTCTGTCTCTATTGGTGGTGCGGTTGCAGGCGCTGCCGCCGGCTCCAGATACGGCTTGGCTGGCATGGTTGCCGGTGCTGCAATTGGAGGATTTATCGGAAACAAGATCGGTGAACATTTCGACGAAGAGGACAGGAAAACACTTGCGGCCCTGGAATTGAAATCTCTTGAGAGCGGTAAGTCCAGCTCTTTCGTAACAAACAAGACCAAAGCAAAAGTCACCGTCACACCCGAATCCGTCAAAGTCGAAAATGTGCGCTCGTTTGGTGTCTCCAATAATGTCGAAGCCCATCAACTCAAGATCATTGCTCCTCAGGAAACCAGAACTTTGGTTGCGACCCCCGTTTTCAATGGAATGGATGAGAAAGCCACTCCCAAGTTGATAGTTCAAAAAGGCGAGGTAATCAATATACCCGCGCATGTCGAGAGCAATCCGAAGTGGGCAGCAGTTGTCGAAGGAGAGAATGTGATTGGATATGTTGCCTTGCGCTATTTTGATCCAAAGGCGATCAAGCAAGACAAGCTGGATCGTACCAAGATGGCGAGCGTCGATAAGAGTAAACCCAAGGCTGGCAAATCTACACCTAAATCTGCCACGCAACCACCTTCTACGACAGTCGCTGGCAGTAGCCAGAAAGAGCAGGGATCAACAGCATCTGCCAGAGGCACAAGTCAAGCCCCGGTTGCTGTCGCCGTAAAAAGCAGTGATACACCATTGAGAACAGTTCAAGCAGTTGGCGCTTGCAGAATACTCGTTCGCGCGATTGATACTGGCAATCAAGGGGAACCGGCAACAGAGAAGATCAAGTACTGCCAGGAGCCTCCACCAAAATGGAAAGTTGCTTCTGCCTGAGCATCATGTTTTCAATCTACAAAAAGACCGGAGGTAACATGTTTTCCAGAAAGGCACTGTGTTTCCTCTGTCTTTTGAGTATTCATTTCTGTTGTATGGCTGGATATTCAATGGAAATTTCAGAGCAGGAACTACAAAATAAAATATCTGCAATGATGCCAAAAGAAATGAATAAGTGGTTCCTGAAAACCACTCTTTCCAATCCAATTGTCGACCTGAGCCAGAGTGTCAATGAGTTATGCGTGATCTCCGACGTAGACATCGTTGCGCCTGGCGGATTGGCAAATTCGGGCGATGTCAGATTGTGTGGAACGCTGATCTACGAGAAAAATGCAGGGGCCTTTTTTCTACGGAGTCCAAAGATTCTTGATATTCGTATTGCAGGAATATCATCCGAAAATTTGAGCAAAATGAAAGGCCTTGTACAAATTTTTGCCGAAAAAATTTTTTCAGCTCACCCAGTGTATGTGCTGAAAAGTGACAGCATCAAATCATCGATTGCCAAGTCCTTCTTGCGAACAGTAGAGGTGAAAGAGAAAAAATTGATTTTGCTGTTCGAATTATTTTCTTCATAAATCGCTTTGAAAAATAACAAGCAGTAGCTACCACAAGATGTAGTGCATCGCCAGACGAAACGGCAAAGTAGACTCAGATCGACAGATGAAATTGAAAGTACCAAATATAGTTGTTTGGCTCATTGATTCAATGAACCAACATTGAAAGGGGATTGCCATGAAACCGCTTTATTTATTGATACTCTGTCCTTTGATCTTCGCTTCGTGCTCGATTGCTTGCGCAGGCAGCGCTTACGAAGATGCCGCCAAGGAGGCAATTAACAAGAAAGGCGGTGCCTATCTGGAAAAGGCCAACAAGGCCAAAAACTGCCTCAACAAAGTTGCAGACTGCTTGAACAATAGCGAAAAAGTGCACAACGCTATTGCAAATGGTGCGAGCAAGATCGCCAAAATGGATGAATGCCTGAAAAGTACAGACCGCGAAGTTCAGAAAAATTGCATGGAGATGGTCAAGGCGAGTTACTTGAAGAGGAAAGAAGAAAAGGAAAGAGTGGCTGCAGAAGAAGCCGAAAAATGGGCCTGGGACGGGCAAGTAGGGAGTGAAGTCAGAATCTGCACCAAAGGCAAGAGAAAACCAATAGGCGTCGTTTTAGTGGTAACCAATTCAAAAGTGAAATTGGAAATCAATCAGGCAGGCGGAAACGCCTTTCTCTATTATCAGGTTGGAGATCAGCCATGGATAGAAAAAAATATGATTGGATGTTAAAGCGCACATGTTCAACTACCTTGAAAATCGTGCTTGTTAAATCTTTATAACTGTGAGGAAAATCATGAGAAAACTGACCTGTTTCATTCTCGCATCAAGCCTGCTGATAGGCATTCAGGTGCAAGCAAAACCTGCAAGCAAACCAAGCAGTAAAACCTATGATTTTGGAAAAAATGCCAAACCTCGCTATGTGAGGGAAAGTACCAGACCAGATGGTTCGAAATCCGTTGTTTATGGCCAGCAACTCAACGAGCGTGGTCGCGTCGCAAAACCACATGGTCATGGCGTACAAAACCCGGACGGAAAGGTCGGCTATTCGCGCACCATAGGCGGTAAAGTCGTCAAGGACGATAAAAGGAAGTAGAACTCATTTCATAAATAGGGTGAGATGCGTTTGCCTCATAACGTGGGCTGGCAAGGCGGACGAGGCAGTCAATAGTTTTGCCTATTGACAACGAGTCCAACACAGTCCAGCACGCGTTAT
>Ga0187843_10002588_pt1 | contig 10874 bp, 10 predicted proteins | sample SpaLakP09_SKY_43_FD_134516 | JGI IMG/M metagenome (GOLD analysis project Ga0187843, IMG submission 134516) | Oligotrophic lake water microbial communities from Sparkling Lake, Wisconsin, USA - SP09_SKY_43 | ecosystem: Environmental > Aquatic > Freshwater > Lake | place: USA: Sparkling Lake... | reverse complement strand
CATTTTTATTACGCAATAAAAATAATAATATAATAAGTATTGCTAAAACCATTACAAATATAAGAAAAACCAAAGCAGCTGTTATATAAATATACGGGTTTATTTCATATAAAATAAAATCTATTATTGGTTTTAATAATGTTTTACATTCATTTTTAACATCATCGCGTTTTAAAATATCTAAACACTGTTTTACCAATGGCAATGTTGATTGAACCAAGGGTATTGTTGATTGAGCAAATGTGTCTTTCATAAAGATTGTATATAAAAATTAAATCGAATTTATGCGTGTTAAAAAATTTAAATTTTTCTATATATCCAGTAATATGGAAAATATTATTGAACCAAACGAAACATTTGATTTTTCAAAACTTTCTTTAGCGCATCCTGTAGGCATTCAAGGTGGAGCTTATTTTACAAAAATTGAAAATAATAAAAAACCACTATATATTCAAACAACTAAAAGTGTTACACGCCAAGGTTTTGTTAAAACAGGTAAGAAATATTATTGTGACTTAATGTTTGATAAAAATGCAGAAGTAATAATTAATTGGTTTGAAAATTTAGAAGAAAAATGTCAAAAACTCATATATGAAAAAAGAGATTCTTGGTTTCAAAATAGTTTAGAAGAAAATGATATTGAAACCGCTTTTAATTCGGTTCTTCGTGTTTATAAATCTGGAAAATATTACTTAGTAAGAACAAATGTTAGGAATAATGTTTCCCATATTCCATTGATAAAAATTTATGACGAGCAAGAAAACACATTACCAATGGAAGACATTACTAATGAAACAAATATCATTTCTATTTTAGAGATACAAGGTATAAAATTTACATCTAGAAGTTTTCAAATAGAAATTGAACTAAAGCAAGTAATGGCTTTAAATAATGAACCTATATTTGATAGTTGTTTAATTAAAACAAATACTAATAAAATTACTGAAACTTCCAAAATTACTGAAAATTTAGTAGATTCCGTAAATAAAACAGAATCTTTAGAAGGTTTTGAATTATTAAATGAAAATAAAGAAAATAACAACAGTGATGATTTTATTAACAAAAATATAATTGAAAATACTGTTATTGATAAAAATGATACCATTTTAGAAGAAGAATTAGAACCACTAGATATACTAGATACTCCTAATAAAACACTTGATAGTATAGCTTTAGACATTGATTTTGAAGATTTAAATGAAGTTGATGAAGAAGAACCTATAACAGATTTAAAGGAATTCAATATTGATACACATTTAGAAAATAATTTAGAAACAATTAATCTTAAAAAACCTAATCAGGTCTATTTTGAATTATATAAAGAGGCAAGAAATAAAGCAAAAATAGCAAAAAAAAATGCAATCTTGGCTTATTTAGAAGCAAAGAATATTAAGAAGGTTTATTTAATTGAAAATATCAATGATAGTGATAGTGATTTTGATGCTGAAATAGATGAAGTTTCTGAAAGTGAATTAGAAGGACTGTAAATTTTAGAAGAAATGTTTATGCGCAATGTTTAGAATAATTAATAAGTATTCTAAAAATTATTTTATCATTAATTTTATATAATGAGTGTCTCTTTAAAGAAACTATGGAATGACTATGGAATTGGAGCTATTATAGTTTTATTAATAATTGCCTATGGAGTTAGTATGTTTGCTGGATATTTAGGAGCTAAAGGCACAACTGGTTATGAATCGAATGCTCAAATGCAACAACAATATAAAAATAATAATATGAATGCTAGCAGTGGCGTTAGACCATCTGACCCTAATGGAAACGAAGTTTTTGCGTCCGCTTCTGGTGTCCAGACCAGTATGCCAGGTGTGCCTTCTTCATGCTCCACACCCAATATCCAAAATCCTGCTGAACTTTTACCCAAGGACTCCAACTCACAATGGGCTCAATTAAATCCTTCCGGACAAGGTGAGCTCGCTAACGTCAATTTGCTCAAGGCAGGTTACCACATCGGCATCGATACTATCGGTCAAACTTTGAGAAATGCTAATCTCCAAATTAGGTCTGAGCCACCAAATCCACAGCTAAATGTGGGACCCTGGAATACCAGTACAATTGAACCAGATTTTATGAGAGTGCCTTTAAATTTAGGGTCTGGTCCTCAATGAGCATAATTTGTAACCAAATGATATACTTATAATATATTTTTTAAAGCGAAATATTTTGTGAGGTTGATTTACATTATAAAAAATTTAATTTAATTTAATTATATAAAACAATAGCTATATAATTAAACTTTTTCACACACCAAATGCCTATTAAAAAATAAAATATAGTTATATTTTATGAAAATCAATACAAAGAAAAAAAATAAAAATTTTAAAAATAAAACAAAAAAACAATTTTTATTTAATCCAGAAAACCCTAAAAATTCGTTTGATGTGTATATTGACAAAAATCCAACCGATACAATAAATATAAAATATACAACATTAGAAGATGTTAAAAATACTATTAATAAATTAGAAAAATTATACAAAAACAAAAAATATACACATAAGCGTATATGGCAAGTAGGTATGATTATGTATGTTCGTTTAAAAGTATTGAAGAATAAAAAACCCAAGCAATATGCTTTGGCAAAAAAATATTATACTTTTTTAGGGAAAAGGACAAAATTAGAAGAAAAAGACAGATATAAACTTTCATTTAAAGATGATATAATAGACATTTGAAATGTTAAATGTGTAAGAAATTAGCAAATTTATAGATTAAAATCTTTATATTCATTCTTTTTACACATATAAATATTTTGAACTATCTTTTCATTAGAATTTTTTTCAATATTTTCACACAACTCTTTTAACCAATCATATTTATTAAAATATATATCTTTTTGTAAAATTCGAATTACTGAAAAGCCATTTTCATTTGCGCATTTCATTTTATATAAATCATTTATTCTTGTTTCTTCTGGTGATAACCATTTTCCAATTTGTTCGAAATGTTGTTTTCCATCTAATTCTATAATAATTTTTCTCTCTTCTATAATAAAATCAAAGGGTAAATATCTATTAGATTTTAAATTTTTACACCAATCAACTTTTGTTATATCTGATAATTGACAAGAAAATACTTTATTACATACATCACAAACAATTTTAAATTTTTTTATTGGTGCTTTTACACCTTTTCTCATTTCAAACGCCGATTATTTAACCCTCTAATTTCACTTATATTGTTTGATAAATGCTTTTTAATATTTATATATTATATTATAAATGCGAAGCAAAAAACATTTTAATCGAAATAATAAAACTTTAAAGAATAAAATTAATAAATATATATTTAAAAATGATATAGGTTGTGAAGATGATATAGATAGAAAATTAGCAATACAAGATATTTTTTCACTTTATAGTGAAATAGCTGATTTTATGTATGAAAAAGATGAATATTTATCATATATAGATAACGATTTAGTTAAATTTATAGGTTATAAAATAGATTTAGAGAAAAAAAATGACAATGAAGGTATAAGATTATGGAACAAAATAGTTAGTAAAATAACTTTAAATAAAAACCCAAATAAAGAAAAAATAATAGAATTCTTAAATGAAGTTCCATTATATTATTTATTATCTTTCTTAGGTTATGCTTATTATAAATATAAAAGAAATAAAGATATTTTAGATAACGTTGAAGATAAATAATCGGCGTTTGAAATGTTAAAAGGTTTATTATACCCTTTGAAGATTTAAAATGGAACATAAAATACTTAAATAAAAATAATAAATATAATATATAATGGATTATCATTTTGGACCAAATAAACCTAAATTTAATGGAACTGATGAAGAATGGAATAAATTAAAACAGGAAATTGCTTGGTGGAATGAAGATACATCTAATTATCCTTTTGTCACTGTCATATGTCCCCATTGTGGAGCAAAAAATACACATAAAGAAGATGGAAAAGGAACTCATAGAGAATGTCATTTAATGATAGATAAAAATGGTAAAAAAATATATTATGACTGTCCAGGTTATTTTATTTGTAGATATATTAATACGCCAAGATAGTGCTATTTTACACCTTTGTACATTTAAAACGCCCATTATTTATAAAATTGATTAGTTTATACATTATATAACAATACGATATAATTTATAATGACGGAACTAAATATCCACAGCAAATATATTGATAAACGAATAAATGATATTACAAAAAGTAATAAATGGAATTCAAAATTAATTGACGCTTCCCACGAAGATTTTATAAAGGATTATGCTTCAAATGTATTTACAAATTTAGTAAGAAATACATTTACTAACTCATATATTAAGCATTTTCCTTGCAGTGAATGCAATAGTCCATCAACAGAAAGGTGTCATGGAATAGGTGAAGAAAGGCCATTGTTGATAAAAAGAGCATTAGAAAGGGTTTGGAGTGATACAACAAAACCTATTATTATGAAAGAAATTATAATAGCATTTTTAGAAGAACATAAATATACAAAATTTACTTTCAAGTGTCATAGTTGTCATAAAAACGAGAAAAAAATGGGCATTTGAAATGAGAAAAGGTGTAAATCTTCAAGGGTGTAAATAACATTCTTGGATTTATTGTTTTATCGTGTAAATATTTACTTCTCTCTACCGAGGCAAATGACATGTTAAAACACATATTACAATTAATATTTTCACATAATTTTTGATGAGAACAATATGAACACCAATGTCCTTGAGATGTAATGTTTTTTACAACAATTTCTAATTTATGACCACATACACAATTAAATATATATTTTTTTCTATCAGCACCCTTAAAAAGTTGTCTTGGTGTAAGTTGATTTTCATTAGACCAATACATAGATTTTTAATTAAAATTTATATTTTATTTATTTTGCTCTACTTTTTATAAAAGTAAAATATATGGAAAAGCATAGTATATTTTTTTATATATTTATAGCATTTGTTCTTTTGTTTTGTTTAAGAATATATTATGAATCAGACGCATATAATTTAAAATGTATTATTGCTTCAAAAGATGGTAATCGTTATTGTGTTCGCGAAAGAGAGAAATTAAAGTCAGCTGCCAATCTTTTAGCAACTGTTACACAAAAAATGAAGGATATTGTTACATATATGAAAAAAACGCATCCTGACGACCCGCGAACAATTCGCCTCGTTGAAGGTTTTAACCCAAAAAAAATAAGTGAAACATTACCAACAAGTGAATTAACAGCTTTTAGCGAAAACAAAGGTGAAAAAGTCGCATTTTGTTTAAATACAACAAAAGACGGTGATACCTTAATTGATATAAATACCCTTACATTTGTGGCACTTCATGAACTCTCACATATCATGACTGAAAGCATAGGTCATAAACAAGATTTTTGGCAAAATTTTAAATTTTTATTACAAAATGCAAAGGCATCTGGCATTTATAATCCTGTAGATTATAAAAAAAAACCAAAGGAATATTGTGGAATGACTATTAATGATAATCCATATTATGACCTTGTTTAAAAAGTTATTGTTTAATTTTTTTCTGTTAGTATAATATAAATGGAAAGCGGGCTTGCTATGCTTTTACACTCTGCTATTATTACGGTAATTCTTTATATAATAATGAGATTTGCATTAAAACAATCTCAACCAAAATCAGTAGATAGAAGTCTTTTACTAGGCGCAATTGTTTTGATATATATGATTTTATTTGGTCATGGATTACCAAAACGTATGAATGAAAATATTTTTTCTTAAATATTTTTAATTTAATATCTTTGTAAATAATTAAATTAAAAATAATACTACCTTTATATATATGTCAAAAAATAAAACTTCAAAACAAACAATAAATACAACTAGTTTAATACATGAGCCGACTTTAGATTATAATCCTATTTATAAAGTAAATCATATGGTTAACGGCTCTATTGATACAATATATGTTTTTAATGGGAAAAAAGATGATTCTATAACAGAAGAAGATTTATTTAAGAAAATATTTACTGAAGAAGAAAACAAGAGAATTAAAACAGATAAAATTAAAATTAAATTTTCAGAACAACAAATTTACTTTGATGATAATATTGGAACTATTAAAATTAAAATACTTATTGAATTAAAAAAACAGTTTTCACTTGACGAAATTTATTTATATTGCCAAAAAGTAGAAACCCTTAATAGTGTTACTGTTTATCAAACTCTTACACAAAATAAAAAACTCGAATTAACCAAAATTAGATTAGACCAATTTTTTTCGAATATTGTAAGTGAAGAAGATGAGACCCCTATAGAAAGACCTATTGATAAAGAAGTATATACGTTTGATGATATTTTAGAAATGAAATTAGAAAACAAAAAATATATTCTTAATAAGGTATTGGGTCAAAAATTTTTTATTGTGGAAAATGAATATCCGTTCGTTTGTGATCCATATGATGTTCACGATTATGATACTTTTTTTGAAAAATCAGCTCGAAAATCTTTATCTACATTAAATAGTCATCTCCTTTTAAGCAGTGGTAATATTTTAAATAACAATATATATCTATGTCTTGCAAAAGATGTATTAAAATATGTATCAAAAAATGATATATCAGAAGAAACTACAATTAAAATATACTATCCATTTTTATATAATAAAAATATTAATAGTTTAGAAGACCTAGATGAGAACAAAGAAAAATTACTTGAAGATAATAAAAAAATAATTAACGAAAAAACGACAGAATTTTTGAAAACAATTGATTTGTTTTATAATGTATATAAATTAAAAAAGTCAGATTTACAATATATAAAAAAAGGAATAAAATACATTAAGGCCGTAATAAAACCTGAATTTGAAGTAAAAATACCACTCGAAATTATTTTTAAAATTGTTCATGCTACAGAATTAAACCCTTTAATAAAATATAACCCATCTTCTAGACAGGAAAACGTTTTTCGTCTATATACAGATAAAATTGCTACAGATGGAAGAAAAATCCCGTATCTTAAAAAAGGCACTATTTTTAAACTTATGAGAGATATTGGTAAAACAAAAACGGTTTCTGTATTTATTGAAAAAACCGAAACGAATAGTCAATCCCTTATTTGTGAATTTGATGAAAACGGGTATATTACAATCATTTCTGAATTTAAAAATGTTGTTAGTGAAAATGAAATTGATCAAATTTTTCGTGATGCTATCAATCCTATTATTCAGGAAATTAAAAATTTATTGGAACAAAGTGGATATAAATTAAATAAATTTAATAGTTTAACTGATGATAATGTTGAAATAAAACAACTTACATACAATACAGAAATTAATATAACTAAACCTCTTGATATAAATAAATTTACTGGTTGTATTTCATCGGTTTTTACAAATGAATCAAGTGTTTTCAAAAAAGGAATACATTTACGTTTTAAAAGAGTATCTAATTTTAGTAAAGTAACAAGTCAAGAAGCTTTTATTCTAGAAAAATCAGAACAAGGATATAGAGGACAAGAAATTATTGAATTACTTATAGAAAATTTTCCTGATGATTTAGATCGAAAGAAAGCAGAGGATTTAGTTCGAAAGGTTGCAAATGAAATACAAGTTGAAAGAGGTGTCAGAAAAACAGATATTAAAATAAAAGATAATCCCGGTTTTAAAACAACCATATTTCTTGACAAAGAAACCGGTATAATAACAATCAGTGTTGAAAACATAAATGATATTCACTATTTATCAACTATTCCAATTTACTTAGACTCGATGGTTCGTTTAACGCAAGATAAAAATAGTACAAGAGTTCCATTAAAGGAAATTAATAAAAGATGTATAACTGATATAAAAGGTGATATAAGTATTCCAGATATAATTTCTGTAAGTGAAAAATCCACTTCAGAAAATGAAACACCACTATTAGAAGATGAGGACACAGGTGTAGAATATATTATAGAAGAAAAAAAACCCAAAGGTGCTCTAAGTTTATTCTTTTATGAAGACGAGGATGAAAGCGATGAAAGCGAAAATCTGGATAGTAAAGGCGGTGATATTGGAATGAAAATAAACAGAAACAATCAACAACAACGTAAAGGATTTGATATGGATTTTTCCGGGGGAGAAGATAGTGAATCATCTATTAGCACCGAGAATAGTAATAGCAGTGACAAAAAAATAATACCTAATGCAGTTGTCAGTTCAGAATCAGAAGTTTCAAGTGATAAATCTATGTCATCTTTAGAAATTCCTGTAATAAAACCAGAGACACCTAAAAGTTCTGAAGAATCTGTTTCAAGTGATAAATCTTTAGAAGCCCTTGCAATAAAACCAGAGACACCTAAAAGTTCTGAAGAATCTGTTTCAAGTGATAAATCTTTAGAAGCCCTTGCAATAAAACCAGAGACACCTAACAGTTCAGAAGAATCTGTTTCAAGTGATAAATCTTTAGAAGCCCTTGCAATAAAACCAGAGACACCTAAAAGTTCTGAAGAATCTGTTTCAAGTGATAAATCTTTAGAAGCCCTTGCAATAAAACCGGAGACACCTAAAAGTTCTGAAGAATCTGTTTCAAGTGATAAATCTTTAGAATCCCTTGCAATAAAACCGGAGACACCTAAAAGTTCAGAAGAATCTGTTTCAAGTGATAAATCTTTAGAAGCCCTTGCAATAAAACCAGAGACACCTAAAAGTTCTGATTCAGAATCAGAAGAAAAAAAAGAAGAAAAACATAAAAAAATAATAAATGTGAAAAAAGAAGAAGAATTATCAGATGAAGAAGTCTCCGATGAAGAGGAAGTATCAGACGACGGCGAAGATAAAGTAAGAAATATAGATGGTATGATATTAAATAAACCTTATTATTTTCAAACACTTATTGAAAAAAAGGATCCTGTATTAATATTAAAAAAAGATACACCAGAGTTTAATGCATATTCTAGAACTTGTAGGTCAGACATGAGAAGACAACCTGTTATATTAACAGATAATCAATTAGCTAAAATAAATAATGAATATCCTGGTTTTTTAAAAGAACCAGATGTTATTAAATATGGTTCGGACCCAAAAAATCAGTTTAATTATATTTGCCCTAAATATTGGTGTTTAAAAACAAATACAATTATTGACCCAAAAGATTTAAAAGAGGTTACAGGAAAAAATGGTAAAAAAGAATTAGAACACCCGACGTGCGGGAAGGTTTTACCGAAGGGAGATAAAAAAGTAAAACCTGGTTATTACATTTATGAATTTTACAAAGATGATGAACATAAACGCTATCCTGGGTTTCAAACCGATAAGCATCCAGACGGTTATTGTTTACCATGTTGTTTTGATAAATATAATACAGAAGGTAGAATAAAAGCAAAAGAAAAATGTTCTATAGAAGAAAAAAAGGATGAAAAGGATGAAAATGATGGAAAGGATGGAAAGGATGGAAAAGAAAAAATCAAGGAAATTATACCACCTAAAGAAGACGAATACATAAAAGGACCTGATAAGTTTCCTTTAGAACCTGGGCGTTGGGGATATTTACCTGTAGAGATTCAGAAATTACTTCATGAAGTAAATGCTGACTGTCAAATAAGTAAGACAAATACAAATATAAAAGAAAATCACCCTTGTCTTTTACGTCATGGCGTAGAAGTAAATAAGAAACAATCTTTTATTGCGTGTATTTCAGATGCAATATTTTTTGGTAAAAAAATAGTGGATACAAATGAAAAAGGAATAACTAAAGTAGCAAAGATTTTAAGTATAAAAGAAATGAGAGAAAGAATTATTAAGTCTCTAACTATCGATTCTTTTATAAAATATCAAAATGGTAATTTGGTAATAAACTTTCAAGATATAGATAGAAAAATTGATATTAATAAATACAATCATTCTAGATTATTTTCAAAATTAAATATGGATAAGCCTGAAGATAAAGCATATTTTACAAAGGTTGTATCCGCATTAGAAAATTTCATAAGCTTTCTAAGCGATGACGAAATCATTATTGACCATACGTATTTATGGGATATTATAAGTATGCCAAATAAATATTTATTTCCAGTTGGTGTAAATTTAGTTATTTTACAATTACCAAACGATGATATAACAAACAATGTTCAGATATTATGTCCAACAAACCATTATTCTTCAGAATTTTATGAAGCAAGAAAACCTACTATAATTTTAATGAAGGAAGATGGATACTATGAACCAATATATTCATATACAAATGAAAACAAGAAACTAATAATAGCAAAGGATTTTAAAGAGCGCGACCCAAACTTATCAAAAACTATAAGAGCCGTATTAAATGAAATAATAAAACCAGTTTTAAATACTATTTGTCGTCCACTTGAAAGTATGCCAAATGTGTATAAGGCAAAACGGGCATTACTATTATATGATCTAGTTCAAAAACTAGATAAATATAAATATAGAGTACTAAAATTAGTTTTAAATTTTAATAATAAAGTAATTGGTGTTTTGTCAAAAGAACCAGAGCCTTCTGATTATGAATGTTTTGTTCCTTGTTATCCTTCAGCTTTAGATGAAAATTTAAAGAAAGACCTCGATTATGTTTTTATGACAGATTTAAGTTTATGGAATACATATGATAATACTGTTACATTTTTAAATAAACTTGAAAAAAGAAGTAAAAAAAGAAAAGAAAACTCAGATATACCATGTAAACCTGTATTTAAAATTATTGAAGATGAATTAATAGTAGGTATATTGACTGAAACGAATCAATTTATACAAATTTCTAAACCTATACCAGAAATAGATGTAGATAATGATGTACAACTTCCTTCAATTAATAATGATAATTATATTGTAAATTCTAAAAAAGAACCGATGGTTTCAATTGATATTCCTATTTCAACAGAAACTACTGTTGATAAGGAAAGAGTAGACTATGTTAATAAAATAAGAT
>Ga0187843_10002586_pt1 | contig 10876 bp, 8 predicted proteins | sample SpaLakP09_SKY_43_FD_134516 | JGI IMG/M metagenome (GOLD analysis project Ga0187843, IMG submission 134516) | Oligotrophic lake water microbial communities from Sparkling Lake, Wisconsin, USA - SP09_SKY_43 | ecosystem: Environmental > Aquatic > Freshwater > Lake | place: USA: Sparkling Lake... | reverse complement strand
TTACCGCCAGCATGGAGTACGCCAAGCTCAACCGGGGTGAATCCATCCTGCAGCGGGAGCAGGTCGACCTGTACGACTGGTTCGACGACCTGCTCGACCTGGTCAACCCGCTCAAGCCGGCCACCCTCTCCCTGTCCATGGATTGTGCACGCGGCCAGGCTACCTTCGACCGCAAGCTGATCTATGTCGCCAGCCGCAACCTGCTGCTGAACGCCTTCAAATACGCCCAGCACCAGGTGCATCTGATCGTCGAGCGCCATGGCAATATGCTGGACATCCATGTCGACGACGATGGCCACGGCATTCCGCCGCAGGACTGGGAACGGATTTTCGAACCCTTCCGCCGGCTGGACCGCAGCCGTGACCGCGCCACCGGCGGCTATGGTCTGGGGCTGTCCTATGTCAGGCTGATTGCCGAACATCACGGCGGCAATGCCTTCGCCAGCAAGAGCCCGCTGGGCGGAGCGCGGCTGACCCTGCGCATCGCCCTCAGCTGAACGGGTCACAGCCTGTCACAATCCTGTGACAGGAAACTGACAGACTGGCCGCTTTATCTTGCGCATACTGCAGGCTGTTCACTCTCCTGCCGGAATTTTCCATGCCCTCACCTCGTCCCGCCGCCCTGCTGATTCATGGCCTGGGTGGTACCGTTTACGACCTCGGCTCGCTGGGCCGCACCCTGGAAGAAGCCGGGATCGATACCCATGCCCCGCTGCTGCCAGGCCACGGCACCGTACCGGACGATCTGCTGGAAACCGGCTGGCAGGACTGGATAGACAGCATGCGCGCCCAATACCGGGCGCTGAAGCAGCGCCATGGCGTAGTGCATCTGGCCGGCGTCTGCCTGGGTGCGCTGGTGGCACTGGAAGTGGCACGGCTGGAAAACCATCAGGACAAGCTGGCGCTGTATGCGCCGCCGCTGTTTCTGGATGGCTGGAGCCTGCCGCGCCTGACCTGGCTGCGCAAGCTGGGCTATATCCTGCCGGGCATGGCCCGCCGCATGCACGTGCCGGAAGCCGAGCCGTTCGGCATCAAGAACCAGCGTATCCGCAAGCTGATCCAGCAACGCTTCGAACGCGGCGAACGCTTTCACTATCCTTATGTGCCGCTGGCCTGCATCCGCGAGGTGGACAAACTGCGCAAGCAGCTGATGCCGCGCCTGCAGGAAATCACCTGTCCCACGCTGATCGTGCATGCCGACGAAGACGACATCACCAGCCCGCGCTCGGCACACCACCTGCAAAAACACCTGGGCGGGCCGGTCGACTTCATGCCGCTGTCCGACAGCTATCACATGATTCTGGTGGATAACGAACGCATGGCGGTGCTGGCGCGCAGCGTGGATTTTTTCCGGGCCTGTCCGGCCAGCAAGCCGCGTCCGGCCAGCCCGACACAGCCGCTGTGGCAGGGTGAAGCCCTCGTCGCCTGATTTCCCCCCTGGCACTTGCAGCCACCGGGCCGACACTGCCAGCAGTGCCGGCCCTTTGTCATTGCGGGCAGGCAAAGTTCCCCGGCTTCATCAACAGCAACAAAGTGCGGCGCTTTGTCATGCAATGTCATCAAGCCGGCACAGCGCAGGCACATAGCCCAGACGCTAGCCGCACAGAGCGGCCACTCGGCTCTGGCACACTGTTTCCCATGCAAACAAGCCATGCCGCGGATACCCCCGAGCCTGCGGCAAGGTGCTTGCTCTGTATCTGTTTAGGGTCTGGCAACGGGCCCGTTCTCCTCTGTCCTTTGTGTGACTTTGTGTAACCCGCCCCCTCAGGCGGGTTCTTTTTTGTCCGCAGCGCGGGCTGCAGCAGCCGGGAAGGGCTCTGCTACAATGCCAGCCACACCACCACCCAGGATATTGCGATGAGCCATCCCCACGCCAACGATGTGAAAGCCTTTCTGCTGCAACTGCAAGACCGCATCTGCGCCGCACTGGAACAGGCAGACGGCAGCGGGCGCTTTGTCGAGGATGCCTGGCAGCGGCCGGCTGGCGGCGGTGGACGCAGCCGTGTGCTGAGCCATGGCGCGGTTTTTGAACAGTCCGGGGTGAATTTCTCGCATGTCAGTGGTGATGCGCTGCCGGCTTCGGCCACCGCCCATCGTCCGGAACTGGCCGGTCGCCGTTTCGAGGCCATGGGCGTATCGCTGGTGATTCATCCGGAAAATCCGCACGTTCCCACCAGCCATGCCAATGTGCGCTTTTTCATTGCCGAACAGGATGGTGACGAGCCGATCTGGTGGTTTGGTGGTGGTTTCGACCTGACGCCCTACTATGGCGTGGAAGAGGACGTGGTCCACTGGCACAGCGTGGCACGCGAGCTATGCCAGCCGTTTGGCGACACGGTTTATGCCGACTACAAGAAATGGTGCGACGAGTATTTCTTCCTCAAGCACCGCAATGAAGCGCGCGGCGTGGGCGGGCTGTTTTTTGACGATCTGAACCAGTGGGGTTTTGCCCGCTGCTTCGACTTCATGCAGGCGGTTGGTCAGGGCTTTGTCGCGGCTTATGTCCCCATCGTGGACAAGCGCAAGGCCACGCCGTGGACCGAGGCGCAACGCCAGTTCCAGCTCTACCGCCGTGGCCGCTATGTGGAATTCAATCTGGTATGGGATCGCGGCACGCTGTTCGGCCTGCAGACCGGCGGCCGTACCGAATCCATCCTGATGTCGATGCCGCCGCTGGTACGCTGGGAATATGGCTACCAGCCGGCCGAGGGCAGTGCCGAAGCCGAGTTGTACCAGCGTTTCCTGCCGGTACGCGACTGGGTGTAAGCCAGCCTACTCCACGCCGGGCGGCTGCCCTTGCAGGTCGACACAGACCCGGTTGCGGCCCTCCTGCTTGGCGCGGTACATGGCGTCATCGGCGCGTTTCAGCACCGCCCCGGCCTTGCTGTCGCTGGCCAGGACCACCGCACAGCCCATGCTGGCGGTGACCTTACCCGGCAGGCCCAGCTTGGCCCAGTTAAGCCGCTCCAGCTGCAGGCGCAGACGCACTGCCGCCTTCATCGCGTCGCGCAGCTCGGTGGCCGGCAATACCAGCACAAACTCCTCGCCTCCCAGCCGTGCCACCAGATCCTGGTTGCGCAGCATGCGCCGTGCCAGCCGCACCAGCACTTTCAGCACCTCGTCGCCCACCGCATGGCCGAAGGTGTCATTGATTCTCTTGAAGTGATCCAGGTCCACCATCACCAGCGCAAACACCTGGCCCGTCTCGCGATAGCCCTGATACAGCTGTGACAGCACCGCCTGAAAGGCGCGGTGGTTCAAGGCGCCGGTCAGCGCATCGTGCTCGGACAGCCGCCGCAGCTCGCGATTGAGCACCCAGGTGCGATTCAGCAAAGACAATGCCAGCCACAACAACAAGGCGGCCACGATGCCCGGTGCCGTGCCCTTGACGATCTCCAGTGCCAGCACCTCGTTGGGCAGGTAATGCAATACCCGCATGCCGCTGTCCCCCACGGCAAACACCTTGACGTGGGCGGTGGGGCCGGCGCGGTAGTCGGCCATCACCGGCAGGCGCAGCAGGTTTTCCTGTGGCAGGGCCTCCTCGGTATTGGCGGCAACAATCTGGTTCTGGGCATTCAGCAGATACAGCTTGCCCAGCACCTCGCCCGAGCTGCCCAATAACTGGTGCAGGGTAGAAATGCCGACATCCATGTAAAGAGCGCCGTAAAAACGCCCGCCGGCGACAATCGGCTGACCGATGGTCAGCATGGCCCCCTTGCCCGCCTGATCGATATAAACGGGCGTCATGAAGCGCTTGCCCGCCGGGTTTGCTTCCGGCTGAGCCATGCGCCAGAACACACCGCTGGGCGTGGCCAGGCCGTAGTGGTAATCGGCCGCGGGAGCAAAGGGATACAGGTAGATGAACTGCTGGCCTGACATGTAGTAGACCCAGGCCACGCCATGGTCATCCAGATTGCGGTAGGCTGCGGTCAGCATCGGTGCCAGCCCCAGCGCCACTGCCATCTCGCGCTGGCGTGAGGCTTCCGGCTTGCCGGGCAACACCAGCCCGGTCAGATTGCCGATCTGCTGATGGCTGAGCGGCGGCGGCAGCTGGTCCAGCGAAAAATAATTGCTCCCCGGCGCATTGCGCAGCGCGGACAGCTGGCCATCGACATCACGGGGCGGCTCGCCCCATTGCAGCTCGCGCACGGCTTCAGCCTGGATGGTGTCGATAAAACCGGATATTTTCTCGAAATGCTGGCGCAGGCCGGCCACGGCATGGTGAGCATACTGGTCGGACAGGCTGAGCGAACGGGAATAGACATACCAGCCGTTGGAAACAACCAATAGCATGAATACCAGCGTCAATATGCCGCGAAATGCCCGCTGGTGATCCAGCACCATTTCGCCCAACAGCATCCTACGCATCTTGCCAACCCGCTTGCGACTCTCTCGACACCATAGCAATGTACTTTATATATGCTCACACGCTAACACGGGTGTCAGCAGAGCTGTACCTTGCGCGGTCGATTCACAAACCGGCATTGAAAAAACGGGTCAGATTGACCCGTTTTTCCCACAACAACCCGCCTGATCAGAGCGCGAGTTTGGCAATCGCTTCCTTGGCCGCATGAATGGCGGTGGCGCGCTTGTCTTCGCCCATATTGACCGCCTCGGCCCGCACGAAGGCGATATCGCTGATACCCAGGAAACCCAGCACGGTGCGCAGGTAGTCTTCCTGGAAGTCCATCAGCTGGCCCTGCTCGGTGGAGTACACACCGCCACGGCTGGAGACGATCACCACTTTCTTGCCACCGGCCAGGCCCTGCGGACCATTCTCGGTGTACTTGAAGGTGCGGCCGGCAGCAGCCACGCGGTCAATCCAGCTCTTCAGCTGCGACGGGATGGAAAAGTTGTACATCGGGGCACCGATCACCAACACGTCGGCAGCCAGGAATTCTTCGATCAGCGCATTGCTCAGGGCGCTTTCACTGCGCTGGGTGGCGGTCCAGTCGGCTTCGGCAGTGAAATTGGCGCCGATGATTTCGCCGGACAGATGGGCAATCGACTGGCTGGCCAGATCGCGATAGCTGACATCGAGAGCGGCATGACGCTGGCGCACGGCATCCACCACGGCGGCAGTCAGCTGACGGGAAACGGAATTCTGACCAAGAATGCTGGAATCAAGGTGAAGCAGTTTCATGATGGACTTCCTTTTTGTGCAGTTAGGTATGGGTGAATAGTAGTTTTTGATAACAATCATGACTAGACTGCAAAAAAAGGAAACATTGTTCCACCAATAGGACAATATGATGCAAGACCTCAACGACCTGCTGTATTTTGCCAAGGTAGTGGAATTCGGCGGTTTCATGGCGGCCAGCCGCATGCTGGGCATTCCCAAATCCCGCTTGTCACGCCGGGTAGCCGAGCTGGAAGAACGTCTGGGAGTCCGCCTGCTGCAACGCACCACGCGGCGGCTGGCACTGACTGAAGTAGGCAGCAGCTATTACCAGCATTGCCAGGCCATGCTGGCCGAGGCCGAGGCGGCGGATGATGCCATTGCCCGCATCACCGCCGAACCACGCGGCCTGGTACGGGTGAGCTGCCCCGAACTGCTGGCCAAGACCTTGCTGGCACCGGCCCTGCCGCGCTTCATGCTGCGCCATCCGCAAGTGCGGGTGAGCCTGGAAGCCACCAACCGGCGGGTGGACCTGATCGAGGACAATATCGACGTCGCGCTCCGGGTGCGCAACAGCCTGGACAACAGCAGCAATCTGGTGGTGCGCCAGCTGTCGGTCAGCCAGGTCATTCTGGTGGCCAGCCCGGACTTCATGCGCCAGCATCCCATGCCGCAATCACCGGCCGACTTGCTCGCGCTGCCGGCACTGACCATGAGCCGTCCGGATGGCCGTGGCCAGTGGCAGTTGCTGGACCAGGCCGGCCATAGCTACAACCTGCAGATCGACAGCCCGCGCCTGATGACCGACGACCTGCTGGTGCTGCTGGAGGCCGCCATCGCCGGTCTGGGTGTGGCGGCACTGCCGGTGATGGTCTGTGACGAGGCCTTGCAGCAAGGACGCTTGCTGCGGCTGCTGCCGGAATTCGACAGCCCCTGGGGTATTCTGCATGCCGCCTTTACCAGCCGGCGCGGCCTGTCACCAGCCATCAGGGCCTTTATCGATTTTCTGGTGACCGAACTGATCCCAGCGGGCCACCCCTCTTACCCACCGGCCGGCTAGGCTGTCCGCCGCCTGCGCTGTGCCAACAGGTAATCGTGCAGCTGGGCGGCTGTTTGTGGCCGGGCAAAATGATAGCCCTGAGCCTGCTCGCATCCCATTTGCCGCAACAGCTCGGCAATCTGCGGGCTTTCCACCCCTTCAGCCAGCGTCTGCAACTGCAGCTTGCGCGCCATTTCGATGATGGCGCAGACGATATTGCCATCGTCGGCATCTTCTACCAGATGGTGGATGAAGGATTGGTCGATCTTCAGCTTGTTGACCGACAGCCGCTTGAGATAGGCCAGGCTGGAATAGCCGGTGCCAAAGTCGTCGATGGCCAGCCTGACCCCCAGTTCGCTCAGCCGTGACAGGGTGTGCTGCACGCCTTCGGTCTGGTGCAGCAAGGTGGTTTCGGTCAGCTCCAGCTCCAGCAGCTGCGGCGGCAAACCGCTGTGTGCCAGCGCCTCGGCCACGGTGTGTTCCAGATTGCCGCGCTTGAACTGCACCGCCGAGATATTGACTGCCACACACAAGGGGCTGCCCTGCTCCTGCTGCCACAGCGCCGCCTGACGGCAGGCCTCACGCAGCACCCACTCGCCCAGTGGCACGATCAGACCACTGCTTTCGGCCATGGGGATGAACTCGGCCGGGTTAATCAGCCGCTCGCCATCCTGCCAGCGCACCAGTGCTTCCACCCCCAATACCTGGCCATCGGACAGTCTTATCTGCGGCTGGTAGTGCAGCACGAACTGGCCGGCCTCCAGTGCCGCCATGAAATGGCTGCGCAAGCGCAGTACCTGCTGCGCCTCGACATTCATCCGCTCATCGAACAGCCGGTAAGTATTACGCCCGGCATCCTTGGCGTGATACATGGCGGTATCCGCCTTTTTCATCAGCGTGGTGAAATCCTCGCCATCAGCCGGATACAGGGCAACCCCGATGGAGGCCGAGGTGGACAGCTGATGGCTGTTCAGCACGAAAGGCTGCTCCAGGCCATGCAGGATGCGCCCGATCAGCAGTGCCAGGCCCTCCAGCCCACCCATGCCATGCAGGCCGGGCAGCAAGAGCAGGAATTCGTCGCCCCCCAGGCGGCAGGCCGTGTCGTGCTCACGCAGCAAGGACTGCAGCCGCTGTGCCACCGCTTGCAGCATCTCGTCGCCGACATCGTGTCCCAGTGAATCATTGATGGTCTTGAAGCCGTCCAGGTCCAGAAACAGCATGGCCAGCTGCTCCTGATGGCGCTGGGCCAGGCTGGCCAGCTGGCAAAAGCGGTCTTCGGCCAGAATACGGTTGGGCAGGCCGGTCAGCGCATCGTGATGGGCGAGGAAGGCAATCTGCTGCTGCTGCCGCTTGCGTTCGCCAATATCCTGGAACAGCAGCACCGTGCCCACATTCTGGCCATCCTTGAGCAGCGGGTAGGCATCGTAACGTACGGCCAGCAGGCTGCCATCGGCGCGGGTGAACACATCATCGGCTTCATGCACGCTCTGTCCTTGCCGCACCGCCTGACGGATCAGGCAGTTCGCCGCCGGCAAGGGCCGGCCATCGGCTTGCTGCGCATGAATCAGGCCCGGCAGGTCCTCTGCACGCAGGGTGGCTTCATCGGCATGGCCCAGCAGCTGGCGGGCGGCCGGATTGGAAAACAGGTAGCGACCCTGGTGATCCATGCCGCAGATACCCTCGCCCACCGAATTGAACAATTGCTGGAAGCGGTCTTCGCTGGCCTGCAACTCGCCACTGGCATGTAGCCGCCGCTCTTCCGACCGACGCAGCCGCTGCAGTAGCCAGGCCAGCAGCAGCAGCGACAGCAAGGACACCACCACCGTGCCCAGCAAGGTGGTATGCCACTGCGCCAGAAAATCATCACTGGCAATGCCGGCTGCCACATAAAAAGGAAAATCCCCCACCCGCTTGAAAGCATAAACCCGCTCGATGTGGTCGATGGCGGAATAAAAACGGATCACCCCCTGCTGTTCTCCGGCCTCCACCCGCTGGTGCATCGGATTGTTATGCAGGGTCTGGTTGACCGTGCCTGGCCGGGCCGGATGGCGCAACACCAGCCGGCCATCGTCGCTGCGGCGAAAGGTAATCACCCCATGCGGGCCCAGATCCACGGCGTCGAACAGTTTCTGAAAATAGCCGATATCCAGCGGCGCCATGGCAATGCCGGCAAAAGCGCCTTGTGGGGTACGGATCGGCACCGCCATATACAGCTGCAGGCTGCGATTGATACGGCCGGTAGCCACTTCGGAAAAGAACAGTGCTTGCTGTGGATGCTGGCTCAGGGCGATGAAATAGCTGCGGTCGCGTACATTGGCTTGTGGCAGCACGCGGTCCGAGGCATAGAGCACATTACCCGCAGCATCGATCAGCCGCAGGCCGATGATTTCGGGAAAATGGCGCGCCGGCAAGGCCAGCTGCTGCTGTATGGCGGCTGCATACTGTGGTCGGGCGGCCAGCGACAGGGCCGACAGCGGTGTGCGCTGGGCCAGTTCTTCCAGGTTGGCCTGGGTACGCCGCAGGGCGGCCTCCAGCCTGGCCTCCAGCACGGCCACCACATTGCGGGCATTCACTTCGGCCTGGTGCTGTTTTTCGACATAGGCCGTGCCCAGCAGAAACGCGATCAGCGCTGCCGTGCCCATGAACAGCAGCAGGAAAAACACCAGGTAAATGCGTTGCGGACGCTGGATCATGGGCCAAGGAAGGATCGTTGATGCTGAAACCCATGTTAACAAACCCCATCTGGCTGTCCTAGCAACTTCACCGTCCACAAGCTGACAAAAATCAAAATGCCGGCTCGACAGAAAATACAATGACATTACTGGTCAACACGGCCAATACAAAGCGGATTCCCCCCCCGACTACCCCAGGCCTGCCGGCAAACTCACTGTGCTGCGCAGCAGGTTTTTGACTATGCTGTGCCACGCGCCTGGTGTGACTACCAGCGCCTACCACCCCCAAGATGTACTTTCCGCAACAAGGAGCAGCCTGTGAACGCAAGATGGATTGATATCCCCACCGCCGACGGCCAGACATTCAGCGCCTATCTGACGCTGCCGCCCACGGGCAGCGGCCCCGGTATTGTGCTGGTACAGGAAATCTGGGGTGTCAATGAACACATCCGCGCCGTAGCCGATCAATATGCCCTGGCCGGCTTCGTGGTACTGGCACCGGATGTATTCTGGCGCCTCAAACCCAGAGTGGATCTGGCTTATGACGCCGCCGGCACCCAGCAAGCCTTTGGCTACTACCAGACGGTAGACACCGCACTGGCAGCAGCCGATGTGGCGGCGACCGTGGCACAGCTGCGCCAGCGCCCCGAGCTAACAGGCAAGGTCGCCACCCTGGGCTACTGCCTGGGCGGCCAGCTGGCCTTCCGCGCCGCAGCGCTGAGCCAGGCCGATGCTGCCGTGTGTTTTTACGGTGGCGGCATCGACCAGCACCTGGAGCTGGCGGCACAGATCAGCCAGCCCATCCTGTTTCACTATGCCGGTCAGGACGAGCACATTGCGCCCAGCGCCGTTGCCCAGGTCAAGGCGGCGTTTGCCGGCAAGGACAATGCCGTATTCTTCGACTACCCGGCAGCCGGCCATGGTTTCAATTGCTGGGGCCGCCTGGCCGTCTACAATCAAGCCGCCGCTGCGCTGGCCACCGGCCGTACCCTGCAGTTCCTGGCCGAGCATCTCTAGGCGCCCGCCCGGCACACCGCCCCAGGCCAGCCATGCAGCCTGGCCTTGATCACCCCAACAGCCCCGCCCACGGGGCTGTTGCTCATGGGCGCTCAGGGTTGCCAGTCCTGGTAGGGCTGGTGTACGGCGGCATAAGCGCGGGCCAGTTCACCACTGGCGCGTGCAGCTGCAATCGCCTTGCTCAGCACCTGGTTGACATAATTGCCGCGCCGGTTGCAAGAAAGAAAGATCACGTCCGGATAGTCATCGAAATGAGAGCGGTGCACATGATCCAGCCTGAGTTTGCGGATCAGGAAATCCGCTTCCTCCTGCGCCCAGATCACCCCGTCTATCCGCCCCTGATTGAGCATTTTCAGTGAGCGCTCCAGATCAACCACACTGTCGGTATGAAAGCCCCAGTTGGTCGGCGGCGCCGCCAGCCGGTATTTGTTGAGATTGGCCATGTCCAGCACGGCGGCCTTGTCCAGCGGCATGGCCTTGTTGCTGTACAGCACAAAGCTGACCTTGCCCAGCATCTCATGCCCAAACTGGTAGGGCGTCTGGCTATCCGCTCCGTCGCGGATTTTCATGATGGGAAAGCGAAAATCGGCATGCTGATCGCTGATGTCCAGATAAACCCGCCGCACCGGCTCGATGCTGAGGCTGATCCGCCCCGCAGGGTAGTACTTGTTCACCACCCGGATCAGATTGGCAAAGGGGCTGTCCTCGACATTTTCCAGCACTTGCGGCAGAAACACGGCAATGCCGTGGATATCCGGCCGGTTATACGGCGCCGTACCATCCGGCGTGACCGTCGCATTGCAAGCCTGCGCAGGCTGCGGCAACAGGCTGAATATGAATGTACCGCGCATGATCATCCGCCACATGTGTAAGCACCTTCAAGCAGCTTGCGATAATGCGTATTAGCATCAATCCGCCCACCGTGCCGGGCAAAATCAGCGCAAACACCATCCACAGTGGCGGCGCAGGCGACTAGTCCAGCCAGGGATGTGCCGCCAGCCAGCGCCCCAGCTCATTGTCATTGGCGCA
>Ga0187843_10002584_pt1 | contig 10879 bp, 7 predicted proteins | sample SpaLakP09_SKY_43_FD_134516 | JGI IMG/M metagenome (GOLD analysis project Ga0187843, IMG submission 134516) | Oligotrophic lake water microbial communities from Sparkling Lake, Wisconsin, USA - SP09_SKY_43 | ecosystem: Environmental > Aquatic > Freshwater > Lake | place: USA: Sparkling Lake... | reverse complement strand
GTTGGGCACCGTGGTGCTGTTCAAGATGAAGAAGGACCGCTACAGCTGGACCACCATCGTGCCCGCCGCCTGGCTGCTGGCTTGCACCTTGACGGCCGGCTTCCAGAAGATCTTCTCCAGCGATCCCAAGGTGGGCTTTCTGGCCCATGCCGACAAGTACGCCAAGGCCCTGGCCGAGGGCCAGCTGATCGCCCCGGCCAAGAGCGTGGAAGCCATGCAACGCATCATCTTCAACGACCGCCTCGACGCGGCGCTGTGCGTGCTTTTCATGTTTGTGGTGCTGAGCGTGCTGGTCTATAGCGTCAAGGCCGTGCTCAAGGCGCGTGCCTCGCGCCTGCCCACGGTGCATGAAACGCCTTACCAAGCCCTGCCGGCCGGAGCCATCCTTGGCTAAGTTCAGCGCCTTGGTCGAGCGCAGCGCCGAGTTGGGCGCCGAGCTGGGCCAGGCTGGCCGCTATATGGCTCAAAGCCTGCGCCTGATGGTGGGCCTGCCGGACTACGGCGGCTACCTCAAGCATATGCAGGCGAACCATCCGGAGCAGGCCCCGATGAGCTTCGAGACCTTCTTCCGCGAGCGCCAACAGGCGCGCTACGGCACGGGCAAGGGCAAGATGTGTTGTTGAGCCCGCGAAAGCGCTAGGTTTGAAAGGGCGCCCTCTTCTTTCGGGCGCCCTTTCATTTTTCAGGCCTGCGAGATCAGCATAGCCACTGAATGATCTGCCCCGCTTGCATGGCGCCCGAGATGCGTTGCAGCTCCTGGCCGCCACGCAGTTGGAGCAGCGTCGGGATGCTACGTATCGCGTAGCGCTGCGACAGGGCCTGCGCCTCATCGCTATTGACCTTGATGAACAAGGCCTGGCCCTTGAGCTGGCGTGCCGCCTGCTCGAACTGCGGCGCCATCATGCGGCAGGGCCCGCACCAAGGCGCCCAGAAGTCCACCAGCACCGGCAACTCGCTGCCCGCCACGACCTTGTCAAAGTCGGCGGCATTCGTCAAAGACAAGACCTCGCCGCTTAGCAAGGCTTTGCCGCAATGGCCGCAAACCGGGTCCTGCCGCGCCCGCTCATCGGGAACACGGTTCTTGGTATGGCAGTGGGGGCAGATGATCAGCATGAGGGCGGGGCCCGCGACGCGGGCTTGGCAAAAATCCGGAGGCCAAGCGAAGCTGAGGCCGGGCGCGCGAAATTCAAGCCGGGCTGCGCCGCCCAATGAAGAGAGGCCTTTGATCGCGGCGGATCAAAGGCCTCGGGGGGGCAATGCCCGAAAGGCTAGCTCATCAACGCCCGAACAGATCGCTCATGACCGGCACATTGGCATCACAAGCATGGTTCAAGCAGGGCAGGCCCAGGCCGGCTTCCAGGGTCTTGAGCAGGGAGAAATGGGTGTAGAACTTGCTGCTGACCACGCGGTTGCGGCTGTAGTTGGTGTCGACCAAGGCCACGACCTGATTGGGCAGGCCGTTGCTGTAATCGTTCTCGTCCCAAACCACCACGATCGCGTTGTGGCCATCGCGCCACGCGGGCGAGCTCTTGATGGCCGTCACCAGCTTGTTCACCATCACATCGCCGCGGTAGATCAGGCCGGGGTTGAGGCCGTTCTGCGTGCCGTTATTGGCGGGGTCATAGGCGCAATAAGCGCTTTCGCCGCTCTTGCCATGTTGGTCATTGCACTGATTGGGGGCGATGAAGGAAAAGGCCGGGACCTCACCGCTGCGCAGATCGGCAAACAAGCCATGGTCGCCGTCGAAGGCGTGGATATGTTTGAGCCCGCCTTCCTGGATGCTCTTGAAGTAGACGAAGGGGTTGTGCTTGGCCGCATAGAGCGCCACCACCTGGCTGCTGCTGGGCTTGGGCTTGCTCAGCACCGTGAGGTCGGAGCTATTGACGAAGACACCGTCGCTGGCATTGACGCCATCCGCGCCGGCCAGGGGCAGGTTCTCTTGATAGCTCTTCCAGCTGGAATGGGCGGCCATCAGCTGATCGGCAATGGTCTTGCCCAGGGTGGGCGCGGCGGCGAAGGACTTGCTGCCGTCGATATTCCAGGCCCCGGTGGAGGGCACGCCGGGAGTACCGGTGGTTTCATTGCTGTAGTCGATGGCCGGTGTGGCGGCATCCAGGCCCTGGCCCCAGATGGGGCAGATGGCGGCCCCGCCGCTCGCTTCATTGTTCGGCAGGCCGCTGCCGATATTGGGCTGGCAGCCGGCGTTGTGCCAGTCGGGGCTGTTGTCGCTTTGCACGCCGAAGTTGGAGCCGCCCACCAGTTCCAGATAGTTGGTCAGGCTGGGGTGGCCGACGGCGAAGTAATTGTTCGCCAGATTGACTTGTTGCGCGTACTTGTTGATGAAGGGTGCATTCGGGTTGCCCATGATTTGGGCGTAGCCATGGTTTTCCATCATGACGACCCAGACATGGTCCAGGCGGGGCAGGCCTTCGGGCACGCGGCCCTCGCCGGCCAGAACAGATCCGGAGATGGCGCTCAGGGCGAGCAGATTGGCGACGATTGCTTTGAGTTTCATGGGGGACCTTGCAAGGCAGGGGTTGAAGAGAAGGTAAAGAAGCGGTGCTAAATTTCGAGCCCAAAGGGGCTCAAACCGTGGCGATGGCGGGGTCGCTGATGCTGGGTCGACCGGTTTCCACCCGGCCCGCCAGTCGGCGCAGGAATTTCGGGCTTTGATCCAGGGTCAGGGCCAGGTCGTACCAGCCGTGGCTGTCCTCCAGCGACCAGCCTTGCACCACGCTGGCGCCGGGCGCCAGCTCCAGGCTGCGCGGGCCGGCCTGGCTATAGGCCAAGGGCTTGAGCTGCAGGCGCAAACGGGTCTTGCCGGTATTGCTGAGCGTCAGGCGCAGGGCGACGTCATCGCCCTGCACGACGCTGCTGCATTGCAGCTCGGCGGCCACACTCTGGGCGGACGCGGCGGCGCTGCCGTCGCCGGCAAAGCGGCGGGTGAAGCCGTTGGGGCCCATGACCAGCAGGTCGTAAACCCCGCTGCCCTGCGCCGTGCTCCAGAAGTCACTCAAGCGCTTGCCCGCTTCCACCGTGTAGTGGCGCGGGGTGGCGGCGCTGCCCAGGGTGTAGACGGTGAAGACGGCGCCGGCCCGGCCTTGGTTCTTGAAGTCGATCCAGATGCGGCGGTGGCTGTTGTCCAGGCGGGAATCGACCTCGAAGGCATAGGGCAGGGCGCGCGATTTCTTCAAGCCCTTTTCCTGCTTGGGCAGGGCTTGCACGGTCGGCGGCACCGGCTCCACGCTGGGGTGGCGTAAGGCATCGGTGGGTGCGAAGCCGGTGGTGGCGGGCAGGCTGATCTGCTCGTGGCGCGGGTGGGCGAAGTTAAAGGCCGAGCTCAGGTCACCGCAGACGGCGCGGCGCCAGGCGGTGATATTGCTTTCAACAATGCCGGGATATTCATCGCCAAAGCGGCGCTCGATGAAGCGGATCAGCGAGGTGTGGTCAAACACCTCGGAGCAGACCCAGCCGCCCTTGGACCAGGGCGAGACCACGGTCATAGGCACCCGCGCGCCCAGGCCGTAAGGGCCGGCCATATTGCTGGCATCACCGGGGTAGATCTCATTGCTGGCGTCCACGGTGGACAAGCCGGCCGCGGGGGACATGGGCGGCACCGGCGGTGGCATATGGTCGAAGTAGCCGTCCTTCTCGTCGAAATTGATGAACAACACCGTCTTGCTCCAGACCTCGGGGTTGGCGCTGAGGGCTTGCAAGACCTGGTCGGTGTACCAGGCGCCGTAGTTGGACGGCCAGTTGGCATGTTCGGTGAAGGCCTCGGGCGCCGAAATCCAGGAGACTTGCGGCAGGCGATTGGCCAGCACATCGGCGCGCAGCTGCTCAAACAGGCTTTGCTGCGGATTGGCGCCGATCTGGGTGCCGGTCAGGGCGCCTTGGTAGAGCGGCGAGCCCGGTGCGGCGTTCTGGTACTGGAAGAAGTAGAGCAGGGAGTTGTCGCCGTAGTTGCCGATATAGGGGTTGGCGGTCCAGCCCCAATAGCCATTCGCGTTCAGGCCCAGGCCCATGTCTTGGTAGACCTTCCAGCTGATGCCGGCCTTTTCCAGGCGTTCGGGGTAGGTGGACCAGCCATAGCCGGCTTCGGCATTGCTGATCACCGGGCCGCCGCCCTGGCCATCGTTGCCGACCCAGCCGGTCCAGAGGTGATAGCGGTTGGGGTCGGTCGGCCCCATCACCGAGCAGTGGTAGGCGTCGCAGACGGTGAAGGCATCGGCCAGGGCGTAGTGATAAGGGATGTCCTGGCGGCTCAGATAGGCCATGGTGTTGGCGCCCTTATTGGGCACCCATTGGTCGTACAGGCCGCCGTTCCAGGCCAGGTGCGAACTGGTCCAGCCGTGGTCCGTGCCATTCAAGAATTGCTGGCCGAGATTGGGGAAATCGGGGCGAAAGGGCAGCACATAGCCGCCATTGCTGGGCTGGTACCAGACCGATTTGCCGTTCGGCAGGGGGGCCGGGCGCGGGTCACCGAAGCCGCGCACACCGCGCATGCTGCCGAAGTAATGGTCAAAGCCTCGGTTCTCCTGAGTCAGGATGACGATGTGCTTGACGTCCTTGATGGTGCCGGTCTCCCGGCTGGCGGGAATGGCCAGGGCTTGGGCAATACCCAGGGGCAAGGCATTGACGCCGACGGCGCCAGAGGCCAGCCCCGCCATGCGAATGAAACTGCGACGGTCGATTGAGTTCATGACAGCTGATTCCGGACGAGGTTGCGGTTTTTGGCCGCGCCATTTCGCCCGATCAGGATGTCAGGGGCCGGGGCAGCCGAGCACGCAAGTTGGCTCTTTGGCTGCTCAGGCTCAGAGTTTGTGAGTCACTCCATTTGTGCGCAGCTCGCCCATACTCAGTGAGGACTGTGACAACAACAAGTCGGCCGCCGGCAGTTCGAGCTCTGTCCCCGGAATTGAGTGCTCCCACTCTCGCGGGCGGCTGGCGCCGCCCGGATTGACGCGCTCAGCTCAGCATTCGGCGGAGCTGCTCCTGCCAGTCCACATACTGCCAATCCGCCCCCATCAAGAGGCTGCGGTAGCTGTCGCCCCGGTAGCGGCGGTCCACCTCCAAGAGCACATGCACGCCCTCGGGCCGCGGGATGCAGCTGATCTCCACCTCCTTCACGCCGCCGCCGCCGAAGCCTTTGCCAAAGTTGTTGCGCATGGGCTTGAACTCGAACTCCTGGTAGCAGCCCAGGCTGCTCTGGATATTGTTGAAGCGCGCCGCACCGGCCTCCACATCGCTGCTGACATGGGCATAGCCCAGCTGCGCCATCGCGCTGATCAGTTGCAGCATCTGCGGCAAGGGGTGGATGTCCAGGAAGTCGCGGTCCTCCGCGTCGCGAGCCGAGGCGATCGCCAGGTCGGTATGAATCCAGACGGCCGCGCGCACCCGTGGCAGATAGGCCTGGAAGCCGGGGCTGGCCAGGGCCTGGGCATTGTTGACCGGCGTTTCCAGCGGCAGGCCCAGGGCGAAGGGCAGGGTCAGCTCCTGGCCCGCACTCAGCTGGATGGCGCCGGACACCCGATAGCGCTGCAGCGCATGGCTGGCGCGGTACTCCTCGCCGTTGATCTTCTTCTCGACCTCGGTCATCAGGACCAGGTCCACATACTCGATGCTTTGCGGCACGCTGCCGCCCTTGATCAAGACCTTGCCGGTGAGCGTGTCACCGGGGCGCAGGCTGGACTTGTCCAGCACCGTATCGACCATCGCAGCACCTACACCTACCGCTGCCAACAACTTCTTGAACACGATCAGCCTCTCTTTTCGCAACAAAGCACGCCATCTGGCGAGCGCCGAGCATAGAAGGGCTGGGGCGAATTTCGGCGCAGGCGCAGGCTGAGGGTGACAGCGGTAAAAAACTGAATGAAGTTATTCGATGCTAAGAAAAAACATGCCGAATCGGAACGAGATTTTGGAGGCCTCGATGGACGGATCGAGCGCCCCCGGCCCCCAAAAGCCAAAACCCCAAGCGCTTGTGGCGTTTGGGGTCCTGTGCTTTGCGGGGATACGGGCCCGATCTTGTGGGGCCCAGCCGCGCCAGCGGGGGTAGCCGCCGGCTTGAAATGTCTTGCTTCAGTGAATTCAGTGTAGAAGTCAGGCTCGGGCAGAAAATTGCGAAGATGGCGAGGATTTGTATAAATTTGGCAGAAAATTGCTTAAACAATCATTCATGGAGCATTTGAATGGAATTGGATCGAATTGATCGGCAGATTCTCGATGTTTTGCAGCAAGACGGCCGCATCAACAACCAGGACCTGGCGGACAAGGTCGGGCTCTCGCCCTCGCCCTGCTTGCGCCGGGTGCGTGCGCTGGAAGAGGCCGGCCTGATCGCCGGCTACCGCGCCTTGTTGGATGCGAAAAAGCTGGGCCTCTCGCTGATGGCCTTGGTGCATATCTCCATGGATGTGCACACGCCCGAGCGCTTTGCCAACTTTGAAGCTTCGATCCGCGTGCTGCCCGAGGTGCTGGAGTGCCTGCTGATCACCGGCCAGGCGGCGGACTACCAACTCAAGATCGTGGTCCGCGATATGGAGCATTTCCAGGCCCTGTTGCTGGGCCGCCTGACCCGCATCGCCGGCGTCACCGGCGTGCATTCCAGCTTTGTGTTGCAGCATGTGCTGAGCCGCACGGCGCTGCCGCTGGATTTATCGCATTGAGCCGGCCCGGGCTCAGCGCATGCCAGCCGGCAGCTGCCCCACCGGCAGGGCCAGGCTGCCCAGCCAGCCCGGTGGCAGGCGCAGGGCATGGCATTGGCAGGCGGCCAGCCAAGCGGCTTCGGCCATGCTGGGCCGCCATTCGCTCAAGGCCTGGCCGTGGAATTTGAGCCGCGCCTCATGGGCGGCCCAGGCGGGGCCGAAGTCCTGCGCCCGCATCGTGGCGAGGGCTTGCGGCCCCAGATAGTCGCGCGCCACGGTCTGCCAGTCGGGCGGGGCTGGCGCGTCCAGCAGCAGGTCCACCCCCACCGGCCCCAGCAGATTCACCGCGGCCAGGGACAGGCCCGCCTCGTGGCTGAAGGAAATGCCGATGCCGCCGTACCCGCGCAGCTGCGGCGCAAGACCTGGCGGCGTCTCCAGCCGCAAGGCCGCCGCTGCCACGCCCAGCCGCTGCGCCAAGGCCTCCAGCAAGGCCTGACGCAGGGCCTGGCGGGCTTGCGGGCGGGGCAGGCTGGGCGGCAGTGCCAAGGCCAAGACAAAGGCCTGGGCGGTCCGCGCTGGCCTTTGCTCGGGCCAGCGGCAAACCATGGCCTGTGCCGGCTTCAACTCAGCCCCGCTGCGGCGCGGCCGGGCAACCGCTCCAGGCCGAGCCGGCCGGGATGTTCTCGCCCTTCATCACCAGAGTCATGGGGCCCAGTTCCGCAGCGTCGGCCACGCTGGCGCCGTAGAGCACGGTGCTGCGCGGGCCCACGTTGACGCGGGCGCCGATGTGCACATGGTCAATCTTCATCACCCGGTCCTCGAACAAATGGGTTTGCGGGCAGGAGAGGGCATTGAACTCGCTGTAGTCGCCGATGTGCACGCAGTCGAACTCGGTGATGTCGGTGCTGTCCAGGTACACGCCGCGACCTATCTTGGCACCGAGCAGATTGAGCGCCAGCGGCAGCCAGGGCGTGCCGCGCAGAAAGCGCAGGAAGTTGGGCACGGCGATGCCCTCGTAGAGATTGGTGGCGGCTTCCGACAACCAGACAAAAGGCGTCCACATGGGCACGGCGCGCTGGCGGTAGCGGCCCACCAGCAGCCATTTGAAAATGGCCACAAAGGCAAAGCCGGCCAGGCCGAAGATCAGGCCCGAGAGCGCCAGATCCCAGGCCACACGAGCCCACAAGCCTTCGCTGGCATCCGGCATCACATCCAGCACCACGGTGTAGCCGGCCGCGATCACGATGGCATGGGGCGCCACGATGCGGAAGCTCTCGATCAGGCCACGCGCCAGGCGCCGCACCGGCGAGGGCCGGAAGGTCAGCGACTCGGGGTGGCCCGAGACGGTCTCCCGCGCCGGCAGGTTGATGGGCGGTGTGCCCAGCCAGGTGTCGCCGCTCTTCATCTGATCGCCAGCGGGCGCGCGGGAGAGCACACCGATCAGCACGTTCTCGGGGATGGTGGTGCCGTCCGGCACATAAGCGCCATTGCCCACAAAGCTGCGGCGCGAGACCACGGTGGGCCGCATCGTCATCCAGCCGCCGTCGATCTCCTCATCACCCAGCAGCACCGCGTCGGCGATAAAGGTCTCATCGCCCAGGGTCAACATATCCGGCACCACGCCCAGGGCGGTGGAGATCTCGGCATCGCGCCCCACGCGGGCGCCCAAGAGGCGGTACCACCAGGGCGCAAACACGGTGGCGTAAACGCCGTGCAGGCCTTGCAGGCTGGACTCCTGAATCTGATTCACCAGCCATTTGCTGCAATACATCCAGCTGTGCACCGGCCAGCTGCCGCTGACCAGCTTGGGCAGCACGCCCCAGCGGATGGCGGCCGAGAGCAGCGCCGTCGCGACGATCAGGATCGCGCTGGCCGGCAGGGCCAGCAAAAAGTAACGCAGCAACTGCAGGGGCACGAAGTCGCCCTGCAACCAGCCCATGGAAGGCAGATCGTCCAGGCTGTCCATCAGCATAAAGGTGGGGAAGACGGGCAGGAAGAACAGCGTGGCGATCAGCAGCGCGCCGAAGATGAAGAACAGCATCTCGGCCGCGCGGCACAGGTGGCTGGCGGGCGGGCGGGCGCGCAGGCTGGCGGGGTCGAAGGCGCCGGTATCGCGCGCCGGCGAGCCGGCCCAGATGCGTTTGGCCGGCACGCGGCTGCCCTGGCAGAGGGCGGACTGGCCGTCCAAATGGGCCCATTCGTCGATCCGGGTGTCGCCTTCCAGCACCGAGTAAGAGCCCACATAGGCGTGGTCCGCAATCTCGATGCGGCCCAGGATCAGCTCGCCGTGGTAGACGCGGGCGTTCTCGAAGTTCACCGCATTGCCGATGCTGACGCCATGTCCGATGGACAGCAGCTCTGGTGCCCGCAGGGTGATGGAGCCGATGATCACATCCTCCCCAATGCGCGCGCCCAGGGCCCGCAGCCACCAGACATAGAGCGAGGAGCCGCTGAAGAAGTAGACCGGCGCGGCCTCCAGCAAGCGGTCGGCCAACCACCAGCGGAAGTAGCTCACACCCCAGAGCGGGTAGCGGCCCGGCCTCAGCCGCCCGGCGATCAACCATTTGCCGGCAATGGCGACGGCGAACTCCAGCACCGTCACGCCCAGAAACACCAGCACCGACATCCACACCGCGTAGGGGATGGAGTCCGTCGGTTCGCCGGTGAAGAAATGGAAGGTGAAGAAGGGCGCCAGCCACTGCGCCATGCGCAAGGCCACCAGGGGCGGCACGGCCAGGGCCTGGGCGGCGCCACAGGTCCAACGCTTCCAGGCCGGCGGCGGCTGCCAGGGCGGCGCGGCGGGCGCGCTATCGGCGGCGGGCGCGTGCAGGCCCTCCAGCAGCGCGGCGATGGCGCCAACGCGGCGGGCCTTGTAGAGCTCGCTGACCGTCAGGCCGGCAAAACGGGCCTGGGCGCGCAGGGCCGAGGCCAGGCGCGCCGCCAGCAGGGAGTGGCCGCCCAGATCATTGAAGAAGTCGGCCTCGCGGCGAATTGCCTGGCCGGGGAAGAGGCGCTTCAAGGCCTCGAACAAGGCGGTTTCGGCCTCGGTCTGTGGCGTCTCGGAGCCATCGGCCTCGGCGACGGCCATCACTTCCAAAGGCCTGGCCTTCAGCGTGTTGCGGTCGATCTTGCCCGAGGCCAGGCGCGGCATGGCGGCCAGCCACTCGTAACGGCTGGGCACCATATAGGGCGGCAGGCTTTGCGACAGGGCTTGGCGCAGGGTGGCGGCTGTGGGTTGCGCCGAGCCATCGCTAACGCAATAGGCCAGCAGCTGCTCCAAGCCCTCTTCATCGCGGCGCAGCAGCACGGCCGTCGTGCCCACGCCGGGCTGCTGGGCCAGGGCGGCCTCGATTTCGCCCAGCTCGACGCGGAAGCCACGAATCTTGACCTGGTCGTCGACCCGGCCCAGGCAGTGGATCTGGCCGGCCTCGTCGATGCGTGCCAAGTCGCCCGTTCGGTAGAGGCGAGCGTCTTGCCCATCCTCGCCGGCCCAGGGGTTGGCAATGAATTTTTCCGCCGTCAGCTCCGGTCGACCCAAGTAACCTGCCGCCACGCCGGGCCCGCTGATGCACAGCTCACCAGTCTCGCCCTGGGGCTGCAGGCGCAGGCCATTCTCGATATCGGCGGCAATCACCATCAGCTGGTAATTGGGCAGGGGCCGCCCGATGGTGACCGGCTCGCCCGCCTGCAGCTCGGCCAGGCTGGCCGAGACCGTGGCCTCGGTGGGCCCATAGGTGTTGAAGACCTGGCGGCCCGGCCGCGCCCAGCGCGCCACCAGGCTGGGCGGGCACATCTCGCCGCCCAGGTTGATGATGCGCAGGCCCGGCACCTCTTGGTTGAACAAGGCCAGCAAGGTGGGCACGGCGTGCAGGACCGTAACGCCCTGCTCGATCAGGGCCTGGGGCAGGGCTTCGGGGTCGGCCGCGATCTCGCGCGGCGCCAGCCATAAGGTGGCGCCGACCAAATAGCTGATCCAGATCTCCTCGAAAGACATATCGAAGGCGACCGAAAAGCCCTGGTAAACCGTGTCGCTGCTGCGCACGCCCAAGACCTCGTTCTCGCTGCGCAGAAAGTGGCAGATGCTGGCCTGGCTGATGGCAATGCCCTTGGGCTTGCCGGTGGAGCCCGAGGTGTAGATCACATAGGCCGTGTGTTCCGGCAAGGCGCCGCTGCGCCTCAGCAAGGGCCCCTCGTGAGCGGCTTGCAAGTCTTCGGCGGCCCAGATGCGGCGGCCC
>Ga0187843_10002582_pt1 | contig 10889 bp, 11 predicted proteins | sample SpaLakP09_SKY_43_FD_134516 | JGI IMG/M metagenome (GOLD analysis project Ga0187843, IMG submission 134516) | Oligotrophic lake water microbial communities from Sparkling Lake, Wisconsin, USA - SP09_SKY_43 | ecosystem: Environmental > Aquatic > Freshwater > Lake | place: USA: Sparkling Lake... | reverse complement strand
TCGTTAGTGGAAGCTTCCTTGAAGCCACCGAGACTGCGCACATCAGCGCCCAGTTCAAAAAACTCGGCATGGCTGATGGAATAGCCTTGCCATACACCGCCATTGGAAACGATGAATCCCGGCTTGCCCGGTCCCAGCGTGACCCACTTCACGCTGCCGATAAAACCGTCCGATCCCAGTTCCGCAACGCTCTGGTGGCGCTGCAGCACCTTCCACCGCTCACCTTCGCGTTGCAGAAGATAGACATTCAGCACACCGGACGACACATGACTCGCCATTTCCGAGCCATCATCGGCAGACGGTGCGCCGTTGACGATCAATACCACGCGACCGTCGGCCAACTGCGTGTTGGCGACGGGAGTCATCACGTGCAGCATCTCGCTGCCCTCGATAAACAGCGTGGCGACGGCTTTCTTGTCCGCTGCCTTGTAGTCATCGCCAAAGACGGCCCGCATCAGCTCTGCGTCATTGATTTTGGCGGCAACAGGCGGCTGCGGCGCGACCGGCGTAGCCACCGCTGCCGGCTTGGGCGGCTCAACAGGCTTCTCGGCGCGGTTGCAGGCCGCCAGCCCTGCCGCCAGTAACAAGCTGTATGCGATATTTTTCATTTAACGTTTTCTTTGCCAATAGATTAATATTGTCACATGAAATCACATCTTTTTCTCGCTACCGCCGCAACCGTGCTCGCCACCTCCGCCTTCGCTGCGCGAGTTCTGGACGAGGCGCCCATCACCATCGATGGCCAGCCGCGCCGCTACTACCATCTGCACGACACCGAAGCCGCTGGCAAAGGCACGCCGATACTGCTGATCAGCGGATCGGGATGCAAGGACTTCGGCGGTCGCGTGCCGTTCTTCTTCGAACGCTATCCTGCGCCGGTGGATGTGTATTTCCTGGAGAAGACCGGCATCCAGAAAGGCGACAATGGCGAAACCTGCTCCGCCGCCTACAACGAAGCGGATTATCTGGAGCGCCGCGTGAGCGACAACCTGGCATTTATCGACAGCGTGCCGGCGCTAAAGGCGCTCGGCCCGCGCAGCTTGGCGGTGCTGGGTTTTTCGGAAGGTGGCATGGTGGCGCCGCTGGTAGCGCTGCGCAGCAAACGCATCGGCTGGCTGGCCACGGGAGGCAGCGGCGGTCTTCCGCAAAGCGAAGGATTCCTGATTTTCGCCGACCGCGGCGTGGCGCCGTATGCCAATCCGTTTTCGCGCGAGATCTTACTGAAGACCTACGCCGCGATCAAAGCCGATCCGCATAGCCTGAAAAAAGAGTTCTTCGGCCAGCCATACCGCTACTGGAGTTCGCACCTGTTCTATGATCCGCTACTCACCTACAGCCAATTGAACATCCCCATGATCGCCGCCATGGGCGAGAAGGACGAAAGTGAGCCAATAGAAGCAGGTCACGCCTTGCGCGATTACTTTGCGGGGCGCCCTGAAAAAGACTTTACCTTCATCGAATACGCCAATGCCAGCCACGCGCTGCAGGCGCCGGACAAGGCGCATCTGCAGGATTACATCGCCAGCCTGACCGATTGGTTTGAGCGGCACCGGCCGGCGACCCGCTGACCGGGCTAGTCGCGGAACAGGTGGGTGAAGGTGCGGCTGACCACCAGCACCTCGCTGCTGCCTTTAATGAGGATCTGCAGGCGCTCGCTCCCAACCCGCTCGACGACCGCGATGGCGTGGGCGTTGACGATCGTGCCTCGGTGGATTTGCCAGAACAACTCCGGGTCCAGCCCTTCCAGCAGGTCTTTCAGCGCAATGCGAATCAGCGCTTCGCCGTCGGCCAACACCACGCGCGTGTATTTGGTGTCCGATTGCAGGAATAGCACGTCGTTCACATTGATCAGGCGGATTTGCTTGCCGATGCTGGCCTTCAACCATTTGAGGCGCTGCGGCGCGGCTTGAGCGATCTCTTTCAGCACCGGCGCCAGCGCGGCCGGGGGTTGCGTCCGGCGACGCAGGCGCTCTATCGTGCGCTCCAGTGCCGCCAGATCCACAGGTTTGAGCAGATAGTCCACCGCGCCGCGCTGGAAGGCCTCCAGCGCGTGCTGATCGTAGGCAGTCACGAAGACGATGTGCGAGCGCTCGGCAATGCGGCACGCGACTTCCAGGCCGGTCAGACCCGGCATCTGGATGTCGAGGAATACCACGTCCGGCTCGTGCTCCAGCCACGCGTCCCAGGCATCGTTACCGTTTTCGGCCACGGCGACGGTGCGCGCCTCCGGCCAGGCCTGCGCCAGTTGTGACAGCAGCCGCTCGCGCATTAGCGGTTCGTCTTCGGCGATCAGAATGTTCATAGAGGCAGATAGAGTCGGGCGATTACGCCGGTTGGCGTGTTTTCTTCGATCGTCAGGCGGGCGTTGTCGCCGTAGGCCAACGCCAAACGATCGTGAATGTGCTGCAGGCCGACGCCCTGGCCTACCGTTGCGCCGAATCCAGCGCCGGTGTCGGCGACCTTGATCACCACGCGGTCTTCCTGCCGGTCGGCGGTAATGTCAATGCGTCCACCGACAGGGGCGCGCTCGATGCCGTGTTTGACGGCATTCTCCACCAGAGTAAGCAGCAGTGCCGTCGGCAGCTGGAAGTCCGCCAGCTCGGGCGGATGCGCGATAGAGAATGACAGGCGCTGTCCCAGGCGGACCTGCATGATGCGCAGGTAGGCGGCGCACACCGCGCTGTCGTCGGCAAGGCTGATGGTATCGGCACGCAGGCTGGTCATGGTCGCGCGCAGGAAAGTGATCAGTTCCGAGGTCAGGGCGGCGGCTTGCGGCGCTTTATCCTCCGCCAACTGCTGCACCGCGCCCAAAGTATTGAACAGGAAGTGCGGTTCGATCTGCGCTTTCATCAAGCGCAGCTCCGCTTCCAGCTGCTGGCGGTTGGCGCGCTCGCGTTCCAAATTGAGGCGGTCGCCAGTTAGTAGAATAGCCGATTTCATGACCCGGCTTTGCGCGAACAGTAATGCCATCAGCGACAGGCCAATCAGCACGCCCAGCGGGATATTCCACTGCACTTCCGGCGATACCGCCTCGCCGACATGCACGCCCGCATTCCAGCCGTTGACGAAGTCCTGAGCAGCTTCAGCGCAGTTGACGATCAGGTAGCCGATGACAGCGCCCAGCAGCAGCATGACGGCGAAGCGCACCATCGGATGCGCGTTGGCCCGCTCACGGTCCGGCAGCGGCACAGCGAACAACCAGCAGGCCGCAGTGAATAATCGTGGTTTCATGGCGAAGAGAGAGTCGTTGAACACATGCGAAGACTACGCGACGCGCAGCGGCCTGACAGCATACATGAGACGAACGACGGTTTGGCTGCCCTGAAAGACGATATACTAAGTTGCCAAAAGCTCAAATGGATATCGGATGGACCAGCAGCCGGATTACAGCAAATACGCGGAACCAGAACTCCTCCAGATACGCAAGCATATCGACGCTGCCCGCTACCCGGAACGCGTCGCAGAAATCGAAGCCCGCCTCGCCGCGCTGGCTGCCGCGCCAACCGCAACGCAATCTATTCACGAAGATCTGTCACCAGTCACTATCGCCAAGCTCTGGCGCCGCGTTGTGGCCTTCAAAATCGACTCGGTGTTATTCTTCATAATCGGTTTGATTGCTGGTGAATTTCTATCTGACCAGTTTGCGGCCTTGGGGCCGTGGGGCAAAGTACTGGGCTTTACCATCGCCACAACCTACTTCGGTGTGTCGCAAAGCTCTATCGGTGGTGGTCAGTCACTCGGCATGAAGATACTCGGCATAAAAGTCAGCACCTCCAGCGGCACCTCACTTGGCCTTCGCGCATCGCTTATCCGCGCCGGCATTTTCTGCCTCTATTATTTTCTAAGCGGGCTCCCATCCTTCCCGGCGCACGGTGAGCTACCGATTCCAGGCATCTTGATGCCACTGCTCGGCGTAGGGTTCTGTTCTCTCTATCTGCTGACCTTTAATCGAAAGACAAGGCAAGGCCTTCACGATTGGGCAGTACGCGCGTTTGTGGTCAAGGCTGCGCATGGTCCACTGGCTCTGCCAACAGAGCGTGTCTGGCGCGGACATGTCATAGTTGTTGCAGTGTCGTTGCTAGTGTTCTGCGCGGCGGGCATAGGGATAACGCTGTCGAATTCTTCCGGCGACCTGCCACGTGTGCAGCAGGCTGTGAGTATGCGGCCTGAGGTGAACACAGCATCTGCCAAAATCAACTACGGACAGCAGGAAGACAAAACGTTAGCTGTCAGTGCCATTATTGACGCGTCCACGCCGGACCGTGACGCGCTGGCACAGCGCATCGCCAAGATCACCCTGAAAAACTACGCAGGCGCCAGCCAAATGAAAACTGTGACAGTCACGCTGTCTTCAGGCTTCGATATCGGCATCGCACATTCGTGGCACAGCGTGAACTATACCCATACTCCGCAAGTGTGGCGCATAGAAGGCCCTACTTCCTGAACTCCAGCAACATGGAATTGGCGTCGCTTGCCTCTAACTTGCGGCGGCTAGCGCTGCGTTGACCATTTCGTCGATTTCGCCGGTGATGTTGGACAGTACGCCGGCGACCACGGAGAACTCCTTGCCGGCCTGCCCCGCGCGCGCCGCCACGATGCGCGCGTTGAACGCCACCATGCGCGCCTGACGGTTGATGGTTTCGATATCTGTAATCACGCCGCGCAGCTGTTTGCGTACCTGCCGTGCATTTAGCTTGGCCTGTTCTTCGTAGATGCCGGTGATGGCATTCAGGATCGCCAGCGTCGGCGTGGTGATGCGCACCAGTTCCGCCAGCAGTTCTGGCGCCTGCGATGATTCCTGTGCAATCGCCTTCAAGGTACGCTCGCCCAGATCGGCGAAGGCGACGATCTGTTTGTCGCCATCCATCTTACCGAAATAGGCTTCGCGCAGCTCCGGGCAGAATACACCCGGCAAGCCATCGGCGTCGCTCAGCAGCGACTTGTGGGCGCCACGGAATAGCGACAGCGCTTCCTGCGCCGTCGCCGCACTGCCCTCCTGTCCCTGCGACGCCAGCAGCGCATACAGCACGATACGCTGCGACGTAAAGCGCCGCCGGCCGGACAAGTTGATCAAGGCACTGAACACCTCACCACTCAGCGCTTTGCTGGCGACGCTCTCCATCATGCAGCTTCCTTCGCAGGGTGGGCCTGTTTGCGATACAGGAATTCCAGCACCGCCGTGCGGTATTCCATATACCTGGCATCCGCCGCCAGCGCCACGCGGTCACGCGGACGATCCAGCTGCACCTCGACGATTTCGCCGATGGTGGCTGCAGGCCCGTTGGTCATCATGACGATGCGGTCTGACAGCAGCACCGCTTCGTCCACGTCGTGCGTCACCATCACCACCGTGGACTTGGTGGCGGCGACGATCTTCAGCAGCTCGTCCTGCAGGTGGGCGCGCGTCAGCGCATCCAGGGCGCCGAACGGCTCGTCCATCAGCAGCACTTTCGGCTCCATCGCCAATGCACGGGCGATGCCGACGCGCTGCTTCATGCCGCCGGAGATTTCATTCGGCCGCTTGGTCTCGGCATGCGTCAGGCCCACCAGCGCCAGGGCCTGCAAGGTGCGTTCGCGCAGCTGCGCCTTTGATTCCGCTTTGCCGAACACGCGCTCCACGCCGAGGTAGATATTCTCGTAGCACGTCAGCCATGGCAGCAGCGAGTGGTTCTGGAACACCACCGAACGCTCCGGCGACGGTCCGGCGATTTCGCGGTTGGCGCACAGCAGCACGCCGTCGCTCGGCTGCAGCAGACCGGCGATGAGGTTGAGCAGCGTCGACTTGCCGCAACCGGAGTGGCCGATCAGCGTGATGAATTCGCCCTTGGCCACTTTGAGATCGATCTCGCGCAGCGCATGGAACACGCCCTTCTTGGTGTGGAATACCATCTCCACGCCTTCGATGTCGATGAATCGTGATTCGTCCATGATCGCGCTCCTTAGTTGGATACTTGTTCGTAGGTGAAGGCACGGGCCAGCGCCATCAGCGCCTGCTCCAGCAGCAGGCCAACCAGGCCGATCGAAACGATGGCGATGATGATGTGCGGTACATTCAGGTTGTTCCACTCGTCCCACAGCCAGAAGCCGATACCCACGCCGCCGGTCAGCATTTCCGCCGCGACGATCACCAGCCACGCGGTGCCGATCGACAGGCGCACGCCGGTCAGAATGTACGGCAGCGCCGATGGCAGCAGAATCTTGGTCAGCACCTTCCATTCGGAGAGATTCAGCACCCGCGCCACATTCATGTAATCCTGCGGCACGCGCTGCACGCCGACGGCGGTGTTGATGATCATCGGCCAGATCGAGCAGATGAAGATCGACCAGATCGCGGCGGGATTGGCGGACTTGAATACCAGCAGGCCAATCGGCAGCCAGGCCAGTGGCGACACTGGTTTCAGCAAACTGATAATCGGCCCGAACATGCTGCCGACGAATTGCACGCGGCCGATCAGGAAGCCGAGTGGAATGCCTATCAGCGCAGCTAGCCCGAAGCCGACACCGACACGCTGCAGGGACGCCAACAGATTCCAGCCGATGCCCTGGTCATTCGGGCTGTTGCGGTAGAACGGATCGGAGAACAGCTTGACCGCTTCCGCCAGCGTGGCGGCCGGCGTCGGGAAGGTCGAGTTGTTCACGGTGATCAGCTGCCACACCGCGACCAGCAAGGCAGCACCCACCAGCGGCGCGATGATTTTCATGACGGTGGCCGAGACCTGCCGGCGCACGCGCGCCGTGGAGTTGGCGGCCAGCGGGCGGCGCGGACGGCGTGCCGGTGCAGCCTCGGTGACATTGGCGGCATCAGCGGCGAGCGCCGTCGCGCCGTCGTCGGGCTTGAGCATAGCGTTCATGGCATCCTCCCCTTATCAGGCTTTGATCTTGAACGAGGCGGCGAACGCTTTCGGGTTCTTGCCATCCCATACCGACCCATCCATCAGCTTCGAAGTGCGCAGAGGACTCTTCGGCAGCGGCGTTTTGGTCATGGTGGCCGCGTCCTTGTACAAGTCGATCTGGTTGACCGAGGTGGCCACGGCCAGATAATCCGGATCGTCCTTCAACAAGCCCCAGCGGCGATGCTGCGTCATGAACCACATGCCGTCCGACAGATACGGGAAGTTGACCGCGCCATCGTTGTAGAACTTCATGTGATTCGGGTCGTCCCAGGTCTTGCCCAGGCCATTCTGGTAGCGGCCCATGATGCGCTGGTCGATCGCATCCTTGCTGGTGTTGACGTAGGACTTGTCGGCGATAACCTCGGCCATCTTGTTCTTGTTGGCCAGCGAGGCGTCGATCCATTTGCTGGCGTCGAGTATCGCCGCCATCATTGCGCGGCAGGTGTTCGGATTCTTCTTGGCGAATTCCAGCGTGGAGCCCAGCACCTTCTCCGGATGGTCCTTCCAGATATCCTGCGTGGTGGTGGCGGTGATGCCCACGCCGTCCATGATGGCGCGGTGGCCCCATGGTTCGCCGACGCAGAAGCCATCCATATTCCCGACGCGCATATTGGCCACCATCTGCGGCGGCGGCACCGTGATCACCTTGGCGTCCTTCAGCGGATTGATGCCGTTGGCGGCCAGCCAGTAGTACAGCCACATGGCGTGAGTACCGGTCGGGAAGGTCTGCGCGAAGGTGTACTCGCGCTTATCGGTCTGCATCAGCTTTGCCAACGACTGGCCGTCAACGCCGCCCTTGTCCGCGATTTTCTTCGACAGCGTGATCGCCTGGCCGTTGTTATTGAGGCCCATGAGGACCGCCATATCTTTCTTCTGGCCGCCGATCCCCATCTGTACGCCGTAAAGAAGACCATACAGCACATGGGCTGCATCCAGATCACCATTGGCCAGCTTGTCGCGCACGCCGGCCCACGAAGCCTCTTTGCTCAACACGAATTTCACGCCGTACTTCTTGTCGAAGCCCAGCACCGACGCCATTACCACGGAGGCGCAGTCGGTCAGCGGAATGAAGCCGATCTTGATTTCTTCTTTCTCTGGCTTGTCCGAACCTGCTGCCCATACGCCACCCGTTTCCAATCCCAACATGCTTCCTCCCGCTACCAGACCTGCACCATGAATAATTTTCCTGCGCGTGGTGTCGATGTTATCAGCTTCGAGTTCAGTGTTCCTCATGGCTATCCCTTGTGGTAGTCGTCAATAACTATGGGCCAAAAAAAACGCCTACCCTCACGAATAAATTCATGATCCGGTAGACGTCATTGTCTGGTGGGTCTTACCGCCGTTGGCAAGACACATCGTGCGCACCATTGCGCTTGATTACAGCTATGCAATGTCCGTGCCAGCGGGGCTACAGAGGGGAATGCGGGGGCATGAGACGAAAAAAATGCACCGCAAAAGCGCGGTGCATCATTTTGGGGGGGCGTTTTTAACCCAGGAGGTCTTCGACGTCGAGTATGCGTTGCGCCACTTCGGACAGCTTGAGGTTTTTGCTCATGGCCATGGAGCGCAGCTTTTGATAGGCCTGTTCCTCCGAAAAGCGCTGACGTTCCATCAGCAGGCCTTTGGCTTTTTCGATGACTTTGCGCTCGGCCAGCTTGCTCTTGGTATCGGACAGCTCATCCAGCAGCTTCTGCTCGCGCTTGAACTGCGCCAGCGCCACTTGCAGCACCGGCTTGATGCGCTCACCCTGCAGGCCGGCGACGATGTAGGCCGAGACGCCGGCTTCCACCGCAGCCTCCATGCTTTCCGGGTCCTGGTCTTCGGTGAACATGACGATCGGACGGCGCTCATCGCGGGTGGCGATGACGATATGTTCCAGCACGTCGCGCGCGTCGGATTCGGCGTCGACGATGATCATGTCGGGCTGCAGCTGGGCGATGCGCTCGGGCAGATACATATCCGGCGGCAGCGAGGCGACGATGTCGTAGCCCGCTTCCAGCAGGCCGATGCGCAGCACCCGCGCGCGCTCAGCCTGCGCATGCAGCGTTTCGTCATCCTCGTCATGGATGACGGTGTTGACGACAACGATGCGCAGTTTGGGCATGGCCGGCGGGGTTTTGGTGGTCATGCGCAGATTCTAAGTCAGAACCGACTGATTCTGCCAGCCTTGCTTTTAGCGTTGCATGCCCCAGCGCCGCACGGTCAACGTTTCCAGTGGACGGAATACCACGTTTTCCACCAGCAGGCCGATGAGGATGACGGCGGCCAGGCCGGCGAACACTTTGTCGGTGTAGAGCTCACTGCGATTCTGGAAGATGTACCAGCCAAGGCCACCCTGCCCGCCGGTGGTACCGAATACCAGTTCGGCCGCGATCAGCGTACGCCAGGCGAAGGCCCAGCCGATTTTCAGGCCGGACAGGATGGATGGCAGCGCGGCCGGCACCAGGATGTGCAGCACCAGTCGCAGTCCACTCAGGCCGTAGTTGCGGCCGGCCATGCGCAAGGTTTCGGGCACGGACTGGAAGCCGGCGTAGGCGCCCAGCGCCAGCGGCCATAGCACAGCGTGGACGATGACGAACAGCAGGCTGGCTTTGCCCAGGCCAAACCACAGCAATGCCAGCGGCAGCAGGGCGATGGCTGGCAGTGGGTTGAACATGGCGGTCAGCGTTTCCAGCAGGTCGCGGCCAATGCGCGTGGATGCAGCCAGCGCGGTCAGCACGAAGGCGGCGAGGATGCCGGCCACGTAGCCTTGCACCAGTACCGCCAGCGAGATACGCACACGGTCCAGCAGTTCGCCGCTAGCGATACCGTCAATGAAGGCGGAGGCGGTTTGCAGGAAGGTGGGCAGCAGCAGGTCGTTGGCGGTCCAGCGGGCGGCTGCTTCCCAGATGGCGGCCAGCAGGATCAGGATCAGCGTCTTGCGCAGCCAGGATTGCTGCCACGCGCGGCGGGCCAGTGGCGGCAGCGGGTCGGCGGCGCGCAGTGACGGCGGCGCGACGGTGTACTCGCGCTCCTGGCGGATGGGCGGATCGAGAACGAGGCTCATGGTGCGGTGGCCTGTGCGGCGATGGATGCGACGGCGGTGGCTGCGGCATCGTCACCGAACAGCAGCCCATGGATACGCTGCGTGGCCGCTTGAAACTCCACGCTGCCAGCGCTGGCCAGATCAAACTGGTGACTATTCAACTCCGCCCTCACCTGCCCCGGATGCGGCGACAACAACAAGATACGATTCCCCACCACCAGCGCCTCCTCAATCGAATGCGTGACAAACAGCAGCGTAAAGCGCAGCTCTTCCCACAAACGTCCCAGCTCCTCCTGCATCTTGCGCCGCGTGAGCGCATCAAGTGCGGCAAATGGTTCATCCATCAACAGCACCTCCGGCTGCATCGCCAGCGCACGCGCAATCGCCACGCGCTGCTTCATGCCGCCGGACAGCGTGTGCGGATGCGCGCCTTCAAACCCTTTCAAGCCCACCTTGCCAATCCAGTGCATGGCCCGCTCGGCCGCTTCGTGACGGCTCACGCGCTTGGTCATCAGCAGCGGGAACATCACGTTCTCCTGCACCGTCTTCCACGGCGGCAACTGGTCAAACTCCTGAAACACCACAATGCGATCCGGCCCTGGCCCGCGCACCGGCGCGCCGTTGATGGCGATACTGCCCGCCGCCGGCGCAATGAATCCCGCCGCTGCCTTCAACAGCGAGGACTTGCCGCAACCCGATGGCCCCAGCAGCACAAAGCGATCACCGCGATACACATCGAAGCTGACATCGTGCGTGGCGCGCGTACCGCCGTACTCCAGGCTTACGTTCTCGGCGCGCAGCAGCGGCTGAATGCCGCCGGTAGGGCTAACGATCTGCAGACTCATGATCCCGCCGCAATCACAGGATCGTCAAAGAAGTAATCGCGCCAGCTGGCCGGCTGCTTCTTGATCGCGCCGACGCGGTACAAAAACTGCGCGAGGCCATAGGTATTCTGCGGCGCCACGCTGAAG
>Ga0187843_10002580_pt1 | contig 10894 bp, 8 predicted proteins | sample SpaLakP09_SKY_43_FD_134516 | JGI IMG/M metagenome (GOLD analysis project Ga0187843, IMG submission 134516) | Oligotrophic lake water microbial communities from Sparkling Lake, Wisconsin, USA - SP09_SKY_43 | ecosystem: Environmental > Aquatic > Freshwater > Lake | place: USA: Sparkling Lake... | reverse complement strand
GCCATATAATTAATTCTAATAGTTTATTTTATCAGAAAATAAGATAGCTGTAATTACACCTATCTTATTTTTTATATAAATTTTATTAGTTAACTCATATTTAATGATTCAGCTAACACACCGTTAGCTTTGATACAAACATGTGATTCTAATTCAATGTGATAGTATTCTAGCTTTCTACATTCTAAATCAGGAAGAATTGTTTCTCCGTTTGCTAAAAATCTTGCCTCTCTTAGGTGATTTGTAAAGTAAACTCCATGATTTCTAGAAACATATAAATCTCTGTCAGGTAGATTATCACCTAAGGATCCAGCCTTAAAAAAGATTGGGCGATTCTTTACCGATGGATTTGATATAGTATGAACTCTTAACGAAACGCAAGATTGTAAGCTAGGTTCGCGAAGAGTTACTACATTCTCCGAATCAATATCGGCAAAGGTTACAATCTTATCACCTTCCTGTATTAATTCAATAGGAACATACCCCGTATCAGTAAGGATTTGCGTCCCTTTGAGATAGCAAGGTATATCTGTGGGAAGATTTATTGAACCTGAAAAGGACATGGTCGAACCAGAAAACATACGTCCATTTGCCGTAGAAGTTTCTGTAAATTCAATAACGCCAGTCTTGGAAATTAACGTGCCTTGGATGACGTTTGAACCCGAATTTAAAGATATTGTGTCCGCAAACCAAAAGATATTTTCTGCTAGTGCGCCACCTGCTAGGTTTATTGAAGTTACATTTGAAAAGGTAATTCCTGTGTTATTGGTACGAAAAATAAACTGAGCATTTGGATCACCTTGCGCATCTAAGGTTATTGTTACAGGTGATGATCCGCTAAAAATTATTGTAGCATTTGTGTTAGCATAAACACCTGGAGTGACTGTAACGTTTTGTTGGTTTGTCTGGGAATAAGTATTTGTTTTAGAAGTCAGCGCCGTTAAATCTGACTTTAATCTATCTAAGTCTTGAATCGCTTGATTATATAAACTGCTGTAACCGTTGGTTGTATCTCTTCGTCCAGAAAAGGGACCGTTTGAAGTAATACTTGCCTGAAGTATTTGAGAAACTGCATAGTATCCGTTCTGAATAGTTATATTGGTTCCAAGTAGATTCCCACCCGAGATTAATGCATACTGCTGAAGGGTCGGATAATCTGAATAAACAATTTTTGGATTTGGCGGATCAACATTTAAAGTTGTACCAGTAGGAATAGTTATTGAGTCCCCGGCAAATAAACGACCATTAATTTGTGTTAAATTTGAGAATACAATTGTTTCAGCAGCAATAAAAACACCCGGAATTGAGGCAATTGATCCGTTCAAAGTTATTCGAGCAGCAACCCAAAAAACATTTGTTTGGGCTGCACCATTAATCAAGTTTACAGAACTTACACTTGAAAAGCTAAGGGTTGAGTCAACACGAAAAATAAACTGGGCAGTTGAGTCACCGCCAGCATCTAAGTTTAGGATAGAACCACTAAATGCCATGGAAGTAGGGCAATCGTAAACTCCTGGACCCAGTGTTGTTACTGTTTGGGTGGAACCAGTGTAGTTCGGCACAGTAGTAGTCAGTCCATTAATAGCAGCCTTCAGTTGAGTTAACTGAGTAATCGCAGCATTAAAAAAACTGCCTGCTCCCGGAGTAACATTATCGTTACGTCCAGAAGGTGTTCCAGTTGAAACAACCACTGCAGGAGCAGTTGTTGCTGCTCCGTAGTATCCGTTGTTAAGAGTTACAGGATAATTAGCAGTGATACTTCCTGTTTCTGCGAGTAGAACGTATTTCGCAAGAACAGGATAATTACTTATGTATACACCTGATGTCATCTATTGATTTTATACTCTAAAAAATTTTAAATAATATTCAATGATTCAGCTAGGACGCCCTCAGCCTTGATACAAACGTGTGATTCTAATTCAATGTGGTAGTATTCTAGCTTCCTACAGTCTGGATCAAGAATAATTGTGTCTCCATTCACTAAAAATCTTGCCTCTCTTAGATACTTATCAAGAGAGACTCCATGATGCGGGGATAAACGTAAGTCTTTGTAAGGTATAACATAACCTAAGGATCCAGCCTTAAACAGAATTGGTCTTGATTTGGATGATAATTGTCCGATAGTATGTTTTCTGATTGATACACAGGACATGAAGGTTGGCTTACGAACAGTTACTATAGATTCTGAATCAATGTCAGCAAAGGTTGCTACGTTATCACCTATTTTTATGGTTTCTACAAGAACATATCCCCGTTCAGTAAGGATTCGCGTCCCCTTAAGATAGCAAGGTATATCTCCAGGAAGAGATGCTGTCGAAGGACCAGCATCAAAGCTTATTGCTGTTCCAGCAAACATACGTCCATTTGCGGTTACAGCCCCTGCGAATGTAATGGCTTCCGTCTTAGCAATTAATGTGCCTTGGGTCACGCCTGAAGTTGCATCAAACGTTATCGCAGTTCCAGCCCTCCAAAAGACGTTTTCTGCCATTGCACCACCTGTTAAGATTATATTGGTTACATTTGTAAAGATAATAGTAGTGTCTGCGGCAAAAATAAACTGAGCACCTGGGTCACCTTGCGCATCTAAGGTTATTGTCAAAGGACCGGTAAAAACCATACCACCTCCGCTAGTGTAAACTCCTGGAGTGATTTCTATAGAAAGGGTAGACCCGGTAAATGATACACCACTAGCAGCTCTAGACATTATTTCAACATCTAATGCGTCTAATTGACTACCTGCAGAATCATAAATACTGCCTGCTCCAGGATCAATATTATCATTCCGTCCAGAAGGATTACCTAATGAAGTAATGGTTCCAGTAACTGTTGTTCCGACGCCATAGTATCCATTGGTGAGAGTTAAGCCACCAACAACAGTAATAGCTGTTTGCGCACGTAGTAAATATTGGGCAAGAGAGCTGTAGTTAGCGTAATTAATTGGTAGAGCAGGAGGGGGTGGAAGATAAGGGGAACGTATGGATGTACCATCAGTAGCAGTGAAGACACCCTTTGAAAAAACACGTCCATCAAGACTTATTGGGTCTACGAATGTTGTAGGGCCATCGGATATAAGTGTACATTCAAATACTCCTGGTGGTTGTAGATTGTTTTCAAATGTTATGCTGCCTTCAGCATAGAATATTATGTAAGCCGGATTTGCCAGATTTGCAAGAACTATCTGATTTAAGTCAGAAAAAACTATGTCACCTGTCGCATAAAAAATGAAAGGAGAAGCTAGGTTATTCTCGGCGTCTAGAGTTATAGTGATATTAGAAGTGGTACCTCCAAACCGCATATCTGTTCCCGTGTAATAACCTGGCTGTAGAGTCTGAGTTGTGCTGACACCTGTAAAGTTAAAATCGCTAAATTCTTTTCCAGTAATACTTAAAGCAATACCATCTCTTTGGGTGATTGCAGCAGCATATTCAGTAGTGTTTAGTCTGCTAAAGGTATCTCCTGATGCTGCTACTATTGTTGAACTGATAGTTTTACCAGTTGCAGTTCCCCAATATCCTCTCTCAATCGTAAAATCTTCTGTGCCTAGTGATAGTAAATCATCGGCTCCAAGTAAGGCGAACTTTTCAAGAGAGGTTTGTCCCTTAATATTAGGAGGACTATTAGGGTCTGCGCTCGGATTATAGGGAAGAATTACACTCGATTCTCCTGCGCCAATAAATTGAACGGATTTACCAAATATATGTCCATTAAAAGTTAACGGCGAAGTAAGAACAAAATCAGCTTGAGTAATGACTGTTCCTACGAAGTTGGTTAGCGTCTGACTTCCGCCGAAACTTACTTGACCTGTGCCGGAGCCATACCAGAAAACATTTTCTGCTTTTGCGCCATTGGTTAATGTTATACTTACTAGCTCGGTAAAGGATATTTTACCTGTTGAAATAAAAATGAACTGAGCGGTTGCAACATTTTGAGCGTCTAGTTCTATTCTTAGAGGATCACCACCAAATGTTCCAAAGGTAATACCGTCAGTAAGAGGATCAGATTTATAAATACCGGGAACTAATACAAGACTAGCGGATCCTGCGGGAGTTGGTGCACCGGGATAATCAGAAACAGTTGGAGTAAATCCATCTAGAGTTGACCTTATTGTGGCTACATCCGCGAGTGCAGGATCACGGAGGCTTATATTTGTTGCATCTCCAGTAGGAAATCCTCTTCCAGTCAAGACAGGACTAGAAGCATCGCTTGCCCAGTATCCGTTAGAAACAGTTACTTTAGTTATTCCAACCGCTGTAGTAATTTCACTTGCGGAACCTCCAAGTATTCCATACCCATTTGCATTGGGATAATCTGTTTTTAAATTGATGCGTTGGAGTGACATGTTTTAATGTTCTTCATAGAAATTAAATTGAGGTCAGCGGTTGTTTGAATGATATTACAAAAAAGTTTCTCATTAAGATGACCATTTATTTGTGTAATATTATGTAAAATGAAAACACGTAAAATAAGGATAACGCGAAATAAGACTAAAAAAAGATTTTTATTTAATCCGAATAATCCGAATAAAAGTTTTGATGTATATATTGACAAAAATCCCACAGATACAATCCCAATAAAATATACGACAATTGCTGATGTTAAAAATACGATTCATAGATTAGAGAAGTTGTATAAATCTAAAAAGTATCCTCATAAACGAATATGGCAAGTGGGAATGATACTATATGTTCGGTTAAAGGCAATACAAGAAAGAAAACCAGGACAGTATAAGCTTGCTCTAAAGTATTTTAAATTTTTAAAGCATCGTAGTTCACTTGCAGATGACGAACGTTATAAAGTAAAATTTACACTATAACACGCGGACAATTAAATATTTTAAGTTGACGAGGTCAGCCGTAATTTTCATCTTAAAAAACTTTCTTGCTGTAAGGTATAAACAAACATGGGTGGCGGTCTTATGCAACTTGTGTCGTATGGTGCTCAGGATATCTATATCTCAGGTAATCCCCAGATTACGTTCTGGAAGATCCTATACAAGCGCCACACGAACTTCGCCATGGAGTCTATTGAGGTGACGTTCAACGGACAGGCCGACTTTAACAAGCGTGTTACGGCTGTTATCAATCGTAACGCTGACCTAATGTACAAGACGTATGTTCAGGTGGTTCTTCCTCAGGTTACCACTGTGGCTAATACACTAAGTAGCTTCCGTTGGGTCAATTACATTGGTCACCGTCTTATCAATCAGGTTGAGGTTGAAATCGGTGGACAGCGCATTGACCGTCAGTATGGTGACTGGATGCAAATCTGGACGCAGCTCGCTACGGAGGCTGGTTCGACGGCTGCTCTTGATTCCATCATCGGTAACACGCACGACCTTGTTCTTCTTAAGAAGACGACCGGTGTTCCTCTTGATGCCACGTGCTCTGCCAACGAGACGACTCTCTCGTGCGTCCCTCGTAACGGAACGCCTGCCAAGACGCTCTACGTCCCCCTCCAGTTTTGGTTCTGCCGTAATCCCGGTGTAGCGATTCCCCTCATCGCCCTCCAATACCACGAGGTTCGCATCAACGTTAACTTTGAACTCTGGGAGAACTGCACGTATGCTGAGACGACCACCCCTGGCACACCTAACCGCCCCCCTGCGCAGTCTCTTGCGGCTGCCTCTCTCTACGTTGACTACGTCTACCTAGACACGGAAGAGCGCCGCCGCTTTGCCCAGCAGAGCCACGAATACCTCATTGAGCAGACGCAGTTCACGGGTGCTGAGTCCATCACATCGTCATCGAACAAGATTCAGCTCAACTTTAACCACCCAGTTAAGGAGCTTTTCTGGGTCGTCCAGCGTGACTCGTTCGTTGACTGCTCATACCCCTTATGGATGTCATCCGTTGGCGGTCAGCAGCCCTTCAACTACTCGGATGACTTCTCTACGGAAGGTATCATCATGTCGCTTCTCTCGCAGGGTTCTCCAGATGGCACGGCGTCATCAACAACAGTTCTCGGTGGTTCGGACACGACTCTTTTCAATACGACCTCTAGTGCCCTACCAGGAGAGGTTGGTTCATCGGGCACGAGTGGTCAGGATGCTGGCTTCGACAGCGGTGTCAACTACCTCCTCGCCAAGGTTATCCTTGACTCCGGTGTTCGCTGCGAGGGCAAGAACCCTGTTGAGGTTGCCAAGCTCCAGCTCAACGGCCAGGACCGCTTCACGGAGCGTGAGGGTTCGTATTTCGACAAGGTCCAGCCCTACCAGCACCACTGCCGCACGCCTTCCACGGGTATCAACTGCTACTCGTTCGCGATCCGCCCCGAGGAGCACCAGCCTTCAGGCACGTGCAACTTCTCGCGTATCGACAAGGCCACGCTCCAGCTCACGGTTTCGCTCAACACGGTCATCGGTGCCCGCACGGCCCAGGTTCGCGTGTATGCGCTCAACTACAACGTGCTCCGCGTTATGTCGGGCATGGGCGGTCTTGCGTATTCCAACTAAGTATATTAAAAACACTAATAAATACAATTATGTGTTAAAACTAACAAATAATTGTATTGTCTAGAGTAGATACAAATGTCATTGTCACAGTTTCAGCAAGACCTACGGGTTGTAGACTTCTATAAGAAAAAAACACATGGTTTTTTTATTGAAATTGGTGCATCTGATGGTATAAATTTTTCAAATACGTGTTTCTTAGAAAGGTATTATGAATGGAAGGGAATATGTGTAGAGCCAATTCCAGAGATATATTCCAAGTTAGTTAAGAATCGGCCAAATAGTAAATGTTTCAATTTAGCTGTTTACAACAAGAGTGACATAACTGTCCCTTTTAGTATATCAAATGACTGGTCTTTATTATCAGGAATTACAGAAAACATAGATTATCATAGTAAATTAGTAAATAAGAATAAAACCACAATTGATGTTACAACGATTTCGTTGACCGATTTATTAGACAGAGCTGAGGCTCCCACCTTTATAGAGTATCTTTCTTTAGATACTGAAGGAAGTGAATATGAAATACTGAAAGACTTTGACTTTAAAAAATATACGATAGGACTTATTGATGTAGAACACAATTGGGTAGAACCTAGGCGCACACAAATAAGAGAGTTATTAGTATCAAATGGTTATATATATAGATGTAAAAATATGTGTGATGACGTATACTATCATGTCTCTTTGGCCAGACAAGATATCTATTATTATCGAAATATTTTAGATAGACCAATTACTGTTTCAATTGATCCAACAAGCGCAGTAAGTATTTCTTCTTCATATTGGCCGACAAAGTTTGGAATTCTTAATGGAAATACTATGCAAATTGAGTATCATCCACCTGGTAATGTAACAAGTAATTCAATTGAATTTGGGCACGATAATATTTGGCATAAATAATTCTTGTTTAATAATAATCATGGAAGCTGCATACAACAATGTATGTGTTACTCGGTCTGATATAAACGAACACTTGCCGACTCTGAAGAGATATGCCGACGAGTGTAGCACAATTGTTGAATGTGGAGTAAGAACAGTAGTATCGTCTTATGCCTTTGCTTTGGCATTAAAGAATAAGTCTGGAGGAATCTTATACCAAGTTGACCCAGCAAGATCTAACCAAGTAGGTAACTTTGAAGCTGCATGTGCTAAGGAGGGTATTAAAACACAATTTTTCGAGCAAAGTGATCTGCAGTGTCCGCTAGTTAAGTGTGAGTTATTATTTATTGATACTTGGCATGTCTATGGTCAGTTAAAGCGTGAGCTTGCTCGTTGGAATTCAAGTGTTTCTAAGTATATTATTATGCACGATACAACGGTAGATGAATGGGAAGGCGAAACTATACGCTCTGGTTGGAATGCCGAAGCTCAGTCAAAGGAGTTTGGCATGCCAGTAGATGAAATAAATAAGGGTCTTTGGCCGGCAATTGCTGAGTTTTTAGCTGGCCATCCTGAGTGGAGAATAAGAGAGCGTTTTACAAATAACAACGGTCTAACTGTATTAGAAAGACATTAGACCTTATTCAATCAGTTGGTCTAGGATGAATTTTTTGTAGAAGTCTGGTTGAAAAATGTTATCTGCAGTTCTTTTGCCATTTTCTGCTATTTTTTGAGTAAATTCAGTATCATGTAGTAACTTTGTAATTATATTTTTTAACTCATCTCTATCGTTGGCGTCGACTATCATACAATTTTCTCCATGTATTAAGAATTTGTCAAACCAAGGGGCTGTTAGTCTACAATAGATGACCGCACATCCGCTCATTAAAGCTCTTGTGGTGTCAGATGCGCATCCCCATCCTTCTATAGATAGCCAGATTTTATGTTTGGTGTACTCATCTGGATTACATCGTGAACCAAAAAGTTCTGGACGTTCGTTCCAATACGTATCTGCCCAGGATTGACTATGTATTAGCCTTACGTCTGTATTTTCCATGTTTCTCAATGCCATAACTACATCTTTTCGGAGGCCATTTGTGCATGATCCTCTCCAAAAAACTGTATTACTTCTTTTTTCAAATGGTATGTCTATCTTAGGATTATAATATGTAGGATCTTCAAAAAAAATATCATCACCTGGGACTACAATAGAGTTAGGCACTCCTTGATAACGAACAATCTGTAAACATTTTTTAAAAAACTTTGATATGGACGGTGGGATAGGAAAATTATAATCGGTCATACAGCAAGCTATAGCTGTATCTGGTGGAGCATTTTCTATAATAAATTTAACAATGGGACCAGCAGTATTTAATGTCATTCCAAACTGTCCCCATGCTTGAAATGGACCGAGATCTGGAACCTCGTTGTAGTGTGCAAAATATTTTGTAACTTTATTATAGTGTATTATTGTGTAATTATTTATTTCTATACTTCGTAAGTCGTTAAAAGATTCCATGATTTTATATATAGATAAGAATAAATGGTTTCAGATATTTTCATTAAAACTTGCTATAAGGATTATGTTTGGCTAGATGGATGTCTCTCAAGCATTAAGAAATATGCATCTGGATTTAGAGATGTTGTGGTCGTAACAGAGCCAGACCATGAAATCCCACGCAATTTTTTTGACATTATCCCCTTAAAGGTTCATTATGTGCAGCTTCCAGCGAAACTTGATTACCCGGTGGCGGCGGGAGTAGGATTAGGTTATTTATGGCAGCAAAATATAAAGTTAAACTGGTTTAATTACACTGATGCCGACTTTGTTATAATTGTCGACAGTGATGAAATGTTTTTAGCTCCATTTTCGCCTGAGAGTTTTTATCAAGATGACAAAATTAATTGGTGGGTAAGAACATGGGCTGATGCACCTACGTGTGGGTTTCATAAAGACAACACTGATTTAATATTAGGAGTAAATACTGAATATGAAACTATGGCATGTCCTGTTTTTTCTTTTGATAGAGAAACTACTATACAGTTTATTGATTTTTTATGTAAGAAACACGACGTAAACACCCTATGGGATATTGTTCTTAAATACAGAATAGACCATATGAGTGAATTTAATATTTTTGGCAACTACCTTGTGATAAATAACATTGAAAAGTATAAAATTAGATTTGATATAGGGAATTCTTTAAATTTTCAGATTGTTAGAGTATTTTGGTCGTGGGGCGGACTGAATTTAGATCTTGTGAATGAAAGAAAAAGAATTCTAGATTCTTAAGTTAAATTAGAATGTATTTGCTGTTATTGGATTTCTTTCATACCTCTTATTAGAGTATTGAATTCTCTGCGCACAATTTCTTCGTTTCTTTCTCTGTAGATTCTGAGGTCTTTCTCTATGGCGGCCATTCTTTCATCTCTGATAGACATTACATCTCTCTCTACATCTTCGAGCATTGTCTCTCTCAACGATGCTATTTCGGTATTTAGCTTTTGATTTAGAAGGGATCTTTCTCTCGCTATTCCTTCTCTGTCTTTCTCAATAAGTTGGCGTCTGTATTCGACCAGTCCTTCTTCGACCTTCTGTCTTTCTGTTTCCAGAAGGCGATTGCGGTCTTCGTTGAATGACTTTTTCAACATTTCGCCGTAGCTTGACTTTGTAGCTTCATATTCCTCTCTCAATGCTTCGAGACTTTGATTGTGTCTTTGAATGATTTCTCTGTGGATGTTTATCTTTTCTGTTTCAAACTCGTTAATCATAGCTGTGCGTTCTGTGATTTGTCTGTTCTGGAATTGGGCAACTGTATCTTGATACGTCCGTTGAACGACATTGATCTCGGCTTCGGTGTCTACCCGTATCTTCTCGAGTTTTTTGGCACATTCCGCGCGGAAGTCTGCCTCAATTGCCAGATTTCTTCTCGCTACTGTTTCCTTGTGTTCCTTTTCTAGTCTACGAGATACTTCTTCCTTTTCTTTATCAAATTTCTCTGTAAGTTCAGCAATCTTCTTACTATGTAATAACTTTCTGGAATCATCCAAATGAATCGAAAGTTGATTATGTTCACTTTCAATTTGTGTTTGTCTAATAAGTTTAGCTTCTTCTAGAGCCTTCATTTCTGAGGTTTTAATATCTCTGAGACTTGCGTAAACATTTCTTAGGAGCATTTCTCTGTATTCTATTATTTCTGCCTCTAGTTTGTGTTTATTGACAGCAAAATCTTTTTCTAGTTCTAATCTTTTGCTCTTAAATTGCTGGTCTAGTTCAGTTTGTTTTACTGCCTCCAATTGTGTATATTTTTCTATTAAATAAATAGAATATTCAGTTGCCTTTTCACGTTTCATTTTTTCAGTTTCTTCAACCATCTTAGAATTCATAACTAATGTTTCTTCCTGAAACTGTTCTTCTCTTTTTAGTCTCAGTTCGTCCTTAAGCGAGTCTATATAAATTTGACAAGACCTATCTGCATTTGCTCTGAGTTGTTTTTCATATTCTACTGCCGACTCTTCTATTTCACCTATCTTTCTCTCTCTGATATTTTGCAACTCTGTATT
>Ga0187843_10002579_pt1 | contig 10894 bp, 10 predicted proteins | sample SpaLakP09_SKY_43_FD_134516 | JGI IMG/M metagenome (GOLD analysis project Ga0187843, IMG submission 134516) | Oligotrophic lake water microbial communities from Sparkling Lake, Wisconsin, USA - SP09_SKY_43 | ecosystem: Environmental > Aquatic > Freshwater > Lake | place: USA: Sparkling Lake... | reverse complement strand
TCGGTGCCTTCTTTATCGACAAAGCGGCGCAGCACTTCTTCACGTTTGGGATCCGAGTCACTGAGCTGAAGCAAACTCGCACTGCCGCTTGTTTGATAGCTACTGGCATAAGTAACTACGTCACGGAACAAACGGACAAAAGATAAATTGGTGGAGTTTTGCAAGGATTCGCGAATAGTTGGGACTTTACTGTCTTCTTTGGCGTCGAAGTTATTGAACACTTGCAAGCCGCCACCAGTGAAAAAGCGCTCAACCGGGGATGCCGAGTAGGTCCGCTCTAAAGCGGCTTCAAGCATGCTCGGTAAACTGCGATCGGTTGTTGTGGCCATGTAATTGGCAGCCCAACGCGTTAGATTATCACCAGGTGCGATATCCATATTAAGTAAGTTGTCTGGTAATTCATCGGCAAAGCTTTGATGTAATTCAGCAATAATTTCTAAGTAGGTGGTCAACACCCGCAGCTTGGCGGTTGAGCCTAATTCAAGTTTACTGTGTTCGTTTAAATCAAAAGGTTGGTCAGTGCTATCAGTTTGTACCCGAACGCGGTTACCGTCGGCGGTTTTTTCAAACAGAGTAAAGCTGTATAACACATCGTCAGTCCCATTGGCAGATAACAACCGCTCACCAAGTAAGCCATATTTCCCGGCAATGGTTGGGTCGGCAATACTGCGTAAATAAGCTGAAACTTTCTGTTGTACGTCACTGTGCAAGGTACTGTGGGCATTGAGATCCAGTCGATCAAGATCATACATCGGTTGATTTAACAAATTTCCAAGCCGCAGTCGTGCTGCATTGATACCTTTGCGACTTTCTAATTCTGTTTTTTGGTTATTGGGTTTTTGCGTGCGGAAAGTCAGCGTTTGGTTCAGTGCCGCATCCCGAAGTCCAGCATCGATAATCCCTGCGCGCGCGAGTAAGCGAATATGGCTATTGGTCAATTCTTCCAGATCATCATGACCTTGAATTAAATAATAAGATGGCCGGCGCTGGGCAATCATCAAGGATAAAAATTGGCGGAAATATTGCGCGCGCTCGGTACTATTTTCCGCGGTGGCATCACTCGTTAATAACGAATTTGCTCTGGCAAAGTCGGAGCCGAACCAGGCCCATAACGCATCACCAACCCCATGCACTTCGCCGTGACCAGGTGCGGATGACAGTGGCACTGTATTGAGATAATCCTGCACGATGCGTGTGCGCATGGCCAAGGTATTGGTGCCATGTTGATATACTCGGACTGAGCCAGAAACGATTTGGACGGCCTTGTCTTTAAAGTTTTTGGTTAATCCCTGCGGGGAATGGCGGAACTTCTCAATTTGAGTCGCAAGAGTACTGCCGCCCGCAGATTGGCCACCGACGGACAGCACTTTGCCCACTTGACTTAGCGCAGCCATGACAAAGCGCGGCCAGTCCATGACCGGGTTTGCTTGGGCTGGAATTTTTAATAAGTTACGGTTTTCGATAAATAGTAAACTTTGCGCAACCAACGGCGGAATGCTTCGAGGGTCTAAGTAGACCCGTTGTGGGTAGTTAAAATCGAAAATGGTTTTGTTACGACAATCCGCAAGAAAAAGCCCTGATTGCACTTTTTCCCGATAAGGTGGGAAAAAGCCCTGACTGGCATATTGCACAAGCGCGGGTGAGAACTCAGCTTGAGCGGTAATTTTAAAGCCGCGATCTAATAATCTTGGTAACAACGTCGGCAGTTTAGTGTAGCCATGGCGCTCATCAAAGGGGCCTGCCTCCGGATAAATCATCTGTTGGGCGGGGCCAGTTTGCAGCTGATAAGTTAAGGTTTTCGCGTATTCGGTAATATGCTTGGCACTGTAATGCGCGGTGTGCATTTCGTAGGCAACCAATACCCCGGCTGCGGCAACGACTAATAACAATAATGCTGGGATCAGACTACGTCGTGGCGCTCGGACTGGCGTTGCTTCAACAAAGGCGCTCGGCTGCGGCTCGCGAACATTATCAAAGTGCATGTTTTCTAACGGTGAGGGCGCTGACAACTGAAATTCCATTTGAATGACTAATCACATGAGGCGCCAATTTTAACTGGATTACGCTGGTTTTGCAGCTGAATTTTATCGGGTTATGGCGATTGCGGTTCCTGATAGTTTGCTGATGTTGCTGGTTGGTAAGCTGGAAGGCTTGTACCTTGCCAGAAACGCAGATTTTCCAGTAAAAGAGCATCTTGCCTAACTTTTCCAACCACTTTGTTGATCCGCAGAATGGCCAGTTGGCCCCAGTTGGAATCTGGGCAACTGATAGCGCCAGCCAGCAGTTCGGGCTGACCTGCAATGGGCATAAAGGCTAATTGATGCTGTTCACTGCGATTGTAGTAAATAAGGGCACTTTGGTAGTCAATACTAAAATCAAGAACCGCTTGGTCTACCATCCGAAATATATCTTGAGTGCTTTTCACTTGCGGCATTATTTTGTAGTTGTCGGGATATTGCTCAAGGAGTGGCTGCAAATCGCCAAAACGACGGGAAGGGGCGAATGAATAATGATATCCGCTGGTGAGTAATTTAGCTAAATCAATTGGGTTACCAAATTGTTCGGTAAAATTTTTGATATCTTTTTTGCGGACGACAATCCCGTGTGGACGATAAAAATGCGTCGGTTCGCTATATATCCGCGCTTGTGAAGCCGCAGTTTTGGGTTTGTATAAAGTACATGGAAAACAAACTTGCTGATGTTGTTGCATGCGCAAGCGGATATTGGCATGGCTATCGACTAAACGTTCTTGTCGTACATCGGGAAGGTACACCGCCAACCTTTGTAATAAAACATCGCAAAAGCCATTATCTTGGTCTGGTCCCTGGGTGATATGAAAAGGCGCTTCTGGGGTTACTCCCCATTGGATTTTCAGCAGTTGGTTACGCCCAAGTTGGCTGGCGACTATGGCGCCATCTGGACTTACCGCCGGAATTCGCTCAGGGTCAGTGATGAGTGACTGTTCGGCACTTTGGTTGCCCCAAAGCCACAATCCAAGGCAAAAAGTCAGCATTAAGGCGAGAAAAGCGAATAGTTTCATCAGGCGGTACACTTAACTTACTGGTCAGTAAATCCTAGCAGCAAATCTAGGTTGCAGTCACCTGTTGTAAAAAGGCCGACCATGCGGTCGGCCCAAGCAAAGATTAATGATGGTGATGACCACCAACGCCATGGGCATGGCCGTGGGCGATTTCATCGCTGGTTGCAGCACGAACATCAACCACTTTTAGTTTGAAGGTTAGCGTTTTACCCGCAAGAGGATGGTTTACATCAACCTCAGCTTTAAACATACCGACTTTAACGATTTTAACCTGACGTCGGCCCTGTTCGGTTTCGAGCACCGCGGTCATGCCTGGCGCCCATTTCTTCGCACCTTTTAAGTGTTTGACTTGTACGCTTTGCACTGCATTTTCATCGCGCTCGCCGTAGCCATCTTTGGGTGCTACCACAAGTTCAAGGTCGTCGCCGACAGTTTTGCCAGTGAGCGCGGCTTCAATCGCTGGCAACATATTTTGGTGTCCGTGCAGATACAGCAATGGTTCGCCATTGTTTGAGTCTTCGATTAAGCCGTTTTCGTCACTTAAACGGTAGTGGAGTTGTACAACGCTGTCGTTGGCAATAATCATGTGAAGCAGCCCTTCATTATTAAAAGGGCTGCATTATACAAAAAGAAACGACGGGATGCTTGCGCAATTAATGATGGTCGCGTCGACCGTGGCCATGATGATGCCTGTGGTCATGTTGACGAACTCGCCGATATTCACGGTACTCTGCGGCTCTTGGCTCAACAAAATAGACCCTTTGATGGCACGCCCTATAGCTATGGCAATGTTTGCGCCAATGCCGACGATGTTGTTTGGGGACCTCAATATAGATAACCGACGGGGTGGTAACATCATAGTGGCTAACTCTTTCGTACCGTTCAACCGGCTCGGCAATCTCAATTTGCCCATAAATACCAGGTAATACTTGTCCATGAATTTGCACGCGTACATCTGCGGCTGTTGCGCTAGGACTACTGCTAAAAAGTGACGTGATAATTACTGCTGTGGTGGCGAAAATTTTAAAGTTCATGTTGGAACCTCACTGGATTGCGTCATCGCAACTACAGAGTGGTCAAATTCAGCTGAATCATTTCTGAATTTTTAGGTTATCTATCTGCATGCGGTTGCCAACCTCGCGGGTCTAATTGATAAAAGCTTTGCATTAATGGATAAAGTTTCGGATAAAAAAATTGGAAATCTTGCGGTTGCTCGAAAAATGCTTCGGTAGCTACTGCAAAAAATTCCGCCGGATTGGTCGCTGCATAAGGGTCTAAAAAAGTGGCTTGTTGTTGGTTTAGTTGCTGTTGTAGTTCGGAAAACGCTTGCGAAAAATGTTCACTCCACTGCTGGTAACGTTGCTGGCTGCCAAGGTCAGGTGCGCCGTTTGCGAGGCCCGTTTGTTGGTCTAATTGATGGGCAAATTCATGCAATACCAAGTTATGGCCATCTTCAGCATTTGCGGCTCCGGCTTTGGAATGCGGCCAAGACAAAACCACTTGGCCATGCTGCCACGATTCGCCTAATCGCGTTTGCATTTGTTCGGTAATTACACCTGCGAGCTGCTGCTGAGTTGGCACATGAAAAGCTTGGGGATAAAGCAATATGGTCGACAAATCCGGGTAATGGGGCAGCGGTCTTTGCAATGTCAGCAAACAAGCTTGGGCCGCGACCAGTACGCGCATTTCATCGGTGACTACTAGTCCATCGCAGCCGACAAATTGTTTTTCTAACAAAAAGAGCTGAATGTGTTTTTTAAGCCGCATTTGTAAATCGGCGGGCAGCCGACGATAGATCGGCCATTGCTCACGCAGTACTTTGCGCCATTTTGCTGGGAAAGGTGTTGCTAAGGATTGTTTTTGTAGCAATCTTTGCCGAAATTGCGGCCATAGCACCAAGGCAATACAGAGAAAAGCAATCAGGAAAATCAGTAAGGTAGAGCTGTGTTGTGTTAAGAAATCAGCTAGCATATATCGTTTGCCGGATAATTACAGTGGATCTGTTAATTGGTCCGTTTGAAGTATTTTCAAGTTGCCGTGTTTGGCAACATCGGAGCATTGCATGGCTATTTTTGAACTTAAACAGCAATTATCGATAGCTCAGGGCATTATGGCGCAATTACGCGATCCAGATATTCAGCTCGATAGATTACGTTTTCGACACAATTTACAACGTTTAGGCCAATTACTGGCCTATGAGTTATCAAAATCATTAACCTATGTCAGTTTCCCATTAGAAACGGGCTTAGGTTTAGCAAAAGTCGCAGATTTACAGCAGCAGCCAGTGCTGGTCTGTGTTATGCGTGCTGGCTTGCCGTTTTATCAGGGCTTTTCTGACATGTTTGAGCAGGCTGATAGCGGATTTATTGGCGCATATCGCCAAGAGCTATCGCCTTCAGGTACCCAAGATATTTTTCTCGGCTACAGCGCGACGCCAGATATCGCAGGGCGTGATGTTATTTTGATCGATCCGATGCTTGCAACTGGTTCATCGTTAGTGAAAGTATGGCGTTTGCTTGAGCAACAAGGCACGGTGCGCAGTTTACATATTGCGGCAGCTATCGCCGCGCCAGAAGGGATCCGGTTTATTCAACAACAGCTGGGCGAAGATGTAAACCTGTGGATAGGTGCAATTGATGATCAGTTAAATGCTGATGATTACATAGTCCCTGGTCTTGGTGATGCGGGCGATTTAAGCTTCGGCGATAAACGCTAGTGCTGATGCGCCCGTCGTAACCGGTATAACAACCAAGCGACAATCAGGATCACGGCTGGCAAACTGAGGGTTTGCATCAGTTGAAGTGGAAATCTATCAAACCAGCCATGCACCGAATATAGCGCTTTATCAACAAGTTGCACTGCGTAATAACTCAGTGCAACCACGGATAAGCGCTCCACTGCGGTTTGCAGGCTAAGTTGCAAACGTGCACGTTGTTCCATCGATGCCAGTAATTCAGTGTTTTGTCGTTCAAGTTGCAGATTGACTCGGGTTCTCAAGAGTTCAGTCGAGCGTCCTAAACGATTGGACAGGCTAAGCTGGCGACTTAGTACCGATTGTGCGGTGCGAAATGCCGGTGTTAATCGTCTTTCAGAAAAATCTTGCAGTGACATCATGCCGTCAACTGGGGTTTCTCGCAGACTTTTTAAGCGATCGAGTGTTAGTTGGTAATAGGCCGCACTGGCTTCAATGCGCGCACTATTGTTTGCAATCAAATGCTCTGTTTGTGCGGTCATTTGACTGATCTCCCGCAGCAGTTGTTCATCTGAGCCTTGTTGCTGTTCAATCCGCTGGGTGATGTCTGATAGCTGTTGTTCCAACTGATGTAAACGCGATAAGGTTTGCCTGACTAAAGGCCAACTCAACAGGCTCAGTTTGCGATAGTTGCCTAAATCAAAAAGTTGTTGCACCAGTCGCGCTAACGCACTGGGACTTAAACCAAAATCAGTCAGCAACATGCGACCACCGCCTTCGGGATGTTTGCGAAAGTCGGTCCACACCTGCGCCTGTTGATTGGCAACTAAACTCGAAATGCAATGTTCACTCCCGAAATAGTGTTGCCATTGCTTGTGGCGGGTGGGCTCAGACTGGCAGGTATCGCCGGTTAGCACATTTAGCTGCACAACCCGAAATAACTGCCCCGGCAACTGTTGGAAGAACTCAGGAAACGGCAGAAACTCCTGCGGTTCGCTAAAGGTATGGCTGAGCCCTTGGCGAATAAAGCTGTAGGTCGAAAACTCAGAATGTCGCTCATAACGAAGATAAACATCGGCAAACGCCAAATTTAAATCAGTATCGGTTTCATGAAATGGCGTATTTTGCACGGTGGCCAGTTGTTTTAGCGCTGCAAACTCGGCGTCACGGGAGGCGGCATTGACGGTCAGCATAAAATGGCAGATGCGACAGGGCGCAGTGAGCGCTGGAAAAAATCGTTGCTGTAATTCTTTTTCCGCCATGTCGCGTTGCGGGTGGTTTCGAAGCATCAGTTCTAACATGTTACGGCTCCTTTGCGTGGGCAAGCCTTGACTAGAAGCAAGCTATGTTCCATGAATGAATTATGTGTAACTTATTGAATTTAATCATATTGAATTTAAATCTAACTGCGCATTAACCTTTTTGGTGCAGTCTAAGTGTGTTAGGGCGCTGTTTGCGTGCAATACCCATGATGTTTTTACGGTATTTTTGTGGCAGATTTGTTAGAGTGAAAACTTGAATACCCTAAAATAATGACGATAAAAAGGTGTTTTATGATCCCTGCAGAGTATGTGTTGATAATTCTGAGCCCAATTTTTTTTGGCTTTGTCGCTTTTGAATGGTGGCATACCAACAAGCGACAACTTGGGGTGTATCAGTGGCGCGATAGCTTCGCCAACTTCGTACTTTCGGCGATGCATCAATTTGGTGAAGCTGTTTCGTTATTGTTATTAATGCCATTGTTTTTATGGTTAAGTCAGTATGCAATTTGGCAGATTGAGTTTAATTATCTGAATTTAATTGCATTATTTATTCTGCAAGATTTTTTGTATTACTGGTTTCACCGAGCTTCACACCGCGTCCGTTGGTTGTGGGCATCCCATGTTACCCACCATAGTTCCAGATTAATGAATTTCAGTACGGCCTTTCGACAAAGTTTAACTTACCCAATTTCAGGCATGTGGTTGTTTTGGACACCGCTTATCCTTGTGGGTTTTGATGTGAAATTAGTGATTTCGGTAGTCGCTATAAACTTAGGCTTTCAGTTTTTTGTCCACACGCGGTGGTGGAAACATTGGGGGCTTGCTGGTTATCTGTTCAATACCCCAAGTTGGCATCGCGTGCATCATGCCTGTAATCCGCGTTATATCGATAAGAACTTTGCCGGGGTTTTAATTATTTGGGACAAACTATTTGGCACTTTTGAACCTGAGCATGACGATGAGCCTTGTCGTTTTGGCATTACCGATGAATTTGAATCGGTCCATCCATGGACAATTACCTTTTATGAATGGCGACGGATGCTCGAGCTATGGCCGCAAACCAATGGCTTATCAGCGAAATTACGCTTGTTGTTTGGCCCGCCACAGCCTAAAGTTGCGAAAGAACAACGCTAACTTGAGGGCTTTATGATAAATCTTGCGTTGATGTCGGCTTTTGTGCCGACATTTTTATTTGTCTCGATAACCCCTGGACTGTGCATGACTTTGGCGATGACACTCGGCATTAGCCTTGGCGTGCGCCGCACTTTATGGATGATGTGGGGGGAATTAATTGGCGTGGCTTTAGTGGCCGCATCCGCAGTACTTGGTGTTGCGGCCTTGGTGACTAGTTTGCCGTGGTTATTGGTCGGCTTAAAATGGCTCGGTGGGGCATATTTAGTCTTTGTCGGCGTGCAAATGTGGCAATCCAAAGGCAAGTTAGCGATCCCAGAGTCAGGTGAGATCCGGCAAGTTTCTGCAATGCAACTGTTCAGTCAAGGCTTTATCACGGCGGTGTCGAATCCAAAAGGTTGGGCGTTTCATATGGCATTATTGCCGCCATTTATCGATAGCAAACTGGCGTTTTGGCCGCAACTATTGGTGTTGCTAAGTATCATTCTGCTCTTGGAGTTTGCCTGCATGTTGCTGTATGCAAGCGGCGGCAAAGCCTTGCGTTTATTGTTCTCGGAAGAAAAGAACGTGCGTTTATTAAACCGTATCGCCGGCAGTTTAATGCTCGGCGTTGGTATTTGGTTGGCGTTTAGTAGTTAATCATTTACTCTGCAAATCGCCATACGAATAACAGACTAGATTGGCCAAATTTACGTTCGATAGGCCAATATTGCCATTGGCCTCTGGATTGTTGTTCAGTGTCAATGAGCAGCCATTCAAGTTGGACGCTAAGGGCTGGCGTCCACTGATATTGCACACTGGCTGTTAAGCCTTCTCCTCGACCGTTGTTATCGTCAAGCGGGGTCTGGTCTTGATCCATCTGTTGCCAATGATCAAAACGGGTACTGAATTGCCAGTCATTATGCTGATAATTTGCCAGTACAAACCAAACATTAAAATCCATATCAACCACTTTGGGCCCCATGGAGGTATTGCCGTGCATCCACTGCGCCACCAACTGCCAACTATCATTTAGCTGCTGATGCCAAGCAATATGAGAAAATCGTGTATGCCAAGCATATTGCTGTTGTGCAAAAGCCAAAGGATCCGCGTTATTGTCGTAGTGATAAAACCGTACTTCAGTTTGTTGCTGCCATTGCCAATGTACACCCAGGTAGTAGCCATAGCGTTGGTCAATTTCGCTAAAAGGTTTCACCCAATTGGGTTGTAAATTAAGCGGTGGAACCATCAGACTAGGGTAATAAGAAAACTCAATTTCTTGATTAAGGTTGGTTTGATAAGAGTGAATGGCAAAACCGCGCCAACTAATTAAGGTGCCTATCGGGTCATTCCCTTGAAAAGTCGCGGCAACTGCGCTGAAGCTATGCGCTGAGTTAAACGCGTTGCCGGGGCGGCTTAAACTAATTTCAACGCCTTTGCTGCGCAGTTCCTCGCCAATCCAACTGTTGATTGCGGAAAAACTACTGCTGTATGGTGAAGTCCAAGCCACATCGCTATTTTCTAATGACATTGCAGGATAAAACCAGCCCGCGCGTGCTCGAAGTCGATAACCGCTCATAGGCAGCGGGGTATAGTTCAACCAATACTCGGTGAGGCCAAGTGAATGATCTGGAATTTGCTGCCATTGACCATTGATTGTCGCTGAAAAATCGCTATCTGGAGTGATGTTGATGCTGGCAAGCTGTGAACCAAGCATCCAGCCTGAATTGGCGACACCCAGTTGGCCAGTGCCTTCTTGCCACCATGGGCGTAAGCTTCTGGGTTGATCTCGCACCGTCGTGTAACCGGCTTCGCCTTTCCCAGAGATCTGCAGCCATTCATTGATCTCGGCTGCGCTTAACTGAAAATTCGTCAAAAAGAGCACAACACAGTGCCAAATTTTCATGATGGTTCCTTAGATATTAAGCTAACGTTGTTGTCGGCTCTGTAGTAATCTAACTAAAAGCAAGCGAATTGATATTACTCTAACTTAACGCAATCTAGTTGATAATTAATCACAGGAACACTGTTGATGCTAATAAAACTGTCGAGTAAATGGGTGATCTTACTGTTGTGGTTTGCCGCTTCGTCAGCCGCGACTGAGTTAAAAATACAAAGTAAAGATGGTTTGCCCTTAGCAGATGCAGTGGTTGAATTAGTCAGTCCCAGCGCGCAACCGCCTCGGATCACCACACTTAGCGTTGCGCAAAAAGATTTAACCTTTGTACCATTTGTCACCGCGGTGCAAAAGGGCAGTTCGATTGAATTTCCAAATCAGGATAAAACTCGCCATCACGTGTACTCATTTTCGCCCGCCAAAGTATTTGAGCTCAAGTTATACGCCGGCAAACCTGAGGCACCAGTTCGTTTTGAAAAAGTAGGCATAGTCGCCCTTGGTTGTAATATTCATGACTATATGCAAGCTTATGTTTATGTTGGAGATAGTCCGTTTTTGGCAGTGACAAATGCTGAGGGAATCGCGAGTTTTAACGAATTACCCGCAGGTGAGTATCAAGTGAAACTTTGGCATCCTTGGCAGCAAAGTGAGCCAACCCTTGCGTCATTGACTATCCCTGCATCGGCAACCGCAGTATTTAACATTGATGTTCTTCGTCAGCAAAAACCGACAAAACCGAAAAAAGGTTTTGGTAATAATTATTGAAAACTCAGATTTAGTAACCATATATACCCGTGATCATTGAAGATGCTTGATTTTCTTTAAAATGAGGATCAGGCTAGCAGCCATGAAACTGATTCTTACTCCCGACCAAAAACAAGCACTCGAAACCC
>Ga0187843_10002578_pt1 | contig 10896 bp, 11 predicted proteins | sample SpaLakP09_SKY_43_FD_134516 | JGI IMG/M metagenome (GOLD analysis project Ga0187843, IMG submission 134516) | Oligotrophic lake water microbial communities from Sparkling Lake, Wisconsin, USA - SP09_SKY_43 | ecosystem: Environmental > Aquatic > Freshwater > Lake | place: USA: Sparkling Lake... | reverse complement strand
TTATTACTGTCTTCCTTATCTGAAAAGTGACGCCGCGAGGATTATAAATATTTCTTCGGTAGCTACCGAAGAAATATTTATAATCCTCGCGGCGTCACTTTTCAGATAAGGAAGACAGTAATAAGTACAATACATTGCGCCCTTTAAATTAATGTCAATAATTTTTCCAATGTCATTAATGCTGCACGATTCATAACTTGCCTGCTTAAAAATACCTGCATTATTGATCAACACATCAATAGAGGGATGAATTAAGAAAACTGAATTAAGGCACCCTTCTAAAGACTCAGGATCAGAAATATCTACTTTAATAGGAACGAATAGCCCTTCCCCAAGCTCAAGGCTCATATCATTTAAACGGCGCTGGTTTTGACCTATGCCCAACACAATCCAGCCGTGACCAACAAATATTTTTGCAATCGCATAACCTAATCCACTCGTTACGCCAGTTATTAAAATAGTTTTCATGAAATTAAACCATTACCAAAAGACCTATTGAAATTTGAAAGATCATTGGCAGCTAATTTTATTTCTTCAAAAGATAAATCATTTATGAAAATATAATTTCCAATTCCAATAGGAATTGGAAGATTTTGATTTCCATCTCGATGCCTTTGAGTATCATTTAATGATTCTATTAGCGCCAATGGGTCGACGAATAATTCATGATTAGTTGGTAGATCCAAACTGCGTGCTACAGACATTATTCGAATAATATCTTTCCTAGATAATAAATTTCTTCTCATTGAAATAATAGACGAAAAAATCACATCTAAAGTAACAGCTTGTCCATGTGTTAAGTTTTTATAAGCTCTATCTTCAATAGAGCGCATTTCAATAGTAGGACTGAAAGTGTGACCAAAATCAACGACCCTCTTCAAGTCTTTTTCCCATAAGTTATCATTTAACTCAGAAACCATTCCATCAACAGCGCGATTTAATATCTCATCTAATTCTTCGCAATCTAAAAAATTCTTGTTTGCAAATTTCATACTATTTCTCTCAAGCAATGAAAATAAAATTGAATCTTTAATAACTGCCATTTTAAGGATTTCGCCAAACCCAGAGCTAATCTCAAGTGCTGGTAACGTATTTAAAAAAGCAACATCTAGATATGCAGCCACTGGAGCATAGTAGCCCCCGAGTCTATTACGTCTAACATCAAAATTAATACCTGTTTTTACGCCAACACTAGCATCGATAAGGCCGACTAACGTTGTTGGAACTCGTATGTATGGTACTCCGCGCCGATATAACCCGGAAGCAAGGCCAACAATATCAAGAAGAACTCCTCCTCCAATCGCAATAATGGGTTCTTGTCTTCTTAATACGCCAAAATTTTCCATTTCATGAAGAATAATAAGCAAAGTATTGAGATTTTTATCTGCTTCTGTAGCATCAATAGCAACAATATGAATATCAACCTTATTAGTCATGAAATATTTTTCAACGTCAGCAAGATAATATTTACAAATATTTCTATCAATTATTACTAATCGCCTTGAACCAGCTCCTTGCGATCCGCACTCGAGGAGATCGTTATTGCTGGGAGAGAATATATTAGGTGAATTCTTAATTTTAAAAGAAACTGGTAAATGCGCTTCAATTACCCAGGAACCCATTTTAAGTGAATTTCGCATGATTAATTCTTAATACGCTGGGTGAGCTCATCAAAAAGAAAAGAAGCTAAACAATAAAAAAGAATCATCTTGTCCTCATCAATCTGCATTTTGAATGGTAGCATACGTATATATTGAGATACCTCAAATAACTTAATCAGAGTAATTTCATCATTTGTACAGTCAGATTTGATAAATTCTATAAAAATTTTATTAAAATATCTTAATGAATCAGGAACAACTATATTAGCATCCACTCCATCAAGTGAAATTACTGGCCTAACTAAATTGTAAATTTCGTAATTACTGTTTGATGACTGCAGTATTTGAGAATACTCAGCAAGTCTAGTATCAACTATATTTTCTTCATATGGATCAATAAAAGTAATTTTTCTCCTAATGGGGTCATATAAAATATTTTCCAATGTTATATTTCCATGAGTAAAACACTCTGTTAGCCCGTAGGCGGCCTGATTCATCATACGCCGAAACTGTCCTAGAGCCGGGCCAATACCAAGAATTTTTTTACCATTGAACGTAATGAATTTTTTTGACAAAAGCTTCGAAAAATTTTTATTTTCCATGCAATCAAATATTTTTTTTTCCATTTCTTCATGGATATAAAGGTCTAGAGCCGAGGGATTTGATTTAAATTTTTCCTTATGCATTCGATGCATCGATAATATTAATGCATCAAACATAAAACCTATTTCTGCATTTGAGGGAGAGGTCATAAGAAATGCATGTACAGTTTGAGAACCCTCAACATATTCCAAATCAAAATAAGCGGAATTACCGTCTTGCCCAAATTTTATAATCTTTGGAAAAAGGCCAGGAAATTGAATAGTAAATCTTTGCAATTTCTTAAGTTGTGAGTACCAGCGTTGAAAACCGTATTCCCTATGCTTAATAAGGGAAACTTCTTTACGTATAAATTGACTACCATCCTTTTCTAAGCAGAGGTATGTTCCGCTTAATGAGCCGCCCTTTAGTCTGTCTTTTTTAACTAAAATTTCATTACTCATATATATATAAATATCTTACTGATAATTCCTAATAAATCATTAAAAAAGTGTTTTTTCAAAGTTACTATTTACAGCATATTTTGGAGAATTCCTAAAGCGATAGTGTTAATCTCTTGCGATTTGTTCTAAAGGGATGGAACGCCCCATATCTTTTGAGGATTTATATTTCGATTTTTAAAATTAATTAATGATTTATCAGCACCCATACTCAATGCAATACTATATACCAACTCACTTATAACAAGTCCCTGGCCAGAGCATATATTTAGGGGCCCTTGAAATTCACCCATTGAAGCATTGACAATTTTTTTTGCAGCTATACCAACATCAAGATAGTCTCTAACTGCATCTCCATCATCTAATAAAATATTTTTTTTAAGCATTAATGAATTTTTGACATAACTATGTAGTTTTCCAGGCGGTTCTCCTTCGCCATATATAAAAAATAATCTGCACCATGTAAAAGAAATTTTACTATTATAAAAATAAATTTTTAAATAGTTATAAAGTTCAGCTTTGCATTTTGCGTACAGACTTTCTGGCTTAAGAGGTGAAAATATTGTAAGCTGTTCATTTGAATTTTGATACTCTAGACATGTACCTATAGCTATAAATTTTTTCACCCCCGCTTTAACAGCTCCTTTTGCTAAGTTAATAGAACCGTGTAAACAGTCAATATTTCTTTGAGACTCAAGGTAAGTTTTATGTTCTGTAAACCATGCTAAATGTAAAATAATATCTACACCCAAACAAACTTCCCCCCACCAAGATTCATCTTCAAGAAAAAGATCGTCTGTAAGAATAATTTTATCTCGGGACCTTATATTAAGAGGAAATTTAAGAGAATTCTTCCTCACAACTACAACGAGGTTGATATCCCTTTTAAGAAGAAGCTTTAAAACCCTCTCCCCAATAAATCCTGTTGCCCCAGTCAATAAAATTGTAACTTTCATATCTCTATGTAATCAGGCTCGAAAGTGACAAACTTTGTGCCACTAGCTTTCAAAAAGCTATACTTTTTAATAATTTCGGATTTAATATTCCATGGAAATATAAGCAAATAATCCGGCGGATTACTTACCAAAAGATCCGGGGTATAAACTGGGATATGTGAACCTGGTAGCAATTTATTTTGTTTATGAATGTTTTCATCGCATATAAAAGGCAATAAATCCTCTTTAACGCCCGCAAAATTTAATAGTGTATTCCCTTTAGCGGCAGCCCCATAACCAATCACAACTCGCCCAGCTAAACTAGAGTCAAGCAAAAACTTAAGAACGTTATTTTTTGTAGCCACTACCCTACTTTGAAAATTCTGATAAATTTTTCGATCATTAAGACCCAGCGCATCTTCTTCAGCTAAAATTTCATCAATAGTTCTATCTATCTTGCGCTTTGCTTTTATAAGACATGCGTAAACTCTCAAACTTCCACCATGCGTTTCTATTTTTTTTACATCAAAAATCTTTAACCCGTTGAATTCAAATATTTTCTTTACAGCTGAAAGAGAGAGATATGAATAATGCTCATGATATATAGTATCGAATTGACATAGCTTCATTAAATTAAGCAAGTGCGGGAATTCAAAAGTTGCGATTCCATCTTGATTTAGTGCTATCGCAATTCCGCTACAAAAGTCATTAATGTCCGGAACGTGGGCAAGAACATTATTCGCTATGACTAAATCTGCTTTTTTAGTGATGGAAATATTTTTTGCAATATCCCTTGTAAAGAATTCCTGCACTAAAGGAATGCCTAGATTTTTGGCTACTTTCGCAGTGCTTTCTGTAGGCTCTATCCCAAGGCATGGTATACCTTTTTTTACAAAATTTTGCAAAAGATAACCATCATTACAAGCAATCTCAATCACAAAACTACTTTTATCGAGCCTATATTTACCTATCATCTCCTCTGAATATTTTCTGGCATGCTCAACCCATGCTTTAGAAACACTTGAAAAATATATATATTCACTGTTAAATAACTCGTTTTCTTTTGTATAGTCTTCCGTTTGAACAAGCCAGCAACTCGCACATACCCTTACTCTCAGTGGGTAGTAGATCTCTGGACGAACTAAATCAGCCTTACTCAAAAAGGCATTTGAGGGTGGCGCAAAACCCAAGTCGGCCATTACTAGATCAACTTGACTATCACAAAATCTACATCTCATTTTTTTAAACCTTCTATAAAAGAACGATTTCTATCTTTTTCAGAAATTACTGTGATCGGTAAAGGCCAAGAAATATTTGCTATTGGATCCAGAGGGTTAAGCCCAGACTCATACTCAAATTTATAAAGATTTGAATGGCAATATAGCAATTCAGATTCATCTTCTAATGTTTGAAAACCATGTGCGAATCCATTTGGAATAATTAACGTTAACCCGTTTTTATTTGACAGCTCTACCGCTTCCCACTGCATATATGTCGATGAATTTATTCTCAGATCAATAGCAACATCAAAAACTCGACCTTTTATACACCTAACCAACTTTGTATCTTCATAAGGCGAGAGTTGATAGTGCATCCCGCGCACAGTTCCAGCAAGTTTGTTATATGAAAGATTAACTTGTTTAATTCCGCCTACCCAAGAGCCTTTAAGCAGAATTTCAGGAGGCACAAGGCTTACAAAGCTACCTCGATTATCCTCATTTAATCTTTCTTTAATGACCATGAGGCCAGCCAATTTTGTACTCACTATTTCAGACATTATTAATAATTTCTTTAAAAAATATAATGTCATTTTCACATAGCTTACTTGCACTAGAGCCTAATGCAAATTGTTTATACCAGTTGATAGTCATTTCCACAGACTGATTAACAGATAGCACTGAAAATATTCCGAAAGTACTATGTAATTTTTCAATATTTAATATTAGTGATGGGGACTCTAAAAATGAACTTGGATCCCTATTGATTACTATTTCACCGCTCCCGTAAGCCTTTTGAGCCATTTTTATTAGTTGGTGAACGTTAGTTATTTTTAATGGGTTTGGCCCAATGTTATAAGAGCCTGCCAAGATACTACTGGAATAGGTTTTTTCTGCAATTTTTAGATAGCCATATAGCGGCTCGAGCACGTGCTGCCAAGGCCTAATGTACTCAGGATTCCTGATTGCTAAAACCTTTTTTGATGACCATGCCCTAATAGCATCAGGGATTATTCGATCGGCAGCCCAGTCACCGCCTCCTATAACATTTCCAGCACGAGCAGATGAAACGGCAATATGAGGAGCAAAAAAAGATTCTGCATATGATTTAATTACTAATTCTGATGCTGCCTTACTTGCACTGTAGGGATCATAACTACCCAGCTCATCACTTTCGGAATATGCAGAATTGTTACCATTATTTTTATAAACTTTATCTGTAGTAACCATGACCATAGTTTTGAGTTTTGGTAAATCCCGAAGCCCATCGAGCAAATTTACTGTACCCATAACATTAGTATCAAATGTTTTTATGGGATTTTGGTAACCAACCTTAACCAAGGGTTGAGCGGCCAAATGAAAAACTATCTCGGGATTAGTGATTCTTAGTAATTTTGCTAGCTTTTTTCCATCTCTGATATCTAAAATATGACTTGCTCCAAGCTGATCGAGTCTCAAGTTTTCAAATAAATTCGGCGAAGTATCTGGTGATAGTGCAATTCCAGAGACTTCTGCACCTAATTTATTTAGCCAATAATAAAGCCACGAACCTTTAAATCCCGTATGACCTGTAATTAAAACTTTTTTGTTTAACCAGAATTTTTCAAACATATCCAAATGGTCATTCATGACCACACCTTCCATGGTGCATTATCAGAGTCCCATAACCCCTCAAGATTCGTCTTGTCTCTAAGCGTATCCATTGGTTGCCAAAAACCTCTATGCTCATAAGCCATTAGCTCATTATCTTTAGACAGACGCACTAATGGCTCAGACTCCCAGCTGGTATCAGTCTTTGTGATTAGACTTAATACCTGAGGAGACAATACAAAAAAACCACCGTTGATTAAGCCACCATCCCCCCTAGGCTTTTCACTAAACCCAATTACTTGATTTCCAGAGCGCTCTAAAGCCCCATATCGCCCCGGCGGAGCGACAGCTGTTACCGTTGCTAATTTTTTGTGATTTCGATGAAATTTAATTAGCTCTGAAATATTTACATTTGACACCCCATCACCATATGTAAAACAAAAATCTGAATCATCCTTTAGATATTTCTCCACTTTTTTTAATCTATCACCTGTTGCTGAATGCTCTCCAGTGTCAATAAGCGTTACTCTCCATGGTTCTGCTTTTTTCTCGTGAACCTCCATAGAATTGTTTTTCATATCAAAAGTAACATCAGACATATGCAAAAAATAATTTGCAAAGTATTCTTTAATTAAAAAACCTTTATAACCACAACAAATAATAAAGTCATTCACACCATGAAATGAATATAACTTCATGATGTGCCACAAAATGGGTTTACCTCCAATTTCAATCATTGGCTTTGGCTTTAAATGTGTTTCCTCAGAAATGCGTGTTCCTAATCCACCGGCGAGAATGACTGCCTTCATATATGCCCTAGCCTCATAATTGATAGTTAATAAATTACTTATTTTAATACCTGAAAATAATGATTTCTGGCTATAATTAAGGAATTAGCTAATAATAGAATCTACTCTATAAAATCATTTGTTAGAAGCCTTTATAGTCTGATCATAATATAAATTTACAAATTAAAAAATAATCGAAAGTCCCATGAAAGCCAGTATCGCAAACCGTAAATCTGAGACTCGAACAGACATTGGTAAGGCTTCTCCACTTAGCACTCCTTTTGTAGTATTTATTGATCCATGTAGTGCCTGCAATTTTAGTTGTACCTTTTGCCCTACTGGCGATCATGAGCTTATCAAAAGCATTGGGAGATTTCAGGGGGTACTAAAGCTAAATGACTATGAAAAAATCATGGTTGATTTAAATGAATTTGTAAATCCCATAAAAGTATTGCGGCTCTATAAAGATGGTGAGCCTTTACTTAATAAAAATCTTGTGAAAATGATTGAATTGGCATCAAATCATCCCAAGATTGAGAAAATTGATACTACTACTAATGGGGCGTTATTAAATGAAAATTTATCCGAAAAATTAATTTCTGCTGGTATTAATCGCATCAATATATCGATTGATGGTTTAGATGAAAAGCAAGTCCTATCTTTCACTGATACAAAAATAGACTACCAAAAATTTATTCAGCAAATAGCCTACTTACATTCAATCAAAGGTGATTGTGAAATTGTGATTAAAACTACAAGTGAAATTGTTGGTAAAAATCGCTCTAATGAATTTTTTGAGCTTTTCGGGAACTTCAGCGATAAAATTTTCATCGAAAATACTTCACCATGTTGGCCTGAGTTTGATGTTGAGGATAGAATGGGGATTAAAATCTCTGAGGGGCTTTATGGGAATGAAATAAATGAAGTGGACGTATGCCCCTATCTTTTTTATTCAATATCTGTGAATTCAGATATGAAGGTTAGCGCCTGTTTCGTAGACTGGTCAAGAGAATTAACCATTGGCGACTTAAGAAATGAGAGTCTTTTATCAATTTGGGAGGGCTCTAAATTAGCGGCTCATAGACTCTCTCATTTAGAGCTTAAAAGAAAAAATCATAAGGTGTGTGGTAGCTGCGGACAAATTAGTCATTGCGGACCCGATAATATAGACTCTGATAGGGAATCTTTACTAGTAAGAATGGGGGCATTAGGCAAATTTAACCACCCAGATCAATTGATCTTAAAACAATATGCATTTCCAACTATTAATCTTAAAAAAATCTAAATTACTAATACTATGAATGATATTGAATTTAATCAACTTGTGAAGAATGTAATAGCTCAAAATCAATCTTCAAATTTTCTGAATGATTCAAAAAATTGGCATGATAAATCTAGGGAATATAGTTATCAATATTTATTTGAATGGTGTGGCCGTCCGATTATTCAAGACCCTCAGGATGTTCTTGCAATCAATAAAATTATTTGGGATGCAAATCCAAATGTAATTATTGAGACTGGAGTTGCTAGGGGCGGGTCTATTATGTTAAGCCTGAGTACCATGCTAAGCCTAAAAAAATTTCATCATTCTAATGATGATTGGCTTGTAATTGGCATTGATTTAAATCTGGAAGAAGATACACATAAAATTTTAGAAAATTGTGGTTTTAAATCTAATTTACGCCTTATCTCAGGCTCCTCTGCCGAAGATAAAGTGGTTAATGAAGTTTTTTTACTCTCAAAACCCTATAAAAACAAACTAATCATTCTTGATTCAAACCATACCCATGATCATGTCTTTCAAGAATTATTAAAATTTACTCCACTTACTCAGCCTGGAGATACAATATTGGTCTTGGATACTGGCATAGAATTTCTTCCCAAGTATCAAGATACTCATAAACTTTGGAGTAAGGGCAGTAACCCATTCAGTGCAATACAGAAATTTCTATCTATTGAAGATAATGCCACCAAGTTTATGATTGATGATACTCATTATTATCGTAATGGTCTAACATGTTTTAGAGGCGGTCATCTTAAAAGAGTTGCTTCTTAATATTAGAAAAAAATTTCAATGAGAAAAATTTGTCCCGTTTGTCGGCATAATTCCGCCTTCCAATATAACCCACCTAAGTTAGCCAGCTTGTTAGATTTTCCTCTTTCGGGAGCAATTCATTTAAAAATATGCCTAAATTGCAGCTTTGGGTGGAATGTTTCATCGAGCTTGGAACATGAATACGCCCAATACTACCTTGACTTTAATAAACATCAGGTTAGAAGCGAATTCGGAAGGCAAGTCGACAATCAATACTTTTCAACAGTGTTAGACCGCATCAAAAGCTTATTAAATAAAAACATAAAAAATAAAATTATGGATTATGGCTCTGGGGATAGAGCCTTGGCAGATATTGCGATTAGTCTTGGATTTGCGGAAGCAACCTGCCTTGATGTTGGTGAAAATGATGGGATGAAAAATGAGTATTTTCAGGCACTCGCGTGCCTTCATTCCCTAGAGCACTTTTATGACCCAATAAAATCTGTTTCTGAAATGAATCAAATGCTTTGTTTAGGCGGAATACTTTACATTTCAGTACCAGACGCCATGAGATATGAAGACACATACTATGGCGCATTTAATGCAGTTGACCTAGAGCACATTAATCACTTTACAACCAAGTCATTGTCTACACTTTTAATTAGATGTGGGTTTGAAATAATCAATATCAAACAATCTGATAGAAGGGTATCAGAAGAAGCTTTTTATCCTGAAATATGGGTTTCAGCAAGAAAAATAGCTAGCCCTAAAGAATCTTTAATTCAAACAACTGCTGCAAATGAGAAAACTACCATGGATTTCTTAGGCACTTGGAAAAGTTATATTTTAAAATCAAATAAGGAATTCGAAAAATTATTAATTTGGACAGGAAAAATAATCGAGATGCATTCAAATCATCCTATTATCTTGTACGGTTTAGGCTCCCCAGCCCTTCGAATTGTGGAGTATTACAGCAAAAAATATGCCCTCTTACTTGGCGATTCAGATATTCGACTATCTGATAAAACAATTAATCAAGCTAAAATTCAGAATTTAGATCAGATTCTAAAAGCTATAGGAAATTCTGATTCTCATTACATAATAGCAGCTGTTAATGGGGGTCGAATAAAGTCTTATTTACAAGAAAATGGCATCAAAGCAACGCAAATTTCTATATTTGAATGGGATAAATAATTCTAATCTCTCTATGGACGATATTAAGTTAGGTCAGGCAATAGATCCCTCAAAACCTACAGTACTCTATGGTGCAGGTGGATTGACTCACATGGCACTAAATATTTGGCCAAAAGAGCTACAAAAACCTATTGCTATAATTGATAAAAATTGCCTCGATCAAAATTTAAAAATAAATAATATACCTGTTTTTAATTTAGATTTTTTTCAAAAAAATACAGCCAATAATCCGCAAGTTATTCTTTCTGCTTTTAAAGCAAATATTTTCGAGATATTTAAGGACTTGGACCAATTTGGAATAACTATTACTGCAACCATATATGATGTGCTTAATTCCTATATTCCTGAAAAATTCTCCAATGGATGGGTTGTTGAAAAAAATAAATCAAAATTTAGAGCTGAAATTTCGAATATATCTAATTTATTTAGCGACCAAAAAAGTCAAGACATCTTAGAGGATGTATACCTATGGAGGGCCTCAAGGACTATTAAAAGC
>Ga0187843_10002577_pt1 | contig 10898 bp, 12 predicted proteins | sample SpaLakP09_SKY_43_FD_134516 | JGI IMG/M metagenome (GOLD analysis project Ga0187843, IMG submission 134516) | Oligotrophic lake water microbial communities from Sparkling Lake, Wisconsin, USA - SP09_SKY_43 | ecosystem: Environmental > Aquatic > Freshwater > Lake | place: USA: Sparkling Lake... | reverse complement strand
GGTGATGGTGGCCAATCTGGCACCGCGCAAGATGAAGTTCGGCATCAGCGAAGGCATGGTGCTCGCCGCCAGCCACGCCGACGAGAAGGCCAACCCCGGCATCTTCGTGCTGGAACCCTTCCCGGGCGCACAACCCGGCATGCGGGTGCGCTGACCCCATGGCTGATACCGGGGGCTGGCGAGCAAGGTTGCAACCCTTTCGCCCCCGGCTGCTCAGCACCCTGCCCGGCTACACGCGCGGGCAGTTCCTGGCAGACGCCGGGGCCGGCCTGACGGTCGGCGTGGTGGCGCTGCCGCTGGCGATGGCGTTTGCGATCGCCAGCGGCGTGGCGCCTGAGGCGGGCCTCTTCACCGCCATCATCGCGGGCTTCCTGATCTCGGCCCTCGGCGGCTCGAACGTGCAGATCGGCGGGCCGGCCGGTGCGTTCATCGTCATCGTCTACGGCATCGTCGAGCGCTACGGCCTGCCCAATCTGCTGATCGCCACCTCGCTGGCCGGGGTGCTGCTGTTCCTGATGGGCTGGCTGAAACTCGGCGCGCTGGTGCGCTACATCCCGGTGTCCATCGTCATCGGCTTCACCAATGGCATCGCGGTGCTGATCGGCCTGTCGCAGGTGAAAGACCTGCTGGGGCTGCAGATCGCGAAGATGCCGGCCGACTTCTTCACCCAGTTGCATCTGCTGAGCGCCAACCTCGGCAGCTTCAACCCCTGGGCGCTGGCACTGGGGCTGGCCTGTCTGGCCGTGGTGGTGGTGTGGCCCAAGAGCTATGCCATGCCGGCGCAGGGCGCGCGCCCCGCTGACCGGCTGCGCCGCGGCGCCAGCATGCTGCCGGGCACGGTGGTGGCCTTAGGCGGCGCCACGCTGGCGACGGTGCTGCTGGGTTTGCCGGTGGAAACCATCGGCTCACGCTTCGGTGGCATTCCGCAAACCCTGCCCTCGTTCAACCTGCCTGATTTTTCATGGGGCACGGCCAAGCAACTGGTGATCCCGACCCTCACCATCGCCTTGCTCGGCGCGATTGAATCGCTGCTGTGTGCCCGGGTGGCCGACAACATGGCCAGCACCCTGCCCCGGCATGACCCAAACCAGGAACTGATGGCCCAGGGCGTGGCCAACTTCGTGACGCCGTTTTTTGGCGGCATTCCGGCCACCGGCACCATCGCCCGCACGGTAACGAACGTGCGCGCCGGGGGGCGCACCCCCGTGGCCGGCATCGTGCACGCGACCGTTCTGCTGCTGGTCGTGCTGCTGGCCGCACCCTTGGCGCTGCATGTGCCACTCGCTGCCTTGGCGGGCATCCTGCTGTTCGTGGCCTGGAACATGGGCGAATGGCGCGAATTTGCCCGGCTCAAGCACTTCCTGATGCCCTACCGCACCGTGCTGGTCGGCACCTTCGTGCTCACCGTGGTGTTCGACCTGACGGTGGCCGTCGAGATGGGGCTGGTGGCCGCCTGCGGTTTCTTCATCTACCGCATGAGCACGCTGTTCACGGTGCTGGCCAAAACCCCGCCCGGCCTGCCCGGTGGCGTGCAGGTGTTCGAGCTGTTTGGCTCGCTGTTTTTTGGGGCCGTGGGCAAGGTGGAAGCGCTGCCGGAGGCCGTGGTGCCGGGCACGCACGCCGTGGTGCTCGACATGCACCGGCTGATCTCGATGGACACGTCAGGCCTGGATGCGCTGGTGCACCTGCACCACGCGCTGCACCTGCGCGGCGTGGCGCTTCAGCTGGCCGCCGTGAACGCGCAGCCGCTGAGCCTGATGCAGCGCTCAGGATTTGCCGATGCGCTGGGGCAAGACCACATCACCGCCGATGTGGACGCGGCGCTGGCGGCGATCAGTGGCTCGGCCGCTGCGCCGCACACCAACCCAGCACACCCAGCGCCCATTGGTTGAAGGCGGCTGAGCGCACGAGCCGGCCGGCCGCGCGGGTTTGTGCGGCGCCAGCCACGTCCAGCGGGGCCAGCCACAGGATCAGCGATTCCGCCAAACCCGAATCAGCGGCATGGCGGCTGAGCAGGGTGTGCAGCCGCCCGAGGCCGGCCACCAGCGCCTGGGTGTGGGCCTGGGGCTCTGCCACTGGAGCCGCGTCTTGATCGGCTGCCACGTCCGCAACCACGGCCGCATTGCGCAGCGCCGCATGCAGGCAAGCCGACACGGCCTCATGACCCGGCTGCCCGGCGATGGCGGCCGGCGGCAGCTGCGGCGGCGACGCCTGCAGCCCCTGCGCCAGCAGATTGCCGCGCTCCGCCTTGCTGCGCACATCCAGCCACAGCCCGTGCCGCGCCACCCAATCGGCCGCGGTGGTCAGCAGCCCGGCCACGTCGCCTTGCAGCAGTTCCATCTCCAGCTCGCACACGGGCTGTGCGCGCCCGCCGGCGCGAATCTCGCCGTCGTCAAATGCCAGCTCGACCACGGTGCTGCCCGGCGCCACCGTCAGCGGGGCGTGGTCGCGCCGGATGTCGGTCTCGAACACCACGCCCAGGCCGAGGGTGTTGTCGCTCCGGGCGGCCTCCTTCATGGCGTCATCGGTGCAACCCAGGGCCCGTGCCAGCGCCGGCAAGGCCGGGGTGCCCGCGTGGCGCGCCAAGCGCAAGGCCGGCGGGTCGCCATCGGCCGGGTCCACCGGGGCGTTGTGCTCCAGGCGCTGCAGCAGGTCAACGCCCTGGGCTTTCAAGGTCTGCACCCACACCGGCCCTTCGCGCCGCAAGCGCAAGGCGGCGCGGGCGCGTGCCAGGTGCTGCTCGGGCGTGTCCACATAGCGGGCTTGCAGGCGGGTGCAGGCAGCGCCAGCGTGCGCCTTCACCTCGGCCTGCACGGCCTGGCGGGCGGAGGCAGGCACCTGGAATTTCAATTCAATCTCGATCAAGCCGGGCACTCCGTGGTCGGGTTTCACGCCAGAGGCCGGCGCGGACGCTCAAATCCTACCTGCCGCCAGGGGGCGGGCGCTAAAATCAGCATCCGATTCAATGTCACTACGGCCTGCACCCAGGCCCGTCGCCCGCCATGCCGCTGTTCTGGAAGCCCTACAAGTCCGAAGCCACCGAGTTCATCGAGTCGCTGAAGTCGGCCAAGCCGTCGCTGGAAGCTGAACAACGCGCCGGCCGCGCCCTGCTGTGGGACAAAGCCCAAGACCGCGAAGCCGCTGGCGAATTCGCTGCAGCCCGCGTGGCACAGCAGCCTTACGTCTACCAGACCAAGGCCAAGTAAGGCCCCGCGTGAGCGACCACCTGCCGGCCGAGCCCGGCCCGGCAGAAGCCCTCGCGGTGGAATTGCCGCCGGCCCCGACCGGCGCCGACGCCGTCACCCCCCAGGCCATTGATGGCGTCGTGATGGCGCGGCTGTATGGCGAGCCGCTGTTCGCCATGCCGAACGACCTCTACATCCCGCCCGATGCGCTGGAGGTGTTTCTCGAGGCGTTCCAGGGCCCGCTCGACTTGCTGCTCTACCTGATCCGCAAGCAGAACTTCAACATCCTCGACATCCCGATGGCGGATGTCACGCGGCAGTACCTGCGCTACGTCGACCAGATCCGCAAGCACAACCTCGAATTGGCGGCCGACTATCTGCTGATGGCGGCCATGCTCATCGAGATCAAGTCGCGGATGCTGCTGCCGCCGAAGAAGACCGATGAAGGCCAGGAAGCGGAAGACCCGCGGGCTGAGCTGGTGCGGCGCCTGCTGGAGTACGAGCAGATGAAGCTGGCCGCCGCCCGCATCGACCAGATGCCGGTGCTGGGCCGCGATTACCTGCGTGCGCAGGTGACCATCGAGCAGGCGATCGCGCCGCGCTTCCCGGACGTGGAAGTGGCCGACATCCGCGACGCCTGGGCCGACATCATGCGGCGCGCCAAGCTGCACCAGCATCACCGCATCACGCGGGAACAGCTCTCGGTGCGCGAGTACATGGGCATGGTGCTGCGGCGCCTGCAGGGCGAGCGCTTCGTCGAGTTCCGCGACATGTTCGACGTGACGCGCGGCCACTCGGTGATGGTGGTGACCTTCATCGCGATGCTGGAGCTGGCCCGCGAACGCCTGCTGGAATTGACGCAGGCGGAAGCCTTCGCGCCGATCTACGTTCGCCTGGCTTACCAGCCCAGCTGAACGCTGCGGGCGGCCCTGCCTGACCGGCAGCACAGCCCGACAAATGATCAATACGTGGGCGGACGCGGCGTCATCGCGGCGCCTGCGGCGGTGGCCGCAGCCCGGCGACGCTGCTGGGTCAGTTGCCCGACCGCCAGCACCGCCTGCGTGCGCGAGTTCACGTTCAAACCCCGCAACACGGCCTGCACGTGGTCCTTCACGGTTTCCACCGACAGGCCCATGCGGCGTGCAATGTCCTTGTTCGGCTTGCCTTGCAGCAGCAGGGTCAGCACGTCGTGCTGGCGAGGCGTCAGGCCCAGCTCCTCGAACGAGGGCATGGTCTGGTACGGGTCTTCATAGGGCAGCGGCGCCGGCGAAGCCACGCGGGCATCTTCCTCGACCTGCGGGTCATCACCAGCCGTCATCGTGGGCACGAAGATGCCGCCGGCCATCACCAGGCGCAGCGCCTCGGCCAGCTCCTGGGTCGACATGCGCTTGGGCAGGAAACCCATCGCACCGAGGTCGATCGAGCGGATCACGTCACTGGAGCGGTCCGAGGCCGACACCACCACCACGGGCAAGGCCGGCCACGCGCTGCGCAACTCGGCCAGCAGGTCAAAGCCGTTGGCTTCACCGAGCTGCAGGTCCAGCAGCACGAGGTCAAAACTGGCGTCGCGTTGCAGCGCATCGCGCGCTTCCTTGGCTGTGCCCAGTGCCGTCACGGCCACACCCGGGCGGATGCTTTCCATCATCGCCTTGAGCGCGGAAAGGATCAGCGGATGGTCGTCTACCAGCAAAACTTTCATGATTCCCTGTGGCCGATCACCATCGCAGCAATGGGCCGACCCTTGTTATGACTGTGGGCGGCGATGTTACCTGCACGGACCTTCACAAAATTGACAGGCTTACACGTAGCGACGCGACACCGACTCAGCGACGCACACCGGCTTGTCGCTGCCTTCACGCTCGATGGTGACTTCAATCGTGAGCTGGGCACCACCGGACACCGGCTCAAACGACAGCAGACGGAAGTGCCCGCGCAAACGGCTGTTCACCGGCACCGGCGCGGGGAAGCGCACCTTGTTCAGCCCGTAGTTGACACCCATGTGGCTGTCGTCGATGTCGAACCCGCTGCCAAACATCCAGGGCAGCAGCGACAAGGTGAGGAAGCCGTGCGCCACCGTGCTGCCAAAAGGCCCCGCCGCGGCCCGCGCCTCATCGAGGTGGATCCACTGGTGATCACCAGTGGCGTCGGCAAAGCGCTGGATGCGATCCTGGTCGATCACGATCCAGTCGCTGGCGCCGAGGGATTGCCCCACCAGCGCTTGCAGGTCAGACAGATGGGCGTATCGGGTCGTCATGCGTCACATATCCATCGGGTCAGGGGCGCCCACTGGGCGCGGTCGCGCTCGACACGGCCGGGCGCGACGTCCCACAGCGTCAAGCCGTGGGCCGCCAGATGAATATAGTTCTGGGTGTCGCGCAACTGCGTCACCAAGGGGACAGGCAAGCCGCTGACGAACTCGGTCAGGCGGTCGGCCGCGATGGTGTGGTCTTTCACCCGCATGCCCACCAGGCCTGTGCGCTTCAGATGGCTCTGGCCGGCCTGCGCCAGCTCATCGATGAAGGTGTGGGTGGCCTGCATGTCGAACAAGCTGGCCTGCAAGGGCACCAGCACGACGGGGTCCAGCGCCAGCACCGCCGCCAGACGCTTGCCGCGCAGGCCCGCCGGCGTGTCGATCACGACGTGGCTCACGCCCTTCGGCGGCTTGAGCTTGTCGCCGTCGCTCAAATCCCAGCCCTGGATGACCGGCACCGTGGCCGGCCGGATGCCCAGCCACTGCCGGGATGAGTGTTGGCGGTCCAGATCACCGAGCATCACGTTGTGGCCCTGGTGGGCCAGCCAGCCCGCCACATTGGTGGCCAGCGTGCTTTTGCCCACACCGCCCTTCGGGTTGGCAACGACGATCACGCGCATCAGGCACTCCTCACTACAAGTCTGGGTTTTCGCGGGTATGGTAGCCGGATGTCTGAGATTCTTGTCCTCGGCGCCCACCCCCATCTGGAGCGCTCCCGCGTCAACCGCAGCCTGCTGAAGGCCGCGGCCGCCCTGCCGCCCGGCCGTGTGCAGGTGCATGACCTGTACGCCCGCTACCCCGATTTCCACATCGACGTGGCCGCCGAGCAAGCGGCGCTGGCCGCGGCCAAACTGGTGGTCTGGGTGTTCCCGATGCACTGGTACAGCCAGCCGCCGCTGCTGAAGCTCTGGCTGGACGAGGTGGTGAGCTTCGGCTGGGGCTACGGGCCTGGTGGCGACGCCCTGCGGGGCAAAGACCTCTGGCTGGTGGTCAGCACCGGCGGCACCGACGAGGCCTACACCCCGGGCGGCCACCACCGCCATTTTGTGGATGCCTTCTGGCCGCCGCATGAACAAACCGCCGCCCTGTGCGGCATGCGCTTCTTGCCGCCTCTGGTGCTGCACGGTGCCCACCAGGTGAGCGAGACGGAGATGGCGGGCCACCGCGAGGTGTTCGTCGAGCGCCTCTCCAGCTATCCGGCCTGGCCCGAGATCAGCGAACTGCCGGCCTGCCCGGGCTGCCACGTGCCCGCCGATGAGCGCCCGGAGGAGAGCCGCTGATGGACGCGATTGCAACGCAGGCTGCAGCCAGCCAGGCCTTGGCCCACGCCTCCACCGGGGGCGGCTGGCTGACGATGAGCCTGGTGTATCTGGGCGCCGCGGTGCTGGCGGTGCCACTGGCGCGGCTGGCCGGGCTCGGCGCCATCATCGGCTACCTGGCGGCGGGCATCGCCATCGGGCCGTGGGGCCTGAAGCTGGTGACCGACCCACAAACCATGCTGCATTTCGCCGAATTCGGTGTGGTGCTGATGCTGTTCCTGGTTGGCCTGGAGCTGGAGCCCAAACGGCTATGGGCACTGCGCCGCCCGATTTTTGGCTGGGGCAGCGCCCAACTGCTGGGCTCCACGGCGCTGATGACCGGCGCCGCGATGGCCGCCGGGGTGGATTGGCGCCTGGCGCTGGCGGCGTCGCTGGCATTGGCGCTGTCGTCCACCGCCATTGGCCTGGGCGTGCTGGCTGAACGCAACCTGATGTCGACCACGTCTGGCCAGAGCGTGCTGAGCGTGGCGCTGCTGCAGGACATGGCGGCCATTCCCATCCTCGCGCTGCTGCCCTTGCTGGCCACCGAAGGTGCCACGGGCGCGGTGCACTCGGGCGGCGGCTGGTGGGGCGCAGCCAAGGCGATCGGGGTGATCGCGGCCATCGTGCTGGGTGGACGCCTGTTGTTGCGGCCAGCCCTGCGCTGGATTGCCCGCAGCGACACGCCGGAGATCTTCACCGCAGCCTCTTTGCTGCTGGTGGTGGCCACCGCTGCGTTGATGGAGGCGGTTGGGCTGTCGATGGCCCTGGGCGCTTTTCTGGCGGGCGTGCTGCTGGCCGAGAGTGAATACCGGCGGCAGCTGGAAACCGACATCGAGCCCTTCAAGGGCCTGCTGCTCGGGCTCTTTTTCATCGCCGTGGGTATGAGCATCGACTTCGCCGTGGTGCTGGCCCGGCCGGGGCTGGTGGCGCTGCTGGTGGTGGGCTTTCTGGTGATCAAGGCCGGCGTGTTGTGGGCGATGGCCCGCACCATGCCCATTCCGCTGGCCGAGCGGCCGGTGTTTGTCATCTTGCTGGCCCAAGGCGGTGAGTTCGCCTTCGTGGTGAGCCAGGCGGCCACGCAGGCCGGCGCAATGGACGCCGCCACCGCCTCGATGCTGGTGGCTGTGGTGGCGCTGTCGATGCTGTTCACGCCGGTGCTGCTGGTGATGGCGGACTGGTGGTCGGCGCACTGCCAGGTTCGTGATGGCAACGGGCCGGAGCTGGAGGAAATCAACGAGCAGCAGGAGGCGCCGGTGATCATCGCCGGCTTCGGGCGCTACGGTCAGATCGTCGGCCGCCTGCTGTACGCCAATGGCATTCAAGCCACCGTGCTGGAACACGACGCTGGCCAGGTGGAAAGCCTGCGGCGCTTTGGATGGCGCGTGTTTTATGGCGACGCGACGCGGCTCGATCTGCTCAAGGTGGCCGGCGCCGGCAAAGCCAAGGTGCTGGTGGTGGCCATCGACGACATGGCGCAGAACCTGGCGGTGGTGGACCTGGCCCGTGAGCACTTCCCGAACCTGCAACTCGTGGTGCGCGCCCGCAATGCACAGCATTGGTATGAGTTGCAGCGCCGCGGCGTGACGATGGTGGAGCGCGAGACGCTGGACGCCGCCCTGATGAGCGGCCGCAGCACGCTGGAGCAGCTGGGCTTAGGCCGCACCAGGCGCGGAACCTGGCGCTGCGCTTCAGGCAGCACAACGTGGAGATGCTGGAAAAACTCGCGCCGCATTACGGCGACGAGCAGCGCCTTGTGGCAATGGCCAAAGCCGGCCGGCAGCAGCTGGAAGACCTGTTTGCGCAGGAACGCGCCGAGCAGAAGGCGAAGGTGGGCAGCAAGGGTTGGCAGCCGGAGCGGCCGTCAGGCGACTGAGCGCGCCAAAGGCGGTCCGTCAGTCAGGCAGCGGCAGCGGCGTTGTCGGCGGCGCTGGTAGCAGCCACGTGAGCGCAAGCCTCATCAAACACCTCGCGGGCGCAGTCGTGGCAGCAGCCGCAGCAGGAAGCCACGCGGGTCTGGTCCTTCAAGACTTCGAAGTCACGAATGGCGTGGACCTGCACGGCCTTGCGGATGTCGCGGTCACTGACCCGGTTGCACAGACAGACGATCATGGAAGTTCAGCCCGGTGCCAGCACAAAGGGCACCATGACTGAAGCTTAATGCAAATGCGACTGCTTCTCAATAAGAAACAGAAACCCTGAGATTCAGTCAGGGTTTTGGTGCCGCTCAGCTGCTGGCGTCACCCACCTGGGTCTGCAGCCAGTTCTGCTCACCCAGCTGCGCCACCAGGCCGATCTCGGTTTCGAGGTGGTCGATGTGCTCTTCGGTGTCGTCGAGGATCTCCAGCAGCACGTCGCGTGAGACGTAATCGCGCACGCTTTCGCAGTGGGCAATCGCCTCCTTCAGCAAGGGGTGCGAGGCGGTCTCGATCTTCAGATCGCAGTGCAGCACTTCCACCGCGCTCTCGCCGATGTAGAGCTTGCCGAGGTCTTGCAGGTTCGGCAGGCCGTCGAGCATCAGCACGCGCTCGATCAGCTTGTCGGCGTGCTTCATTTCCTCGATCGACTCTTCGTACTCGTGCTTGGCAAGGCGCATCAGGCCCCAGTTCTTCAGCATGCGGGCATGCAGGAAATACTGGTTGATGGCGGTGAGTTCGTTCTTCAACTGGGCGTTGAGAAACGCGATGACTTGGGCGTCACCCTTCATGTCTGGCTCCTGGTTGTGCAGCGTTGCCGGCCATTGTGCGCAAAACCCGGCCGAGCCGCGAGGCCCCGGTGTGCAAAGTTCAACGCGGCAGGTCGGGGTGCTCGGCCATGGCCTGGGTGCCGGTCATGATCATGCGGACCATGATCACCAGCTGCTCGGTCAGCGCCGGCAGCTGATCACGCGGCATGTCCATCGCCGAGGTGCCCATCGCGAACACCAGCCGGGTGATGGCCTTGGCCGTGAGCGCGGGCTCATGCAGGCCGGTGCCGCGCATCTGCGCCACGCGGATCAAGTCGCCCTGCAGTTCTTCCTCGAAGAAGTTCAGCTGCCGGTCGACCGCCTGCTTGAAGGCGTCCGAGCCCACCGAACCCTCGCGCAGCAGGATGTGCAGGAACTTGTCGTCCGACTGCAGCTGGTCCATGAAAGCCTCGACCGAGCCACGCACCACGCTGCGGCCCGACACCGCGCGCAAGCGCGCCTGGCCAATGATGCGGCGCAGCGATTCACCCGCCAGCTCGATCAAGGCGACGGCCAATTCGTCGACGTCTCGAAACTGCCGGTAAAAGCTGTTGGGGGCGATGCCGGCCTCGCGGGCGATCTCGCGCAGGCTGAGCGACGACACGCTGCGGTGCGGCCCGAGCAACGTCAGCGCCGCCCGGATGATGTCCTCGCGCGAAATGTGCGCCTTGCGACCCGGCCCGGAGACGGTGGTCGACAGCGACGCCGACGCGGGCATCCCGGCAGCCGTCTCGGCGGGCGTCTCAACAGGAGCGGGTGTGGGCAGGGCCGTGGTCATGATCTGCATCAGAGCAACCATGATAGCTTCCTCTAATTAATATACAAGTGTCTAGACATTTGTATTGACACACGTAAAATCGAACCAAAGCTGTTTGCCGGAGTGCTCGTTTGTCTTCGTCCCTGTCCCGATTGCCGATGGAGGCCGCCGCCTCACCGGCCCCGCTGTTCCACCGCCTGGCGAATGCCGTGGTGGACCCGGCCGTGTTCGACTACTGGGCCGGATTGATCAACCCGCTCTGGCGCTGGGCCGAACCGGTGGCCCGCGTGGTGGATCGTCGGCCCGCCGGCGGCGGCGCCATCACCTTGACGCTGCAAGCCAACCGGCATGTGGGCACCTTCCTGCCCGGGCAACACGTGAACGTCGGCGCGGAAATCAACGGCCGCCTCATCACCCGCAGCTACAGCCTGACCAGCCTGCCGCGCGCAGACCGCCGGCTGGAGATCACGGTGCAGCCGGTGCAGGGCGGCCTGATGTCCACCCACCTGTGCGAGCCCGCCCGCGTTGGCGACGTGCTGCGCGTATCGCCCGCCTTTGGCGACATGGTGCTGCCCGCCCCGTCCGCCTGGGCGCCCGGTGACCGGCTGGTGTTTCTGGCTGCGGGCAGCGGCATCACGCCCTTCGTCGGTCTGGCGCGCGCCCTGGCCGCGCAGAACATGCC
>Ga0187843_10002576_pt1 | contig 10904 bp, 13 predicted proteins | sample SpaLakP09_SKY_43_FD_134516 | JGI IMG/M metagenome (GOLD analysis project Ga0187843, IMG submission 134516) | Oligotrophic lake water microbial communities from Sparkling Lake, Wisconsin, USA - SP09_SKY_43 | ecosystem: Environmental > Aquatic > Freshwater > Lake | place: USA: Sparkling Lake... | reverse complement strand
CATAATAAAGAGTATTATTGATAAAATAATAATAAAAATAGTAAAGTTTGTATTCATTTATTCTTAATAAATATTTTATTTTTATACATATATGTATAAAAATTTATAGAATATTTGGTGTTCCAAGAACTACACATACTTCTTTGGTATTTTTATGTATAGTAAGTTCTGATAAATCTGCTTTTTTAGCAAAATCTTTAAGACTTATGTTAATATTTTTCTTACAGATCCAATAATAAGTTAATGCTGCAGCAACACTTTGTGGTCTAGATCTGTTTAATTTAGATGATCTATTTTTGATTTGTAAATATAATTCAACTACTTCATCTTTTTGTTCAGGTGTTGCTCTAAACTTATCCATAATATCGTGAACAAGATGTTCAGGTGTAATATATGATGTGTGAATTTGAGAGTCTTTAGGTGCATTAACATTTACAATTTTCAATCCTTTCAATCCATTTTTTCTGTTTAATCCGAATAATTTAATCAAATTTTCAGGTGTTTGATGTTTACCAGCAAGTTTATAAGCATGAAATATACAAGCAAATACAATAGCTTTACGTGAATTACCTCTATATATCTGTCCTTTAGTTACTTGTGAGTATAATTCATCAGCTTTGACTATTATTGTTTCACTAAAACCCATATTTTCTACATCTTTAAGAATATTTCTTTCTTCTATTTTACGCACTTGAACTCTGTTAGGATCTGATGAATGTTTACTGTCAGCAGATCCATAATACCGCCATTCTTTTTCATGTGTTATTGTATGCCTAATATCTTCTCCGCAATCTAAACAACTTATTATTCCATTTTCATTGATAATATCATTATGATAACAAATCATATCTTTACAATTCAATTCTATATTCTGTGTTTTTATTTGTTCATATGTAGCTAATGCTTGTTCAAAAAGTTCAAATTCAGACATTGTTGATTTAATTAAATCGTTATTTTTAATTTTCATTTTTAAATTTATGGTGGTTGTATATATCGTACGCAAGGACACTTATTTGAAATAGGTCGTTGTCCATAAGTTGGTAAAGGAGTTGCTTTAACAGGATAATATAAAGTATTAAAAGACGATAATTTTGTCTGATTGCGTTCTTTCATACAAGTTATACATAAATTACTAATAAATTGTGAATCAAGACCTTGCTTCATTCGTTTTTCATTGGAATCTTCCCGTATAAATCCTGCATTAAAAAATTGTGTAGATTTGATATAACTCATTTATTATACTTAAAAAAATAATTATATTTAAGAAAATGCACTATGGTGAATTGTTAAATACATTTGATCCAATAAAAGATCAATTTAGCACGTATATTGATACTTATTTAAATTATCCAACATTAACAAAGATAAAAAACGTTGATAATCACAGTATTTATATGGTTAAAACCTATTGTTTATTATCTAACTTTTGTAGATATATTATAGCGTTAGTTCCAGAAGATAACAACCAAGTTGGTACTAAAATGAAACTAAGTAATTTAAGTTGGGTTTCTTTACAAACAAGAACATTAGAAGATAGACATGACGTTGATTCTCATAGTTATAACCCTAAAATGGAAGGTCCGCTAGTAGCAAAAATAACTAGAAAAACTATCGGTGAAAACATGAGCACATATTCTTGTGACTCATTTCCTATAGAAGTGCATCTTTTACACAAGAAGAAGGATGTACAATCTGAGTATCAACCGAACGGGAATCTTATTTCTGCTATAGAAACATTTCAAACTATTATAACTTTTATTTAATTTATTCTTTTTAGCTTTTGCAAAATTTACAATTGTATTATTGTGGATACAAATAGGATTTTCTTTATTGTGTTCTATTGCATATTTTACTAGATCAGAATATTTAAAATAATATTAGACTTAAAAAGACAAGTTTTTATATTAATTACAATATGTCATCTATATTAGAAAATGAGTATAAAAAGGCCGAAAGACCTTATTCACAAAACGAATTAAAATATACACGTGAATTATTGCATAAAAAATTACGATTAAGTAAAATACGTGCAGAACATGAGCAATGTGGGCATTATTACCATGTTCTTAAAAATAGCAGGAAAGAAAAAGAAATATCAGAAAATGGGTGTAAAGACAATGGTAATTGTTCTGTGTGTTGGAAACTAAACAAGACTAAATCTAAAAAATTGTCAGAAATTGCAAATATTTTAGTATATCATTATTGTTCTACATTTTATGAAATACCGGAATTAACTTATAATAATGCGGATTTAGAAAATGCATTTTATTCATGGTTATACGAAAAATTACCTGAAACTAATACACAACAACATAAAGAATAAGTTTACATAAGTTTATTGTTTTTATTACGATATAATAAAAACAAAAATAGATAATAATAAAATGGATGAGAATATTTGGAGAGTTTTTACTTCAAATAAGTATAATAAACCATACTACTATAATATTATTACAGGGGTAAGTCAATGGACAAAGCCAACAGATAATACTATAGAAGTGTATCTTAAATTACCGTGGAAAAAATTTTTATCATCTACTAATCAATACTTCTTTTTTAACGTCAACAGTAACATATCTCAATGGAAACTGCCAGTATATTGTAATAAAGGTTTGGAGTGGACAGGGAATAGTTGTTATATGGATAGTATATTACAAAGTTTGTTTGGATGTGAAGGAAATATATTAATGAATAAAATATTATATACAAATTTAGATATGGATACCAGAAAAAATTTATGTTCTGTAAAAGATCGTAAAGATATACAAGAAGAATTACGTAAAATAACAAGTTTTATTCGTGGATTATCGAATGGAAATGAAAAAAATACAGTGAAAAACTTTAGAAAACTATTAAAAAAATGTCCGTATAAAGGAGCAGGTAATCATGAACAATTCTATGGAAAGAATATGAGAGATTCTGGTGAATTCTTAGGATATTTACTAAATATGTTTCCTGTAAGTGAATCTGCTAAAACAGTAACTATTAATTATGCAACAAATGATTTATCAGAAAATGTTCCTGATAAAAATCTTATAGAAACATCTAGAGTAATAGATACTAAAGGTAGTATAATAATAACAATAGATTCTCTTGGTATAAAATCTAACACTAAAACATCAGATTTTTTAACTATTTATCAAGATACTGGAAAATTAGATGAAGATGATATGTTTATTCCTACAGAAGGAATCGGTAAAGGTAAAAAATATTACAGAAACATAAAGAAAACAGAAATGATAAACAGTATTTCTGTAATATTTTCTTTGTTTAGAAACAATCCTATTACAGAAGAATATATCGATACAATGATAATTCCAGAAGAAAAAATTACATTATCTTCTGGAAAAAAGTTAGAATTAACAGCAATTACCGTATATACACTAAGACATTATGTTTGTTATTTCAAATGTAATAATGAATGGTATTTATACGATGACACTGAAAAAGAAAATGTTACCAAAATAGGTACTTATTCTGATCTAAATTTACAGCAAATAGGTATGAACGGAACACAATTTTTTTATAATTAATTACGTTTACACACGTTTACACACGTTTATAGAGCATAATCATACAAACTCCTATAAGTATACTTGTTGGTATATAATACGCGACTAATTTTACAGTATTTATTTTATCTTTGTTATTCTCATCTTTATCTGTTACGAATGATGGTTTTGTTACGTATAACAATACGAAAATACCTATTATTAAAAATACATATGATACGATAAATATCATAAACTTATAGTTATTCGGAACATAATTTTGTGCTTTTTGCAATTTACCTATTCCTATTCCTTTTTGTAAGCATTGCGGTAAATTACCTATAATATCATAATCGTTTGGTAATATATTTTCATTTCCACAATATATTTTACGATTATCTATCGGTAAATAATCACCAGCATACTTAGAATCATACGGTAATTGTAAGCCTTTACCTATACCTTTTCTTAAACAACCATTACGTGTTCCAAGGACTTGATTACCTGATAATAATTGAACATCTCTAGAATTATTTCCACAATATATATCCGGCATTTTATTTTACTTATTATTGAATTTATTTTTTAAAAAATAAATTACATTTACTTTACTTATATTTTAAGTCCTAATTCTTTGTTTACATTCACAGCGGGTTGTCCGGATTTCATATTTTTTAATGCCTTCTTTAAATCACGTAAATATGTGTCATTTTCACTGTTATCATTTGTAAATTCAAACGGTTTAGCGATTATACAATTATCAGGTTGTGTATTAAAAACCTCATCGTAATCATCAATAATAACGGTATTATCTTTTGTATAACCACTTATTTTATATTCATCCCATATCATATGTAAGTTTTTTGAAGACTTTTTCTTGTTTTTAGACATATCACAATGATATGAAAAAAATACCCAATCTAATTTTCTATTAGGATTACCTTGTAAAATAATTTTTTCTATAATGTATAACGCATAATCTTTACTTGCTGCTGTCCATATGGATACATTAAAGTTTTTAAACAAATAGTCTAAAAACTTTTGTAGACCGGGTCGTTCAAATACTATATAGTATCCATCCATATCATGAAATGTAAATTTCTTTGCCTTATCTTTGTTCTTTTTAAAATCGTATTCATCTTCTGCTTCTGAACTAATTATTGTTTGGTCTAAATCCAATAAAATATTTAGTTTTTCGTTTGACATTTATTATTTATTAGATTTTTTTAAACTATTCTATTTATTTTTACATAAGTTTTTGTTTACCAGCGGATTTATCCGTATCCGATTCTCGTTCTTTTTGCATTGCCATAGCACTTGCCATTAACGATGATTTACTATCAGATGTTTCATTCGATTTTTGTGCAGGTCTTTCCTCTTTTTTACCAAAATTACTGGATAAATCATATCCTCCCGGTCCATTTCTTACTCCAGCAGGAGGTGTTGGAATATCTTCTGTTTCTTCATCGCTATCCAAATCTTCTATAATTGTAGATTGTTTATTGTCTTCTTCATCCAAGTCTTCTAGAATAGGTTTACGAGGTGGAGGTGCTTTACGAGGTGGAGGTGCTTTACGAGGTGGAGGTGGTGTTTCTTCTTCTTCTTCTTCGTATTCATATTCATCGTGAGGCGGCGGTGGAGTTGGTGGTTGCGGCGGTGGAGGTGGTAAATAATTTTCTTGGGGTGGTAAGTATTTATTCACGATTGTATCTATCCAATCAAATACATCCTGTCCTTCGTATTTTTCAAGAGTATTCCCCGAAATAATTAAAAGAGTAGGTACACTGGTTATTTCGATTTTTTTACATTGAGTAATTTTCTTCCTTATTTTTTCATTATCTACACACAAAAGACTTAATCCTGTTAAAGTATATATATTAACTGGGCATTCTTGAAGAGCAGATAAAAGCTGTCTGCAAATAGCAGAATAGTTACTGTGTAAAAGTATACAAAGATGTTGTTGTTCCATTTTATTGTTTTGTATCTTTTGGTTTTAAATAAATTTAAATGTAAAAATATTGAAATTATAATAAATATGGAACACGGTAATAAATGTTTTGAATACATGATAGATCAAAATTATAGTAGATATATGGGATGGGAAGAGATAGGTGGTCTCACCGAATACTACAGTCAAGAAACTGTTAAATTGATTTCTAAAAAAGTATCTGAAGTGTTACAAGGAGTTGATCCACGGAACAGAAAAATTGTTGTACCAGATCAAACGATTATTAATGTAATGAATGGTATAGAGGCAACTTATAGACCTCAAACAGGTGATATATACGGTAGATATAATGTTCCTGATGGCTCACAATTGAATCAAATACAAGAAATGATTGATCAAACTATTGAGTTAATTACTAGCGATGTTCGTAATAATCTTGAAATGGATGAAAACAACAGAAAACTTACAGCGTGGACAACTGTGTATGGTGAATTTAACGATCATGGACTGCGATCACACGCCCCTATTAAAGTAAGAAATAGAAGACCAGCACCTATGCAATTTAATATGAATTATTAAACCAATGTGTATTTTATAATAACTACACCATCTGCACCTTTTCCAGACTCAGAAACTTTACATTTCGTTCCGAAGCCAGTGATAGCCGCTGCTCCTCCACCTCCACCTCCAGTATTTGTACTTCCATCCTCACCTCTCGATGTATGATCACCACCCCATCCAGCACCCTTTCCACCACCGTCGTTACCGGCGTGAGAACTTGTGTCACCGGCTACGCATAACTTAATTATTGAAGATTCATCAGTTGAAATTCCTCCTGCCCCTCCACCTCCACCATATCCCGTTTCACCACCCTTTGCACCATCCCCCGGTCCATCTCCAAATACACCACCATTCCCCTTTCCATCTCCACTTCCACCTTTCGCTGTAGGTGCAGGACCTGCACCTGTAGGTGCCAGTGCAGTCTTACCACCATTTGCAGTGTATGTTTTACCATTTAATGTAACAGAAGTATTTCCACCGTTTGTTACTTTGGATGCTTCAGCTGTATTATTCCATCCAACATTAGCTGTATATGCACCTGCACCAATTGTAATAATTATATCTCCTTCTGTAAATGAAATATCTTTTTGCTTTATTACCTGACCTCCACCTCCGCCTCCGCCTCCAGTACCTATTCCAGTAAAACCACCTCCTCCACCTCCTCCAACGATAAAAAGTTCTGTAATTTTTATTGGTTTATTAAATGTTAAAGTTCCGCTACTTGTAATTTTCATTGTTTTTACTCCGCTTTTATCTGCAGCTGATACTGAATAACTTGGCGTATTTTTTATGGTAAATTCATCTTTTGGTGTTGATGATTTACTTAAAAATAAACGTGCAAGTATTAGAAATCCACATATAATTACCAATGATACAAATATAAAAATAATTAGTTTCTTGTCAATCTTCATTTTTATAGTAAATGAAGATTTTTTTTACTATAAAAATGAAATTCCATTGTAATTTTACAATAAAAAACTAAAATAATGAATAATAATGGTGAGAATAATAAGAATATAAATGTAAATATAAATGTGAATATAATTCATTTTTTACAATCACGATTTCTGAATTTATACCAAGTCGATTATGAAGCAAAAGAAACACTATTATACGGTGTTCCACAAGGAGGTAAGAGTGCTTTTACATTTGCTAACATAGCTATTCAAATGACTATGAATAAACCATGTATATTTGTCGTTCGTAATTATGTAAAAGATGCTATTCATATGATAGAAAAAGCGAAAAGGTTCTCTGATATGTTAATAAAAAATGGAATGGCTCCTTTTGAAAGTGTTTATGCTGGTAATATGGTGTGTAAATGGGATGTTGACGATGAAGGAGTGAAGTATGTAAAGTCCGTATCTAATAGTTTAGAGATTAAAAATGCGTTATTTGGTGATAAAAAGAAAATGGTTATTGTACTTGCAAATGTTCATCAACTCTCAGCGTTAAATTTTATAGTTAATCAAAGTAACATTATGTTATTTATTGATGAAGCTGATGCGATTGCTTACGGACTTCAAGATATTCCTACCAATATCGAATTTGCGAAGTTAGTAGAACTATCGACACAGAAGTTTGAAGTTACTGCTACACCATGGGATAATTTAGTAGGTAATAACGAACTTGAAAACCAGAATATTATTGTATTACAACCACCTGCAAGTTACAAAGGTATACGAAATGTTGAGTTTCATGATTTGAAGTATAAGATTGGAAAATATAAAGGTGATATAATTGAAGAAGATCCGAATTTAATTGGGTTTTATGATGAGGTATCATTAATGGATGTATTTGATAAAGTGTATCAAGTAACTATTCCACATCCGATCATTGTTCTTCATAAAACTAGTACCGCTACAACACATCACGATGATTTCTTTACTTATTTCAGAAAGTTTTACAAAATGTGGATTGTAATTAAAGAAGATTCTAACGGCCTTTTTATGTTCTCTGAAGCGTGGAAAGGAAAGACAATTACAATTGAAAAACACAATTTTATCGATGATAACAAAAACGGCGTATTCAATTTCAAAGATCATATTATTATTCCACAACTTATGCAATGGATGATAGATAATGGCGGTGCTGATGTATTTTCGCATATAGTAATTAAATCTGGAAGATTCTCTGGAAGATCTAGAAGTTATGTTAGTTCTGATGGAAATTGGCATTTAACACACCAATACTATAATGGATCTACAAATGTTCCATCATTAATTCAGGAAATGCGTATCGTTCATGATCGTCCGGATGCTATTCCGCTGAAGTGTTATGCACCTCCAGATGTTGGTGAAGCGATTCAGAAAGGTGCTATAATGCTTGATGAACAGATTGATCGCCTGAAGAATAAACAACGAATTCGCGTGAAAGAATTCGTTGAAAATGGGAGATGGAATCCGGAAAAAATACCGAAGAAAGTAAAACTAACTATAGGAACGTCAAATATGCATTTTAAAATAAAAAAGACCATACGTGGTGAATGCGATAATGGATGGGCTATATCTACGTATAGAGACCAATTAGCGACTACTGTTCGTGTCGCGAACGAGAACGAGAATGGATGGGTTCGTGGTGGTGATTATAGATTACATCGTAAGGATGGAGAAACATGTGTAGAACTATTACGTCGTACTATTATGAGTGTAGAAAACGATAATACATGGAAAACAGCGAAGGAATGGAGAGATATGACGGGTTTGTGTGGGTTTGTATTAGAGAGTTCTTATCATTTTGCTATTATGACAACGCTTGTAAAAGATGCATTTTTAGAAAGGAATGGGAATAAAACACGTGTTAAAAAGTAAATAGTTGTGTAGGAGCATACCTAAATCAAAAACTTATACTCGATGAGTATAAGTTTAATAAAAAAAATATAAAGTTTTATTTTTCAAATAACTTTCTTTTAAAAGATCTTTCCAAAAAAAAAAGTAAAAACAAAAAAGTTGGGGTCTATATTTTTTTCAACACACACAAAAATTGTGTTTTGAAAAATTTAAACTGAAACAGTTTAAAACACGTTTTTAATTATTCGTTTTTCAAAATATGCAAAAGTCATTTTTTAAGAGGAAACTTTCTGTTATAGTGTGAAATTTCACCACGTTTTACAAATGGAATCATAATTTTACATAATTATGTAAAATTTATTTAAAAAGACGTTTTGTTATTATAAAATGGAATGTTGTTATTGTAAAAAAATATTTAAAACTACATCATCATTGAATCATCATCAAAAAAGCACTAAATATTGTTTAGAAATACAAGGTGCTAAAAAAGAATTATATACATGTATTCATTGTAACGAATCATTTAGTGTTAAAAGTGCATTAGAACGTCACTTAAATAGTTGTAAAACAAAGAAAAATGCAGTTTTAACAACTATAAATAATGAACTAGAAGAAACAAAACAAGAACTGATAACTTTAAAAGAACAAATCAAAACTATGAAATCAAATTTTCAAAAAAATATAAAAGAAAAAGACATTGTTATTGATTATCAAAAAATACAAATAGAGAAGTTAGAAAAAACTAATAGCGATCTCCAAAACACCATCGAGAAACTAGCAACCCATGCAATCTCTCGTCCTACAACATCAACAACTAAAAACACCCAGATCAACTACATACAACAAATGAAACCCGTTATAGATGATGAACTAAAAGATAACGCGCAAAATCTAACTATAGATCATATTCTAAAAGGACCTGAAGGATATGCTCAATACGCTTTAGAATATCCTCTTAAAGATCGAGTATGTTGCGTTGATTACGCTCGTCGTAAAGTAAAGTTTAAGGATCCTAATGGTAACGTAATAACTGATCCTGAAATGTCTACGCTAGCAACTAAATTCTTTCAATCTATCAAAGATAAGAACAAGGATTTAATCATAGAATATGGCACTAAATTAAACGAGCACTTAGGAGAACACCTAGACGATCTAATAGAGATTTTAGATATCAAGTCCGGAGTAGATAATGGTGCCGATGGATCAAAAACGGAATTTTACCATGATTTCGTCAAGAATATATGTGGTAAAACGATCGTCGAGTAATTTAATTAAAGAATACTAAACTATATCTCGTTCCCTTGAATGGTTCCGATCGATGAGGTATAAGAGATCCATTAAAAATAAGACTATTACTTTTGATATGAAAAGATATCTCTTTATCATCATCCGTATATAATACCGTTTTACCACCTGTATATTTACCTAATCCTACTAAAAGTGATTCCCCTATGTTTCGGGAATCTACATGTTGTTTACACACAGTATTTCTATTGACATATACAGTTTTGAATTTAAAATCTGGGTAATGTGAATCTATAAATTTTTTGAATAACGGTAATATATGTGGATATTTTATTGTACTTTTACTCTTTTTTGTTTTACCTTGAAATGTTATTGTTCCAAATGATGTCTGCCGTGCATCTATTTGCGATGTAGTACCTGTACGTATTTGATGTCCCTGACCACCCTTTTTTTGATAAGTTGTTGGTATAGTAATCTCTTCAAGTTCTTCGTATATTTCTTTCAATATATCTTTATCTTCTTTCGATAATTTACTTTTAATATAACTCATTTTATTAAAAGTATAAGTAATAATTTTATAAATATATATTGTTTAATTAAATGTCTGATAAATTGACTAAAGAGTTACAATGTAAAGATAATATAATATCTGAACTAAGAGATGTTGCGTATAGATTGCGTGAAAACGTAATAGAAGAACAAGAAAAAGTGAGAAAATTAAGAGATATGGTAAATGAAATCAATAAAGAGTTTCGTAACGAAGAAGAATACAAACAAGAAATCAACAAACTAACAAGAGATGTAGTTTGTAAAGATGCTACAATCGCTGAATTACGTGATCAACTACGCTCATTTAATGAAGAAGTTGTT